>JAESGJ010000209.1_pt1 | contig 69557 bp, 59 predicted proteins | sample 9266241 | NCBI WGS metagenome assembly JAESGJ01 (sample SAMN14514841, study PRJNA621669) | algae metagenome | isolation source: Brasilonema octagenarum HA4186-MV1 and co-occurring heterotrophs from wet... | place: USA: Manoa Valley, Hawaii | collected 2009-07-20
GGCGGAGCCCTGCCGTCGGCTCCCTCGCCCTGGCAGAGCCAGGACGAGGGAGCCGAATCCCGGGGCTGCGCGCCCCGGCCCCCCGCCCAAGGGTGTGACACCCTTGGGGATCCCCGGATTCAGGTGGCCTGCGGCAGGGCCGCGCCGGCGCGCCCGCGCAGGGCCGCGAGCGTGAGCGCGAGGCCCAGGAGCGCCACCGCGGCCGCGACGAGCGGCAGGGCGCGGTAGCCCGCCCCCAGCGTCAGCGCCGTGCCGCCGAGCCACGCGCCCAGCGCGTTGCCCAGGTTGAACGCGCCCTGGTTCAGGGTCGAGGCGAGGTTCGGGGCCTCGCGCGCCGCCTCCACCACCCAGACCTGCAGCGGCGAGACCAGCGCGAAGGCGAGCCCGCTCCACAGCACCAGCAGGGCCACCGCCGGCACCTTGTGGGGCCCGAGGGCCGCGAGCAGGGCCAGCGCGGCGGCCACGCCCAGGAAGCCGCCCAGCACCGTCGCCGGCAGGTTGCGGTCGGCCAGCCGCCCGCCCGCGAGGTTGCCGAGGGTGAGCCCGATCCCGGTGGCGAACAGCACCCCCGTCACCGCCCCGGGGCTGAAGCCCGAGACCCCCGTGAGGAAGGGCGTGATGTAGGTGAACAGGACGAACAGGCTCACGGAGGCCAGCATCGAGACCAGCATCGGCACGACGACCGGCCAGCGGGTCAGCGCCCGGAACTCGCGCAGGATGCCGCCGCGCTGCCCCGGCAGCCCGCCCGGCACGAAGGCCTGGATGGCGGCGAGCGCCGCCACCCCGATGCCGACCACCGCCCAGAAGGTGGCGCGCCAGCCGAGCGCTTGGCCGAGCGCCGTGCCGAAGGGCACGCCCAGCACGTTGGCGAGCGTCAGCCCGGCGAACATCAGCGAGACCGCCTGGGTGCGCCGCTCCCGGGGCACGAGGTCGCGCGCCACCACCGCGCCGATGCCGAAGAAGGCCCCGTGCGCGAAGGCGGTGGCGATCCGCGCCAGCATCAGCAGGCCGTAGGAGGGGGCGAGCGCGCAGGCGAGGTTGCCTGCGAGGAAGGTCAGCATCAGCGCGAGCAGCGCGGCCTTGCGCGGCAGGCCCGCGGTGGCCACCGCCACGATCGGGGCGCCGACCACCACGCCGAGCGCGTAGGCCGAGACGAGGTGGCCCGCCTGCGGGATGCCGACGCCGAGATCGCCCGCCACCTCGGGCAGAAGGCCCATGATGACGAACTCGGTGGTGCCGATGCCGAAGGCGGCGGCGGCGAGCGCCAGGATGGGGCGGGCGGCCGAGCGGCCGGCGACTGGGGAAGCGGCCGGGGAAGAAGCCATGCGGGGCATCCGGGTGAACCCGCGCGGGGCGGGTTTTGCAGTGCGGGATGCACAGAGCATGGCGACCTGCGCGCCGCGTGCCACCGCCCGCGGCGGGATGCGGACCTGCGCGACGGACAGGGCTGACGGCAGGGGGACGGCAGGGGGACGGATCGACGCCGGTGCGGCCCGGCGCGATCAGAGGCGGCGCGCGCCCCTCGGCCCCGGGCTCATCGCGCCGAGGAGAACGGCGCCCAGGATGGCCAGGAGGGCGGCCCGATCGGACATCGGATCGCCGCTCCTTCCGCGCCCTCCGGAACCGCTACTCGGCGGCCTCGGCCTTGCGGCGGCGGCCGCGGGCCGGCTTCTCGGCGGCCAGCTCCTCGGGCGGTAGGGCGGGTTCCGGCTCGGCCTCGACCGCGGCGACCACCCCGCGCGACTTGCGGCGCTGCTGGCCGAGACCGAGGGCCCGGGCGAGCTCCGAGCGCTGGGCCGAGTAGCTCGGGGCGGTCATCGGGTAGTCCCGCGGCAGGCCCCACTTCTCGCGGTAGGCCTCGGGCGTCAGCCCGCGCAGGGTGAGGTGGCGGCGCAGCGTCTTGTAGGGCTTGCCGTCCTCGAAGCTGATCAGGTTGTCGTTGGTGATCGACTTGCGGATCTGGGCCGGCGTCAGCTTCTCGACGGCCGGTGCATCGCCGTCGGCGCGCCGCGACAATCCGACGAGGGCGCCGTGCACGGAGGTGATCAATCCCTGCAGATCGCCGGGCGGGATCGAGTTGTTCGCCACGTACGCCGCGACGATCTCGACCGCGAGACCGATGTGATCGGAGTGCTGCTCGTCCATGACCTCATCCATTGCCGGACCCTCTACGCTCGGCCGGGAAGATCGATTCCACGCCTGTCTTGGTCAAGAGGGTTTATTGCTGCCTGTTTCGAAACAGGCGACATTTTCTGTGGTTCGACGCCCCCAATGCGGACACAATCCGCTCAAATTCGGAAGATGATTGGCTCATGCTCTGATTGTGCACAACGTTAAAGCGTCTGGAACACGGCACTCCAACCCCGGCGGGTAAACGGCCGGTTCATTACAAGCCTCTGATCGCACGGCGAAATCCGCAAATCATGAGCGCGGACCCGCTCCGTCCGCGGCCCGGCCGGCGCCGATTATTCGACCGCTGGTTGAGTATTCGAGAGCATCAACGCAGAAGTTTCATTCGCCCCGGGCCGGACCCCGGCGGTCCGCGACCTCACGGGCTCGAGGGGCCGGCGCGGTCGTAGACGGCCTCGCCGAGGCGGCGCAGGGGGCCGCCGGGGCCCGAGCGCTTCCACAGGCGGGTATTGAGGGCGGCGACCGGATCCTGGCCCGGCACGCCGAAGCCGCGCGCCACGAGGTGCTCCAGGATCTCGCCCGCATGCATCGGCCGGCCCGCCGCGGCGAGCACCCCCACGGCCGCCTCGACGAGCGCCCGGCCGTAGCGCCGGGCGGCCGCCGGATCCTCGTCGAAGGGGACCGGGGGCGGCGGCCCCTCCGACCCGGGGTGGGGCGCCGCCGGCGCGGCCGTGTCCCGCGGCGACGGGCGCGAGGCCGGCACGGCCCGGCTCCGCGCATCCCCGTCAACGCCGCCCGGCCCCCCGCTCTGCCCGGTGCCCGGTGCGCGACCGTGCGGGGCGAAGCGATGGCCGGCAAGGCCGGGATCCTGCCCGGGATCCTGGTCAGGATCCTGGCCGAACCGTGGCCCGCCCCCCGTCCCGGAGCCCGGCCACGACCCCGCCGGGGCCCGGCCGTCCGGCCCGGCCGCGGCCTCCCTGGTCCAGGCATCCCTGGCCAAGGCATCCCTGGCCAAGGCATCCCTGGCCAAGGCATCCCTGGCCGCCGCGGCGTCTGCCGCCTCCGCCCGGCCCGGCGCCTCGGGGCCGGGGACCGGCACGCGATCGGCCGCCGGCCCCCCTGCCGAACCTCCCGCCAAACCTCCCGCCGAACCTCCCGCCATGTCCCCTGCCGCGGCACCGGCCCGGAGGCGCCGGCCGAGTTCGAGGTAGAGCAGGTGGTCGGCGATCTCGCGGTCGATCGCCTCGCGGCGGCGGCGCAGATCGGCGAGCCGCGCCTCGATCTCGGCCTCTGACGGAACCATGCGCCGCATCCAATGGAATATTCTGTTCCGTCAGTCTAGCGGACCGGTCTTTCCAATGGAAGATGGCGTCGCACGGAATTTTGCGCATCGTGGGAATGCAGGGAGCCCCGGAATACCGACGCGGTGCGCCTCGCGGCGTCGCCCCGTCACCGCGAGGCGGCCGGGCGCCTTTCCGTGCCGAGGGAACGAGTTTCGGAATGAATGGAATATACCGAACCGATCAGGCGCGGAGCTTCATTCCCTTGCTCGTTCCGTTCCGTGTTCCCTGCTTCGGCGGCACCAGCAGGGCGCCGGGATCGGCCGGCTGCAGCAGCAGGCCGTGGTCGTCGAGGCTGGCCGGCAGCTTCGGGAAGACCTCGCAGAGATGGGCGAGGTCGGCCCGGAAGGCCTGGCGGAAGCTGCGGATGCTGGCGTTCTCGGCCCCGAACTGGCCGTGCAGGTTCTCCCAGGTCAGCCGCAGCGGCCGGGGCAGGGCGCGCAGGCGGTAGCCGAGCCAGAACAGCAGGTCGAGCTTGCGCGCCGAGCCCGAGAAGGCGCGCGCCGCCCGCACGTCGACGGGCAGCGCGTGGCGCACCAGCGTGTCGTAGAACTCCTGGTGGAACTGGACGGTGCGGGACCATGCGGGCCCCTCCCCGCCGCCCTGCCCCCGCCAGAGGTCGAGGCTGCGGAAGGGCGGCACGTTGAGGGTGCTGGCCTGCCCCTGCCCGTCCCAGAGGCCGATCTGCATCGAGCAGGCGGCGAGCCGGTGGACCTGCTCCTTGAACTGCCGGATGGTGCCGCGCTCGCCGCCGGTGACCGCGAAGCCCATCTCGCGCATGAAGCCCGAGAGCGAGTCGGCGACCTCCACGGTGGGGCTGCGCTGGCGCACGGCCTCGGTGCAGAGGTGGAGCAGCACGAGGCGCGCCTTCGGGCCGTAGGGCAGCCCTTGCGGTTCCCAGGCGCCCGTGAGCGGGTCCTTGAGGCGCCCGGCCACCAGGCTCAGCGAGTTGCGGCCGTAGGTGCGGCTGAACTCGCGGGCCCCGCCGGGATCCCGGTAGGGCAGGCCGCAGAGCGCCAGCACCGAGTGGATGTGCTGGAGGTTCTCGGGCGCCGCGGGCTCGTTCTCGATGACGAGGCGCACCGCGTCGCGGCGGCGCTGGTCGCGGCCCATGCGGGCGCGGGCCTGCTCGCGGGCCGCCTCCACGGTGCGGGCCGCGTCGCGCTCGCGCTGGCGGTGCAGGATGTGCTCGACGATCTGGGCGAACAGAAAGCCGCCGCGGGCCGCCTCGACCTCCTGCAGGAGGTCGGCGTCGCGGATCAGGGCCAGTTTCTGCTCGATGCCCGTCACTGTGGAGGTCTGTCGCGTCGCCGGGGGATCGTCGGAGGGCAGGGGAGCCCTGCCGTAACGAACCTGCATCGCACGATTCGGTCCCCGCGAGTCTCGGACGAATCGCGGGGCCGGGCGGGTTGTCCCGGCAATCCACGCGTTCCGCCCCCCTCCCCGTCCGGGCCGGACGGTGCGCACGCAGAGTTCGATACGGGGGCCGGCCGGCCTGTCCGGACCGCGCAGAGTTCGATACGCCCCGGAGCGCCCGCCTTGTCCCCGTTCTGCACCGCCCGGGAGCGCCATCCACGCCGAATCGCATGCGGGACCGCGCAGACTCCGATACGCCACCCCGGCACGACCGCGCAGAATCCGATACGGAGGCACGCAGAATCGGATACGCATCCGCGCAGAGTCGGATGCGCGGACCGGCCTCAACCCTCTCTGGCGCAAGCGAAATCTGCCACCCCATATAACCTGCAGAACTGACTCTCTGAGAATCCTTCCTGATACTTCTCCTAAGGGGTCCGGCCCGTCGTTCGCTTCGGAGAACGACCCCGATCCCGTCTTTCTCCCAATGGAATTCAGGGAATAAGACGGGCTTGTCCCCATCCCGAGCCCCTTTTCCCACCGCGATCCGGAGCCCTTCCCGATGACCGAGACGCCGATGCGGACCCTGCTGCGGCTGATGGCCGAGCTGCGCGATCCGAGGCGCGGCTGCCCCTGGGACGTCGCCCAGACATCCGCGACCATCGCGCCCTACACGCTGGAGGAGGCCTACGAGGTGGCCGACGCCATCGAGCGCGGCGACATGGACGACCTGCGCGACGAGCTCGGAGACCTGCTGCTGCAGGTCGTGTTCCACGCCCGCATGGCCGAGGAGGCCGGCGCCTTCGGGTTCGACGACGTGGCCGGGGCGATCGTCGCCAAGCTGATCCGGCGCCACCCGCACGTCTTCGACGGGGCAGGGCGCCTGCTGCCCGAGGGCGCGCCCGCCCGCGACCCTGAGGCGGTCCAGGCGCTGTGGGAGGCGATCAAGGTGCGGGAGCGGGCCGAGAAGGCGGCCCGCGCGCCGGAGGCCGGCGCGGCCGAACCCCCGCCCCTGGCCGGGGTGGCGCTGGCGCTGCCGGCCCTCGCCCGCGCCGAGAAGATCTCCCGCAAGGCCGCTGCCTACGGTTTCGACTGGGCGGAGGCCGCGCAGGTGATCGACAAGGTCCGCGAGGAGACCGACGAGGTGGCGGAGGCGCTGGCCAACGGCGACCGAGCGGAGCTCGCGGAGGAGATCGGCGACCTCCTGTTCTCTGTGGCCAACCTCGCCCGCCATGCGGGGGTCGATCCGGAGGCGGCGCTGCGGGCCGGCACCGCCAAGTTCGAGCGCCGCTTCACCGCCATGGCCGAGGAGTTGCGGGCCTCGGGCGCCGCGCTCGCGGGGAGCGACCTCGCCGCCATGGAGGCGGCCTGGGTCGCGGTGAAGCGGGCCGAGCGCGGCTGAGGTCGTGGATTCCAAAGGTCGAGACCTTTGGCTGGTGCAGGGCAGAGCCCCGGGCCCCGCCCAAGGGCCTCAGGCCCTTGGAGAACCCTTGATCGGCCAATCGACGAGGCCGCCGGCCCAGAGCGCGGCCCAGACCAGGACCGGCTGAAAGGCCAGCCGCGGCCCGTGATACCACCAGGAATCCGGGATGCCCGGGACGCTGATGCCCTCAAGGGCATGCTTCAGGTTCGCCGGGTAGACGCAGACCGCGTAGAGGGCGAGCCCGATCGCTGCGGCCCGGCGGAAGCGCTGGCCGAGGAGCGCCGCGGCGCCCGCGATCTCGCACAGGCCCGTCGCCAGGATGACGAGCCGGGGCTCCGGCACGGAAGCCGGCATGATCGGCATCAGCAGGTCCGGCCGGGCCAGATGCACGGCGCCGATCCCGGCATAGAGGCCGGCGAGGGCGAGGCGCAGCCGGAAGCGCCCGTCCGCCATCGCGCGCCCCTGCCCCGCCGGCCTCATGGTCCGCCGGCCTCGGCCACGCGCGATGTCGGCACGCCGCAGGACGCGGCCACCCGATCGGTCAGGGCCGCGACGAGGCGCGCGAGGCCCGGATGCCCCGCGCTCGCGAACCGCGTCTCGCCGACCGCCCGCACCGGCGCGATCAGCCGCAGCGAGTTCGTCAGGAAGACCGCGTCCGCCGCCAGCAGCTCGGGCAGTGCGAGGGAGCGCTCCTCGGGGTGCAGGCCCACCCCACCGGCCAGGCCCAGCACCTCGGCCCGCACGATGCCCGGCAGGACGCCGTCGGCGAGGGGTGGCGTAACGAGGCGGTCCCCGAGGATCCCGAACAGGTTGCCGGTGCCGGCGCAGGCGACCCGCCCGCGCGTGTTGCGGAACAGCGCCTCGTCGAAGCCGGCCGCCGCGGCGTCGCGGGCGGCCAGCACCGCGTCGAGATAGCCCGGCGTCTTGAGGTGCGAGACCGGCGAGGTCTCGTTGCGGGCGATCCCGGTCACCCAGAGGCTCAGGGGCGCGAAGGCGAGCGCCGCCGCGCTCGGCGCCGCGGTGGCGTAGAGGACGGGGCGCGGCTCGGCCGGGGGCTTCAAGCCGCGCGGGCCGGTGCCCCGGGTCGCGGTGGTGCGGATGGCGAGGCGCGGGCCTGTCGCGGCCAGCGCCCGCAGGGCCGCCCTCGCCCTGTCGGGATCGACGGAGAAGCCCAGCGTCTCCGCGCCCGCGACGAGGCGGTCGAGATGGGCGTCCGCGAAGGCGACCCGGCCGTCGAGGGCGAGCGCGGTGTCGAACACCGCGTCGCCGAGGCTCAAGCCCCGGTCGGTGAGGTCGAAGGGCGCGACCGTCTCCGCGCCGAGGCGCCCGTCAAGCCACAGCATCATCGCTCCGCCGATCCTTCGCCCAGGCGCGGGCGAGGTCCAGGAAGTTCGCGAAGAGGGCGTGGCCGCCCTCGGTCAGCACCGATTCCGGGTGGAACTGGATGCCGTAGGTCGGGTGCTCGCGGTGGGAGAGGGCCATCACCTCGCCCTCCGAGGAGAGGGCGTCGACCGCGAGGTGGCGCTCCATGCCGGGCTCGGGCCGGACCACCAGGGAATGGTAGCGCCCGACCTGCATCGGGGCGGGCAGGCCGCGGAACAGGCGCTGCCCCCCGTGATCGACCGGGGTCGCCTGCCCGTGCAGCGGCCGGATCGCCCGCTCGACGCTGCCGCCGAAGGCCGCGCCGATCGCCTGGTGCCCGAGGCAGACGCCGAGGATCGGCAGGCTGCCGGAGAGTTCGCGGATCGCCGGCAGCGAGATCCCGGCCTCCGCGGGCGTGCAGGGGCCGGGGGAGACCACGAGGGCGTCGGGCGCGAGCGCGCGGATCCCGGCGACGTCGAGGGCGTCGTTGCGCACGACCCGCACGCTCTCGCCAAGTTCCTCGATGTAGCGGACGACGTTGAAGACGAACGAGTCGTAGTTGTCGAGCACGAGGATCATGGGCGGGAACCGCGCGTGTCGTGGATTCCAAAGGTCGAGACCTTTGGCGGGTGCAGGGTGGAACCCTGCATTTGGCTCCTCCGTCCCGGCTGTGCCGGGTCGGAGGGGCCAACCCGGGGCGCTGCCCCGGGACCCCGCCCAAGGACCTCGGCCCTTGGGGATCCCATGACCGCAGCCGTCACGCCGGCGCCCTCCCCCCGAAGGCCTCGAACACCCGGGCGGCCTTGGCCAGGGTCTCGTCGTATTCCGGACCGGGTTCCGACAGGAGGGTGATGCCGCCGCCCGCCTGGAGCACGGCCGTGCGCGCGTCCATCACCACGGTGCGGATGGCGATCGCGGTGTCGAGCGCCCCGTCGAAGCCGATCCGGCCGATGGCGCCGCAATAGAGCTCGCGCGCGTCGCCCTCGATCTCGGTGATGATGTCCATGGCGCGGATCTTCGGGGCCCCGGTGATCGAGCCGCCCGGGAAGGTGGCGGCCACGAGGTCGAGGGCGTCGAGGCCCTCCCGCAGCGTGCCCGTGACCACCGAGACCAGATGGTGAACGCCCGCGTAGGTTTCCAGCCCGCACAAGGTCGGGACCCGCACGCTGTGGGCCTCGCAGACCCGCGACAGGTCGTTGCGCAGGAGGTCCACGATCATGATGTTCTCGGCCCGCTCCTTCGGGTTCCGCTGGAGCGCCTCGGCCGCCGCCCGGTCGGCCTCCGGGTCGGGCAGGCGCCGGGCCGTGCCCTTGATCGGCCGGGTCTCGACGCGGCGACCGGCGAGCTTCAGGAAGCGCTCGGGCGAGCTGGAGGCCACGGTGAGTCCCTCGAAGGCGAGGTAGGCCCCGAAGGTCGCAGGGTTCGCCGCCCGCAAGGCGCGGTAGAGCGCGAAGCCGTCGAAGCCCGCCGGCAGCTCCGCGCTGAAGCGCTGGGCGATGTTGGCCTGGTAGATGTCGCCGGCCCGGATGTAGTCCCGCACCCGCTCCACCGCCGCCTCGTAGCCGGCCCGGGTGAAGTTCGAGCGCCAGTCGAGGGCCGGGACGGGGCAGGGGGGCACAGGGTCCGGCCCCCCCTGCCCCAGCAGCGCCGCGAAGGCGGCGAGCCGGGCCTCGGCGCGGGCCGCGCGGGCGGCGCCGTCCGTCTCCGGGAAGCCCGTGGCGACGAGCCGGCAGGTGCCGGCCGCGTGATCGACGACGAGCGCCGTGTCGTAGAGGTTGAAGGCGATGTCGTCGGTGAGCCCGGCCCGGCGGGCGGGCCGCGCCACGCGCTCCAGCGCCTGCCCCAGATCGTAGGCGAAGTAGCCGATCGCCCCGCCCGGGAAGATCTCGTCGGCGGGGTCGGTCCGCCAGGGCGCGAGCGCGGCGCGCAGGGCCTCGATCGGGCCGCCCGGCACCGGGCGCCCGTCGAGGGTGGCGCGGCCATCGCGAAAACGGAAGCGCCCGAACGGGTCGGCGGCGACGATCGAGTGCCGGCCGAGCGTGGCGTGCGGCATCGCGCTGTCGAGGAAGGCGAGCCCCGGCAGGTGCCGCAGCCGCGCCGCCGCCGCGGCGGGATCGCAGAACGGGATCTCACGGGTCCACATGGGCGTCGCGTCTCGTCTCCGGGGGGCCTGGCCGGCCTCTGGCGTCCGGCATCCGCCGGGACACGCCTCGCACAGGCGGTGCCGCGGGGGAAGCGGGCACGGAGCCGCCCTGCCCTGTCGGCGCGGAGACCGGACGCGCGGAAACGGCCCCGCGCAAGGTGCCGGGGGCGTGGCCCAAGATCGTCGGATCGGGGGGACGCGGGACGCCGCGAGGCCCTGACGCAACGTTGCACAAAGGCCGGCCGCCCGGCGTCCCGCGGATGTGCACCCGGTCGAGCGCTCCATCCGTATGCGCGTCGCGGTGTCCGTTACGCCGGGGTCCGATCTACGCCAAGCTGAGAGGAGGTCTGGGCCGGTGCGCCTCGTGGAGGCGCCCCGGGAAGAACCCTCGCCGCTTGCGGGCGAGCTTGCGTCGTGCACCGTCCCGTAGTGGATCGGCGCCGTAGGCTTCAGCCCACCGCCCGGAAGGCGATCCGAGGATCGCGCGGGGTCGGCGACCGGGGCATTTCCGCGCCCGCGCGCTGCCCGGTCCGTGCCGGCGGCATGTCGGTCCCGCGTCCGGGGCTGCCGCAGCCGACGGCAGACGCGGGCACCGGCCTGACCGCACGCCGCGCCCCGGCGGCTGACCGGGAAAGCGCCCCGATGCGTCTCAGGACGCGCCGCGGCCAGGGCACGGCAAATCAGCATAGAATAGGAATATTTTAAAGTTGTAGAGATGCGAGGAGGGCTGCCGTGTGGCCGTATCGTATGCGGGAACCCCTCCGCACTCTCCCTCCCCAGCAGAGTGGGGAGGGAGCGCATGGACCGCCCGCCCTGCATGGGAGCCCCGCCGTCGGTCCGGGCTCGCAACGCGCGCGCGATGCCTGTATAGGGGCGAACGATTCCAGATTTCACGCGATCAGCGCGCGGCGCGGGCCTTCGGGAGCCTTGCGAGGCCGCGGCGCCGTTTTGGACGAGCCATGACCGCCTCCCCTGCCCCCTCACCGAAGGCCAGCGCGCCACGGATCTCCTTCGTGTCGCTGGGCTGCCCGAAGGCGCTGGTCGATTCCGAGCGGATCCTCACCCACCTGCGCGCGGAAGGGTACGAGCTGGCGCGCAAGCACGACGGGGCGGACGTCGTCATCGTCAACACCTGCGGCTTCCTCGATTCGGCGAAGGCCGAATCGCTGCAGGCGATCGGCGACGCGATGGCCGAGAACGGCCGGGTCATCGTCACCGGCTGCATGGGCGCGCAACCGGACGAGATCCGCGAGAAGTACCCGAACCTCCTGGCCGTCACCGGCCCGCAGGCCTACGAGTCGGTGGTGGCCGCCGTGCATGAGGCGGTGCCGCCGGCCCACGACCCGTTCCTCGACCTGATCCCGCCGCAGGGGGTCAAGCTCACGCCGCGGCACTACGCGTATCTGAAGATCTCGGAGGGCTGCAACAACCGCTGCACCTTCTGCATCATCCCCTCGCTTCGCGGCGACCTCGTCAGCCGCCCGGCCGGCGACGTGCTGCGCGAGGCCGAGAAGCTGGTGAAGGCCGGCGTGAAGGAACTCCTCGTCGTCTCGCAGGACACCAGCGCCTACGGGATCGACACCCGCTACGCCACGAGCCCCTGGCGCGACCGGGAGGTGCGGGCCCGCTTCTACGACCTCGCCAAGGAACTCGGCGAGCTCGGCGCCTGGGTGCGGCTCCACTACGTCTACCCCTACCCGCACGTGGACGAGGTCATCCCGCTGATGGCCGAGGGCAAGATCCTCCCCTACCTCGACATGCCGCTCCAGCACGCGAGCCCCTCGGTGCTCAAGCGCATGCGCCGGCCCGGCAACCAGGAGAAGCAGTTGGAGCGCATCCGGCGCTGGCGCGAGACCTGCCCGGATCTGGCCATCCGCTCGACCTTCATTGTGGGTTTTCCCGGCGAGACCGAGGCCGAGTTCGAGGAACTGCTCGGCTGGATCCGCGAGGCGAAGCTCGAGCGCGTCGGCTGCTTCACCTACGAGCCCGTGAAGGGCGCACCCGCCAACCACCTTGCAGAGGCGGTGCCGCCGGAGGTTCAGCAGGAGCGCAAGCGCCGCTTCATGGAGGCGCAGCAGGGCGTGGCCCTGCGGCTGCAGAAGGCCAAGGTCGGCCGGCGCCTACCCGTGATCATCGACTCGGTCGGCGGCAACGTGGCGGTCGGGCGCACCAAGTACGACGCGCCCGAGATCGACGGCAGCGTGCACGCCAGCTTCCGCCGCCCGGTCCGCCCGGGCGACATCGTCACGGTGAAGATCGAGGACGCGGGCGCCTACGACCTGCGCGGCAGCGTGGTCTGACGCGCGCTCAGGCGTTCTTGCGCGGGCGGTGGTTCGGGTCGACGCCGCCCTCGCGGGTGGTCTCGTTCTCGACATCGCCCTCGAAGGTCGAATCCGCCTCCAGGTCCTCCGGGTCGCGGCCCGTCATGCCCTTCGAGGCTCCGATCCCGGGATTGCCCTTGAGGTCGGCGTCGCTCGGGGTCTCGGTCTTGGCGTGCTTGGTCGACATGCGGCCTCCATTGTCGGTTGCCGGGGTCAACGCGGTGCGCGCGGGGCGGTCACGGCGCTGCGGCCGTTCGCCCCGATCGGCTCAGGCGATGTCGGCGAGCCGCACGCGCCCGATGCCGGCCTGCCCCATCCGGGCCCAGGCGGCCGCGACCGAGCCGTCCCGGTCGATGCCCCGCACGGCGTCCGCTACCACCACGGCCTCGAACCCGGCGGCGCGGGCGTCGAGCGCGCTCCAGGCGACGCAGAAATCGGTGGCGAGACCACAGAGCACGACCCGGGTGAAGCCGCGCTCGCGCAGGTAGCCGGCGAGCCCGGTGCGGGTGGTGCGGTCGGCTTCCAGGAAGGCCGAGTAGCTGTCGATCGCCTGGGTGTAGCCCTTGCGGATGACGAGTTCGGCACGGGCGATGTCGAGGCCGGGCGCGAAGGCGACGCCGGGCGTGTCCTGCACGCAGTGCTCCGGCCAGAGCACCTGCGGGCCGTAGGGCATCGCCACCGTGCCGAAGGGCTCTTGGTCCGGATGGCTGGTGTGGAAGGAGGCGTGGCCGGCCGGGTGCCAGTCCTGCGTCAGCACCGCGTGGGGAAAGCGTGCCAGCAGCGCGTTGCAGGGTTCGACGACGGCGTCGCCCTCGGGGACCGCCAGGGCGCCACCGGGGAGGAAATCCACCTGCACGTCCACGACGAGCAGGACGTCGGTCTCGCGCACGCTCAGCATGGGACTCCCCCAAGTCCTGGATACCCAAGGGCCGAGCCCTCGGGCGGGTCCGGGCAGAGCCCGGGATCTTGACCCGGAATCCAAGGATCCCGGGTTCGCCGGATCAGGGCAGCATCACGGTCGCGCCGGTGGTCTCGCGGCCGGCGAGATCGCGGTGCACGGCCTGGGCCTCGGCGAGAGGGCGCTTGGCGTGGACCGGGATCTTCACGGCCCCGCTCGCCACGACGCCGAACAGGTTCCGGGCCATCTCCTCCAGCACCGGGCGCTGGCTGGCGAAGGTGAAGAGCGTCGGCCGCGTCACGTAGAGCGAGCCGCGCGGGGCGAGCAGTCCCAGGTCGAGGCCCTGGATCGCGCCCGAGGCCGAGCCGAAGCTCGCGAGCAGGCCGAGCGGCGCGAGGCTGTCCAGCGAGCCCATCAGGGTCGCCTGGCCGACGCCGTCGTAGACCACCGGCACGCCCTTGCCCCCCGTGATCTCGCGCACCCGCTTGGCCACGTCCTCCTCGCGGTAGAGGATGACGTGGTCGCAGCCGTGCTTGCGGGCGAGCTCCGCCTTCTCGGCCGAGCCCGCGGTGCCGATCACGGTGGCGCCGAGGTGCTTGGCCCACTGGCAGGCGATGAGGCCGACGCCGCCGGCGGCCGCGTGGAACAGGATCGTGTCGCCGGCCTTCACCCGGTAGGTGCGGTGGAGCAGGTACTCGGCGGTGAGACCTTTCAGCATCATCGCGGCAGCGGTGGCGTCGTCCACGCCCTCCGGGATCTGAACGCAGCCGGCGGCCGGCACGATCATCTCCTCGGCGTAGCTGCCCTCGGCCGAGGCCGTGGCGACCCGGTCGCCGACCTTGAATCCGGTGACGCCCTCGCCCACCGCGTCGACGGTGCCCGCGCCCTCCTTGCCGGGGGTGAAGGGAAGCTGGGCCGCCTTGTAGGCGCCGGAGCGGAAGTAGATGTCGATGAAGTTCACGCCGATGGCCGTGAGCTTCACGCGGATCTGGCCGGGACCGGGCTCGCGCCGCTCGACATCCTCGTAGGCCATCACCTCGGGGCCGCCGTATTCGTGAACCCGGATCGCCTTGGGCATCGTCTCGTCCTCGGATGAAGTTTCCCCCGCGCCCGAGATAACGGACGCCGCGCCCGGCGCAATGGTGTTAGGGAAGGCGGCAAGACCGATACGGGCAAGACCGATACGGAACCGGGGAGACGACGATGTCCGACGAGGCGCTGTTCGAGAAGGGCCTGCCGATCCGCCGGGCGGTGCTGGGCGCGGACTACGTCGATGCGTCGCTGGCGAAGGCCGACCCCTTCATGATGGCCTTCCAGCGCGCCACCACGAGCTGGGCCTGGGGCTGGGCCTGGGGCGACCCCACGCTCGACCGCCGGACGCGCTCGCTCCTCAACCTCGCGATGCTGACCGCGCTCGGCAAGCCGGCCGAGCTGAAGCTCCACGTCAAGGGCGCGCTCACCAACGGGGTCACGGTCGAGGAGATCAAGGCGGCGCTCCTGCACGCGACCGCCTATTGCGGCATCCCCGCGGGGCTGGAGGCCTTCAAGGCCGCCCACGAGGTGCTGGTGAAGGAAGGCGCCATCTCCGCCGAGTCCCCTGCCGAGACCCCCGCCGCGCCGGCGGCCGAGTGATCGCCCGGGAGCGGCCCGCATGAAGACCTGCCTGATCCTCGACGACTACCAGGACGCGGCCCGGCATTTCGCCGCCTGGGACCGGCTCGCCGGCCGCGTCGGCGTGACGGCCCTGCACGAGACGCTCGCCGACCCGGACGCGCTCGTGGAGCGGATCGGAGGCGCCGAGATCCTGGTGATCATGCGCGAGCGCACGCCCTTCCCGGCCTCGCTGCTGGCGCGGCTGCCGACCCTGCGGCTGCTCGTCACCAGCGGCATGCGCAACGCCGCCATCGACCTCGCGGCGGCGAAGCGGCAGGGCGTCACGGTCTGCGGCACGGCGAGCCACCCGGCGCCCCCGGCCGAGCTGACCTGGGCGCTGATCCTCGGGCTCGCCCGCCGGGTCGCGCCGGAGAGCGCGGCCTTGCGGGCGGGCGGGCCCTGGCAGGCGAGCGTCGGCACGGATCTGGCGGGCGCCCGGCTCGGCATCGTCGGGCTCGGCAAGATCGGCACCCGGATCGCCCGGGTGGCGCGGGCCTTCGACATGGAGGTCGCGGCCTGGAGCCCGAACCTCGACGACGCGCGGGCCGAAGCGGCGGGCGTGCGGCGCGCGCCCTCCAAGGCGGCCCTGCTGGCGGAGAGCGACGTCGTCACGCTCCACCTCGTGCTGTCGGAGGCCACGCGCGGCCTCATCGGGGCGGAGGATCTGGCCCGGATGAAGCCCACCGCCTTCCTGGTGAACACCGCACGCGCCGGCCTCGTCGATCAGGCGGCCCTCGTCACCGCGCTCAGCCAGAACCGCATCGCGGGGGCGGGACTCGACGTGTTCGAGACCGAGCCGCTGCCCGCCGACAGCCCGTTCCGCACCCTGCCGAACGTGCTGGCGCTGCCCCATCTCGGCTACGTCAGCGCGGCCAATTACCGGACCTACTTCTCGGAAGCGGTCGAGGATATCGAGGCCTGGCTCGCCGGCGCGCCGGTGCGGGTGCTGGCCTAGATCGGCGCCCGCCCTCCGCGCGCGCCTCGCCTTACCGCCGCGCCAGGGTCTGCGGCTCGCCCTGGCCGCCGGGGCCTGCCTGCCCGGTGAAGGCGTCGCCCGCGCGGCCGAGCTTCTCGCCGTGGGCGTAGAGCGCCTGCATGTAGCGCTGGTCGAACGGGCCCGGCGCGGTCGCGGTGAAGCGGCCGTCGATCTCGGCGACCTGCAGATCGAGGCCCTCGCGGCGGCCGAAGGCGCCCGAGAGCGCGAGCGCGTCCTGCAACTGCGCCTTGATCGCCGCCGACATCGCCCGGCCGAGCACCGAGAGGGTGGTCGGGCGCGCCATCTCGAAATGCGGCCGGGTGCTGTTGTTGACCACCACGTAGACCGTGCGGGCCGGGATGCGCACGAGCTGCGCGCCGGTGAGCGCCGCGGTCAGCGCCCGCTTCGGCGCGAGGTAGAACGGCGCCGTGGTGCCGCCGTCCGCGTGCAGCTCCCGGATGGCGCGCCCGTCGGCCAGGGTGGCGTCGATCGCGACCGGCGGGAACACCCCCGGCACCGCCGAGGAGGCCAGCACGATCGACCGGAACAGGCCGAGCGCCTTCGGGTCGGCGCCCTTCGGCCCGGCCGAGGCCGCGATCGCGCCGAGGTCCCAGAGGACCGGGCGGCCGCTGTCGATCTCGGTGGTGGCCACCAGAAGCCGCCGCCCCTTGGCGTGCTCGGCCGCGACCGCCTGCAGGAGCGCCGGCGTCACCGCCCGGTCGATGCGCCGCTTGAGCGGCCAGGTGTCGGTGAGCGCCACGTCGGAGCCGCCGAACTCGAACACGTCGGCCGCCGTGATGGTGGTGTAGGCCTCGCGCAGGGGGGCGTCGCCGGGCCGGCCGACGAAGGCGAAGGGCGCGATCAGCGCGCCGGTGCTGACGCCGGTGATCACCCCGAAATCCGGCCGGGTGCCGGCCGCGCTCCAGCCGGCGAGCAGCCCGGCCGCGAAGGCGCCGTCCTCGCCGCCGCCCGAGAGCACCAGCCAGGGCTCGGCCGCCGCGGGGGCGTCGTCGATCAGCGCCTGGAAGGCCGCCGGCTCGTCGCCCGGGATCCGCACCGGGCGGTCGAGCCCGGCAGGCCGGGCCGCGGCCATGTCTTCGGCCGTGAAGGCCGCGCGCGTGCCAGGCTTCTCGACGGGCTTTTCGGCAACCTTGGCTGTATTCGGTCCGGCCAGGGACAGATCGGGAAAAGCAGCGGACAGCATGCATGCCGCCGCGAGCGCCGCGATGGGCCGCCGTGTCAGTCCGGACATGGCTCGTGTCCCGTATCAGAAGTGCCCGCCTCGCACGAAGAACGCCAAGACTATTGTCAAGTTCCGATCCTTCCGCCCCCGATGCCGCATTGCTGTGCCGACAGGCACCGCGACCGCCCGTGCGCCGCCGCTTGAGGGACCTTTGAGGGACCTTCGGCGGCCCCGCGCCGGACCCGCCCGAGGACAGGACGAAGGGACGGCTTTACCTCGGCCGAAGCCTCGCCATAACGGGGACACAGAAGACTTCGGGAGGGACGACCCATGAAACTGCCGCGCCGCTTCTTCCAGCCGCTCGCCACCGGCGCGCCGGCCCCGTTCCGGGACCTGCCGGTCCGGCTCGAGCGGATGATCCACTTCGTGCCGCCCCACGTCGAGAAGGTCCGCGCCCGGGTGCCGGAACTCGCAGGCAGCGTGGACGTGGTGCTGGGCAACCTCGAGGACGCGGTGCCGATGGACCAGAAGGAGGCCGCCCGCAAAGGCTTCGTGGCGATGGCGCGGGCGACCGACTTCGCCGCCACCGGCACCGGCCTCTGGACCCGCATCAACGCCCTCAACTCCCCCTGGATTCTCGACGACCTGTTCGAGATCGTCTCCGAGGTGGGGTCCAAGCTCGACGTGGTGATGGTGCCCAAGGTCGAGGGGCCGTGGGACATCCACTACATCGACCAGCTGCTCGCCCAGCTCGAGGCGCGCCACGGGGTCGCCAAGCCCATCCTGGTCCACGCGATCCTGGAGACGGCCGAGGGCGTGGCCAACGTGGACGCCATCGCGGCGGCCTCGCCGCGCATGCACGGCATGAGCCTGGGGCCGGCCGACCTCGCCGCGTCCCGCGGCATGAAGACCACCCGGGTCGGCGGCGGCCATCCCGAGTACCGGGTCATCGCCGACCCGGCGGGCGAGGCCGCGCGCGTCTCCGCCCAGCAGGATCTCTGGCACTACACCATCGCCCGGATGGTGGACGCCTGCATGGCCAACGGCATCAAGGCCTTCTACGGCCCCTTCGGCGACTTCTCGGACGGGGTGGCCTGCGAGGTGCAGTTCCGCAACGCCTTCCTGATGGGCTGCGCGGGCGCCTGGACGCTGCATCCGAGCCAGGTCGCCATCGCCAAGCGGGTCTTCGCGCCCGATCCCGACGAGGTGGCCTTCGCGGCCCGCATCGTCGCGGCCATGCCCGACGGCACCGGCGCGGTGATGCTCGACGGCAAGATGCAGGACGACGCCACCTGGAAGCAGGCCAAGGTGATCGTGGACCTCGCTCGGCTCGTCGCCGCCAAGGACCCGGAGCTCGCCGCGGTCTACAAGCTGGACTGACATCCCGGGGATCCCGAAGGGCCTCCGGGCCCTTCGGCGGGGTGTTGGGGCGGAGCCCCGGATCGGCTTCGCCGGACGACCGGGGCCAGGATCGCGAACCTTGCCTGGACCCGCCGAAGGTCCCGGACCTTCGGGATCCATGACCACATCCCCGATGACCATCCGCGATGCGGCCACGGCGCCCGATGACAGGGCGGGGGCTTGCGCCTATCTGACGCTGCATGACGCATCAGGACACGAACACGGATCAGGCCCCGGCAGCGCCCGGCTTCCGCACGGCGAAGTTCGGCATCGGCGCGGTCGTGCGCCACCGGATCTACCCGTTCCGCGGCATCGTGTTCGACGTCGATCCGGTCTTCGACAACACCGAGGAATGGTGGCTCGCCATCCCCGAGGCGGTGCGGCCGCGCAAGGACCAGCCCTTCTACCACCTGCTCGCCGAGAACGCGGAGACCGAGTACGTCGCCTATGTCTCGGAGCAGAACCTCCTGCCCGACACCTCCGGCGAGGCGCTGCGCCACGCTGGGATCGGCGAGATGTTCGTGCGCGACGACACCGGGACGTACCGGGTGCGGGACCGGGCGCCGAACTGAGTTTTTTCGGAGCCAAGTCGGGAGCGATGCGCGCCGCGGACCCCGTCTCCCCGCGCGCGGGGAGAGGGGGAAGCCGCTTCATTCGAAGCGGGCACCCGGAAGCCGCGCGAGACGAGAAAAGGCCGGGCACCCGCCCGGCCTTTCCCTGTCGCCATCGATCTCAGTCCCCGCGCGGGCGGGGGCGTCCCGTCCGGAAACCCTCAGGGCTTCGGCGCGGCGGCCGCGGCGGGGCCCTTCTCGGCCTCGAGCTTCTTGCGCATCTCCTCGGAGCGCTTCTCCAGCTCGGCCTGGAGCTTCTTCTGCTGCTCCTCGAGCACCTTCGGGTCCATGGCCGGGCCGTCGAAGGCCTTGCCGAAGCCCGCCAGCGGCACCGCGAAGGTGACCTCGCGCTGGGTCTGGTTCTGCACCGAGACGTTGAGGGTCGTGCCCTTCTTCATCGCGCCGATCAGGCCCGCCTCGACGGCGCCGGCCTCGGCGAAGCAGCCGTTCGGGAAGCAGACCGCGAACTTGCCCGGGGTCGCCTGCTGGCCGTCCACGTTGAAGCGGATGCCCGGCTGCAGCAGCAGGCCCAGCGGCAGCAGGAAGCGCACCACGCGCACCTCCTGCTTCGTCTGCGGGTTCTTCATCTCGTAGACGGCGGCGGCCAGCACCGGCTGGCCCTGGTCGGAGACGAAGTCGCGGGTGGTGTAGCAGATGTCGGTGCCCGAGCCCTGGTCCTTGCCGCAGACCTTGGTCCAGTCGGCCTGGCCCGGCTCCGACTTCACGTTGATGATCTGCGGGCCGTTGCCCTGGGGCTGCGCCGTCTGGTTGGTGGGCGCGGTCGGCGCCGGGGCGGCGGGGGCGGGGGCCGCCGCCGGCTTCTTCGGCTGGGCGAACGCCGGCCCGGCGAGGCCCGCGATCGCGACGATGGCGGCGGCGCGCATCAGATGCGCAGGACGGGTGGCGAACGGCATCGTCTTCAGACCCCTCTGGGTTTCGCTTGGCTGGTGCGCGCCTCGCCGGACGACGAGGCCCATCGTGACGCAGGACCGTGGACCTTCGCGGCGTCGCGGCGGGCGCCGGTCCGGCTCCCGTCCGCGCCCCGGCGCGGGAACCGTCCGGCGCGATGCGCGTCGCGCCCGGCCCGGCGGGCCCGCAAGCCCGACCCGGGGCGACCGGGCGGCCTGCTTTCCCGCCGATTGAGGCGAAGGCATGACACCGGCGACGCGGCACCGGAGATCGGGTGAGTCCGGGGCCGCGTCGGCGCGTTAGCGCGCCGTTAACCATGCCGGGGCATCGATGGCAACTCGCGGCGGCCCCGTCGCGCCCCCGAGGGAGACGACAGGTGCAGGCGCAGGCCACGGCGTTCCGGCGCGAGACGTCCCCGCCCGATCCGGCGGCCGGACGGGAGCCGGCGTCCGGCGCCCCCCTCGCCGGCCCCTTGGCCGGCTCCTTGGCCAGCTCCGCCCCCTTGGCCGGCTCCGGCCTCGCGGGGCTGCTGCGCGCCACCGCTGCCGCCCACCCGGCCCGCCCCGCCTTCGTGGACCTCGGCGACAAGCCCGGCTGGAGCGGCCGGCCCGGGATGAGCTGGACCTACGGCGCCGCGGCCGAGATCGTCGCCCGCCTCGCCCGCGGCATCCGCGCCTGGCGCCTCGCGCCGGGCAGCCGGGTCGGCCTCTGGTTCGCGGGCAGCAGCGAGTCGCTCGTCGCCCACCTCGCCGTGGAGGCCGCCGGCCACGTGCCCTGCCCGATGCCCGCCGCCTGGGAGGAGGCCCAGGTGCTGGCCGCCGTGGAGGCCGCCGGGATCCCGGCCGTGCTGACCCAGGCCCGGCTCGGCGGCCGCCGCCCCGCCGAGATCCTGTGCCGGGTCGCCCTGCAGCACTTCGCCCTGCGCTATCTGGCCGCCTTCGGTCCCGACGTGCCCGACGGGGTGATCAACCTCGACGCCCTGGCGCTGGAGCGCGGAACCGGCCCGGCCGAGGCGCCGCCCCCCGCCCGCGGCCTCGTGAGCTTCGCCGGGCGCGATCCCGCGCGGCCCGTCTACCGCCCCGGCGAGGCGCTGCTCGCGGCGGCGGCCCTGCACCTCGACGCCGCCCGGATCGGCCCGGGCGAGCGCCTGCTCACCCTGCTGCCGCCCGACGACCTGCGCGGCCTCGCGACCGGGCTCGGGGCCGCCCTGGTCGCGGGCGCGACGCTCGCCTGCATGCCGGTGCTCGACGCCGCCGCCCTGCGGGGGGCGCTCACCGCGGCCGAGCCCCGGGGGCTGCATCTGGTCGCGCCCGCCTTCCTGGAGAGCGTCCTGCACGAACTGCCCCTCGGCGGCCTGCACGCGCTGACGCTCGCCCACCGGGCCCCGGCCCGGCTGACCGCGCGCCAGCTCCGGACCGGCCGTCTCGACGGGCCCCGCATCGTCGACGCGCTCGCCCTCGACGAGGAGGCCCTGCTGAGCCGCGCCCGCGGGGCCGACGACATCGCCCTGGCGCTCGCCGATCCCGCCGGCACGGCGCTGCCCGCCGGGCTGATGGAGCTGCGCTGCGGCGCGGACGGCAGCCTGAGCCTGCGCGGCGCCGCCTGCCGGGCCGGCCCGATCCGCGACGGGATGCCCGCCCTGCCCGGGGCGGAGGCGTGGCGCCCGGCCCCCTACCGCGCCACCCTGCTGGCCGGGACGGCCACCGGCCTCGTGCCGGCTGACCAGCCGGTGCCGGCTGACCAGCCGGTGCCGGCCGACCAACCGGTGCCGGGCTGAAGCCAGGTTCCGGTCCGACGACCGATGCCGGCCCGGACCGGGGACGCCGACTTTTTCGGATGAGCCCGATCGGGCCCGGTCGAGGGAGGCGGTCGGGGCCGCGCCGCGTCCGGCCGGCCGCCCGTGCCGGGCCCCGAAGGGCGGCGTGTCGTGCCTTTTCAGGGCGTTGCGCGCGCGGGCTCGTGCTCCGCGCGAGCGCGCGGGCGGATTTTTCGCGCGCGGTTCATGTGCGGCTCAGGCGGGCCGCCCTATCTTCGCACTGCAAACTTGCCGGCGAACCAAATCGCGTTGCCGCAAGTTAACGCCGCGGGCCTCTTCCCACGAGGCGCACGATAGGATACCGCTCAAGCTTATGGGTGCGCTGCAACAAGTGCTGGTGGTCGATGACGGCGTCCGCGCCGTCGACCACTCACTCGCCGGCGAACTGGCCGAGCTCGGCTACGCCAGCGTCACGGCCTCGCTCGAGGCGGCCGACGACGTCCTCGCGGTGATCGCGCGGCCGGCCGCCGTCCTGCTCCAGGCCTCCTCCAGCCGCGATGCCGAGTACCGGCGCCGCGCCGAGCGCCTGCGTCACCAACTGCGCGACCGCGGCATTCCGATCATCGACATCGACGCGAGCCGCACCCGCGGGTCCGGCGGCCCCGTCGATCTCCAGAGCCGCATCGGCGCCTACGTGCTGCAGGAGCCGGAGCGCTAGGGCGCCCGATTCGTTCCCCATCCCGATGTCTAGGCGCGGATGATGGCATCCGCGCGACACCCTCTCCCCCCTCGCCTACAGGTCGCCGCATCGCCGCGCGGTGACGGCGCGCACGCAACCGGCCGGGTTCAGCGTCGGGCCCGCATCAGCTCCGGCACACCGAATCGCGGCAGCACGCCCTCGCGCATCACGGCGCGGCGCAAGGGACCGACCGCCTGCATGGCGACGAGGCCGAGGCCGCGCAGCGCATCGACCGGCGCCAGCGCCGAGAGCAGGCTGCGGTTGAGCCCGTTCACGGCCGCGGTGCGCAAGGCGGCGTCGCGGCGGCGGTCGCGGGCGAATCCGGCGAGCGCGGCGCGCGAGCCCGGGTCGCGCCCGTCCGCGACGGCCCGGCACACGGCGTCCCGCAGGGCGGCGGCGTCGCGCATCCCGAGGTTCAGCCCCTGGGCGCCGATCGGCGGGAAGACGTGGGCCGCCTCCCCGATCAGCGCGAGGCGGTGGGCCACCGGGCTCGCCACCGAGAGCCCCCGCATCGGTACCCGGCCGCGCGGCCCGTCGATCCGCATCCGCCCGAGCATGCCCTTGGCCTGGGCCTCGATCGCGGCGGCGAGGCCCGCCTCGTCCAGCGCCGAGAGCGCTTCGGCCCGCTCGGTATCCGTGACCCAGACAAGGCTGGAGCGGTGCCCGCCCGGCAGGGGCACCAGGGTGAAGGGTCCGGCCCGCGTGTGGAACTCGGTCGAGACGTCCCGGTGCGGCCGCTCGTGCGCCAGGATCGTGGTGAGCGCCGCCTGGGGGTAGGACCAGTCGCGCACGGCGATGCCGCTGCCCGCGCGCAGGCGCGAGCGGGCGCCGTCCGCGGCCACCACGAGGCGGGCCGCGACCGCGCCGCCGCCGGCCAGCGTCAGGCGGGCCTCGGCCTCGCCGGCCCGGCAGATGTCCGCGTCCTGCTCGATCAGCGCGAGGTTCGGCGTCTCCCGGGCGCGGGCGCGGAGCGACTCGACGAGGCCGGCGCTCTCGACGTTCCAGCCGAAGGCGTCGAGCCCGATCTCGGTGGCGTGGAAGCGGGCGGGCGGCGGGCGGAACAGGCTGCCGGTATCGTCCACGATCTGCAGCACGGCGAGCGGCGCGGCCTGGGGGGCGAGCGGGCCCCAGGCGCCGAGCGCGTCGAGGAAGCGCACCGAGCCGTCGAGGAGCGCCACGGTGCGCCCGTCCGCCACGGGGGCGTGCCGGCCGACGAGGGCGGTCGAGACGCCGGCCTGCGCCAGCGCCAGCGCGGCGGCGAGCCCGGCGGCGCCCGCGCCGACGACGGCGACCTCGGTGCGGGTATCGGTCACGGGCTGGGCCTCCGGCGGTAAGCGGCGTCTTACACTGTCAGATAGGACCGCGTACCGGGTCCGTCGCGGGTGCGCCGATGCCGCGGCGGTCCTGGATTCCAAAGGTCGAGACCTTTGGCGGGTGCAGGGCAGAGCCCTGCTGTTGATCTCTGCCCCCGGCAGAGCCGGGGGCAGAGATCAAATCCGGGGCTGCACCCCCCGGGACCCCGCCTGCAGCGCCTTCAGGCGCCGAAAGGGACTCGTCCCTTGGGGATCCCAGGACTCGCTACGCCGCCTTCTTCGCCTTGCGGGCGATGCCGGCGAGGCTGCGCAGCACCTCGGTCGCGGTCTTCAGGCGGGCCGGGATCGTGGTGAGTTCGCGGATGAAGACCACGCTCATGTCGGGCCGCACCTTGGCGAAGGAGCCCTGCTCGGCCACCAGCGCCACCAGCCCCTGCGGGTTGGCGAAGCTCCGTTCGCGGAAGTGGACCACCACGCCCTTCGGCCCGGCCTCCACCTTCTCGACGTTGGCCGCCATGCAGAGCAGCTTGATCGTGCCGATCTTGAGGAGCTGCTCCACCTCCGGCGGCAGCGGCCCGAACCGGTCGATCAGCTCGGCCCCGAAGCTCTCCATCTCGGCGTCGTTCTCGATGGTCGCGAGCCGCCGGTAGAGGGCGAGGCGCACGCCCAGATCCTCCACGTAGGTCTCGGGGATGGTGACGGGCGCGCCCAGCGCGATGGTCGGCGACCACGCCTCCTCCGGCACGTCCTCGATGCCGGCCTTGAGCGCCGTCACCGCGTCCTCCAGCATCTGCTGGTAGAGTTCGTAGCCGACCTCCTTGATGTGGCCGGACTGCGCGTCGCCCAAGAGGTTGCCGGCCCCGCGGATGTCGAGGTCGTGGCTTGCCAGCTGGAAGCCCGCGCCGAGCGTGTCGAGGCTCTGCAGCACCTTCAGGCGCTGCTCGGCCTGGGCGGTGAGCGTGCGGTTGGCCGGCGTCGTGAACAGCGCGTAGGCGCGCGCCTTCGACCGCCCGACGCGGCCCCTGAGCTGGTAGAGCTGCGAGAGGCCGAACATGTCGGCCCGGTGCACGATCAGGGTGTTGGCGGTCGGGATGTCGAGGCCCGATTCCACGATCGTGGTCGAGAGCAGCACGTCGAACTTGCCCTCGTAGAAGGCCGTCATCACGTCCTCCAGCTGCCCCGCCGCCATCTGGCCGTGGGCCACCGCGACCTTGATCTCGGGCATCTCCGCGTCGAGGAACTTCTTCACGTCCGCCAGATCCTCGATCCGAGGGACGACGTAGAAGGCCTGGCCGCCGCGGTAGCGCTCGCGCAGCAGCGCCTCGCGGATGGTCAGCGGGTCGAACGGCGTCACGAAGCTGCGCACCACCAGCCGGTCGACCGGGGGCGTGGCGATGATCGAGAGCTCGCGCACGCCCGTCATGGCGAGCTGGAGCGTGCGGGGGATCGGGGTCGCCGAGAGGGTGAGCACGTGCACGTCGGCCTGGAGCGTCTTCAGCCGCTCCTTGTGGGCCACGCCGAAATGCTGCTCCTCGTCCACGATGATCAGGCCGAGGTCCTTGAAGGCGATGTTCTTCGCGAGCACCGCGTGGGTGCCGACCACGATGTCCACCGTGCCCTGGGCCAGCCCCGCCCGGGTCTGCTTCAGCTCGCCCGCGGAGACGAAGCGCGAGAGCTGGGCCACCTGGACGGGCAGGCCTTTGAAGCGCTCCGCGAACGTCCGGTAGTGCTGGCGGGCGAGCAGCGTGGTGGGCACCACCACCGCCACCTGCTTGCCGGAGATGGCGGCCGCGAAGGCCGCGCGGAGCGCCACCTCGGTCTTGCCGAAACCGACATCGCCGCAGACCAGCCGGTCCATCGGCCGGCCGGCGTTGAGGTCGGTGAGCACCGCGTCGATGGCGTTGGCCTGATCCTCGGTCTCGTCGTAGGGGAAGCGCGCCGCGAACTCGCCGTAGAGCCCGTCCGGCGGGTTGAGGCGCGGCGCCTGCCGCACGAAGCGCTGGGCCGCGACCTTGATCAGCTCGCCCGCCATCTCGAGGATGCGGCGCTTCATCTTGGCCTTGCGGGCCTGCCACGCGCCGCCGCCGAGGCGGTCGAGCGCGACCTCGGAATCCTCCGAGCCGTAGCGGGTCAGCAGCTCGATGTTCTCGACCGGCAGCAGCAGCAGGCCGCCGGTGTACTGCAGCTCCAGGCAATCGTGCGGGGCGCCCGCCGCCGTGATCGTCTTGAGGCCGACGAAGCGGCCGATGCCGTGGTCGGCATGGACCACGAGGTCGCCGGGCTGGAGCGCCTGCACCTCCAGGATCACGTCCTGGGGCCGCTTGGCCTTGCGCTTCTGGCGCACCAGCCGGTCGCCCAGGATGTCGCCCTCGGAGACCACCGCGAGCTCGCCGGCGACGAAGCCGGCCTCCAGGCCCCAGACCGCGACCGCCGCGTCGGTGCCGCGCTTGAGCGCGTAGACGTCGGTGAGCCGGGTGATCGCCACGGGCTTGCGGAAGCCGTGGTCGCTGAGCACGCCGCAGAGCCGGTCGCGCGAGCCGTCGGACCACGCGCCCAGGATCACGTGATGCCCGGATCCCTGCAGCTCGCGGATATGGGCCACCGCCGCGTCGAACACGCTCGCCGACTCGCTCTGGCGCTCGGGCGCGAAGTTGCGGCCCGCCCTGGCCCCGCAATCGATCACCGCGCGGGACGCGGATTCGGGCTCCGAGAACGGGCTGAGCTGGACGGTGCGGGCCGCGCCGACCCGCTCCTTCCACTCGTTCGGGGTGAGGTAGAGCGCGCGCGGCGGCAGCGGCTTGTAGGGGGCGACGCCCGCCTGCGGGGTCTTCAGCGCTGATTCGCGGGCCTGGAAGTAGTCCTGCACCAGGGCGATGCGCTCGGACACCGCGTCCTCGACCTGCGGGTCGAAGACGAGCGGCACGCCCGGCACGTAGTCGAACAGGGTGTCGAGCTTGTCGTAGAAGAGCGGCATCCAGTGCTCGAGGCCGCTGTAGCGGCGGCCCTCGCTCACCGTCTCGTAGAGCCGGTCGTCGCGGGTCACGGCGCCGAAGCTGGTGATGTAGCCCTGGCGGAAGCGCCGGATCGTCTCGGTGGTGAGCTGCACCTCGCTCATCGGCACGAGGTCGAGGGAGCGGAGCTGCCCCACCGTGCGCTGCGTCTCGGGATCGAAGGCGCGGATCGATTCGAGGGTGTCGCCGAAGAAGTCGAGGCGGATCGGGTTCGGCAGGCCCGGGGGCGACAGGTCGAGGATGCCGCCGCGCACCGCGTACTCGCCGGTGTCGCGCACCGTCCCCGTGCGCAGGAAACCGTTGGCCTCGACCCAGGCCACGACCTTGTCCATCGACACGACGTTGCCGATCGCCGCCGAGAAGGTCTCGACCGCGATGCGGTCGCGCGGGGGCACGCGCTGCACCAGGGCGTTGACCGTGGTGAGGAGGATGCGGGGCGCCTCCTCCGTGGAGCGCGACCGGGTGAGGCGCGAGAGCGCGGTCATACGCTGGGCCGAGACGGCGGCGGTCGGGGAGGTGCGGTCGTAGGGCTGGCAGTCCCAGGCCGGCACGCTCATCGCCTCGATCTCGGGGGCGACGAAGCGCAGCGCGCTCGCGAAGGCCGCCGAGCGCCCGGAATCGCGCGCCACGTGGACCAGCACCGCCGGGCCCTCGTGCCCGCGCGACAGGGCGCGGGCGAGGTCGGCCACCACGAGGGCGTCGAAGCCCTCGGGCACGCCCGCCAGAACCGGGCTGTCGCCGGCCTTGAGGGCGTCGATCGCCTTGGTGAGCGGCGCGGATTTCGGCAGGGCGAAGCGCGCGACCTGCGGCTTCGGTGCGGGTGCCGGGGGCTTGGGCTGGGGTTTAGCCATGAGGTTATGAATTCAGTCTTTTCTGGTTCCGCACCGGCTCTCCCTCCCCCGCAGAGGGGGGAGGGAGAGCGCGCGGCCGGGGCCGCGCGCCGTCGTCGGTCGCGCCCGATCAGTGGATCGGCGCGTCGTGCTTGTGGAACGCCTTGAGGCGCCGGTAGACCGCGGTGTCGTAGTTCTCCGGCACCGCGCTCTCGCCGGTGAGCCAGCGGAACAGGTCGCGGTCCGGTACCTCGATCAGCGCCTCGAACGCGGTCAGCTCGTCGTCCGAGAGCGTGCCGATCTCCGCGTCGGCGAAGCGGCCCATGATCAGGTCCATCTCGCGGATGCCCCGGTGCCAGGCGCGGTAGAGGGTGCGGCGGCGGCGCGGGTCGAGATCCGCGCTGGAGCGGGTGGTGCCGGACATCGGACGATCCTGGGCAATGGTGGTCGCCCGCCCATGTAGAGGCTCCGGCCGCCAGATGCGAGCGCGACGCGTCGGCACCGGGACGGGGCAGCGCTGCGCGCCGTGCCGCCTCGCCGCGCTGTCCGAGAAAGCGCGGGTCCCCTCTCCCATAGGGAGAGGTCTGCTTTCGCAGAAAGCCGGGTGAGGGGTATGAGGTTTCAGAGTAAGACGCTGAGCTGAACGCGCGTCGACCACGTGCGCAGTCTGGGACGGCATACCCCTCACCCCAACCCTCTCCCTATGGGAGAGGGGGCGCGTCGCGTTTGTGCCGCTATGGCGTGCTGTGTCGGATCGCGAGACCGGCCCGTAAGACCGGATCGTAACACCCCCGCCCTACCCTTCCCGCCCGATGACCGACGACACGCCCGATCTGCGCCCGAGCCTGCTCGACCCGCTCTTCGCCCCGGCCCGCGGCCTGCCCGGTGTGGGCCCCAAGATGGCGCCGATGATCGAGCGGCTGCTCGGCACGCCGGAGCAGTCCGCCCGCATCGTCGATCTCCTGTTCCACCTGCCCTACGGGGGCGTGTCGCGGCAGATGAAGGGCTCGATCGCCGAGGCGCCGCCGGGCGAGCCGGTGACGCTCGGCGTCACGGTGGTGGAGCACCGCCCGCCCCAGCCCGGCGCCGGGCGGCGCCCGCACCGGGTGCTGGCCGAGGACCAGAGCGGCGACATCACCCTGGTGTTCTTCGGCATGCCCGCGCCCCGCATCGCCAAGATGCTGCCGCTGGGGAGCCACCGCTACGTCTCGGGCAAGATCGAGCTCTGGGACGGGCACCGCCAGATGGTCCACCCCGCCCGCATCATGGACGCGGAGGGCCTGGCCGCCCTCCCCCCGGTCGAGCCGATCTACGGCGCGACCGAAGGCCTGACCTCGCGGGCCATCGGCAAGCTGGCGGTGGCCGCCCTGGAGCGCCTGCCGGTCCTGCCCGAGTGGCAGGACCCCGCCTGGCTCGCCCGCAACACCTGGCCGCCCTTCGCCGAGGCGCTGACGGCCGAGCACCGGCCGAGAGAAGCGCCCCCGAAGGCCACCGATCCGCTCCAGCCGCCCCCCTCCACGCCGACCCGGCGGCGCCTCGCCTACGACGAGCTCCTGGCCTCGCAGCTGGCGCTGGCGCTGCTGCGCGCCCGCCAGCGCCGCAAGGCGGGGCGCGTCAACGCGGGCGACGGGCGCTTGAGCGCCGCGATCGAGGCCGGCCTGCCCTTCGGGCTCACCGGGGCGCAGGCCCGCGCGGTCGCCGAGATCCGCGCGGATCTGGCCGCCGACCGGCGCATGCTGCGCCTGCTCCAGGGCGATGTCGGCTCGGGCAAGACCGCGGTGGCGCTGCTCGCCATGGCGTCGGCCGTCGAGGCCGGGCGGCAGGCCGCCCTGATGGCGCCCACCGAGATCCTGGCCCGCCAGCACTACGAGCGCCTGGCGCCGCTCGCCGGCCCCTTGCGGCTGCGCCTGATCACCGGCCGCGACCGGGCGGCCGAGCGCCGCGCCACGCTCAAGGACCTCGCGGCGGGCGAGATCGACGTGCTGGTGGGCACCCACGCCCTGTTCCAGGAGGCGGTGGTGTTCCGCGATCTCGGCCTCGCGGTGGTGGACGAGCAGCACCGCTTCGGCGTGCACCAGCGCCTCGCGCTCGGCGCCAAGGGCGAGGCGGTCGACTTCCTGGTGATGACCGCGACGCCGATCCCGCGGACCCTCGCGCTCACCTTCTTCGGCGACATGGACGTCTCGGTCCTCGACGAGAAGCCCGCGGGCCGCCAGCCGATCAAGACCGTGACGCTCTCCGTCGACCGGATCGAGGAGGTGGTGGCCGGGCTCGGGCGCGCCTTCGAGCGGGGCGAGCGCGCCTACTGGATCTGCCCGCTGGTGGCCGAATCCGAGTTCGTGGACCTCGCCGCGGCGGAAGCCCGGTTCGAGGACCTGCAGAAGTATTTCGGCGCCGCGGTCGGGCTGATCCACGGCAAGATGCCGGGCCCCGACAAGGATGCCGCCATGGCCCGCTTCCAGGCGGGCGAGACCAAGCTCCTCGTCTCCACCACGGTGGTCGAGGTGGGCGTGGACGTGCCGGAGGCCAGCATCATGGTGATCGAGCACGCCGAGCGCTTCGGGCTGGCCCAGCTCCACCAGCTGCGCGGCCGGGTCGGGCGGGGCTCGGCGGCCTCCTCCTGCCTGCTGCTCTTCCGCGGGCCGCTGGGCCAGGTCTCGCGCGCGCGCCTGGAGATGATGCGCGAGAGCGAGGACGGCTTCCGCATCGCCGAGGCGGACCTGCGCTTGCGCGGTGAGGGCGAGGTGCTGGGCACGCGCCAGTCCGGTGTGGCGGCCTTCCGGCTCGCCCGGCTGGAAAGCGACGCGAATCTGCTGGAGGCCGCCCGCGACGACGCCCGCATGATCGTGGAGCGCGATCCGGGCTTGCGGAGCGCGCGGGGCCGGGCGCTGCGGGTGCTGCTCTACCTGTTCGAGCGCGAGGCGGCGATCCGGCTGCTCGAGGCGGGCTGAGGCGAGCCGGCGTTCGCTCGCCGAACCTGAACGCCCGCGCCCCGGAAAAGCCACGCCGCGACCCTCTCGCGGCCTCGTGAACGCGGGATGAATACGCAGGGCGGAACGCTCCCTGCGACCCAGCGGTTCAGGTGGCGTTCAGATTCCGGCTTGTGCCGGAGGCGCGGCGGGGGCATTATCCCTTGCAGCGTTCAGGCTCCAACCTTAACTCGAGATGAACGGTTTCCTGAACCCATAGGGGACCGACAGCGAAAAGACGGAGGGCAAGCCGATGCTCAACGGACCGTTCCAAGGCCTCCCGGGCTCGTCCGAGGGCTGGACCGCGCACGAGGCGTGGCTCCTGCCGATCACGGACGGCGCCGCCGCCAAGGCCCCGGCCGCCGAGGCGACCGCCGACACGGTGCGCGCCGCCGCGCGCCCGCTCTTCCTCGCGGCCAACGGCCTCGCCCTGGCGCTGGCTCTGCTGCTGGCGGCCGAGACCTCGACGGGCTGGATGGGCGGCCTGCGCAACGCGCCCGTCGCCAAGGCTCCGGTCATCACCGCGAGCGCCTCTTAAGCCTCCCTTCCGCCCGGCCCCGTGTGGCCGGGCCGGACATCCGGGGCCGCGCTCCGCCGGCCGCCCGAATTCAGGCGTCCTGCCGCTCCGCCTTCGGACGCGCCTCGCCATCCCCCTGCTGCGCCGTCCGCAAGGTCGCCGCCATCGCGTGCAGCCGCCCCTGCGGGTCCTCCGGCTGGATCACGCCGGCCGACATCACCAGCTTGGCCGCGTCCTCCACGCTGATGCCGACCTCGATGATGTCCGAGCGCGGCAGGTAGAAGAAGAACCCCGTGGTCGGGTTCGGCGCGCAGGGCAGGAACACCCCGACATAGTCGTGTCCCGCGCCCTCGCCGCGCGGCAGGGCCTCCTGCACCTCGGCCGCCGCGGGCGCCGAGAGGAAGACCACCGACCACGTGCCCTTCACGGGGAACTCGACCAGCCCGACCGTGCGGAACGAGGTGCCGTTGGCCGAGAACAGGGTCTCGAAGATCTGGCGCAGGCCCCGGTAGAGCCCCGAGATCACCGGCGTGCGGGCGAGCAGCACCTCGCCGAACTCGATCACCGAGCGCCCGACGAGGTTGGCCGTGAGGAAGCCGAGCAGCGTTACCGCCAGGAAGGCGATGACGAGGCCGAGGCCGGGGATCGAGAAGGGCAGGTAGTGGTCCGGCAGGTAGCTCGCCGGCACCAGCGGCTTCACCCAGCCGTCGATCAGCGCGATGAACCACCAGGTCAGGTAGGCGGTGATGGCCAAGGGCCCCGCCACGATGATGCCGGTGAGGAAGTAGGTCCGCAGCCGCCCGCGGGCGCTCACCCGCCTGCGCGGGGCGCCGGGATCGATCTCCGGAAGCGGCGGGATGGGTGGGGCCACGGCTGCCCTTGTCCGATCGACGGCCGCCGGGGCCGACCCCCGAGAGGTAGCGGTTGCGCTTGTCCGCCTCAAGGGCGCGCGGCGGCGCCCGTGTCGGGGCGCCGCGCGGCCCAGCTCACGGCCGCCCGGCGCCGGGGGACCCGGCGCCGCGGTCGGAGGCGTGGACCTGCTGGCGGTCCACCTCGTCGCGGATGCCGCGGCCGGCCATCAGGATCTCGACCAGGAAGGCGGTCAGCGCCGCGACCGTGCAGACCAACGCCGCCCCGAAGCAGCCGAACAGCACCGAGGCGGTCGCGGCGTCCCGCAGGGCGCCCACGAACAGCGTCAGCACCGCGGCACCGGTCATCACCCCGGCGGCGCAGGCGAGCACCACCGCGAGATCGAGCACGAAGGAGCGGCGGCGCAGGAAGGCGAGCTGGCGCGAGAGGCCGCCGGCCTCGGCCGGGCCGGCGGTGCGGAGCGTGGCCGCGGCGGCATCGACCTTGTCGGCCACGCGCCCGAGCCGGGTCGAGAACACGTTGAGCAGGGTCGCCAGCGCGCTCAGCAGGAAGGCCGGGGCCAGCGCCACCTGGATGACGTGGGCGATGTCGTCGGGGGCGAGCAGGGAGGCGGTGCCGGGCAGGGACGAGCTGAACATGGGCGGGCTGATAGCTGGAACGGCCCGTGCCGGATATGGGGTCCGTCCTTGGCAAACCAGGACGAACAGGCGCTCGGAGGAAAGCGATTTTCGCCGCTGCCGCCGAAACAGACGTTCACGGTCGAGCCTTTCGGGGCACTTCCGCCCATCTGGCGCTGCCGTCGGACTGGAAGATGGTACGCAGCCGAAATTATCGTTGCACAGAAAGTATTTTCTGCGGTATCTCCGACCCGTAGGAGTCGGAATGCCGAACGTCGTTGCCCTTCCGCGCCGGGACGAGCCGGTCCAGCCGGAGCCCGACGGCTATCCTGCGCTCCGGCGCTGGGCCAGTTGCATGGCTTCCCTCGTCACGATGATCCTCGCAGGCTTCGTCGTCTTCACCGGGATCGTGCTGTCGCTCGGGCTGGTCTTCCAGGGTGCATTCCTCTGGCTCGCGCCGGGAGCAGGCTTCCTTGGCTCGCGTCCGGACGGCATCGCCGGCCTCGTTTCCTTCGGGGCGCTGCCTTGGCCGACCCGTCTCGCCTATGCGGTGACTTTCACCGCGACCCAGGTCCCGGTCCTGTTCGTGCTCTGCCACCTGCGTGCCCTGCTGCGCGATCTCGCGGCCGGCGCGGTCTTCGCGGCCGGTCACGCATCCCGCCTGCGCCGCATGGCGATCGGACTCCTGGCCTATGCCGTCGCGCCGGCCGCCGGGCAGATCCTCGTCCGTCTCGTCGGGCATGGGGTGGACCTGGCATGGTGGCGCACCTCCTCGCTCCACGCCCTCCTGCTCGCGGCGTTCCTGATCGTCCTGTCCGAACTCATCCGGGCCGGGCAGGCGATCAAGGACGACCGGGACGGGTTCGTCTGATGCCGATCGTGATGCGGCTCGACGTGATGCTCGCCCGACGCAAGCGGAAATCGAAGGATCTCGCCCGCGCCGTCGGGATCACCGAGGCGAACCTGTCGCTGCTCAAGTCCGGCAAGGTCCAGGGGGTACGCTTCGCGACGCTCGAGGCGATCTGCCGCGAACTCGACTGCCAGCCGGGAGACCTGCTCGAATACCTGCCCGACGGCGAGGACGCGCTGCGCCGAGCCGGCTGACCGTCCCGCCATCTGGCCTCGAACCCGCGCATCCGTGCCGTGGGAGCGGAGACCTATGCCCATGCCGACCCTTTCGCGTGCGCTGGTGCTGCTCTTTACCGTCGTGTCGCTCGCGGCTTGCATCCCCTCCGCCCCGAGGGTGGATCAGGTCGCCGTCGTCTGGCCGGCAGGTGCCGGCACCGCAGTGACGCTGCCGATGCAGCGCGCCTCCGGCCGCTGGCTCGTATCCGTCGGCTTCCGGCGTCCGGACGGCAGCGAGCGGCAGGCGCTCGCCTGGCTCAACATGGGTGCGCCCGCTCCGATCTTGTCGGAAGGGCTGTATCGGGAACTGGGCCTCACCGAGGGCCGTGACCTCGCGATGCGGATCGGTGCCATCGGCGTGACGGTCGGTGGACGATCCGTCATCGATGGGCCCGGGCGCATCGGCGAACAGGATCTCTTCGACCTGTTGTTCGCGCCCCGCTCCGTGGAGGCCGCGTTGCCCGCCGGGGTGCTCCGGCACTTCTTGGTCACGGTCGATCCCCGTGCTGCAACTCTGACCCTGGCGCGTCCTGGGATGCTGCGGCCACGCGGCGTGCCTGTGCCTGTCCGCGTCAATTCCGCCTCCGGCATTGCGGTGACGGACGCGCTGATCGACGGGCGGACGGTTCCGCTCGTTCTCGATATCGGTGCACCCTACACGTGGTTGCGGGGGCGCACCGTCGCGACGTGGCTCGGCCGGCACCCGGAATGGCGTCGGGCGGACGGTGCGGTCGGACGTGCCAACCTCGCGATGGCAGATCTCGGCCTCGAACCCGCTGGGACGGTGATCCGCCTGCCCCGCCTCGATCTCCCCGGATTGTCGATCCCGGATGTCGGCGCGCTCGGCACCGGGCCAGTGGGTGGCACGATCGGCGAGGCCGCGCTCGGCGAGATCTTCTGGGACGCGTGGCAGGCCGGTGTCGGTGAGCCGGTGGTCGGCTGGCTCGGCAACAACGTGCTCGATGGTGTCCGCCTGACGCTCGACTATGCTGCCGGGAAGAGCTTCTGGGAGCGGCAACGCGCGGCCAGTTCAGGCGATCTCGACGGTGTCGGCCTCACATTGGTCCGGCGCGATACGGGTTACATCGTCGCCGCCGTCGCAATTCGGGACGGCCGTCCCCTCGTCCCGGGAGTCGAAGTGGGCGACCGGCTGCTGCGGATCGACGGTCATCCGCTCGACGGGCTCACGCCCGAGGCGGTGCTCGCCGCGTTGTCAGCACGGCCAGGCGAGCAGCGCGTACTGGAACTCGACCGTGCCGGCGCTGCCGTGAGGGTCGAAGCCGAGGGTGCGAGGTTCTGATGCGAGCCGGCACCTTCCCCCTGAAAGGAAAGCCCTCGATGCCCGCGAAGCCGCCGGGGGCCGAGCCTGCGCGGCGAAGGTGCTTTCACGCAGACTGGCGACCATCCTGCAGCACTCTGCCTAGCGGAACTCACAACCCGATTCGGGAGAGGTGAACGATGCCGCAAAGCCCTGCTGGCACCGATCATGGCCGTCGCGACGGCTCTCTCGGCCTGCTCGATCGCAACTTCACCAGGCCCGGCAACGTCGCCTCAGCCGCCTCCATCATCAAGGAAGCGATTGCAGCCGGCGAGACCTTCCGGGCCCACAGCTTCGAGCTTGCCTGCGCCCGCAACGATATCGACCATCGTCTGACCAAGTCGCGTCACCCTTGGACCAACGGTCAGGTCGAGCGAATGAACCGCACGATCAAGGACGCGACGTGACCTGCTCCCCGAAGATACGACCTGGGCCGAGCCGCCAATCAGTGTCGCTGGGAGGGATCCATAGAGGTCGGGGCGTGCGCCCAATGTCCATCACAATATATCTGCGATCCGGGTGTGCGCGTGAATATTTTTTCATCTGCCAAGCCCATCGATCATATGTTGTTCCCTCGCTCTCTACAGAAATCAGAGTTGGCTTTGAGCTCAGCGGAAATTTCGTGAGGCCACACGGATGGTGGGCGCATCGGGAGCCGCACGCAGCCCGTCGAGATGCAGGTCCGGAATGAGAATGTCCCGCGCGCGCGCCAACGGCGGATCCGATGGGACCGTCGAGCGGGACGGAGCAACGCGCTGATCGGGGGAGCCACCGTGCCGGGCCTCGTCGCCGCGGCCCGTCGCCAGCGCGAACCCCTCGTCGCCCCCGATTCGACCCAGCCAAGAGGACAGGTCGACGAGATGCTCCACGATCAGGTGCAGGACCTTGCCCTGCCTCTGGACCCGACCGCGGCAGCCGAGCAATCCGGCGCGCAGCACCAGCGCCCGCTGCCGCTCGAACAAACCGGGCCAGACGATCAGGTTGGCGATGCCGGTCTCGTCCTCCAGCGTGATGAACATGACGCCCTTGGCCGAGCCCGGCTTCTGCCGGATCAGCACCAGGCCCGCGACCGCGACGCGCCCGCCGTCCCGCGTCCGCTCGAGGTCGGAGCAGCGGACGTAGCGCTCCGCGGCGAGGTCGCCGCGCAGGAAGGCCAGCGGATGGCCGCGCAGGGACAGGCTGGTGGCGCGGTAATCCTCGGCGACCTCGCGGCCCGGCGTCATCGGCCGGAGCTGCACCGGCTCCTCCGCCAGCTCCCCTTGCGTCGCACCCGCACGCGCCTCGCCCGCACGCGCCTCGGCGGCCGCGAACAGCGGCAGCGGTGCCTCGCGCAGGGCCCGGATCGCCCAGAGCGCCTCGCGCCGCGCCAGGCCGAAGGCCGGTCCGAACGCGTCGGCGGCCGCCAGACGGCGGAGTGCCGCGACCGGCACGCCGGCCCTGCGCCACGCGTCCTCGACCGAGGCGTAGGCTCCGAGGTCTCGCACCAGCACGAGGCGTGCGCCGTCGTCGTCGCGAAGGCCCCGCACCGTGCGCAGGCCGAGCCGGACCGCCATCCGGTCCGGCCGGCCGGTCGGCTCCAGGGTGCAGTCCCAGGCCGAGGCGTTCAGGCAGACCGGGCGCACCTCGACGCCGTGGTCGCGCGCGTCCCGCACCAGCTGGGCCGGGGCGTAGAAGCCCATCGGCTGCGCGTTCAGGATCGCGCAGCAGAACACGTCCGGGTGGTGGCACTTCAGCCAGGAGGAGGCGTAGGCGATCAGGGCGAAGGAGGCGGCGTGGCTCTCCGGAAAACCGTAGCTGCCGAAGCCCTCGAGCTGCTTGAAGGTGCGCTCGGCGAAATCCGCGGCGTAGCCGTTGCCGACCATGCCGGCGATCAGCTTGTCGCGGAACTTCGACACGCCGGCCGTGAACTTGAAGGTCGCCATGGCGCGTCGCAATTGGTCGGCCTCCGAGGGTGTGAAGCCCGCGGCCACGATCGCCACCTGCATCGCCTGCTCCTGGAACAGGGGCACGCCCAGCGTCTTGCCGAGCACCCGCCGCAGCGCCTCGGTCGGGTAGGTGACGGCCTCCCGCCCCTCGCGGCGGCGCAGGTACGGGTGGACCATGTCGCCCTGGATCGGGCCGGGGCGCACCACCGCCACCTCGATGACGAGGTCGTAGAAGGTCCGCGGCGCCATGCGCGGCAGCATCGCCATCTGCGCCCGGCTCTCGATCTGGAACACGCCGAGCGTGTCGGCGCGCCGGATCATCGCGTAGGTGGCCGGGTCCTCGGCCGGGATCGTCGCGAGGTCGAGCCGCAGGCCCTTGTGCGCGGCCAGGAGGTCGAAGGCGCGGCGCATGCAGCCGAGCATGCCGAGGCCGAGCACGTCGACCTTCATGAACTTCAGCGCCTCGATGTCGTCCTTGTCCCACTCGATCACCTGCCGGTCGGCCATGCTGGCGGGCTCGACCGGGACGAGTTCGTCGAGGCGGTCGTTCGTCAGCACGAAGCCGCCGGGATGCTGCGAGAGGTGGCGCGGCGTGCCGATCAGCTGCCGGGCGAGATCGAGGGTGAGGCGCAGCCGCCGGTCGGCGAGGTTGAGGTTGAGCTCGGCCGCGTGCTTCTCCTCGACCCCGTCGGCCGACCAGCCCCAGACCAGGCCGGCGAGCGCGCCGGTGACGTCCTCGGGCACGCCGAGCGCCTTGCCGACCTCGCGCACCGCGCCGCGCGCCCGGTAGCGGATCACGGTGGCGCAGAGGGCGGCGCGGTCGCGGCCGTAGGTCTCGTAGACCCACTGGATCACCTCCTCGCGCCGCTCGTGCTCGAAGTCGACGTCGATGTCGGGAGGCTCGCGCCGCTCCTCGGAGATGAAGCGCTCGAAGAGCAGGCCCTGCCGCACCGGATCGATGCTGGTGATGCCGAGCACGTAGCAGACCGCCGAGTTCGCGGCCGAGCCGCGGCCCTGGCAGAGGATGCCCCGCGAGCGGGCGAACCGCACGATGCTGTTCACGGTGAGGAAGTACGGCGCGTAGCTGAAGCGCCCGATCAGGGTGAGTTCGTGGCGCAGCTGAAGGGCGACCGCGTCGGGCAGGCCGTCCGGGTAGCGGGCGCGCGCGCCGGCCCAGGTCAGCGCCTCCAGCGTGTCCTGCGGGGTGCCGGACGGATCCTCGCGCTCGTCGGGGTACTGGTAGGTCAGCTCGTCGAGGGAGAAGCGGCAGCGCTCGGCGATCTCGAGGCTGCGCGCCACCGCGCCCGGATGGGCGGCGAACAGGCGCGCGACCTCGGCCGGGTCCTTCAGGTGCCGGTCGGCATGGGCGTCGAGGCGGAAGCCCGCGGCCTCGACGGTGCAGCCCGCTCGGATGCAGGTGACGACGTCCTGCAGGATGCGCCGCGCCTCGGCGTGGTAGAGCACGTCGCCGGTGACGACCGTCGGCACCCTGGCCGCGCCTGCCACGGCGGTCAGGGCGTCCAGCCGGGCGTGGTCGTCCTGCACGAAGCGGCGGGTGAGGCCGCAGTAGAGCCGGTCGGCGAACACGGCGCGCAGCCGGCGCAGGTCGGCCGCGACCGTCGCGCCGTCCCGGCCCTCCGTGAGGGCGACCGCGACGAGGCCGCCGCTCCGGGCGAACACGTCCGCGAGCGCGAGCGTGCAGCCGCCCTTGCCGGCCGCGCGCTTGCCGATGGTGAGCAGGCGGCAGAGCCGGGCGTAGGCCGCGCGATCGGTCGGGTAGACCAGCAGCGGCGGCCCGTCGGTCGGGTCGAGCCGGCAGCCGACGATCAGGGGCAGGCCGGTGGTGCGGGAGGCCGCGTGGGCGCGCACGATGCCGGCGAGCGAGCCGCGGTCGGTCACGGCCATCGCCCGCAGGCCGAGCAGGCGGCCGGCCGCGAACAGCTCCTCGGGCGAGGACGCGCCGCGCAGGAACGAGAAGTGGCTGGTGACCTGGAGTTCCGCGTAGGACATGGCCGGTCCCGCCGCTCAGTGCACGAGGTCGGCGGCCGGAGGTGGCCAGCTCACCCGAACACCCCCTGCAGCCACCAGCGCGGCCCCTCCGCCATCGGCGCGTCGCGGTAGATCCAGTAGCGCGCCCCGTCCTCGGTCTCGACGCGGTAGTAGTCGCGCAGGCTGGCGAGTTCGCCCTCGGCGGCCCACCACTCGCCGCGGACGCGCTCGGGGCCGTCCGCGCGCACGACGCGGTGGCGCACGCCGCGCCAGACGAACAGGGCGGGCGGCGCGTCGGGCAGGAGCGCGGTCGCCTGCACCGGCTCGGGCGGCTCGAACAGGCGGGCCGGGCGCGCGAGATCGGCGGGCCAGGAGCGGCCGTCCGCAGGCGCGAGCGGCGGGGCCCGGCGCTGGCTGCGCTCCGGCACCCGGCTCTCGACGGGCACCACCCGGAACACCCGGCGCGCCCCGGCCCGCGCCGCGAGGCGATCGACGAGCGCGGCGAGATCGACCTGCGCCGTCTCGCCGGTATCGAGGCCCTCCCCCTGCACGGCCGCCAGCGGCTCGGTCCGGCCGGCGGCCAGGCACGCCTCGTCGAGGCCGAAGCCCGGATCGACCTCCGCGAGGCGGGCGCAGAGCAGCCGGGCGAGATGCGCGGCGTCGCGCGTGGCGGACGCCGTGCCGACGCAGAGCGCGTGGACGCCGCCATCGACCCGGCGGAAGCTCAGGTCGAGGCGGCGCGCACCGAGGCCGCGGCGGGCGAGCAGTGCGACGAGATCGCCCGTCAGGTCCGTGGCCACCCGCTCCAGCGTGGCGGGTGCCGAGATCGGCTCCGGGAACGCGCGGCGCACCACGGCGGCCTCGGCCGGCATCGCCCAGGCGATCGGCTCCGGGGCGTGGCCGAGGACCTGGTCGAGCCGCTGCAGCACGGCGCGACCGACGCGCAGGCTCAGCGGTCCGCGCGGCAGCGCCGCGAGCTGGGCCACCCGCTCGATGCCGAGTTCCGCCAGCCCGGCGACGGTCTCGGGGGCGAGCCGGAGCGCGCGCACGGGCAGGCTCGCGACCGCGGCCGCCATCTGGCCCGGTCCGACCAGGGGCGAGGTCTCGCGCGGCGCGAAGCGGGCCACGGCCCAGGCCGCCCCCGGCGTGTCGGCGACGGCGAGGCGCACCGTGCAGCCGCCAGCGCGCAGGCGCGTGAGCAGGGTGCGCAGCATCGCGGCCTCGCCGCCGAACAGGTGCGCCGAGCCCGCGATCTCGACCCAGACGCCGTCCGGCGGATCGGGGGCGGTGAGCGGGGCGCACCACAGGCACCACGCGGCCAGCCGCGCGAGCGCGTCCGCATCGGCCTCCGGGGTCGCCTCGCGCACGGTGATGCCGGGCACCATCGCCTGGGCCTGCGCGACGGCCATGCCGGCGCGCAGGCCCAGCGCCTGCGCGGCCCGGCAGGCACTGGCGACGACCCGCGCTCCGCCGGCCGTGACGACGGTGACGAGCGGCTTATCCCGCGGCGGCGCGGCCTTGTCGCGCCTGCGGATGCGATCGCTCGGCCAGGTCGGCAGGTAGAGCGAGACGACCCGCCTCATCGCAGGCCTCGACGAGCCAGGAGGCCGGCTCCGACCCGAGCGCCGCGCCGCGGCAGCGCTGCAGCCCGACTCGCCAGCGCCCACGCCCGAAGCCCGCCGCGCGGCGCGATGCCGGCACCGCCTCGACCGACCAGCGGCTCGTCGCCGCGCTCGCCGTCGTACCCGCACCATCCGAGGCAGCGGGCGCGCGACGGACGAGCAGGACGGTGACGCCGCTCTCCTCGGCGCAGAGCTGGAGCCGGCGCGAGGCGGTGAGGCCCGTTCGCGCGACCTCCCCGACGACGCCGGCCAAGCCTCGGAAGCGCGCGCCTTCCTCGACCAGCGGCAGGAGCTCGGCCTCCCGGTAGGTCTCGACGTAGATGACGCGGTCGGGATGCAGGCCGACCCGGGCGAGCGCGGGCGCGAACAGGTCGCGGGCGGCCAGGCACCAGAGGATGGGCCCCTGCGTCCGCGCCAGGATGCCGGCGGCGAACAGGGTGCAGGCCGCCGCGTGGCTGATGGCCGCCTGGGCGGGTGCGACCTCGTGCAGGGCTCCGAGCTGCAACCCGCGGCCGGGCAGCAGCCTGTCGATCGCGGAGAGGCCGAAGGGCAGGTACGCGACCGGCGCGGGCGCGGTGCCCGATCCCCGTTCCAGGGTGGCGATGCGCGCGCGGAGCGTGCCGAGGACCGATCGAGGATCGCTGGACGTCATGCACGGGACACCCTCCCAATCGGTCGTTTGTTCATCTTTTGTTCTATCTGCGCCAAAGCGCGGGCCCGGCAACCCGGCCGCCGGAATCGTCCTCGTTATCCACATGTGACGAGACGCGCAGCCGCCGCACCGCAGGTTGCGCTTGACTGCGGCGGAGGGGTTCCGTGCCGAGCCTTGAGCCGACGGGCCTCGGTCGCCCGCCGACATCGTCACCACCGCACTCGACACCGCACTCGACACCGCTCTCGGACCGCCCCGGACCTCACTCCACGGTGACGGACTTCGCGAGGTTGCGGGGCTGGTCCACGTCCTTCCCCATGAAGACGGCCGTGTGGTAGGCGAGCTGCTGGATCGGCACCGCGTAGACGATCGGCGCCACCGTCGCGTCGAGCGCCGGCATGGTCACGGTGGCGAGCGTGTCGAGCCCGTGCTCGGCCGCGCCCTTGGCGTCGCCGATCAGCACGATGCGCCCGCCCCGGGCGGCCACCTCCTGCATGTTCGACACCGTCTTCTCGAAGACCGCGTCGTGGGGCGCGATCACGATCACCGGCACGCTCTCGTCGATGAGCGCGATCGGCCCGTGCTTGAGTTCGCCCGCCGCGTAACCTTCCGCGTGGATGTAGCTGATTTCCTTGAGCTTCAGGGCGCCCTCCAGCGCCATCGGGTAGCTGGTGCCGCGCCCCAGATAGAGCACGTCGCGGGCCTTCGACACCTCGCGGGCCAGGACCTCGATCTCGGCCTCGCGGGTCAGCGCCTCGGCCATCAGGCCCGGCACGGTGATCAGCGCGTCGATGAGCGCCCGCTCCCGCTCCGCCGAGAGCACGCCCCGGGCGCGGCCGGCGTGGATGGCGAGGCACAGGAGCACGGTGAGCTGGCACGAGAAGGCCTTGGTGGAGGCCACCCCGATCTCGGGTCCGGCGAGCGTCGGCAGCACGGCGGAGGATTCGCGCGCGATGGTCGAGGTCGGCACGTTGACGACGCAGAGCGTGTGCTGCCCCTGCGCCTTGGCGTAGCGCAGGGAGGCCAGCGTGTCGGCGGTCTCGCCCGATTGCGAGATGACCAGGGTCAGCCCGTCGCGCTCCAGCGGCGCCTCGCGGTAGCGCGCCTCCGAGGCGACGTCGATCTCGACGGGGAGCCGGGCCAGGGACTCGAACCAGTACCGGGCCACCAGCCCCGCGTAGTAGGCGGTGCCGCAGGCGGTGATCGAGAGCCGCGAGAGCGTGGCGAAGTCGAAGGGCAGGGGCTCGGGGAGCGCCACCCGGCCGTTGGCCAGATCGACGTAGTGGCTCAGCGTGCGGCCGACGACCTCCGGCTGCTCGTGGATCTCCTTGGCCATGAAGTGGCGGTGGTTGCCCTTGTCGATGCGGTAGGCCTGGGTGGCGATCCGCTGGCGCTGGCGCTCGACCACCGTCCCGGCGGCGTCGCGGATCTCGGCGCCCTCACGCGTCAGGATCGCCCAGTCGCCCTCCTCCAGATAGGTGAGCGCGTCCGTGAAGGGGGCGAGCGCCAGCGCGTCGGAGCCGAGATAGGTCTCGCCCTCGCCGTAGCCGATGGCGAGCGGCGCGCCGTGGCGGGCGCCGATCAGCAAGCCGTCCTCGCCCGCGAAGACGAAGCCCAGCGCGAAGGCGCCGCGCAGGCGGGGGAGCGCCGCGGCCACCGCCTCGACGGGTCCCTGCCCCCGGTCCATGTTGCGGCTCACCAGCTGCGCCACGACCTCGGTGTCGGTCTCGGTCTCGAAGCGGACGCCGTCGGCCTCGAGCTCCTGCTTCAGCTCGCGAAAGTTCTCGATAATGCCGTTGTGGACGACGGCGAGCCGCGCGGTGGCGTGCGGGTGGGCGTTGGTCTCGTTCGGGCGCCCGTGCGTGGCCCAGCGGGTGTGGCCGATGCCGGTGGCGCCGGGCAGCGGGCGCTCGACCAGCCGGGCCTGCAGGTTGACGAGCTTGCCCTCCGCGCGCCGCCGGTCGAGCCGCCCGTCCGCGACGGTGGCGAGGCCGGCCGAGTCGTAGCCGCGGTACTCGAGCCGCCGCAGCGCCTCGACCATCTGGTCGGCGACCGCGTCGCGCCCGACGATACCCACGATGCCGCACATGCTGCGCGCCCTCAAAACACGTTGCCGCCGCGCGCGGGGCGCGGCCTGATCCGGATCGGGACCGCCGGACCTGAAGGCCCGGTATCCGCTGCACGGCCGTGCTTGTACCGGATGGGGACGGCCCGGGGCCAGCCCCGTGCAGTCGCGGGTTCGCGGCAGTGCGCGCCGCGTCTTTTCCCTCCCCCCTCTGCGGGGGAGGGTGGCCCCTGCGTCAGCAGGGGTCGGGTGAGGGGTGCGACGCTTCCGAAAGAGGCGCGGCCTTCATGCAGGGCGCCGCCCAACCCTGAAGCGCTCTCCCCTCTCCCGACCCCCTTCGGGGGACACCCTCCCCCGCAGAGGGGGGAGTGAGGGTGCCCTGCCCTATCGTTACCGAGATCCTAACCTAATCAGGCTCTTGAGCTTGCCGATCCAGACTACGGAAAAAACTACGCTTTCTTCCCCTCGCCCTTCTTCGCCAGCAGCGCCGCGCGCTTCGCCTCCGCCCAGCCCGGCTTCGTCGCCTGCCGGCCGCGCGCGACCGCCAGCGCCCCCTCCGGCACGGCGTCGGTGATCACCGAGCCGGAGGCGACGTAGGCGCCCGCCCCCACCGTCACGGGCGCGACCAGCGCCGAGTTCGAGCCGATGAAGGCGCCCGCGCCGATCGTGGTGCGGTGCTTGGAGACGCCGTCGTAGTTGCAGGTGATGGTGCCGGCGCCGATGTTGGCCCGCGCGCCGATCTCGGCGTCGCCCAGATAGGTGAGGTGGGCGGCCTTGGCGCCGGGGCCGAGGCGGGCGTTCTTCAGCTCCACGAAGTTGCCGATCGCGGAGCCCGCCTCCAGCACCGCCCCGCCGCGCAGGCGGACGAAGGGCCCGATGCTGACGGAGGCTTCCAGCCGCACGTCCTTCAGATGCGCGAAGGCGTGGACCACGCAGCCGTCCGCGACAACGACCCCGGTGTCGAACACGACATGAGGCTCCACCACAACGTCGCGACCCAACATCGTGTCGTAGCTCAGGAAAACGGTGTCCGGCGCGATGAGCGTCGCGCCCCCCAGCATCGCCGCGCGGCGCAGGCGCGCCTGGATCACGGCCTCGGCCTCGGCGAGCTGCACGCGGTCGTTGACGCCCTGCGCCTCGGCCTCGGCCACCGGCACCATCGCGACGTCGAGCCCGTCGGCCACCGCCAGCGCCACCGCGTCCGGCAGGTAGTACTCGCCCGCCGCGTTGTCGTTGCGGATGCGCGTGAGGAGCCCGAGCGCGTGCTCGCCCGAGAGCGCCATCAGCCCGGCATTGCACAGCCGCACGGCAAGCTCGGCCGCACTCGCGTCCTTCTGCTCGCGGATCGCCAAGACGCGGCCGTCCGGGCGCCCGCCCTCGGTGAGCACCCGGCCGTAGCCCGTCGGGTCGTCGCTCTCGAAGGCGAGCACCGCGACCGCGGCGCCCTCGGCCAGCGGCGCGCGCAGCCGGGCGAGGGTGGCGCCGGTGATCAGCGGCGTGTCGCCGAAGGCCACCACCACGTCGTCGCCCTCCTCCAGCGCCGCGCGGGCGGCGAGCACCGCGTGGGCGGTGCCCAGGCGCTCGGCCTGGCCGAAGACCCGGGCGCCCGGCGCCTGCCGCCCGATCTCGGCGGTGACATCCTGCCGGCCGGGCTCGGCCACCACGGCGATCCGGTCGGCGCCGGCCTCTTGCGCGGCGGCGAGCACGTGGCCGAGCATGCTCCGGCCGGCGATCCGGTGCAGCACCTTCGGCAGGTCGGAGCGCATCCGCGTGCCCTTGCCGGCCGCCAGCACGATCGCCGTCAGGCTGCGCCGGGTCTGCTCGCTCATCCGCTCGTCCTCAGGGCTTTGTCAGAATCGGGACACGGATGGCGGCTTCGCGGTCTGCGCGCAAGGGCAGGGCGGCGCGGGCCGGGCGGCGGATGGGCTCGACGCTCCTCCCTTCCCCGCAGAGGGGGGAGGGAGGACGCGGGAGTGACCGCCCGAGATGTCCGAGCGCGCCCGTTCCGCGAGAGGGCGCGGCTCCGGAGCGATGGGTCCGCGCCGCATCCTTAAGGGCCGGTTCAGCGCGGGGCGTGCTAGTGAGGTGCCCAAACCTCCCGTCCCCTACCGACAAGGCGCCCGATCCTGCCGACCGACACAGCCTCCCTCGCCGCCCCGACCCGCCGCGCGGTGCTGGCCGCGGGCCTCGCCGCGGGAGCCGCGCTCGGGTCTCACCCGGCGCGGGCCGCCGAGCCGCCGCCGCTGCCCGGCCCCGGCGCGCCCTTCGACCGCGAGGCCCTGGTCGCCCATGCCCGCGAGCGGGCGCGCGGTCCCTACGTCGCGCCGCGCACCGACGACCTGCCGGCCGCCGCGCGCGAGCTCGGCCGCGACGCCTACGCGGCGATCCGCACCGCGCCCGGCCGCGCGGTCTGGGAGGGCGAGGATCCCGGCTGGACCCTGGAACCCCTGCCCCGCGGCTCGATCTTCACCCACCCGGTCCAGCTCTTCCTGGTGGAGGGCGGGCAGGTCCGCCCCCTGCCCTACGACCGCTCGCGCTTCCAGGCGGAGGGGCTCGCCCTGCCGGACCTCGCCCCGGAGGCGGGCCATTCGGGCCTGCGCCTGCGGGCGCGGATCGCGGGCGGCGACCCGGCCGAGATCGGGGTGTTCCAGGGCGCCTCGTTCTTCCGGCTCTGCGCCCCCGGCCAGGCGCTCGGCGTCACCGCGCGCTCGCTGACGCTGCGCCCGGCCGACGCGCGCGGCGAGGAGTTCCCGCTGTTCCGCGCGCTCTACGCCGAGCGGCCGGAGGCGGGCGGGCCGCTGGTGCTGCACGCGCTGGTCGAGTCCGAGTCGGCGGTCGCGGCGCTCAGCTTCCGCATCGCCCCGGAAGCGCGCGCCACGATCTGCGACGTCGAGGCGGCGATCTTCGCCCGCCAGCCGCTCGACCATGTCGGCCTCGGCGGCTGCCAGGCGAGCTACCTGTTCGGCCCCCTCGACCGGCGCAGCGTGGACGACGCCCGCTCGGCCGTGCACGCCACCGACGGGCTCGCCATCGCCAACGGTTCCGGCGAGCAGATCTGGCGCCCGGTGCACAACCCGGACGCCCTGCAGATCTCCGCCTTCGTGGACGCGAACCCCCGCGGCTTCGGCCTGATGCAGCGGGCCCGCGCCTTCCGCGACTACGAGGACGACGTGCAGCACTGGGAGAGCCGCCCCTCCCTCTGGCTGGAGCCGCAGGGCGACTGGGGGCAGGGCAGCGTCGTGCTCCTCGAGATCCCGAGCGATTCGGAGGCCAACGAGAACGTGCTGGCCTACTGGCGGCCGAAGGAGACCCTCCCCAAGGACGGCGCGTTGCGCGTCGCCTACCGCCAGCACTGGGGCTGGGACCGGCCCGCGCCGCCGCCGCTCGCCCGCGTCGCGGCGAGCCGGGGCGGGCGCGGCAGCGCGGGCTCGCGCCGCCTGTTCCTGGTCGATTTCGCCGGGGAGGCGCTCGCCGGGGCGGGCGGGCTCGACCTCGCGCTCTCGGCCGCCCCCGGCACGATCAGCCGGCAGCAGCTCCTGCCCGATCCAGGGGCCGAGACGCCGGGGACCAGGGCCCGCGTTGCCTTCGAGCTCGATCCCGGCAGCGAGCGGGCGAGCGAGCTGCGCCTGCAACTCCGGCGGGGCGACCGGCCGGTGAGCGAGACCTGGCTCTACCGCTGGACGCCGTAGGGCGCGCTCTGCCTCCCCTCAGGCCGAGATGCGGCGGCGCCCCTCGCCCACCGCGAACAGGGGCGGGTTGCCGCCGTCCTCCACCGGCGCGACGGTGAGGTTCTCGGGCAGGATCGGGCCGGTCAGGCGCAGGAACTCGCCCGACGCCGCGATGTCGAGGTTGGCCGCCTTGGTGCGCGCCTCGAGCCGTGCCAGCGTGTTCATGGCCGGCCCCAGCACCGTGTACTCGGCCCGCACGCCGTCGTCGAAGATGCCGACGAGGAGTTCGCCCGCGTGCAGCGCCACGGCGACCCGCAGCGGGAAGCGGCCCGCCTGCGCCCGCGCCCGGTTGAGCGCCGCGACCCGCGTCCGGACGGCGCGCGCGCAGGCGAGCGCCCCGCGGGCCTGATCCTCGGGCTCGCCCATCACGAACTGGGCCAGCACCGCGTCGCCCACGTACTTGTCGACGAGGCCGCCGTGCTCGGCGACCGTCCCCTGCGCGAGCGCCCGGAAGGCCAGCAGCGCCTCCACCATGGTCTCGGGCGGGTGCTCGGCGCTGAGCCGCGAGAAGCCCCTTATGTCGAGGACCATCAGGCAGGCGTGGCGGCGGCGCACGCTGCCGAGGCCGCCCTCGCGGGCGAGGTCCTCGGCGACGTCCTCGGGCACGAAACGGGCGAGCAGCGTGCGCTCGTGCTCCAGGCGCAGGGCCTCGGCCACCGCCCCGCGCAGGCGCGAGATCCCGTCGATCACCACGAGGCTCGCCGCCGTGAAGGTGAGGAGCGCCGGCACCTGCTCGGAGAGATCGACATGGGGGCCGAGCATCCCGGTCGGGTGCGCGGCCGCCATCAGCAGCGCGATCCCCCAGGCGCTCGCCACGATGCCGGCGTAGAGCGCCGTGTGCCAGACCCGCACGCTGAGCGCCGTCTGCAGCAGGAGCAGGAAGGCGGGCAGGCGGCTCACCGCGTCGGCCGCGCCCGCGGAATCGGCGCCCGCCAGCAGGTGCTCGACGATGACGTAGACGGCGAGCCCCGCGTTGAGCAGCGTGCCGGCCCAGGCGTAGCTGTCGGCCCGACGCCCGCCGCCCCGCTCGGCCAGCGCGAACCAGACGGAACTCCCCGCGTAGAGCACGAGGATGACCCAGTGGCTGAGCTGGTGCAGCGAGCCGTCATAGGCCTGCGCCGCCATCAGCAGCACGAGCACGATGACGACCCGCAGGGCGAGGAGGCGCCCGCCGTTGGCGGCCTGCATCAGCCGCCGGGCGGCGCGGGCGTGCTGCGCGCCGCGCATCGGCCGCCTACTCGGCCCGGGTGAGGCGGCGGGCCGCGCCGAAGCGGTTGAGGAAGCGCGGCTCCTTCTCGGGCGCGACCCGCACGGCCAGATGCAGCGTGCCGCCCTCCTCCATGCGTCGGTCGAGCACCTCGGCGTTCTCGTAGAGCCAGTTGAGCGCGGCTCCGTCCTCGGGCGGCAGCACCACCGCGAAGGTCGAGCGGGAGCGCGCGATCCGGGCCTCGATCCGGCTGGTCAGCGCGGAGAGCCCCTCCCCGGTGACCGCCGAGACCAGCACGGGCGCCGCGCTGTCGCGGTCGTTGCGCTGGGTCGTGTTGCCCTTGCGGCTGAGGTTGAGCAGGCGGGTGCGCTCGTCCGCGTCGAGGAGGTCGGCCTTGTTCCAGACCTCGATGACCCGGTCCGCCGCGTCCTCGATGCCGAGCTCGCGCAGCACCTGACTCACATCCTCGGCCTGGGCCTCCGTGTCGCCGTGCGAGACGTCGCGCACGTGCAGCAGGATGTCGGCCTCGATCACGTCCTCCAGCGTCGCCCGGAAGGCGGCGATCAGCGAGGTCGGCAGGTCGGAGATGAAGCCCACCGTGTCGGAGAGGATCACGGTCTCGCCGTGCGGCAGCTTGGTGGCGCGCGCGGTCGGGTCGAGGGTGGCGAAGAGCATGTCCTGCGCCACCACCTGCGCCTTGGTGAGCGCGTTGAACAGCGTCGACTTGCCGGCGTTCGTGTAGCCGACCAGCGCCACGATCGGGTAGGGCACGCGCGCCCGGCTCTGCCGGTGCAGGCCGCGGGTGCGGGTGACCGCGTCGAGGTCGCGCTCGATCCGGGTCATGCGCTCCTGGATCATGCGCCGGTCGGCCTCGATCTGGGTCTCGCCGGGGCCGCCCAGGAAGCCGAAGCCGCCGCGCTGGCGCTCGAGGTGGGTCCAGGACCGCACGAGGCGCGAGCGCTGGTAGGCGAGGTGCGCGTGCTCGACCTGAAGCGTGCCCTCACGGGTGGAGGCGCGGCGCCCGAAGATCTCCAGGATCAGGCCGGTGCGGTCGATGACCTTGGCGCCCCACGCCTTCTCGAGGTTGCGCTGCTGCACCGGCGAGAGGGCGCAGTCCATCACCACGAGGCCGATCTCGCGGGCGCGCACGAGGCCGGCGATCTCCTCGACCCGGCCCTTGCCCAGATAGGTCGAGGGCCGGATGCGCGGCAGCGTCACGGGCATCGCCTCGACCACGTCGAGCTCGATCGCGGCGGCGAGGCCGGTAGCCTCCTCGATCCGGGCCTGGACCGAGCGGGCCGGGGCCGGGGCGCCGCCCGCGGGCCGCGTCAGGTAGGGGCCGACCACGAGGGTGTGGGTCGCGGCGGCGATCTCGCCCTCGGGCGCGGCCATCGCCTGCAGCCTCGCCTCGCCGCTCGATATCAGGTCCGTCATTCCGTCTCCGTCGCCCCCTCGCCTATCTGGGGAGGACGCTCCCGCTTTGCAGCGGGGCGGGGGACGGAAATCGTCGGGGCGGGTTCGGAGGCCGGATCCGCCGGGGAGGGGCTCAGAGGCGATGCCCCTCGCGGATGAGGCGGAGCCCTTTCCCGGACGCCTGGAACGGAGTGGAAGGTGATCCGGGATCCAGCGAGGAAAGTGCCGCGAAGCGGCTCGAACTTCATACGTCGCTGGAGGATTCGGACGCTTCGCGATGTCCTGATGCTGGGTCCCGGATCATCCTCCGCTGGCGCTCCGGGCGTCCGGGAAAGCGGTGCGGATCATCTGGAGCCGAACCGCTTGCCGCACGCTCCCTCCCCCGCTGAGGCGAACCGCATTCACACAATAGCTTGTGCCGCGCACCCCGTCATTCCAGGGCGCCGAAGGCGAACCCGGAATGACGGCGTGGATATCGGAAATCGGTCCGCCGAGGAGATGTGCGAGCACGATAGCCCGCAGAGGGCAGAGGGAGGACGCGGCGGCTTCCGCCCCCTGATCTGAACGCCCTCACGCCTTCTCGGGCGCGGTCTCGTCGGGCTCGAAGAGCTGCACGGGATGGCCCGGCATGATCGTGGAGATCGCGTGCTTGTAGACGAGCTGCGAGTGCCCGTCGCGCCGCAGCAGGACGCAGAAGTTGTCGAACCACGTCACCACGCCCTGCAGCTTGACGCCGTTGACGAGGAAGATGGTCAACGGAATCTTGTTCTTGCGGACGTGGTTGAGGAAGGTGTCCTGAAGGTTCTGTGCGCGTTCGGCCGCCATTTTTTTATCCTTTGTTGTCCTGGCTGTTATTCTGGATTCTTGATCCGGTTTTCGAGGCGCCTGCCGGGGCCGGCCACCGAGGAGCCCCCCAAGGCCCGGCGCGATGTCGGGAAACATTACACCGGCAAAGCCCGGGCCGATGCAAGGGCAGGGCCGCGCTGCCGGGTGACGAAAGCGCCGCCCTCATCAGGACTTCCACGGCGCGCGCCACCTCTCAGGGCCCGATGCCGAGGGACTTCAACTTGCGGTGGAGAGCCGAGCGCTCCATGCCGATGAATTCGGCGGTGCGGGAGATGTTGCCGGAGAAACGGGCGATCTGGGCCACGAGGTACTCGCGCTCGAAGATCTCGCGGGCCTCGCGCAGCGCCAGGCTCATCAGCTTCTCGCCGCCCGAGCCCGCGGGCGTGGTCGGCACGAGCGCGCCGATCTCCGAGGGCAGCATCTCGGAGGTGACCTCCTGCTCCGGGTCGGCCTGGGTCAGGATCATCAGCCGCTCGACGTTGTTCTTGAGCTGGCGGATGTTGCCGGGCCAGTTGTGCGACTGCAGCACCGCCATCGCGTCCTCGGCGATGCGGCGCTTCGGCAGGCCGGTCTGGGCCGAGATGTTGTCCATGAAGAACCCGATCAGCTCGGGCACGTCCTCGCGCCGCTCGGAGAGCGCGGGCACCCGGATCGGCACCACCGAGAGGCGGTGGAAGAGGTCCTCGCGGAAGCGGCCCGCCGCGATCTCCTCGGAGAGGTCCTTCGAGGAGGACGAGATGATGCGCACATCGACGTGCACGCGCGTCGTCCCGCCGACGCGCTGGAAGTTCTGGTCGACGAGGACGCGCAGGATGCGGTTCTGCGTCTCGCGCGGCATGTCGGCCACCTCGTCGAGGTAGAGCGTGCCGCCGTGCGCCTCCTCCAGCGCGCCGACCCGGCGCCCCGCCTCGCCCTCGACGCCGAACAGCTCGGCCTCCATCGTCTCGGGCAGGATCGCGGCGGCGTTGAGCAGCACGAAGGGTCCGTTGGCCCGCGCCGAGGCCCGGTGCAGCGAGCGCGCGGCGAGTTCCTTGCCCGAGCCCAGCGCGCCCGTGATCATCACCCGGGCGTTGGTGGGGGCGACGCGCTCGATGGTCTGGCGCAACTGGTTCGCCGTCACCGAGGCGCCGACGATGCGGCTGGCGTGCCCCGAGCGGGCCTTGAGGTCGCGCACCTCGCGCTTGAGGCGCGAGGCCTCCAGCGCGCGTTCCGCCACGAGGATGAGCCGGTCGGCCTTGAAGGGCTTCTCGATGAAGTCGTAGGCGCCCGCCTTGATGGCCGAGACCGCGGTCTCGATGTTGCCGTGGCCCGAGATCATCACCACCGGCAGGTCCGGGTGGCCGGCCTTGATCAGGTCGAGCACTTGCAGGCCGTCGAGGCGCGAGCCCTGCAGCCAGATGTCGAGGAAGACGAGGTGGGGGCGCCTCGCCTCGATGGCGGCCAGCGCCTCGTCGGAGCCGCCGGCCGTGCGGCAGCGGTGGCCCTCGTCGTCGAGGATGCCCGCCACGAGGTCGCGGATGTCGGCCTCGTCGTCCACGATCAGGATATCGGCGCTCATCTGGTGATCTCCGCGATCTGGGGGGCCGTCCGCGCGGCGCCCTTCTCCACTGTCGTGGCCGCTGTGTCAGGATGTGCCGACGCGTCGGGTCCTTGCGCGCGCGGCACCCGCATGCGCACCTGCCCGCCGCGACCGGCCGGGTTGTCGTTGAGTTCGATTCCCCCGCCGTGCTCCTCCAGCACCTTGCTGACGATGGCGAGCCCGAGGCCCGTCCCGCCTTCGCGGGTCGTCATGTAGGGCTCGAGCAGGCGCTGGCGCCCCTCGGCGGGAAATCCCTTGCCGTTGTCGGTGATGCTGATCACCGCGAAGCCCTCGTCCACCGCGAGGTCGAGGCCGATCTTGCCCTTGCCGAGGATCTCCTCCGGCACCTCGATCACCGCCTCGACGGCGTTCTTCAGGATGTTGGTGATGGCCTGGGAGAGGAGCCGGATGTCGAAGGCCGCGGTGATGCGCTCGGGCCCGCCGCTCGTCGAGAAGGCGAAGTCGATCTCGGGGTGGGCCACCCGCATCATGAACAGGTTCTGCTTGGCGATCTCGGTGAGGTCGTTCTCGGCGATGGCGGGCTTGGGCATGCGGGCGAAGGCGGAGAACTCGTCGACCATGCGCTTGATCTCGTCGACCTGGCGCACGATCGTGGCCGTGCACTGATCGAAGACCTCGCGGTCGGCGGTGATGACCCGGCCGTACTTGCGCCGGATGCGCTCGGCCGAGAGCTGGATCGGCGTCAACGGGTTCTTGATCTCGTGGGCGATGCGCCGGGCGACGTCCGCCCAGGCGGAGGTGCGCTGGGCCGAGACGAGGTCGGTGATGTCGTCGAGGGTCACCACGTAGCCGCGGGTCGTGCCGTGGGCCTGCTCGCTCGTCACCCGCACCGTCACGGTGCGCTCGCGGCCCGCGCGCGTCAGCTGGATCTGCTGCTGCACGGCGCGCTGGCGGCTCTCGCCCTCGGCGAGCACCGGGGCGAGTTCGGGCACCGCCTGCCCCAGCGCCTGCCCGATCAGCGCCTCGCCCGCGAGGTCCAGCATCCGCTCGGCGGCCGGGTTGGCGATGGTGACGTAGCCGCCCGCGTCGATGCCGATGACGCCCGGCGAGACCCCCGAAAGCACGGCCTCGGTGAAGCGGCGGCGGCGGTCGATCAGGTCGTTGGCCGCCGTCAGCCCGTCGTGCTGGCGGCGCAGCTCCTGCGTCATCTTGTTGAAGCTGGCGCCCAGATGCGCGAGGTCGCCGTCGGATTTCCGTGCCGGGACCTGGGCGTAGAAGTTGCCCGAGGCCACTTGGTCGGCGGCGTTGATGAGGCGGCGGATCGGGGCGACGAAGCGGTTGGCGAAGTTCATGCCGAACCAGACCGCCGAGAGCAGCGCGATCAGCGCGATCAGCACGAAGATCGACGCGAAGGTGACCTGGATCTGGCGCCTGAGCGAATCGTAGGTGAGGTACTCGGCCGCCGCCGCCCGCGAGACGCCCGGGAACTCGATGGCGAGCTGGCTCACCTCCCGCTGCACCATCAGCACCGCGTCGTCGTAGGCGGGCATGCGCAGGAGCGCGGCGAAGACCCGGCCCTCGGTCGGCAGCAGGCAGATCGGGTCGTTCGACTTGGCCGCCTCCGCGAAGGCCGCGGCCGCGGGCAGGCGCGTCGCCTTCAGCACGTCGATCTTGGCGCGGGCCACCACCTCGGTCGGCCCCCGCATGATCTGGGCGACCGGCAGGCCGAGATTCGTCGCGCGGGTGGTGAGGAAGTTCTCGAACCAGTCGCGGTTCACGTCGAAGTTCGGCCGGGCGCGCGTCAGGTCGTCGTTGAGGATGCGGATCTCGCGGGCGAGCGACTGGCACTGGTTCTCCTGGTAGGCGTCGGCCACCTCCACGGATTTCAGCACCACGTCGCGCACCCGGTCGGTGAAGCCGAGCGAGAGGCCGCGATCGATCGTCACCGAGGCCACTACCGCGAGCAGGATGGTGGGCAGGATCGCGATCAGGCTGAACAGCCCGACGATGCGGGTGTGCAGGCGGGCCACCGCGGCGTTGGCCCGGCGTGCCTTGAGGAAGACGCGCGCCTCCCAGGCGATGATCACCCCGAGGCCGAGCACCAGCGCGACGTTGATGGCGAGCAGCGTCACGCCGATCGTGCGCGTCGGGGTGACCTGGATCACGCCCGCCAGGATCAGGAAGGTGAGCGTGGCCGAGACGAGCGCCGTGACCACCACGGCGGCCCCGATCCAGCCCGGCCCGCGCGGGTCCGCCCGCGTCGCCTCGGCGGCCTCGCCGGGGGGCGCGGGGGACGTCTCCTCAGTTCTGTCTCGCGTGCGCGGCATCCCCGATGCGGGGCCACAACAGTGTGGCAGAATTAATACGACCCGGGTGGTCGGGCGCCCCGCTCGCGGACGCGCCAGCGGTTGTGAAAGCTTTGGACGATGCAACCGCACGCTGGGGGATCGCGCGCGACGGGACGGTTTTCCCGGGATTGCCGCCGCCCTGTACGCCAGCGCACGTGCGGCGCCCTTGCCGGCCGCTCCGCGCGCCCGAGCTTGCAGCGGCACGGCGCCGCCGGTCCGGCGCCGCAACGGCGGAGGATGGACGTGCTCGGCAGCGTGACGACGGTTCTCGGCGGGCTCGGCGCGAGGCTGGAGCAGGCCCTCGACGCGAAGGGGGCGGACGGCCTGGCGCTCGCCGCGGCGAAGTTCTTCCCCGGCGGCCTGCCGGCCCTGCTGGACGCGCTGCGCGCGGACGGCCACGGTGGGGCGGTGTCGTCCTGGCTCGGGCGGGGCGCGAACGAGCCGGTCCCGGCCGAGGCCTTCGCCCGCCTCCTCCCGCCCGCAATCGCCCAGGCCTTCGCCCGCGATCTCGGGCTGCGGCCGGAGCGGGTGCCGGTGGCGCTCGCCCAGTTCCTGCCCGCCGCGGTCGCGCGCGAGAGCGCGGACGGGGCGCTGCGCCCGCAGCCGCAGTTCAGCACGCAGGCGATGCCGGGCGCGCCCGACACGACCGGGGCGACCCGGGCCGCGACGATGGCGGCGGAGTAATCGTCGGAGGCGTGCGGAGCGCGGGCACGTACCCGGCTCTCCGCACCGCCACGGACGCTCTTCGAGGAGATCTGCTTCGACGAGACTTCGCGGAAACGCGAATGAGGCGCGGGTGCTCCAACCTCCTGTATCAACGCGCGCTCTTGCGCCGAACCGGCGTCCACTTCGGCGCAAGAGCGCTCTAGCGGGAGCGGGCTGCTTTCGCAGAAAGCCGGGTGTGGGACCCGGAGCCTTTGGGACAGGGCTCCGCGGTTCCGCGGCGGCGGCTCGCCTGATCCGAAACGTTCTCGTCCCTCATCCCAACCCTCTCCCGCACGGGAGGGCGGCGCGGTTCTCACCCGACCGAGCCGAGACCCGCCATCCGGCTACTGCGCGGCCGGCGCCGGCACCCCCTGCGGCCCGCTCGTGGTGGCGGGCGCCACGGCGAGTTCCGGGTAGGCCTCGACCACGTGGGCGCCGCCGAGCGGCTTGCTCTGGCCGTTGTGGCAGGTGGCGCAGTTGAGCTTCGGCGCGTCGCCCTTGGGGCCGAGGCGGCTGGCCGGGAACACGCTCGTCAGCGGCGTCAGGTAGTTCGCGTTGAGGTCGCGCACCATCCGGATGGCGTGCCAGGCGAGCGTGCGCTGGGGCGCGCTCTGCGACCACTCCGCCACCGCGCGGGTGTTGTGGCAGTAGGTGCAGTTCACCCCGAGCGATTCCGACATGTGGATCATCAGCGCGAAGGTGCGCTCGGCCGCCTGGATCGGCTTGCCGGGGCTCTCGGGCAGGGCCGTCGTGGCGTTCACCCGGATCGCGCCCTGGTCGGGGTCGGGCCTTGCGAGGTAGTCCTGCAGGTAGGTGTAGGGCAGCGAGGCCAGCCCCGTGGAGGGCGTGGCGAGGTTCTGGCCGTTGTTGCGGGCGATGAAGCCCCGCGTCGGGCTCGGCGCGTCGAACCAGATCTGGGCCGGCACCGGGTTGCCGCGGTGGCAGGTGTAGCAGGTCACGCCGGCCTCCCCGACGTGCTTCTCCTTCCAGTCCGTGTTGATGTGCTGGGTCATCTGCAGCATCCGCCGGGCGACCCGCTTCTGGTAGAGGCTGTCGTCCGCCATGTTCTCGGTGTTGTGGCAGTAGGTGCAGCCCTGTTGCGGCGAGACCCACTCGGTCATCGAGACCATCAGGCGGTTGAATTCCTCGACCGGGAGGTCCTGGAGCACCTTCACGTTCTCGTAGACCGCGCCGGCCTTGTCGGTGCCGGCCTCGACCGGGTCGGCCGGCACGGGTGCGACGTTCGCGGCCTTGATCTCCGCGGCGCCGGCCTTCGTCTGGATCACGTCCATGCCGGTGCCGCGGAAGCCATGCTGCTGGTTGAGCATCGGGGGCCTGGTCCAGCCCGCCGTGCCGAACTGCGCGATCGTGAGGAACAGGGCCACCACGCCCGCGACGATGGCGCCGACCGTCTTCATGGCGTGGCTCCCGTGGCTTTGAGAGGATCGTGGATCGGCCCGAACACCTCCGGATAGGCCGGCGCGACGCCGTGCTTGACCGCCCAGAGGTACCAGTTGTCGACCACGGTCCCGGTGAGCAGGATGCCGATGCCGCCGGTGAGCGTGGTGAGCACCGCGAACCACCAGGCCCAGCGGTGGACGGATTCCATCGTGGCGTTGAAGCCCATGGTCCAGCGCCAGAACAGGGCGGCGCGCTCGGTGGCGGTGCCGCGATCGACGATCTGGTCGATCTCGCGCTCGGCCCCGTAGCGCGAGCAGGCCAGGATGGTGCCCCCGTGCATCGCGAAGAGCAGCGTCGATCCGTACAGGAAGACGATCGAGAGCATGTGGAAGGGGTTGTAGAAGAGGTTGCCGTAACGCAGCGAGAAGGCCGCGGTCCAGTCGAGGTGGGGCAGGATGCCGAAGGGCACCGCCTCGCTCCACGAGCCCATCATCAGCGGCCGGATGAAGCCCAGCACGAGGTAGAGCCAGATCGCCGAGGCGAAGGCCCAGGGTACGTGGGTGCCGAGGCCCAAGGCGCGGGCCCGCCGGTAGAGCCGGAGCCACCAGAGCAGGATCGAGGCGGTGAGGAAGAAGCCGGCGATCAGCCACCAGCCGCCCTCGTTCAAGGGCGGCAGCACCTTGAGCCCGTACTTCGGGAGCGGCGGCTCCAGCGCCAGCCAGGGGAGCTGGCGCACGAACTGGACCGGGTCCCAGTTCACGGACGCCCACATGTTGAGCCCGATGATCTCGAAGGCGATCAGCCCGCAGGCGAGCGAGAGCGCGCCCAGATAGCCGCCGTAGATCGGCCCGACCTGGCCGTTGCCGATCAGCCCGAACAGGTAGCTGTTGAAGGGGCGGCCCACGCGGGCGTCGACCGCGACCGGGATGCCGTGCTCCGGCACGCGCGGGCGCACCTGAACCTGGGTGAAGATGTTCTGGTAGTAGGCCACGGCCCCCTCCCCTTCAGCGCCAGACCGGCAGGTTCAGCCACCAGCCCCACCATTCGGGCCAGCCGCGGGTCCAGAACGGCCCGCTGATCACGATGCAGACCGCGCTCCAGAACCCGGCCGAGAGCGCCAGGAACAGGCCGAGCCGGTGGATGCCGAGCGTGCCGATCGAGTAGCCGATCGTGTCGCGGAAGAAGGTGTCCTCGTGCTCGGGCGTCTTGACGACGTTGTCGTCCTTCGGCGGATTGGTGGACGACAGGATCAGCGAGCCGTGCAGCGCCAGCGCGAAGGTCGTGGTGAAGAAGAACGTCACCGCGAGCATGTGCGCTGGATTGTAGTGGAAGTGGAGATACTGGTAGCCGGTGTTGGAGACCCAGTCCAAGTGGCTCAGGATCCCGTACGGGAAGCCGTAGCCCCAGGCACCCATGAGAAGCGGGCGCACCACCACCAGGACCACGTAGGCGAAGATCGCCACCGAGAAGGCGAAGGGCACGTGGTAGCCGATGCCGAGCTTGCGGCAGATCTCGACCTCGCGCAGGGCCCAGGACGCGAAGGCCCCGATCGCGCAGATCGTGATGATCTGCCAGAGGCCGCCCTCCTTGAGCGGCGCCAGCGCCAGCCCGTACTTGAGGTCGGGCGGCGCGATGTTGATCTGCCAGATGTTCCAGGTCGGCCCGATCGCCGCCCCGTAGAGGATCAGCGCGGTGCCGAGCACCGAGAAGAACAGCGTCGTGACCCCGAAGAAGCCGACGTAGAAGGGCCCGACCCAGAAGTCGAACAGGTCGCCGCCGAGGAGCGTGCCGCCCCGGACCCTGTATTTGCGCTCGAAGCTCAGCATCGCCATGGCGCGTCTCCTCCCGGGACGGGCTTTTCAGACCGTGCGCGTGGGTTGGTCGTGTGGGCCGCGGCGCCGGGGCGCCGCGGCCGGTCGGTCAGGCCGGCATCTGCGGCAGGACGAGGCTCTGCGCCTGGGCGGCGCGCTTGGGCCCCTCCAGCCAGTTGAACCGGTCCGTCGAGAGCAGGATGAAGTGGATCAGCAGCGCCAGCACGAACAGGAAGGTGAACAGGGCCACCAGGGTGCGGCGCGGGTCGAACAGGAGCCAGACCTTGTGCACGGGATCCTCCCTCAGCCGATGAGCGTGGTGAGGGCGCGGACGGTCTCGCCCGCCCCCTCAAGGGACGCGTAGCCCTGCGGGCCGGGCAGCCAGGGCCGCCACAGCCAGACCAGGATGTGGGCCACCACGGCGATCGCCGTGAAGACGATGAAGCTCGTCAGGAAGATCGCGTGGAACTCCTTGGCCTCCGCTTCCGTCAGCCCGGACAGGCTGCTCGGTCTTTCCAGATGTGTTCCGCTCTGCGTTGCGGACTGCATTCCGCTTGCCATCGGTCGAACCTCCGTTGTTGGCCGCCCCATTCGAGGGCAGCGGACCCCGCCGGAACCCGAGGCGATCCCGGCGGGCCTTCCCCGGATCCACCGGACGGAAGCGTCGCGGGGCCGCTGGGCGGCCCGGAACTCTCGGGGTGAGCGTCACCCCATGAAGGCGAAGGGCACGGCCTGGGCGGCCATCGCCCGCGCCTCGCCGAACACCGTGCGGCGCGGCACGAGCGCCGGCCGCGCCGGGCTGCGCAGCCGCTGGGCCACCGCCGCCGCCAGGAAGAGCGGGTAGGTCAGCCCGAGCAGGATGCGGAACTGCACGGCCTCCCGGTGCAGGCGGGCCGTGTCGGGCATCGGTCTCAGCATGGCGCGGGTCTCCGGCGGGGGGATGCGCCGGGCCGCGGGGGCCGGGCGCGCGGGAAGGGGAAGCGCGGGAAGCGGGGGCGCGGCGCTCATGCGGGGGCCTCCGCGCGGGCGCCCTCGACATGGGCTGCCGCGACCCGCGCCGCGCCGCGACGGCGGGCGATGCGCTCGGCGGCGTCGCGCAGGCGCTTGGCCGCCGAGATCCGCACCAGCACCGGCTCGGCCGCGACGAGCGCGTCGAGGCGGGCGCGGGCGGGCTCCTCCCAGGCGAGCTCGGCCGCCTCGCGGGCGGGCGTCGCCGCCACCGCGTCGAGGTCGCGGCCCAAGGGTAGGATGTGGAAGAGCGCGTCGAAGAGCGCGTTGCAGACCTCCTGCACGAGGTAGGTCGCGCCGGCGTAGCCCATGAAGGGCGTACCGGTGTGCCGCCGGACGATCGCGCCGGGGAACGAGGCCGGGATGTAGGCCGCCCGGCCCCCGGCTTCCGCGAGGTACTGGCGCTCGTTGTAGGAGCCCAGCAGCACGAGCGGGGGGCGCTCGTGGATCGCGGCGCGCACGGCCGCGTTGTCGGTCTTCGCGCCGGGCCTGCGGCCGATCGCGAAGGCGCAGGGCAGGCCCATCTCGTCGGCGAGGAAGCGGCGCACGCCGCGCGCGTAGGTCTCGGTCGCCACGATGCCGAAGCTCGCCGTGCCGAAGAAGTCCTGCGTCACCGAGCGCCAGAGGTCCCAGACCGGCTTGATCGTGGTGTGGCGCTCGGCCTCGATGAAGGGCTCGGGGTCGAGGCCCAGGATCTCGCCCAGGGCCCGCAGGAACCTGGTGGTGGCGAGCACCCCGATCGGGGCGCGCAGCCAGGGCCGCTCCAGGCTCTCGCAGAGGGCGGGGCCGAACTCGCCGTAGAGGCAGACCGAGGCGTCGGCCTCGACGAGGCGGGGAACCTCCGAGAGGTGGCAGCCGAGCGGAAAGGTGAGGTTGACCTCGGCGCCGATCCCCTCGACGAGCCGCCGGATCTCGGCCAGATCGCTCGGCATGTTGAAGCTGCCGTAGGCCGGGCCGACGATGTTGACCCGGGGGCGCTGGCCCTCCTTGCGCGCGGGCCGCTTCGGGATGCCCTTCTTGGCGTAGCGCTTGGCCCCGTATTCCTGCCAGAGCCAGGACATCGCCCGGTCGGCGGCCTGCCACTGGTCCTCGTCGATGGTGCGGGGCAGGAAGCGCTGCAGCCCGGTGCCCTCGGGGGTGACGCCGCCGCCGATCATCTCGGCGATCGAGCCGGTGACGACGACGCTGGGCTGCGCGGGGTCGAGCGCCGCGTGCGCCCGCTTCATCGCCCCTTCCGTGCCGTGGCGGCCGAGTTCCTCCTCGGCCAGCCCCGTGACCACGATCGGCAATTCATGGGGCGGCAGGCCGTCGGTGTAGTGCAGCACCGCGGTGACCGGCAGGTTCTCGCAGCCCACGGGACCGTCGATGACGACCTGCAGGCCCTTCACCGCCGCGAAGACGTAGACGGCGCCCCAGTACCCTCCGGCCCGGTCGTGATCGAGGACGAGCATCAGGCCATCTCCCCGATCGGGCGCTCGGGGGCGCGTGCCATCGTCACGGCGGCCTTCGCTCGGGGCCGCTCCTGCCAGATCCCGGCGGCGTGGCCGGTGCCGACGCCCTCGAAGAAGCCGCGCATCGCCGCGAAGCGGTCGCGGTTGCCCATCGCGGCGTTGACGACCTCTGCGAGCGAGCCCGCGCCCGCCACGCCCATCAGGGGCCGGGCCGAGATCAGGTTGGTGAAGTAGAGGGCCGGCGTGCCGCCCTCCTTGGCCTTCTGGACGACCGGTGTGGTGCCAATCGCGAGGTCGGGCCGGAACGCCGCGAGCGCGGCCAGATCGTCCTCCAGCGAGGCGCGGAAGCGCACCGCGACGCCGCGCTCTTCGAGCCAGGCCCGGTCGGGCTCGGACCAGGGCGTGCGCGGGCAGGCGGTGCCGACGTAAGGGACCTCCGCGCCGCTCTCGACGAGGAGGCGGGCGACCAAGAGCTCCGAGCCCTCGTAGCCCGAGAGCGTGATCCGGCCGCGGATCGGGTTCGCGGCGATCGCGGCGCGGATCGGCGGCAGCAGGCGGGCCTTGGCCGCCGCGATCACGGCGGGGGCCACGTCGCAGGCGTTGCCGATGGCCTCGAGCCAGTCCGCGGTGCCGTCGTGGCCGACCGGCGCGGAGCCGACCACCGGCCGCCCGGCCGCCGCGAACTCGCGCACGCTCGCCGCGTAGAACGGGTGGATCGCCGCCACCGCCGCGCCGTCGAGGGCGGCGTAGAGCTCGCGCCACTCGCGCGTCGGCACCACGGGGCCGGCCGCGAGGCCGAGCGGTTCGAGCAGGCCCCCGATCACGACGGGATCGGCCGGGAACATCTCGCCGAGCAGCGTCACGCTCGGGCGCTCGGAACGCCCGCCGCGCGGCGCCGCCACGGGCCCCCGCTCGGCCTCCTGGCGGGCATAGGCCAGCATCGCGCCGGCCAGCACGTCCTTGGCCTCGGCGTGGGTCGGCACGCCGAAGCCCGGCACGTCGATGCCGATGATCCGCACCCCGTCGATCGCCTTGGGCAGGAGCCGGAGCGGCACGCCGGAGGCGGTGGGCACGCAGAGGTTGATCACCACCACCGCGTCGTGCTCGCCCGTGCGGGCCACCTCGTGGACCGCCTCGCGGATGTCCTCGAACAGCTTGCCGGTGACGAGCGTCTCGGAGTTGAACGGCACGTAGCCGACGCTGCGCCGCGCCCCGTAGAAATGCGCCGTGAAGGTCAGCCCGTAGACGCAGCAGGCCGAGCCGGAGAGCAGCGTCGCGGTGCGGCGCATGCGCAGGCCCACCCGCAGCGCCCCGAAGGCCGGGCACATGCTCTGCGGCTGGTCGTGGGGGCCGGCCGGGTAGTCCCGGCGGTAGGTCGCGAGCGTCTCGGAGAGGCCGGCCGCCTCGGCGGCGGCCCGCAGCGTGGCCTTGCCGCCGTGGCAGCCGAGGCCGTCGGCGGAACCGGGTTCCGGCGCGAAGCCGGGCTCCGGCGCGGCGCCCTGCTCCGGTGCGGGAACGGGCGCCGGTGCCGCGGGGATCTCGGCGGGCCGCCGCCGCGCCCGCAGGTCCGCGATGTCGAGGGAGACGGCCATGCGCGTCAGCCCTCGTCGTAGACGACTTCGAGGGAAGGCTTCTGCGCGATCTCGACGCCGCACATGTCGGCCAGCGAGGCCGGCTCCAGCACCACGTCGCGCCCGACCGTCTCGCCCGAGAACAGGCCGAGCAGCGCGTCCTGGCTGAGCGGGCGCGGCCGGTGGGGCAGGGCCGCCCCGACATTCTGCGCGAGTTCGGCGAAGAGCGGCCCCCAGCGCCCGTCGGGCTCGGCCACGATCTGGTAGTTCGCGCTCTTGCGCCGGATATCCTCGTCGGCCGGGATCGCGGCCAGCACCGGGATGCCCGCGGCCTCCGCGAAGGCCTGCGCCTCGCCGGTGCCGTCGTCCTTGTTGATCACGAGGCCGCCGACGCCGACATTGCCGCCGAGCTTGCGGAAATACTCGACCGCCGAGCAGACGTTGTTGGCGACGTAGAGCGATTGCAGGTCGTTCGAGCCGACCACGATGACCTTCTGGCACATGTCCCGGGCGATCGGCAGGCCGAAGCCGCCGCAGACCACGTCGCCCAGGAAATCGAGCAGCACGTAGTCGAAGCCCCACTCGTGGAAGCCGAGCTTCTCGAGGAGCTCGAAGCCGTGGATGATGCCGCGCCCGCCGCAGCCGCGCCCGACCTCGGGACCGCCCAGCTCCATCGCGAAGACGCCGTCGCGCTTGAAGCAGACGTCGCCGATCGCGACCTGCTCGCCCGCGAGCTTCTTCTTCGTCGAGGTCTCGATGATGGTCGGGCAGGCCCGGCCGCCGAAGAGCAGCGAGGTGGTGTCGCTCTTCGGGTCGCAGCCGATCAGCAGCACCCGCTTGCCCTGGCGCGCCAGCATGTAGGAGAGGTTGGCCAGCGTGAACGACTTGCCGATGCCGCCCTTGCCGTAGATCGCGATGATCTGGGTCTCGCGCTTGGCTTCGTTCTTGGCCTCGCCGGTCGCGGGCGCCTCGGGCTCGATGGCCGCCTCCGCGCGGAGCGCCGCCGTGTTGAGGTGCAGGTTCATGCGGTAGCCCTCCAGTCGAGCACCATCTTCAGGCAGGCCGGGTCGGTGAAGGCGGTGCGGTAGGCCGCCTGCGCCTCCCGCGCCGGGGCCCGGTGGGTGATCAGCCCGTCGAGCGACAGGCGTCCGGCGCCCGCGAGCGCCGTGACGGCCGCGAGGTCGTCGGGCCGCCACTCCGCGGCGACGCGGATGCGCGCCTCGCGCATGAAGGCCGGCGGGAAGGCGAAGGCGAGCGGCGCCTCGTAGAAGCCCGCCAGCACGATCTCGCCGCCCGGCGCGAGACGCGCGATCAGCCGGTCGAGGCCCGCCGCGTCGCCGCTGACGTCGGTGATCCGGGCGTAGTCGCTGCGCGGGTCGTCCTCGGGCGCGAGGACCGCGTAGCCGTGCGCGCCGGCCGCGCGGGTGGGGTCGGTCTCCCAGACGGTGGGCTCGGCACCCGCGAGAACGTTCAGCCGGGCGAGCAGCCGCCCCAGCACCCCGTGACCGACGATGAGCGGGCGCTCGCCCGGCAGGATCGGCGAGAGCGCGTGCTGCGCGGTTGCCGCGAGCGCCAGCAGGCAGCCCCGCGCGCCGAGGCCGGGATCGACCGGCACGAGGCGGGCCGCCGGCACAACGAGGTGCGAGGCCGCGCCGCCGAACAGCCCGCGCACCGGCCCGAAGCAGCGCGCGCCCGGCACGAACACGCTGTCGCCCGGCGCCAATCCCGATCCGGGCGGGGCCGAGACGACGCTGCCGACCGATTCGTAGCCCGGCACCAGCGGGTAGCCGAGGCCCGGGAAGGGCGGCATCCGGCCCGACCAGAGCAGGCGCTCGGTCCCCGTGCTGATCCCGCTCCAGGCGATCTCCACCACCGCGTCGAGCGGCCCCGCGGGCGTCAGCGCCAAGCGGCTGAGCGCGAGGCGCTCGGGCTGTTCGAGAACGACGGCGAGGGTGTCCATGGTCTGGATCTTTCGCGTCCGTGGCCGACCGAAGTCGGTTGTGTCATCTTATATAGACACTTTGTTGCGTCAACATGAATTAACGGAGCGGCCGTTCGGCCGGTGTTGCCCGAACCGCGACGCTCCCCTTCCGCGGGGGAGGGTTGATCACGCCCGCTTGGCCCGGATCAGCCGGACCAGGAGCGGGCGGCGGGTGCGGCGCTCGTCGATGCGGCCGAACCCCGCTTCCCTGAGCAGCGCCCGGATCTCGTCGGCCCGGCGCGGCCGGCCGCTGCCCATGGCCAGGAGGTAGAGGCCGAAATAGGCGTCCCCGACCGGCTCGGCCCCGGGCGTGCCGGCCATCGGCTCGGCCACCAGCAGGGTGCCGCCCGGCGGCAGGGCGTCGTGGATCCTGCGCAGCAGGGCGAGCGCCGGCCCGTCGTCGTGGTCGTGCAGCACGCGCACGAGCGTCGCGAGGTCGGCGCCCCGGGGCAGGGGATCGCGGTGGAAGCTGCCCCCGTGGCAGGCGGCGCGGTGGCCGAGCCCGGCCTCCTCCAGGCGCTCCGCCGCCCGTCCGGCCACCGCCGGCAGGTCGAACAGGCCGAGCCGCAGGCCGGGCGCGTGCGGGGCCACCGCCGCCAGGAAGGCCCCCTCCCCTCCCCCGACATCGAGCAGCTGCCGGTGCCGCCGGAACGGGTAGGCTTCCAGCACGTCCTCGGCGATCAGCGCCTGCGAGGCCGCCATCAGCCCGCCGTAGGGCGCGACGGCCTCGGGTGCGAGCGCGCCCTCCCCCGCCTGCCCGGCCGCGCATCCGGCCGCGCATCCGGCCGCGGCTCCGGCCGATTCGGCCGCGTAGGGCCAGTAGCCGGCGAGCTGCGTCGTCCCGCCCTGCCCCCGCAGCAGCGCCACCGGGTCGGCGAGGTCGGCGTAGAGCAGGGCGTGGTGCTCGATCATCCGGGCGACGCCCGGGTTGCCGATGAGCGCCGCGCCGAGGTCGGCCAGCGCGAAGCGCCCGTCCGGCAGCGCCCGCAGCAGCCTCAGGGAGGCGGCGGCCCGCAGCAGCACCAGTGCCCGCTCGGGCGGCAGCCCGAGGCGCCGGGCCAGCGCGTCGCTCTCCTGCGGCCCGGCCGCCAGGATGCGGAACAGGTCGAGCTGCACGCAGGCGAACAGCACCTGCGCGTAGACGAAGCCGGCGCAGAGGTCGAACAGGGCCCGGGTCTCGGTCCGTGCCACCCGCCGCGTCAGCGGGAAACCCGCCGCCCAGCGCTGGAAGGCCGGGCTGGCGATGCGGGCGTTGCGCCAGGAGAGCCAGCGCGCGAGCCAGCGCTCGCGCCAGGGGCCCAGCCAGCGCGCGGGCCGGGCCGGGGGCAGCGGCGAGGCCGGGGCGGCCCCGGCGCCCATCAGGCCGCCGCGTCGGCGCGCGCCTCTGCGCCGAGAGGCGCGGCGGTGCGCAAGCGTTCGGGCAGGAACAGCCGCGTCTGCGCCTCGATCTCGACCCGCAGCGCCTCCGCGCCGGGGCAGTCTGGGATCACCGCGACCGCCTCCGCCGAGAGCCGCTCCAGCCGGGCGAGCGCGCCGGGCAGCCCCAGCAGCGCGGCGGCGTTGGGCCGCCCGAGCGTCACGTCGCGCCCGGCTGGCTTGCCGATCTCCTCCTGGCGGCAGGCGACGTCGCGCAGGTCGTCGGCGACCTGGTAGGCCTCGCCCAGGCACTCGCCGAGCAGCCGCCAGGGCAGCGGCCGGGCGCCCGCGGCGGCCGCGCCCGCCACCGTGGCGGCGGCGAAGAGCGCGCCGGTCTTGGCCTGCTGGTAGTCGGAGAGCGCCACGTGCGCCTCCGATTCCCAGGCCTGCCCCGCCACGATGCCGTGGGGGGCGCCGGCCGCGCGGGCGATCAGCCCGACGAGGCCCGCGAGCCGGGCCGGGCGGCGCGCCGCGCCGCGGGCGAGCGCCTCGAAGGCCGCCACGATCAGCGCGTCCCCGGTGAGCACCGCGAGCGCCGGGCCGTAGGCCACGTGGACGGCCGGCTTGCCGCGGCGCAGCGGGGCGTCGTCGAAGCAGGGCAGGTCGTCGTGGACCAGGGAGGCGCAGTGCAGCAGCTCGATCGCCACGGCGGCCGCGTCCGCGGCCTCCGGGTCGTCGTCGCCGCAGGCCCGTGCCACCGCGAGGCAGAGGCGCGGCCGGATGCGGTGTCCACCGGGGAAGACAGCGTAGCGGATCGCCTCGGCCAGCAGCGGCGGCGCGCCGGGCGCCTCCGCCGAGGACACCGCCACCTCGAGAGCCGTCTCGATCCGTCGACCGGGATCCATGGTGCCACTCCCTGTCCATTTGTTGTGACGAAGTAAGTGTCAAAATATGTTGACATTGCCGGGGGCCGGGATCAAGCCTGTTCTCCTGTGGCGCTTGCTGGATGAGGCGATCGGAGTCGGCCGATGCAGACATGCCGTCCGGTGCGGGCCCGACGCTTCGCTCCGCCCCGTGGGCGGCGATCGATGTCCTGCCCGCGCTCCTACGGCGCTCCGACATTCCGGACGGACAGCCCGCGCGCATCCCCTCCCCCCTTTGCGGGGGAGGGTGGCCCCTGCGTCAGCAGGGGTCGGGAGAGGGGTGAACGCTTCAAGCAGAGGCGCAACGTCGATGGCGCGCACCATCCGGCAGCGCTGCTCCCCTCTCCCCCCCTGCTGCGCAGGGTACCCTCCCCCGCAGAGGGGGGAGGGAGAACACGGAGTGGGCCCCGATGCGCGTCGCGGTGATCGGCGCCGGGATCGGCGGGCTCGCCGCCGCCGCCCGCCTGGCGCAAGCCGGCCTGGACGTGACCGTGCTGGAGCGCGCGCGCACGCCCGGCGGCAAGATGCGCAGCCTCGACGTCGGCGGGCTCGCCGTGGAGGCCGGCCCCACCGTCCTCACCATGCGCTGGGTGTTCGAGGAGCTGTTCCGCGATTGCGGCGCGGATCTTGGCGCCCGCGTGCGGCTCAGCCCGGCGCGGCTGCTGGCCCGCCACGCCTGGGAGGACGGCGCGCGGCTCGACCTCTTCGCCGACATCGACGCCTCCGTGGACGCGATCCGGGCCTTCGCGGGCCCCCGCGAGGCGGAGGGCTACCGCCGCTTCTGCGCCCGCTCGCGCGAGGTCTACGAGACGCTGGAGGGCCCCTTCATCCGCGACGACCGGCCGAGCGCCGTGGACCTCGCGCTGCGGATCGGGCCCTGGGGCCTGCCGCGGCTCTGGCGGATCCAGCCCTTCGCCACCCTGTGGTCGGCGCTGGCCGAGGATTTTCGCGATCCGCGCCTGCGCCAGCTGTTTGCCCGCTACGCGACCTATTGCGGCTCCTCGCCCTTCGAGGCGCCCGCCACGCTGATGCTGGTGGCCCATGTCGAGCAGGCGGGCGTCTGGACCGTGGACGGGGGCCTGAGCGCGCTCGCCCGCGCGGTGGCGGACCTCGCCGCGGAGCGGGGCGCGCGCCTGCGCTACGGTGCCGAGGTCGCCCGCCTCGCGGTCTCGGGCGGGCGCGTGGCGGGGGTGGACCTCGCCGACGGCGAGCGCGTCCCCGCCGACGCGGTGGTCTGCAACGCCGACGCGGCGGCGCTCGGGGCGGGCCTCCTCGGGCCCGAGGCGCGGCCCGCGGGCGAGCGCCTGGAGCCCTACGAGCGCTCGCTCTCGGCGGTGACGCTCTGCGCGCGGGCCACCGTCTCGGGCTTCCCGCTCGCCCACCACACGGTGTTCTTCGCGCCCGATTACCGGGCCGAGTTCGACCAGATCCTGCGGGAGCGCCGGCTGCCGGAGGCGCCCACGATCTACGTCTGCGCGCAGGACCGGGACGATGCCTGCGCCGGCCCGGATGGCCCCGAGCCTCGCCCCGAGCGCCTGCTCCTCCTCGTCAACGCCCCGGCCGACGGGCCGGAGCGCCCCACCCCGCCGGAGATCGAACGATGCGCGACGAATCTGCGGACGCGGCTCGCCGCCTTCGGGCTGAGCCTGACGGAGGCGGAGCCGCCGGCGACGACCGGGCCGGCGGAGTTCGCCGCCCTGTTCCCGGGGACGATGGGGGCGCTCTACGGCCGGGCCTCGCGGGGCTCCACCGCGACCTTCCGGCGGCCGGGCGCGCGCAGCACCCTGCCGGGCCTCTACCTCGCGGGGGGCAGCGTGCATCCGGGGCCGGGGGTGCCGATGGCGGCGCTCTCGGGGAGGCTCGCGGCGCGGGCGATCCTCAACGATCACCGCTCCGCTCCGGCGGATCACCGCTCCGCTTCGACGGCGCGGTCGCGCGGGGCGGCTATGTCTGGTGGTACGTCGATGCCCTGAGCGCGGACGGGCGGCACGGGCTCACCCTGATCGCCTTCGTCGGCTCGGTCTTCTCGACCTACTACGCCCTCGATCCCGCCCGGAACCCGCTCGACCACTGCGCCCTCAACGTGGTGCTGTACGGTAGGCCCGGCCGCTTCGCGCTCACCGAGCGGCGCGCCCCCGCCCTCGAGCGCGGGGCGGCCCACCTCGCCATCGGCCCGAGCGCGCTCGCCTGGGACGGCACCGCGCTCACCGTGCGCATCGACGAGCGGGGCGCGCCGCTGCCGCGCCCGATCCGCGGCACGGTGCGGCTCTTCCCCGAGGGGATCACCGCCGGCCCCTTCACGCTCGATGCGGCCGGGCGCCACCGCTGGTGGCCGATCGCGCCGTCGTCGCGCGTCGAGGTGGACCTCGCCGAGCCGGGTCTCTCCTGGCGCGGCACCGGCTACTTCGACACCAACGCGGGCGACGAGCCCCTGGAGGACGCCTTCACCGACTGGAACTGGTGCCGGGCCGACCTCGCCGACGGGGCCGCGATCCTCTACGACGTGCGCCGCCGCGACGGGAGCGTCCAGGACCTCGCCCTGCGCTTCGCCCGCGACGGCGGCCGCCGGCCGGTCGAGCCGCCGCGGGCCGCCGCCCTGCCGCCGACGCGGTTCTGGCGCATGCCGCGCCCGACGCGCAGCGACGACGGGCAGGCGCGGGTGCTGCAGACCTTCGAGGACACCCCGTTCTACGCCCGCTCGCTGCTCTCGGCCCGGCTCGCGGGCGAGGCCGTGCGCCCGGTCCACGAGAGCCTGTCGCTGACGCGGCTGACCAACCCGCTCGTGCGCTTCATGCTGCCGTTCCGGATGCCGCGGGTGCTGGGCTGAGGCCCGGATAAGGGGGCGGCCGTTCGCACATCCGAGGTGCGCTCGTCGGGCGCCCGGCTCGGCCATCGGGCTGCGACGCGCCCCGGGCCGGCCATGCCGCCGGCCCGACGCCCGGGCGGCTTCGGTTCCGCGATGGGACGTGCGTCCTGGCACGTCGCGCCGGCAAGGCGCTTCCTATCTTCAGATCACGCAAGACGATGCGGACCGGATCGGCCGGCCGCCAAAGTGCTCTGGAGATGAAGACCACCATGAAGACTCGTGTCGCCGCCGCTTTTGCCGCTCTGATGCTTGGCATTGCTGCCCCGGCCTCGTCCGCGCTGGCCTTCCCCTACGACGCACCGCGCGGCCACTACACCGGCTTCGCCTCCGAGGGGGTGGAGACGACGGGCGCGATCGGCTTCTTCGGCAGCCGCAACC
>JAESGJ010000210.1_pt1 | contig 69263 bp, 83 predicted proteins | sample 9266241 | NCBI WGS metagenome assembly JAESGJ01 (sample SAMN14514841, study PRJNA621669) | algae metagenome | isolation source: Brasilonema octagenarum HA4186-MV1 and co-occurring heterotrophs from wet... | place: USA: Manoa Valley, Hawaii | collected 2009-07-20
GACAAGAAGAGCCGCGAGCAGTTCGAGATGCGCACTCACAAGCGCCTGCTCGACATCGTCGATCCGACCCCGCAGACCGTCGATGCTTTGATGAAGCTCGACCTGGCCGCCGGTGTCGACGTCGAGATCAAGCTCTAAGATTTTTGGATCACGTTCGCGACTATAGCGGACAGAAAGAACAGGAAGCACGCCGATGCGCTCCGGAGTGATCGCACAAAAGGTCGGGATGACGCGGGTCTTTACAGAGGCCGGCGAACATATCCCCGTGACCGTGCTGAAGCTCGGCAATTGCCAGGTCGTAGGCCACCGCACTGAAGAGAAGAACGGTTACGTTGCGCTCCAGCTTGGTTCTGGCGCCCGCAAGACCGTTTACATGCCCAAGGCCGAGCGCGGCCAGTTCGCGGTCGCCAAGGTCGAGCCGAAGCGCCGGGTCGAGGAGTTCCGCGTCACCGCGGATGCCATGATCCCGGTCGGCGCCGAGATCCTTGCCGACCACTTTGTCGTCGGCCAGTTCGTCGACGTGACCGGCACCTCGGTCGGTAAGGGCTTCGCCGGCGGCATGAAGCGCTGGAACTTCGGCGGTCTGCGCGCCACCCACGGCGTGTCGGTCTCGCACCGCTCGATCGGTTCGACCGGTGGCCGTCAGGACCCCGGCAAGACCTGGAAGAACAAGAAGATGCCTGGCCACATGGGTGTCGACCGCATCACCACGCTCAACCTTCGCGTCGTCCAGCTCGATGTCGAGCGCGGCCTGATCCTCGTCGAAGGCGCCGTTCCCGGCTCCAAGGGCGGCTGGATTCGCGTGCGCGACGCCGTCAAGAAGCCGTTGCCGAAGGAAGCTCCGAAGCCCGGCAAGTTCAAGGTTGCGGGCGGCGAAGCCGAGGCTGCGGCCCAGCAAGAGGGTGCGTGAGATGGAATTGAAGGTCACCACCCTCGAAGGTAAGGAAGCCGGCTCGGTCCAGCTCTCTGACACCATTTTCGGTCTCGAGCCGCGCCAGGACATCATTGCACGTTGCGTGCAGTGGCAGCTCAACAAGCGCCAGGCCGGTACCCACAAGGCCAAGGGTCGCGCCGAGATCTGGCGCACCGGCAAGAAGATGTACAAGCAGAAGGGCACCGGCGGTGCTCGTCACGGCTCGGCCCGCGTGCCGCAGTTCCGCGGCGGCGGACGTGCCTTCGGTCCGGTGGTGCGTTCGCACGCCACCGATCTGCCGAAGAAGGTCCGCGCGCTGGCGCTGAAGCATGCGCTCTCGGCCAAGGCCAAGGACGGCGATCTCGTCGTGATCGAGAAGGCCGCGCTGGAAGCCGCCAAGACCAAGGCGCTGCTCGGTCACTTCTCGGGTCTGGGTCTGACCAACGCGCTGATCATCGACGGCGCCGAGCTCAACAACGGCTTTGCCGCTGCGGCCCGCAACATCCCGAACATGGACGTTCTGCCGATCCAGGGCATCAACGTCTACGACATCCTGCGCCGTCAGAAGCTCGTTCTGACTAAGGCCGCCATCGATGCGCTGGAGGCGCGCTTCAAATGACGAAGAACATCGAGGCCCGCCACTACGACGTGATCCTGTCGCCGGTCGTCACCGAAAAGGCGACGATTGCCTCGGAGCACAACAAGGTGCTGTTCAAGGTGGCCGCCAAGGCGACCAAGCCGCAGATCAAGGAAGCGATCGAGAAGCTGTTCGACGTCAAGGTCAAGAGCGTCAACACGCTGGTCCGCAAGGGCAAGACCAAGATCTTCCGCGGCAATCTCGGTTCGCAGTCGAACTCCAAGCGCGCGATCGTGACTCTCGAAGAGGGTCACCGGATCGACGTGACCACCGGTCTGTAAGGTCGCAAGACGATGGCACTGAAGACATTCAATCCCACGACGCCGGGCCAGCGCCAGCTGGTCATGGTCGATCGTTCGGCCCTCTACAAGGGCAAGCCGGTCAAGGCGCTCACCGAAGGCAAGCACTCCTCGGGCGGCCGCAACAGCACCGGTCGCATCACCGTGCGCTTCCGCGGCGGTGGTCACAAGCGGACGCTGCGCACCGTCGATTTCAAGCGTGAGAAGATCGACGTTCCCGCGACCGTGGAGCGGCTGGAATACGATCCGAACCGCAGCGGCTTCATCGCGCTGATCAAGTATCAGGACGGCGAGCAGGCCTACATCCTGGCGCCGCAGCGCCTGGCCGTGGGTGACACCATCATCGCCGGCAACTACGTCGACGTGAAGCCGGGCAACGTCATGCCGCTCGGCAACATGCCGGTCGGCACGATCATCCACAACATCGAGCTCAAGATCGGGAAGGGCGGCCAGCTCGCCCGTTCCGCGGGCACCTATGCCCAGCTCGTCGGTCGCGACCAGGACTACGTGATCATCCGCCTGAATTCGGGCGAGCAGCGCCTGGTGCACGGCCGTTGCCGCGGCACGATCGGCGCGGTGTCGAACCCGGATCACATGAACACCTCGATCGGCAAGGCCGGCCGCAACCGTTGGCTGGGCCGCAAGCCGCATAACCGCGGTGTTTCGATGAACCCGATCGACCATCCGCACGGCGGTGGTGAAGGTCGTACCTCGGGCGGCCGCCACCCGGTCACCCCGTGGGGCAAGCCGACCAAGGGCAAGAAGACCCGCAGCAACAAGTCGACCAACAAATTCATTCTCCTAAGCCGCCACAAGCGGAAGAAGTAAGGAACGCCGGACATGGTTCGTTCAGTCTGGAAAGGCCCGTTCGTCGAGGGTTCTCTGCTCAAGAAGGCAGATGCCGCGCGCGCGTCCGGCCGTCACGACGTCATCAAGATCTGGAGCCGTCGCTCGACGATCCTGCCGCAGTTCGTCGGCCTGACCTTCGGCGTCTACAACGGTCAGAAGCACGTTCCGGTCGCGGTCAACGAGGAAATGGTCGGGCACAAGTTCGGCGAGTTCTCGCCGACCCGGACCTTCCATGGCCACTCCGGCGACAAGAAAGCCAAGAAGGCTTGAGGATTAAACGATGAGCAAACCTAAGCGCGAACGGAGCCTCGCCGAGAACGAGGCCAAGGCGGTCGCCCGGATGCTGCGGGTGAGCCCGCAGAAGCTCAACCTGGTCGCCCAGCTCATTCGCGGCCGGAAGGCAGCTGCTGCGCTCGCCGATCTGCAGTTTTCGCGCAAGCGGATCGCGGTCGACGTGAAGAAGTGCCTGGAATCGGCTATCGCCAATGCCGAGAACAACCACGATCTCGACGTCGACGATCTCGTCGTGGCGCAGGCCTTCGTCGGCAACGGCCTCGTCATGAAGCGCTTCGCCGCCCGCGGTCGCGGCCGCTCGGGCCGTGTCTACAAACCATTTTCGCAGCTGACGATCATCGTTCGTCAGGTCGAAGCCGAAGCAGCCGCTTAAGGGCGCAGGAGAACACGATGGGTCAAAAGATCAATCCGATCGGTCTGCGTCTCGGCATCAACCGCACCTGGGATTCCCGCTGGTTCGCCGGCAAGCAGGAATACGGCAAACTGCTGCACGAGGACGTCAAGATCCGTGAGATCCTGCACAAGGAGCTCAAGCAGGCGGCCGTCGCCCGGATCGTGATCGAACGTCCGCACAAGAAGTGCCGCGTCACCATCCACTCGGCTCGTCCGGGCGTGGTGATCGGCAAGAAGGGCGCCGACATCGACAAGCTGCGCAAGCGGGTCGCGGACATCACCTCGTCCGACGTCGTCATCAACATCGTCGAGATCCGCAAGCCGGAGCTCGATGCGACCCTGGTGGCCGAGTCGATCGCGCAGCAGCTCGAGCGCCGCGTCGCGTTCCGCCGTGCGATGAAGCGCGCCGTTCAGTCGGCGATGCGTCTCGGCGCTGAGGGCATCCGCATCAACTGCTCGGGTCGTCTGGGCGGTGCGGAAATCGCGCGCATGGAGTGGTACCGCGAAGGTCGCGTGCCGCTGCACACGCTGCGCGCCGACATCGACTACGGCGTTGCGACCGCGTTCACGACCTTCGGCACCTGCGGCGTCAAGGTCTGGATCTTCAAGGGCGAGATCCTCGAGCACGATCCGATGGCTCAGGACAAGAGAATGGCCGAAGGCGAAAGCAGCGGCGGTGGTGATCGCGGTGGCCGTGGGCGCCGCGACAACGCTGCGGCCTGACGCCAGCACAGAGAATTTGAGGGCTCAAAGCCATGATGCAACCTAAGAAGACGAAGTTCCGGAAAGCGCATAAGGGCCGTATCCACGGCGTTGCGTCTTCGGGTGCGACGTTGGCCTTCGGCCAGTTCGGCCTGAAGGCGACCGAGCCTGAGCGCGTCACCGCGCGCCAGATCGAAGCCGCCCGTCGTGCGCTGACCCGTCACATGAAGCGTGCGGGTCGCGTCTGGATCCGCGTATTCCCGGACGTTCCAGTGTCGAAGAAGCCGGCCGAAGTCCGCATGGGCTCCGGCAAGGGTTCGCCGGAATTGTGGGTCGCGCGCGTCAAGCCGGGCCGGGTGTTGTTCGAGATCGACGGTGTCAACACCCAGACCGCGCGCGAAGCGTTGACCCTGGCGGCCGCCAAGCTGCCGATCAAGACGCGCTTCGTCGAGCGCATTGCGGAGTAATGGCCATGGCCCAGATGAAGATCGAAGACATCCGCGCGATGAGCCCCGACCAGCAGGATGACGCCGTCCTGAACCTGAAGAAGGAGCGCTTCAACCTGCGCTTCCAGCGCGCCACCGGGCAGCTCGAGAACACCTCGCGCCTGCGCGAGGCCCGTCGTGACATCGCCCGGATCAAGACCGTCGCCGCGCAAACGCGCGCGAAGAAGAAGTAAGAGGCTTACGAAGATGCCGAAACGTACTTTGCAGGGCGTGGTCGTCAGCGACAAGCAAGCCAAGACCATCGTGGTGCGCGTTGATCGCCGCTTCACGCACCCGATCTACAAGAAGACGATCCGCCGTTCGAAGAATTACCACGCGCACGACGAGAGCAACGAGTTCAAGCCGGGCGACATGGTGTGGATCGAGGAATCGAAGCCGATTTCGAAGTTGAAGCGCTGGGTCGTGATCCGGGGCGAACACAAGAAAAGCGCCTGATCTCTCGGCTTTAGCCGACTGACTTCAGGTAAATGTTGAGCGCCGGCTGGGCTGGCGCAAATAGAAGAGGACGAGGTGCATCAATGATTCAGATGCAGACCAACCTCGACGTGGCCGACAATTCTGGCGCACGCCGTGTCATGTGTATCAAGGTGCTCGGGGGCTCCAAGCGCCGCTACGCCACGATCGGCGACATCATCGTCGTTTCGATCAAGGAAGCAATTCCGCGTGGCAAGGTGAAGAAGGGCGACGTGATGAAGGCCGTCGTGGTCCGCGTCCGCAAGGACATTCGCCGCGCCGACGGTTCGGTCATCCGCTTCGACCGCAACGCCGCCGTCCTGATCAACAACCAGTCCGAGCCGGTCGGCACCCGTATCTTCGGGCCCGTGCCGCGCGAGCTGCGCGCGAAGAACCACATGAAGATCATCTCGCTCGCGCCGGAGGTGCTGTGATGGCTGCGAAGATCCGCAAGGGCGACAAGGTCATCGTTCTGACCGGTCGCGACAAGGGCCGCACCGGCGAAGTGTTCGAAGTGCGTCCCGACGCCGGCACGGCGCTGGTGCGCGGCATCAACATGGTCAAGCGTCACCAGAAGCAGACGCAGGCCCAGGAGGGCGGCATCATCTCGAAGGAGTCGCCGATCCAACTGTCCAACATCGCGTATGTCGGCAAGGACGGGAAGCCGACCCGCGTCGGATTCAAGATTCTGGCGGACGGCAAGAAGGTCCGCATCGCCAAGAGCTCGGGAGCTGAGATCGATGGCTGAGGCCGCTTACACCCCGCGTCTGCGCGCGGAATACGATGCGAAGATCCGCACGGCCATGACCGAGAAGTTCGGTTATGAGAACGTGATGCAGGTTCCGCGCCTGGATAAGGTCGTGCTGAACATGGGCGTTGGCGATTCCGTCAACGACCGCAAGAAGGCCGAGACCGCTGCTGCCGAGCTGACCCAGATCGCCGGCCAGAAGGCGATCGTGACCTATTCGCGTATCGCGATCGCGACCTTCAAGCTGCGTGAAAACCAGCCGATCGGCTGCAAGGTCACGCTGCGCAAGGCCCACATGTACGAGTTCATCGATCGCCTGGTGACGGTCGCGCTGCCGCGCGTCCGCGACTTCCGCGGCCTGAACCCGAAGAGCTTCGACGGCCGCGGCAACTACTCGCTCGGCATCAAGGAGCACATCATTTTCCCCGAGATCGACTTCGACAAGGTCACGGAAGCCCGCGGCATGGACATCACCGTCTGCACCACGGCCAAGACCGACGAAGAGGCGAGGGCCTTGTTGACCGCTTTCAATTTCCCGTTCCGGCAGTGAGACGCTGAGCTAAAGCCTCTCAAACGCGGATACCCAGGAGCCAAGCATGGCAAAGAAGAGTTCAATCGAGAAGAACAACCGGCGCAAGAGGATGGCGAAGAACGCCGCTCCCAAGCGCGCCCGGTTGAAGGCGATCATCGCCGACAAGACGCTGCCGATGGAGGAGCGCTTCGCCGCGACCCTGAAGCTTGCGGAAATGCCGCGCAATTCGTCGGCGACCCGCATCCGCCTGCGTTGCGAGCTGTCGGGTCGTCCGCGCTCGAACTACCGCAAGAACAAGCTGTCCCGTATCGCGCTGCGCGAACTTGGCTCCAAGGGCATGGTCCCGGGCCTCGTGAAGTCCAGCTGGTAAGGAGGGTCGTTTAGATGTCTACGCACGATCCAATCAGCGATCTGATCACTCGTATCCGCAACGCGCAGATGCGCTCCAAGTCCAAGGTCTCGACGCCTGGCTCGAGGATGCGCGAGAACGTGCTCGAGGTCCTCAAGAGCGAGGGCTACATCCGCGGTTACGCCACGCTCGAGCATTCCTCGGGCCGCAGCGAGATCGAGATCGAGCTGAAGTATTTCGACGGCGAGCCTGTCATCCGCGAGATCGAACGTGTTTCCAAGCCTGGGCGTCGCGTTTACGCCTCGGTGAAGAACCTGCCGCGGGTCAACAATGGGCTCGGCATTTCGGTGTTGTCGACGCCGAAGGGGATCATGGCCGACCACAGCGCGCGCGAAGCGAATGTGGGCGGTGAAGTCCTCTTCACGGTGTTCTGAGAAGGATTTTTGATCCATGTCACGTGTTGGCAAAAGGCCTGTGCCGGTTCCGTCGGGTGTGACCGCGACCGTCGATGGGCAGACCGTCAAGATGAAGGGCCCGAAGGGCCAGCTTCAGTTCGTCGTTCATGACGACGTCGAGGTGAAGCTCGAGAACGGCCAGGTGAAGGTGAACCCGCGGGTCGAGACCAATCGTGCGCGGGCGCTGTACGGTACCGCTCGCGCCCAGGTCGCGAATCTGGTCGAAGGCGTCACCAAGGGCTTCGAGAAGAAGCTCGAGATCACGGGCGTCGGTTACCGCGCCGCGATGCAGGGCAAGAACCTGCAGCTCGCGCTCGGCTACAGTCACGACGTGGTCTATGCGATCCCGGAAGGGATCACGATCACGGTGCCGAAGCCGACCGAGATCACGGTGACCGGCAGCGACATCCAGCGCGTCGGCCAGGTCGCCGCCGAGATTCGCTCCTATCGTCCGCCGGAGCCCTACAAGGGCAAGGGCGTGAAGTATGTTGGCGAATTCATCTTCCGCAAGGAAGGCAAGAAGAAGTAACGGAGCCGGTCATGTCGAAAGCCAAGGTTACGAATGCCCGGCGCAAGCGCAGTGTACGGCTGAAGCTGCGCCGCTCCGGTGGCGGCCGTCCGCGCCTGTCGGTGTTCCGCTCGTCCAAGCACATCTACGCCCAGGTCATCGACGACCTGAAGGGCGAGACGCTGGCCTCTGCCTCGTCGCTCGAGAAGTCGATGCGCGACGGCGGCAAGACCGGCGCCGACATCGATGCGGCGAAGGCGGTCGGCAAGCTGCTGGCCGAGCGCGCCGCCGAGAAGGGCGTCAAGGAAGTCGTGTTCGATCGCGGCAGCTACCTCTATCACGGGCGCGTCAAGGCTCTGGCCGATGCAGCGCGTGAGAGCGGGCTGAGCTTCTAATAGAATTTGAGGATTGAGGCGCAAGCCTCTGAAGGATTGGAAAAATGGCAGAACGCGAACAACGTGGTGGACGCGATCAACGCGGCGGCGGCGGACGTGAACGCAGGGAGCGCGAGGAGCGCGACAGCGAGTTCGTCGACAAGCTCGTCCACATCAACCGCGTTGCCAAGGTCGTCAAGGGCGGCAAGCGCTTCGGTTTCGCCGCGCTGGTCGTAATCGGCGACCAGAAGGGCCGCGCCGGCTTCGGTCACGGCAAGGCGCGCGAAGTGCCGGAAGCGATCCGCAAGGCCACCGAGTCCGCCAAGCGCAACCTGACCCGCGTTTCGCTGCGCGAGGGCCGTACGCTGCATCACGACATCGCCGGCCGTCATGGCGCTGGCCGTGTCTACCTGCGCGCGGCTCCCGCCGGTACGGGCATCATCGCCGGCGGCCCGATGCGCGCCGTGTTCGAAACGCTGGGTGTCCAGGACGTGGTCGCCAAGTCGATCGGCTCGTCGAACCCCTACAACATGGTTCGCGCGACCTTCGACGCGCTTAAGCATCAGGATTCGCCGCGTTCGGTCGCAGCCCGCCGCAACATCAAGGTGTCCACTCTGCAGTCGCGCCGTATCGGTGGCGATGCCGAGGCGGCTGCCGACTAACGGAAAGCTCTGGAGTAGATTCTCATGGCCAAGGACGCCGCTAAGTCCAGCAAGACGATCAAGCTCGAGCAGACCGGCAGCGCGATCCGCCGCCATCACTCGCAGCGCTCGACGCTGATCGGGCTCAAGCTCAACAAGATCGGTCGCACCAGCGAACTGCAGGACACCCCGGCAGTGCGTGGCATGATCGAGAAAGTTCATCATCTCGTTCGCATCGTCGACGAGAAGTAAACAAGGAGAAGGGCGATGAAGCTCAGCGATATCGCCGACAACGCCGGCTCGCGCAAGAAGCGTATGCGCGTCGGCCGTGGCATTGGTTCGGGCAAGGGCAAGCAGTCCGGCCGCGGCGGCAAGGGTCAGACCGCGCGTTCGGGCGTGCGCATCAAGGGTTTTGAAGGCGGCCAGATGCCTATGCATCGCCGCCTGCCCAAGCGCGGCTTCAACAACATCTTCCGGGTGGAGTTCGCCGAGATCAATCTCGACCGGCTCCAGGAAGCGGTCGATGCCAAGAAGATCGATGCCGGCAGCGTCGTGACGATCGAGAGCCTGGTGAAGGGCGGCGTGCTGCGCCGGCCCAAGGGTGGCCTGCGGCTGCTCGGCCGCGGCGAGCTCAAGTCCAAGCTCAACATCGAAGTCCACGGCGCCACCAAGACCGCGATCGCCGCGGTCGAAAAGGCCGGCGGCTCGGTGAAGATCCTCGCTCCTGCCAAAGAAGAAGGCGAGGCGGCGTAACAACTGCGTCATTGGCCCGCGGCTCGCGGGCCTTTACGCGTGAGGGACGTGGACTTATCGAAGCCGAGCCCCAGATAATGTCCGGTGTCCGGTATAATGTAGCCCGGCCGCGGGCATGACGGCGCAATAGGCGGCGGGAGAAAGTCCAAGATGGCCTCTGCAGCGGAACAACTGGCAGCCAATCTCAATTTCGGTGCGTTCGCCAAGGCTGACGAACTGAAGAAGCGCATCTGGTTCACCCTGGGTGCGTTGCTCGTTTATCGGCTCGGGACCTACATCCCGCTCCCCGGCATCGATCCCAATATCTGGGAGCAGGTGTTCCGCTCCCAGGCGGGCGGCATCCTCGGCATGTTCAACATGTTCGCCGGCGGCGGCATCCACCGCATGGCGATCTTCGCGCTGAACATCATGCCGTATATTTCGGCCTCGATCATCATCCAGCTCCTCACCACCGTCTCGCCGCAACTCGAGGCGCTGAAGAAGGAAGGCGAGTCCGGCCGAAAGCTGCTGAACCAGTACACACGCTATCTCACCGTGATCCTGGCCGCGTTCCAGTCCTACGGTATCGCGGTGGGACTCGAGGGTGCCGGCAACGTCGTCAGCGACCCCGGCCTGTTCTTCCGTCTGTCCACTGCGATCACGCTGACCGGCGGCACCATGTTCCTGATGTGGCTGGGCGAGCAGATCACCTCGCGCGGCATCGGCAACGGCATCTCGCTGATCATTCTCGCCGGCATCGTCGCCGAACTGCCCGCCGCGCTCGCCAACATGCTCGAGCTGGGTCGGCAGGGCGCGATGTCGACCGGCCTGATCCTGGTCGTCATCATCATGGCGGTCGCCGTGATCGCTTTCATCGTGTTCATGGAGCGTGCGCAGCGCCGTCTCCTGATCCAGTATCCGAAGCGCCAGGTCGGCAACAAGATGTTCGAGGGCCAGTCCTCGCATCTGCCGCTCAAGCTCAACACCTCCGGCGTGATCCCGCCGATCTTCGCGTCCTCGCTCCTGCTGCTGCCGACCACGGTGGCGAACTTCAATGCCGGCAGCGGACCGGAATGGTTCCAATGGATCACCACCCAGCTCGGCCACGGCCGTCCGCTGTTCCTGATCATGTATCTGGCGCTGATCGTGTTCTTCGCCTTCTTCTACACCGCGATCGTGTTCAACCCGACCGAGACCGCGGACAATCTGAAGAAGCATGGCGGCTTCATCCCGGGCATCCGTCCCGGCGAACGCACCGCGGAATACATCGACTACGTGCTGTCGCGCATAACCGTGCTCGGTGCGATCTATCTGGCGATCGTCTGCTTGATCCCGGAAATCCTGATCTCCTACGCCTCGGTACCGTTCTACTTCGGCGGCACCTCGCTGCTGATCGTGGTCAGTGTCACCATGGACACAGTGGCGCAGGTGCAGGGCTATCTGCTGGCGCATCAATATGAAGGCCTGATCCGCAAGTCGAAACTGCGCGGGCGCCGTCGCTAGAGGCCTCTCGAGGCGGCGCGTCTGCGCCGCCGATTCGCCGTGCGACAGCGGCGCACGGCTTGCAGCAAGCGCAGCACGGACCTTTCGATCGTATCGACAGAGCAGCTCGTACTGCGACGCAATCACTGATTTCAAAGCCCTTCTTGGCGTCTGCCCGTCTGCTCCCCTATGATATGGGTAGCGGTGCAACGCCGATTATGGTTTGCACTGGTCTTGGACTTCAAACACAGGTGCGCGACGTATCGCTCACCAATCCGGGGGGCATACGCCGATGAGAATTATACTTCTTGGACCGCCGGGGTCGGGCAAGGGGACCCAGGCGCAGCTGCTGGTGGAGCGCTATGGCATCGTCCAGCTCTCGACCGGCGAGATGTTGCGTGCGGCCGTGGCGGCCGGAACGCCGGTCGGACTGAAGGCCAAGGAGATCATGGCCAGCGGCGCTCTCGTGCCCGACGAGGTCGTGGTCGGAATCATCTCCGATCGGATCGACCAGCCGGACGCCCGCAACGGCTTCATCCTCGACGGTTTCCCGCGTACCGTGCCGCAGGCCGAGGCGCTGGACGAACTGCTCAAGCGCAAGCACCTCAAGCTCGACGCCGTGATCGAGCTCCGCGTCAACGAGAGCGCGCTGCTGCACCGTGTCGAGACCCGCGTCGCCCAGATGCGTGAGCGCGGAGAGGAGGTCCGACTCGATGACACCCCTGAGGTCCTGACCAAGCGGTTGGCCAACTACCGCAACCAGACGGAACCGCTGATTCACTACTATTCCGAGCGGCGCAAGCTCTCGACCATTGACGGTATGATGGCCATCGACGAGGTCACCCGCGCCATCCACCGCCAGCTCGTGGCGCTGGGAGCCATCGGGCCGAAGACCCAGGCCACGAGCGCAGCCAGGCCGGGGCCGGCCAGGAAGGGCAGGGCGAACAAGACCGCAGCCAAGAAGCTGGCCAAAAAACCGGCGAAAGCGGCCAAAAAGCCGGCCAAATCGGTGAAAAAAGCCGCCAAGACAGCTGCCAAGGCGGCCGTGAGGGGACCCAAGAAGATGGCCAAGAAGGCTGGCAAAAAGGCCGCCGGAAAGACCGTCAAGAACGCCGCCAAAAAGTCGCCGCCAAAGACCGCCAAGAAGGCTGTCAAAAAGGGTGCCAAAAAGGCCGCAAAAAAGGTCACGAAAAAGCGAGGCAAGCGCTAGCAGCGGTTGACGAAAGCCCCTGGAATCCCCTAATAAGCCCCGCATCCAAGTCGGATAGTTTCAAACGATGCCGGGCCCCAGGAAGACCGGGGGTGGGCGTCGTGTTCGCGTTTGTGAACACCTGCCCGAGAAACCAAGCACTTAAAGACCGGTTCCTGACGAGGGATCGGCAACAGGAGAGAAGGCCGTGGCCCGTATTGCCGGCGTGAACATCCCGACCAACAAGCGCGTGCTGATCGCGCTCCAGTATATCCATGGCATCGGCCAGAAGATCGCTGGCGAGATTCTCGAAAAGGTGAAGATCCCCGAGGATCGTCGCGTCAATCAGCTGAGCGATGCCGAAGTGCTGCAGATCCGCGAAGTGATCGACCGCGACTATCTCGTCGAGGGCGATCTGCGTCGTGAGGTCGGCATCAACATCAAGCGTCTGATGGACCTCGGCTGCTATCGCGGCCTGCGTCATCGTCGCGGCCTGCCTGTGCGCGGTCAGCGCACCCACACCAACGCGCGCACGCGCAAGGGTCCGGCCAAGGCCATCGCCGGCAAGAAGAAGTAAGTTTTCGAATCCAAATCACGGCGTGTGGCGAACAGGGGCGACCCGTTCGCCACACGCATTTCGTTCCACAGGTGTAGCCGCTGGCACTACGGCGGCGTTTGAGATCTTCAGGAAAGGTACTCTATGGGCAAGGAAGCCACCCGCGTTCGTCGTCGTGAGCGCAAGAACATCGCCTCCGGCGTCGCGCACGTGAACTCGTCTTTCAACAACACGACCATCACCATCACTGACGCGCAGGGCAACACGATTGCCTGGTCTTCCGCCGGCACGATGGGCTTCAAGGGCTCGCGCAAGTCGACCCCGTACGCCGCGCAGGTTGCCGCCGAAGACGTGTCCAAGAAGGCGCAGGAACACGGCATGCGCACGCTGGAAGTCGAAGTCGCGGGTCCCGGTTCGGGCCGCGAATCGGCGCTCCGCGCGCTTCAGGCCGCAGGCTTCACCGTCACCTCGATCCGTGACGTGACCACGATCCCGCACAACGGTTGCCGTCCCCGCAAGCGTCGGCGCGTTTGATACCAAATTGCGGGGCGCATCGGCGCCCGCGATTGTTTTTTGCAAAGCCGCGGGAATGATCTGCGGCCTTTCTCCAACGCCAGTATCTGCAATCGCAGTATGACTGGCCCGTATGGGTGAAACAGTGACGATCCAGAAAAATTGGCAAGAACTGATTCGACCGAACAAGCTCCAGGTGCAGCCCGGCAGCGACCCCTCGCGTTTCGCGACCATCGTCGCCGAGCCGCTCGAGCGCGGCTTCGGCCAGACGCTCGGCAACGCGCTGCGCCGCATCCTGCTCTCCTCGCTCCAGGGCGCAGCGGTGCAGTCGGTGCACATCGACGGCGTGCTGCACGAGTTCTCCTCGATCGCGGGCGTTCGTGAGGACGTCACCGACATCGTGCTCAACATCAAGGACATCTCGATCAAGATGCAGGGCGAAGGCCCCAAGCGCATGGTCGTGAAGAAGTCCGGCCCGGGCGTCGTCACCGCCGGCGACATCCAGACCGTCGGCGACGTCGTCGTGCTGAACCCGGACCTGCAGATCTGCACCCTCGACGAGGGCGCCGAGATCCGCATGGAGTTCACGGTCGCCACCGGCAAGGGCTACGTGCCCGCCGAGCGCAACCGTCCCGAGGATGCGCCGATCGGCCTGATCCCGGTCGACAGCCTGTACTCGCCGGTCCGCAAGGTCTCCTACAAGGTCGAGAACACCCGTGAGGGCCAGATCCTCGACTACGACAAGCTGACCATGACGATCGAGACCAACGGCGCGCTGACGCCGGATGATTCGGTGGCCTACGCCGCTCGCATCCTGCAGGATCAGCTCAACGTGTTCGTCAACTTCGAAGAGCCGCGCAAGGAAGTCGCCCAGGAGATCATCCCGGACCTCGCCTTCAACCCGGCCTTCCTCAAGAAGGTGGACGAACTCGAGCTGTCGGTGCGCTCGGCCAACTGCTTGAAGAACGACAACATCGTCTACATCGGCGATCTCGTTCAGAAGAGCGAAGCGGAAATGCTCCGCACCCCGAACTTCGGCCGCAAGTCGCTGAACGAGATCAAGGAAGTGCTGGCCCAGATGGGTCTGCATCTCGGCATGGAAGTGCCGGGCTGGCCGCCGGAGAACATCGACGAGCTCGCCAAGCGCTTCGAGGATCACTACTGAGTTCGGCGAATGGGGACTGGCGAATAGCGGAAGTCGCTGCTCGCCATTCGCCACTCGCTATCTGGGCGAACGCAGGCAGCCCACCTGAGCAACATGTCCGACGAACCGTCGCGGCAGTTTTTACGTAAGGAATAGTCACATGCGTCACGGCAAGGTTCATCGGAAGCTCAATCGTACGGCCGAGCATCGCCGCGCGATGTTCGCCAACATGTGCGCTGCGCTGATCAAGCACGAGCAGATCGTCACCACACTGCCGAAGGCGAAGGAATTGCGTCCGATCGTCGAGAAGCTCGTCACCCTCGGTAAGAAGGGTGGGCTGGCGATGCGCCGCCAAGCGATCTCCGAGATGCGCGACAAGGACCAGGTCAGGAAGCTGTTCGACGTGCTGGCGGCTCGCTACAAGGACCGTCAGGGCGGCTACACCCGCATCATCAAGGCCGGCTTCCGCTACGGCGATAACGCCCCGATGGCCGTGATCGAGTTCGTCGATCGCGACGTCGACGCCAAGGGCCAGGATTCCGGTCCGGTGCAGGAGAAGGAAGCCGAGGCGGCGTAAGCCGGTCGGTATTCGAGTTTCAGAAAGCGGCGCCCCTTGGGCGCCGTTTTTTTGTATGGCGTGGCCGTTGGCCCCTGACCGCTTCCCATTGCCTGCAAAGCGGGCGACTTCGTGAGGCCTTGGCGCCAAGGGCAATCGCCAAATCGAACGTGCGATTACGCAAGGCATCGTGTGCTGCGGGGCAAGCTCAACTCGCCGCTGGTGTATGCTCCCCATTGCAGCGCATCCAGCGTCTACAAGAAGGAGCGCTGCGCTTTGCCCGGCTTGCGGCGTGCTGTCATCGCGGCCGATCCTCACGCCTCAGTGAGGGTCGGTTGATGCTGCTTGCGCAGCGCACGATATTTCCGCCAACCCTCATGGAGCCACGCATGAACATCGACCTTTCCGGAAAGACCGCCCTCGTGACCGGCTCGACTGCCGGCATCGGCCACGCCATCGCCAACGGCCTCGCGGCCTCCGGCGCCAGTGTCGTGATCAACGGCCGGGGCCAGGACAAGGTCGACGCCGCCGTGCGCAAGCTGGAAGCGACGGGCGCGAAGGTGCGCGGAATCGCTGCCGACGTCTCGACTGCCGCGGGCTGCAAGGCGCTGGTTGCGGCGTTGCCGGACGTCGACATCCTCATCAACAACGCCGGCATCTTCGAGCCCAAGGATTTCTTCGACATCCCGGACGAGGACTGGAGCCGCTTCTTCGAGGTCAACGTCATGAGCGGCGTGCGGCTGTCGCGCGCTTATCTCAAGGGCATGCTGAAGCGCAATTGGGGCCGCATCGTCTTCATCTCATCGGAGTCCGGGCTTAACATTCCCGTCGAGATGATCCACTACGGCATGAGCAAGACCGCCCAGCTCTCGGTCGCGCGCGGCCTGGCGCAGCTCACTCGCGGCACGGGTGTTACTGTCAACTCCGTGCTGCCCGGACCGACGATGTCGGAGGGCGTCGAGACTTTCGTGAAGGATCTCGCCAAGCAGAACGGGCAGTCGGTCGATGAGGCCGCCGCCAATTTCGTCAAGCAGCATCGCCCGAGCTCGCTTTTGCAGCGCTTTGCCAGCGTCGACGAGATCGCCAACATGGTGGTCTATGTCGCCTCGAAGCAGGCGTCCGCGACCAACGGTGCGGCGCTGCGCGCAGAAGGCGGCATCGTCAATACGATCGCTTGAGGCCAAGCAGGGCGGCCTATGTGATTTCCGAAGTCGAGATACGCGATCCCGACGCATTCGAGGCCTATCGCACGCTTGCCGCGAGGACGATCGCGCAGTACGGCGGGCGTTATCTCGTCCGCGGCGGCAAGGCCGAGCTTGCTGAAGGCCACCTACCAGCGAAGGCCATCGTCGTCGTCGAATTCGCGTCGATGGCGAGGCTGAAGGAGTGGTACGCCTCGCCGGAATATGCGGAGGCGCTGAAGGTGCGGCAAACGGCGCTGGAGCGGCGTCTGGTGTTCGTCGAAGGCGCAACCGAAGCGTAGCCGTTGGTTGAGCAAACGAGGCGCGCCCATCGGTTGCGGGTCGAGAAAATGGTGGGCACGGCGCAAGTGCCCCTTTGCCTACCCTGCGAGACCCTTGCCTACCACCCCTCCAGCACGATCTTGCCGCGCGATTTTCCGCTCTCGAGCAGCGCATGCGCGCGCTTGAGGTTGGCGGCGTTGATCGTGCCGAAAGTCTGATCGAGCGTGGTACGCAGCACGCCCTTGTCGATGAGGTCTGCGACGTCGTTCAGCAGATGATGTTGCGCGATCATATCTGCCGTCTGGAACGAGGAACGCGTGAACATCGATTCCCAGTGGACCGAAATCGCCTTGCCCTTGAACGTACTCATGTTGAACTCCGGGGGATCGTCGATCAGGCCGAACCGGCCTTGCGGCGCCATCAATTCGGCGATCGCCTTGTAGTGCTGGTCGGTGAAGGTGAGGCTCGCCACCAGCGCGACCGGCGGCAGCTTCAAATTTTCGATCTGCTCCTTCATCGGTTGGCCATGATCGATCACCGCGTGTGCGCCCAGATCGAGACACCATGTCTGCGATTCCGGACGCGTCGCAGTCGCGATCACCGTGAGACCGGTGAGGCGGCGGGCAAGCTGGATCAGAATCGAGCCGACGCCGCCGGCGCCGCCCGTGATCAGCAGCGTGCGCGGATCGACGCTCTTGCCGGGCACCGCGCCGAGCCGATCGAACAGCAATTCCCAGGCGGTGATGGAGGTGAGGGGAAGGGCGGCTGACTGGGCAAACGAGAGCGACCTCGGCTTGAGGCCTGTGATGCGTTCGTCGACCAGATGGAATTCGGCATTGGTGCCCTGGCGCAGGATCGAGCCGGCGTAAAACACCTCGTCGCCCGGCTTGAACAGCGTGACCTCGGGACCGACCGCATCGACCACGCCGGCCGCGTCGTAGCCCAAGATCTTGGTCTCGCCCTCGGGCGGCGCTGCGCGCTTGCGCACTTTGTAATCGACCGGGTTGGCCGAGATCGCCTTCACGGCGACGCGGATGTCGCGTCCCTTTGGCTCGGGCTTGGCGGTCTCGAAATCGATCAGCGAATCCGCGTCCTCGATCGGAAGCGATTTCTTGTAGCCGACGGCTTTCATGGCTTGTCTCCATCCAGATGGCGCGCAGCTTCGGCAGGGGCGCCTGACCTGCTAACTGTCCCGCTAAATCCCTTTTGGCAAGTACTGTAAATTCGGGGATATAGTCCCTGTTTGGATACTATTGGAAAATACGCATGAAACGGCGCGATTTTGCCCGGCGCCCGGCTGCTCGGTCGAGGCGACGCTGGATCTGATCGATGGCAAATGGAAGGGCGTGATCCTCTATCACCTGCAGAGCGGCACCCAGCGCTTCGGCGAACTGCGCCGCCGGATGCCCGGCATCACCCAGCGCATGCTGACAAAACAGCTTCGCGCGCTGGAGGAGGACAAGCTCGTCATCCGCAAGGTCTATGCGGAGGTGCCGCCGCGGGTGGAGTATTGTCTCTCCGAGTTGGGTGAGAGCCTCAAGCCGGTGATCGACATCCTGAAGGCCTGGGGCGAGAGCCATCAGCAGCGGCTGTCCTGCGCAGCGCCGCCGGTGGTGGTGAGAAAGCCGAAGCGCGCGGCGTAATTCCCGCATGGTCCCGGGCTCGCGCATGCGCGCGCCCGGGATGACGGGCGATGCTAGAACGCGAACTGCGTGCGCATCGCGACCGCGTCGAACTTCGAGCCGGCATCGGCGGTCGAGACCGGCGAAGCCTGCCGCGACACCGTGCCATGCAGGTAGTCGAGCATGAAGCGGACGTTGCCGTTGACGTACCAGTTGAGCGCCAGCGTGTAGACGGTCTGCCGCCCGCCTGCGATCCCGGTCGCTGTGCCCAGCTGATTGTTGAGGTCGACCGTCGAGAACCGTCCTGCGATTTCCCACGCGCCCCAGCCGCCGCCTTCGAGCGAGAACGGGTGCGCCGGCTTGACGCCGCCATAGGCCGCGTTGGCGGCGTTGTAGCTGCGGCCTTCGCCCGTGAGCACGTAGCCGGCCTGCGCATAACCGCCCTGGAATTTCAGGCTGGGTGCGCCGACCAGTGGCACGCCGGTGTTGGCGGTTCGGTCGATATTGTACCAGAAGTACTCGCCCTGAACGATGAGTGGACCATAGGTCGCTGCGGCTTCGACGCTGTAGACCTGCGCGCCTGAGGCATTGGCGATCGCGCCGGTGGAGATCAGCGTGGTCGGGTCGAGACGCAACTCCGGACGATCGCTGAGCGTGACGGTTTGTGTGTTGGCGATGAGATTGCGCGGCGGCTGGATCAGCCACTGGGCGTCGGCGCCGATATGCACCGAATAGTCCTTGCCGCTGATGGGATTGCCGGCAACGCGCGCGACTGCGCCATATTGCTCGCTTGTGCCTGCCGGCGCCGCGCTCGAAGCCGAGTGGATCGCGCCGGTCGTCGGCCCCGTGACGTAGCCGCCGATCCAGAGTTGGTCGTTGTACCATCGCGTACCGGCCGCTGAGCGGAAGTCGCCGGCCGCGATATTGGTCGCGATGATGCCGGCCGAGGCGCGTTCCATGAACATGATGTCGTTGGAACTGGTGGCTTCATCCAGCGTGTAGGGCAGGTCCATGATGCCGGCTTCGACTGCCATCTTGCCGCCGAACGGCTTCAAGCCGGTGAAGCTGAGATAGGCGTTCTCGACGCCCGAGACGCCGCCGCCCGGCAGCGAGCCCGGTGCCGTGCCGCCAAAGCCGTCGGAGGAGCCGCCGAAATCGTAGATGAGCGCGAAGTTCCAGTCGTTGAGGAACTTGCCGGTGACGCCGATGCGCGCGCGGCGGACGTTCTGGCCGCTGTCGAGCTTCTGCGGCACGGTGGCTGCCGTGTTGGGGCGATAGTCGTAGCCTCCGACATCGTAATGGAGGCGGCTGGTGATGGCGACGCAATTGGCTTGGTCGGCGGTGCAGATCGTGGGGCGGTTGTTCGGCATGGTCACGACCACACCGGACGCCGGTGCCGGCCCCTTGACCGGGATCGCCGCGTTCGCGTTGGCCACCACCGCCTTGGCTTCCGAGCGCGCTTCGGCCTTCGCCTCGGCCTTGGCTTCGACTCGCGCCTTCGCGGTGGCGGCGGTGTTCGCCGCAGTCTGGCTCTGGAGCTTGTCGAGCTTCTGCTCCAGCATCTTCAGCTGTTGCTTGAGCAGCGCGATCTCCTGCGCGCTGCTGTTTCCCGATTGAGCTTGGGCCTGCGAGGCCGCCAGCGCGCCGGCGAGACCAATCGCCGTGGCCGCAATTCTTGTTCTGCTCACGTCACGCCTCCATCGTTTCACGAAACTTCCCCAAGTCGACTGCGGGAGAGCCCAGGTGTGATCGATGACTACCCCGCGACGCCGCGTCCCGTTGAGCGGGTTCCGCTGATGCAAATTCGCCGCACCCGAATCCGCGCGGCCTCACAATGCGGGATGAGGTACATCATGCCAATCGACCCCTCGGGAAAATTGTCGATTCGCACGCCGAGCTTGCATTGCGGACACACCGGAAAGGGGGCCGAATTGCCGGCCGGCGCCCTTCTATTGGCGGGCGAACGCGCCTATATTCCGTCGTCTTTTCCGAGAGGTATGAATGCTTCGATCGACCTGGATCGCCGTCGTCACGGCGGTGTGCACAGCGTTTTCTTTCCACTTCGATCCGGCTGCGGCGCAGGACCGTCGGGTCCCGTCGTCGCCGGCTGAATTGCGGCTGTCCTATGCCCCGATCGTGCAGCGGGTGCAGCCGGCCGTGGTCAACGTCTATGCCGCCAAGGTGGTGCAGAACCGCAACCCGCTGCTGGACGATCCGGTCTTCCGCCGCTTCTTCGGCGTGCCGGGCCAACAGCCCGAACAGATGCAGCGCTCGCTCGGCTCCGGCGTCATCGTCGATGCCTCCGGCCTCGTCGTCACCAACGTCCACGTCATCGAGGGCGCCGACCAGGTCAAGGTGTCGCTGTCGGACAAGCGCGAGTTCGAGGCGGAGATCCTGCTGAAGGATACGCGCACCGATCTTGCCGTGCTGCGCTTGAAGGACACCAAGGAGAAATTTCCGACGCTCGATTTTACCAATTCCGATGAATTGCTTGTCGGCGACGTCGTGCTCGCGATCGGCAATCCCTTCGGCGTCGGCCAGACCGTGACCCACGGCATCATCTCGGCGCTGGCGCGCACGCAGGTCGGCATCACCGACTATCAGTTCTTCATCCAGACCGATGCGGCGATCAATCCCGGCAATTCCGGCGGTGCGCTGGTCGACATGAGCGGCAAGCTCGCCGGCATCAACACCGCGATCTATTCGCGCTCCGGCGGCTCGCAAGGCATCGGCTTTGCGATTCCATCCAACATGGTGCGTGTCGTCGTCGCCTCCGCCAAGAGCGGCGGCAAGGCGGTGAAGCGTCCCTGGCTCGGAGCAAAATTACAGGCGGTGACGCCCGAGATCGCCGAGAGCCTCGGTCTGCGTTCGCCGACCGGCGCGCTGGTCGCGAGCGTTGTGTCGAACGGTCCCGCGGCAAAGGCCGGCCTGAAATCCTCCGATCTCATCATCGGGATCGACGGCCAGGTCGTGGATGATCCCAACGCCTTCGACTATCGCTTCGCCACCCGTCCGCTCGGCGGCACCGCGCAGATCGACGTGCAGCGCGGCGGCAAACCGCTCAAGCTGACGATCGCGCTGGAGACCGCCCCCGATGTGGGCCGCAACGAACTGGTCGTCACCGCGCGATCCCCGTTCCAGGGCGCCAAGGTCTCGACCATCACGCCTGCGGTCGCCGACGAGTTGCATCTGGACGCCGACACCGAAGGCGTCGTGATCACCGATCTCGCCGGCGACAGCGCAGCCGCGAATGTCGGCTTCCAGAAGGGCGACATTATCCTGGCCGTCAACAACCAGAAGATCAGCAAGACCGGCGACCTCGAAAAGGCCGCGGGGGAGCGCCCGCGGATCTGGCGTATCACGCTGGTGCGCGGCGGTCAGCAGATCAACGTCACGCTGGGCGGATGAGTCCGAAGCGACCACAAGCGCCAACTCTCTTTGCCGCGGCGGGGCTCGACCACGAGGCCCCGCATCCGCTGCCGGACCGGCTGCGCCCGCGCACGCTGTCGGAGGTCGTCGGCCAGGACCACATCCTCGGCCCCGACGGTGCACTGACGCGCATGCTGGAGACGCGCACGCTGGGGTCGCTGGTGTTCTGGGGGCCGCCCGGCACCGGCAAGACCACGGTGGCGCGGCTGCTGGCGGACGCGACCGACCTGCATTTCGAGCAGATCTCCGCCGTGTTCTCGGGCGTCGCCGATCTGAAGAAGGCGTTCGACGCCGCGCGTGCCCGCCGCGAGATGGGCAAGGGCACGCTGCTGTTCGTCGACGAGGTGCACAGGTTCAATCGCGCCCAGCAGGATTCGTTTCTGCCCGTGATGGAAGACGGCACGGTGGTGATGGTCGGCGCCACCACCGAGAACCCGTCCTTCGAGCTCAATGCGGCGCTTCTGTCGCGTGCGCGCGTCTTGGTGTTTCGCTCGCTCGATGCTGCCGCGATCGAGAAGCTGTTCGCGCATGCCGAGGCGGTCGAGGGCAAGAAGCTGCCGCTCGATGCGGAGGCGCGCGCGGTGCTGGTACGCATGGCCGATGGCGATGGAAGGGCGTCGCTGACGCTTGCCGAAGAGGTCTGGCGCTCGGCGCGGGCGGACGAGATTTTCAATGCCGCGCAGCTGCAGGAGATTTTGCAGCGCCGCGCGCCGATCTACGACAAATCGGCCGATGGCCATTACAATTTGATCTCGGCGCTGCATAAGTCGGTGCGCGGCTCCGATCCCGATGCCGCCCTGTATTATCTCTGCCGGATGCTGGATGCCGGCGAGGACCCGCTGTTCCTGGCCCGCCGTGTCGTGCGCATGGCGGTGGAGGACATCGGTCTTGCCGATCCGCAAGGACTCGTCATCGCCAATGCGGCCAAGGACGCCTTCGATTTCCTCGGCCATCCCGAGGGCGAGCTCGCGATCGCGCAGGCGGTCGTCTATCTCGCCACCGCGCCGAAATCGAACGCGGTCTACACCGCCTTCAAGGCTGCGATGCAGACGGCCAAGCACGCCGGCTCGCTGCTGCCGCCCAAGCACATCCTCAATTCGCCGACCAAGCTGATGAAGTCCGAAGGCTACGGCGCCGCGTACGAATACGACCACGACACTCCCGACGCCTTCTCCGGCCAGGACTATTTTCCCGAAGCCCTGGGCCGCCAGACCTTCTACGATCCGCCCGAGCGCGGTTTCGAGCGCGAGATCAGGAAGCGACTGGACTATTGGGCCAAGCTGCGCAAGGAGCGGGGCGGCTAAGATCCAAATCGCCATTTCGCAGTGACGCGAGGCCTCTTTTGGGCTAGGCAGGCAGCCATGAGCCGCCGCATCAAGAGAATGAACCCAAAGCCCCGTTCGCGGGACGAGCGCGACGATTCGCGTCCGTTCAAGGCGCGCACCGCGAAGGCGGCCGGACCACGGCCGGGCAGCAAGCCTGGGGCGAAGCCGCCGCGGTTTGCTGCAGAGCGCCCCGAGCGGCGCGTGGCCAAAGCCGCTGCACAAGAGCGTCCGGCGCCCGAGAAGCCCGTCGAGGCGCTGCTGCCGACCAAGGTGCAGACCGTCAAGGTGACGGCCGACGAGAACAACATGCGCGTCGACCGCTTCCTTGAGGCGCGCTTTCCCGGCCTGTCGTTTTCCCACATCCAGCGCGTCGTGCGCAAAGGCGAGTTGCGTGTCGACGGCAAGCGCGTCGACAGCAAGGACCGGCTGGAGGAGGGCCAGAGCGTCCGCATTCCGCCGCTGAAGCTGGACACGCCGAAGGCTGCGAGCCCGCTCTCGGAGGCCGCGCAAAAGACGCTCGCCGCGCTGAAGGAGATGACGCTTTACGAGGACGATGACGTTCTCGTGCTCAACAAGCCGTTTGGGCTTGCGGTGCAAGGCGGCTCCGGCACGACGCGGCACATCGACCAGATGCTGGAGGTGATGCGCGACTCCAAGGGGCAGAAGCCGCGGCTCGTGCACCGGATCGACAAGGACACGTCTGGCTGCCTTCTGATCGCGAAGACCCGTTTCGCTGCCTCGCATCTGACCGGGGCGTTCCGCTCGCGTTCGGCGCGAAAGACCTATTGGGCGCTGGTGCCGGGCCTGCCGAAGCCGAAGCAGGGCCGCATCTCGACCTTCCTTGCCAAGGAAGAGAGCGAGGACGACACCATCATGCGCATCGCCCAGCACGGCGACGAAGGCGCCAGCCACGCGGTGACCTATTACGCAGTGGTCGAGACCGCCGGCAACAAGCTGACCTGGGTGTCGCTGAAGCCGGTGACAGGCCGCACACACCAGCTGCGCGCCCACATGGAGCATATCGGGCATCCCATCGTCGGCGACCCCAAATATTTCAACATCGAGAATTGGAAACTGCCGGGCGGCCTGCAGAACCGGCTGCATCTCTTGGCGCGCCGCATCGTCATTCCGCATCCGCGCGGCGGCGTGATCGACGCCACCGCGCCGTTGCCGCAGCACATGCAGCAGTCGTGGAATCTGCTGGGGCTGGATGCGGCCCGGTTCGACCCGATCGAGAACGCGCCGGAGGAGTAGAAGCTGAGCGCGCTGGTAACCCCGTCATTGAGAGGAGCTCTTGCGACGAACAATCCAGACTGCCTCAGTTGAACGATTCCGGATTGCTTCGCCACGCTCGCAATGACGCTGTGGAGGCAGCGATGTGCGCCGCCTCACTTCCGGAACTGCTCCAGGAACATCCGCAAGGAGTCATGCGGGCTCTCGATGTCCGTGATCAGCCAACCCTCCGGGCCGTTGACCAGGACGAAGTTCAGCCCCACCTTCCGGCCGCGATTGTCGAAATTCGCCGCGACATAGGTCTTGTCGTATTGCCTGCGCACGACTGCGATCGTAACCGGGCCGAGCTGCCAGCTCGGGCTCTGCACCAGGAAGTCGTAGGGCTCGACCCGCGGCGCGCTCCAGGCCTTGCGCAGGCTCGGATCGAAGAACTGCCGGGTGGTGGCCGCATCGCGCGGCAGGCCCTTTGACAGCTCCGGCGCGCCGTTGCCGTAATGGGCGTAGACGTTGCGGACCAGCGATTCCGGGGTGCGAAAGCCTGCCTCCGCCGCGGCCAGCCCCAGCCCGGCGAGCAGGGCCGCCATGCCCGCAAGTTCCCTCATGCCCGCGCTCGCTTTATCGGCTGCCGCTCTTACCTTAAAAGCCTAGCATTCAGCGACCGGGACCGAAAACTCACATGCGCGAATTGTTCGAAGAAGCAGCAGGCCAGCCTCCGCCGGATCCGCGGGAATCGGCGCGCGCGTCGGCTCGCACGCCGCTCCGCAAGCGCTTCTACAAGGAAGCCGGCGTCACCGAGGCCGAAGGGGGCTTCGCCATTACGCTCGACGGCAAGCCGATCCGCACGCCCTCCCGCCGCCAGGTGGTGATCCCCTCGCGCGACCTCGCCGATGCCGTGGCCGCGGAGTGGGCGGCCCAAGGCGAAACGATCGATCCCATGACCATGCCGCTGACGCGGGTGGCCAACAGCGTGGTCGAGGGCGTAGTCGATCGCGTCGATCTGGTCAGAGACGACCTCGCGAAATATTTCGAGTCCGATTTGCTGTTCTATCGCGCCGGCTACCCCGAAGGGCTGGTCGCCCGCGAGGCCGCGCATTGGGATCCCGTGCTGTTCTGGGCCGCGGAGGCGCTGGGCGCACATTTCATCCTGTCCGAGGGTGTCATGCACGTGAAGCAGCCCGAGGCGCTTCAGGCCGCGCGCGCCGCGCTGCCTGGCGACGCCTGGTCGGTCGCCGCACTCCACGTGGTGACGACCCTGACCGGCTCGGCGCTGCTGGCGCTGGCACTGGCGCACGGCGCGCGCGACGCCGGCCAGGTCTGGGCCGCCGCCCATGTCGATGAGGACTGGAACATCGAGCAATGGGGCTTGGACGAGGAGGCGGCTGCTCGTCGGGCCACGCGCCTCCGGGATTTCGAGGCCGCCGTGGCGGTTCTGGCGGCGGTAAAGGCGTCCGGAGCCGAAGGTCCTTAACGAGAGGTTTACGACGGCGGCTCTATGGTGTGGCGAGCGCTGCATGGGCCCCTGAGATGCCGACGCCGGTCACTTCCATCCTTCCCGTCGGTGCCGCCAGCCCCGTGGCTGATGCGACGACTCCCGATCTGGTGCTGCAGGCCGGCAGCGTCGTCGATGCCAGGGTCGTCAGCGTGATGGCCGACAATCTGGTGCGGATCGCGATCGCCAACCTCTCGATGGACGTGATGTCGGAGGTGGCGCTGACGCCCGGGCAGAATCTCCAACTGGCGGTGTCGCAGAACGACGGCACCATCCGGCTGGCCGTCATGAGCGGGGCAGGCGAGGCGGCGCCCGACCAGGTCACATTGACGCCGCGCGCGGCGTCGCTGGTGGAAAGTCCGCCGCTGGCGCCGTTCCCGACCGGGCCCCGCAACACGCTGACGCCCTTGGAGCAGGTCGCGGTCACCGCGGCCTCGGCCGAGGCCGCCACGAAGCAGGGCAGCCAGGCGCCGCTGTTCGCCAATCTGGCCTCCGTCGTCACCGGCAGCGATCTGCCTGCGGGCTTGAAGCAGGCGGTGCTGGACGTGCTGGCGCAGCAAACGCCGCTCAATCCCGGGCTCGATGGCGCCGATGTCGAATCCGCGTTCCAGAAGTCCGGCTTGTTCTTCGAAGCTTCTCTGGCCGCGGGCGCGAGGCCGCCGGCCGGCACGGCGCCCGACCTGAAGGCGGCGCTGCTGGTGCTGCGTCAGACGCTGACCACGCTGGAGACTGCCGCGCCACAAGCCGTCGCAAGTCCGGCCGCGACCCCGGGGACACCGCAGGTCGCCACCGTGCCTGCCCAGGCCACAGGCGAGGCCGTGCAGCCGGCATCCGCTTCCGGCCCCGAGATCGCGCAGACGCCTCGCAACGCCAATCTCGCGGCCGCGGTGCTGGCGGACGTTGCCGGCAACGCTCAACAGGCCGCGATGCCGCGCACCATGTCCGCCGGCCTTGCCGCAAGCCTGCTGCAGGAGGCCATGGAAAACCTGCCGCGCGTGACCGGCAATGTTCCCGGCTCCAACAAGGCGGTGCCCAACGGCCATAGCTTCGAAGCAGCCGCACACGCGACGCCACCACCGTTCCGCGGAGCATTGCCCTCGCCACAGGCGATTGCCTCGCCCTCGCTCGCGCCGGACACGCCGCTCTCCGCAACCGTACATCGCCTGCTCGACGACACCGATGCCGCGATCGCGCGGCAGACATTGTTGCAGATCGCTTCACTGCCCGATCGCACCGACGCCAGCGGCCATCGCATCGACCCCGCCGCGCCGCAGTGGAATTTCGAGATTCCCTTTGCAACGCCGCAGGGCACCGCGATGGCGCAGTTCGAGATTTCGCGCGATGGCGCTGGCGAATCCGCCGATCCCGTGAAGCGGACCTGGCGCGCGCGATTCACGCTCAATGTCGAGCCGGCCGGCCCCGTGCACGCGCTGATCACGCTGAACGGCGACAAGACCTTCGTGCGGATGTGGGCGGAGCGGCCGGCGACGGTGCAGCAGCTCCGCGCCGGCATCGGTGAGCTCAATCACGCCTTGACGCGGGCAGAGCTCAAGCCCGGCGACATCCTGGTCCGCGAGGGCACGCCGCCGCAACCGACGCCGGCCCGCGCCGGCCACTTTCTGGATCGGGCGACATGAGCGACCCATCCAAGCTCGCCATCGCGCTGCATTACGAAAAGGGTACGAACGCGCCCGTCGTCGTCGCCAAGGGCAAGGGCTCGATCGGCGAAAAGATCGTCGAGATCGCCAAAGCCCACGACATCCCGATTGAGGAGAACGAGGTTTTGGCCGGCGCGCTGTCCAAGGTCGAACTCGGCGAAGAGATCCCGCCCGATCTCTACAAGGCGGTCGCCGAAGTGCTGGTGTTCGTGCTGCGGCTTTCGGGGCGGGGGCGATGACGCCCGTCATCGTTTCACCACGATAGCGGTCGCATGGTCGCGGCGAAGTTCATCCCACGACGGACGTTTCGTTTGATCACCCGCCGCTCCACTCTCGGTCTTTTCGCCGCCGCCGCCACATTGCCTTCGCGCGCGTTCGCCCATGTCGCACCGCCGCGCACTGAGATCCGTGAAAGTCTCGCCAAGCGCTTCACCGACCTCGGCACGTCAGGAACCTTCGTCGGCTACAAGGTGGAGGACTATCTGGTCGTCGCCAGCGACAAGGAGCGCTCCGGCGAGAGCAAGCTGCCGGCTTCGACCTTCAAGATCCCGAACTCGCTGATCGCGCTGGAGACCGGCGTCGTCTCGGATCCCGACAAGGATGTGTTTCCCTGGGATGGAGTGAAGCGCTCGATCGAGGCCTGGAATAAGGATCACACGCTGCGCAGTGCGATCGCGGTCAGCGCGGTGCCGGTCTATCAGGAGATCGCGCGCCGGATCGGGCAGGAGCGCATGCAGAAATACGTCGACGAGTTCGACTACGGCAACCGCGACATCGGCGGCGGCATCGACCAGTTCTGGCTCACCGGAGCCCTGCGCATAGATCCGGTCGAGCAAGTCGATTTCGTCGATCGGCTGCGCCGCCGATCATTGCCGATTTCGAAGCGGAGCCAGGACCTCGTCGCTGACATCCTGCCGGTGACCAAGGTTGGCGACAGCATCATTCGCACCAAGTCCGGCCTGCTGGGGGCCGAGCGCGGCGAGCCGTCACTCGGTTGGATGGTGGGCTGGGCCGAAAAGGGCGGGACGCATACCGTGTTCGCGCTCAACATGGATTGCAAGGAGCCGCGCCTCGTCGGCGAGCGCATGCCGCTGACGCAAGCCTGCCTTGCCGAGATCGGCGCGATCTAGCGCTGTCGCCTTGGCGCTCCTCGACTAGCGTCCTTCCGGCCAAGAATGAAAACCGGGAGGAACACAATGAACTCAATGCCACTGTGGCTGTCGTCGCTCACCCTTGCCGCAGCCGGCGGCTGGCTCGCCGCCACCATGTTCGCGGCCCCCGCCACCAGCAAGGAGCCGCGCTTTCCGCAGCTCACGATGGACCAGCTCGACGCCAGGCAGAAGCCGCTCGGCGAGCAGATCATGAAGGTGTCGAGCGTCGGCATCGGCGGACCCTACAATCCGATGATCCGCAGCCCCGTGCTCGGCCAGCGCCTGTTCGACCTGTTCTACTATCTGCGCTGGGAGACCTCTGTTCCCACCAAGCTCAACGAGTTCGCGATCCTGATCATCGGGCGGCAGTGGCGCTCGCAGGTCGAATGGTTCGCGCATGCGCCGCTGGCGGCCAAGGCCGGCCTGTCGGCGGATATCATCTCGGAGCTGAAGGCCTACAAGCGGCCGTCGAAAATGGCCGAGGACGAGGCGGTGGTCTACGATTTCGTCACCGAACTCACCACGACCAAAAAGGTCTCCGACGAGACCTATGCGCGCGCGAAGAAGGTCTTCAATGACCAGCAGATCGTCGATCTCACCGCGGTCGCCGGCAATTACGTGATGGTCGCGATGCTGCTCGCGATGGCCGAGGAAACGGTGCCGCCGGACAAGCAGGAGCCGTTCAAGCCGGGCGAGCCGTAGGGCGGAATAAGACGGCCTCGTGCCCCGGACGCGGCGCAGCACGAAGTGATGCGCTGCGGAGCCGGGGTCCACGCGGCAGTGACCTGCATGGAGAGGTGGGTCCCGACTCTGCGCAGCAGCGCAAGCGCGCTGCAGCGCCTCCGGGACACAGAAGTATCTGCATCAGGCGCTGTCGGTCTTCTTCGCCGTCAGCGCCTGGTCGATCGCAAAGCCGCCGATCTCACTCATTGCCTGCGAGACCACGTCACCCTTGCGGGCAAAGCCGGCAGAGAGGACATCGAACTGCGTCCGCGCCAGCCGCAGCACCTCGATCGGCACCGAAACCGCGGTCGCGTTGAAGCTGTCGACGGAGGCGCGCAAGCCGTCCAGCTCGGTGGTGAGCTTGCCGATATGGCTCTCGGCACTCTGCATCAGGCCGATCAGCCTGCCGCGCTCGGCGTCGAAGGCGGCACGCTCGGCTGCGGCTGTCGCGGTGACCTCGGCAAGCTGCGCCCGCAACGCCTCGATCTGGCCGACCATGGCATCGGAGGCGAGCTCGGCGGCCTCGCGCAGTTCGGCGTTGCGCATGCTCTCGATCTGCTCCTCGTGATAGAGCCGCTCGGCAGACATCGCCCGCTGTGTCAGCGACTCGATCAGGCTTGCGGCGCGCAGCAGCGTCTCGCCGTTCCGCCCCGACACCATGCTGGCCATTCGGCGCAGGAAGTCGATGGTTTCGGACGACGAGTGTGGCGGCAGGGGGACGACCGTTGCGGACATCTAGTGATGCTTGCGTGGTGCTCGAGCCAAGGCGTAGTGACCGCCGCCGTACCAACTGGGCTCACGCAACATCCGGCGCCCGATCGTAAGCCGGAGCAAGCCTGAATCGGCAAGCCCGGTCAACCGGCCGGGCGGCCATATTTTCGGGCGGGCTTCGTTTGCCGCGGCGCGGATCAGGCGTCCTTCTGCCGGCCGATCCGGCCGAGATGGGTGAAGCCGAAGCCTGCGGAATATTTCAGGCCATAGCCCAGCGCCCGGTCGATCCCGATATGGGCAAGCCAGATCAAGGCGATGGACAGGGTGAGGGGCGAGGCGAGGCCGAAGCCCAGCGTCAGGAGCGTCACCGGGGCCATGTAGCTGTGGGCAGCGTTGTAGACCATCGCGCCGAATTTGGCGTCGGAGAGGTATGCCAGGAAGCTTAGATCGGGCACGAAAAAGAGCAGGGCGAACACGAGCCAAGAGCCGTCCCAGGCCGCGTAGAGCATCACCATGCCCGCGAACAGGGTGAGGCCCTCCAGCCGCAGCAGGATGTTGACGCCGCCGGTCGCAGCGCCAGCCTTGGCCGTTCCTTGGTCCATCGTCGCCTCCCAGGCAAAACCTTGTAATTCCTTGCGCTTTGGCGCTGGCTCAACGCAGCCCTGCGGCGCCGAAAGCCGCTTCCCGGCCCGCAAAATGCCGTGTTAGAACCCCGCATCACTTAAGAACTGGCGGGAGCAAATGAAACACATCCTGGACGCCCTTGAAGATCGTCGCGCCGGCGCAAAGCTCGGCGGCGGGGAGAAGCGCATCGAGGCGCAGCACGCCCGCGGCAAGCTGACCGCGCGTGAGCGCATCGAGCTGCTGCTCGACAAGGGATCGTTCGAGGAATTCGACATGTTCGTCGAGCACCGCTCCACCGAGTTCGGCATGGAGAAGAACAAGGTGCCCGGCGACGGCGTCGTCACGGGTTGGGGCACCGTCAACGGCCGCAAGACGTTTGTCTTCGCCAAGGATTTCACCGTGTTCGGCGGCTCGCTCTCCGAGACCCACGCGCTGAAGATCACCAAGCTGCAGGACATGGCGATGAAGGCGCGGGCGCCCATCATCGGCCTCTATGACGCGGGCGGCGCCCGCATCCAGGAGGGCGTCGCCGCGCTCGCCGGCTACTCCTACGTGTTCCGCCGCAACGTGCTCGCCTCGGGCGTAATCCCGCAGATCTCCGTCATCATGGGACCCTGCGCCGGCGGCGACGTCTATTCGCCCGCGATGACCGACTTCATCTTCATGGTGAAGAACACCAGCTACATGTTCGTCACCGGCCCCGACGTGGTGAAGACCGTTACCAACGAGGTCGTCACCGCCGAGGAACTCGGCGGCGCCTCGGTGCACGCCACGCGCTCCTCGATCGCCGACGGCGCCTTCGAGAACGACGTCGAGACGCTTCTGCAGATGCGTCGCCTGATCGACTTCCTGCCGTCCAACAACAGTGATGGCGTGCCGGAATGGCCGAGCTTCGACGATATCGAGCGGGTCGACATGTCGCTCGACACGTTGATCCCCGACAATCCGAACAAGCCCTACGACATGAAGGAGCTGATCCTGAAGGTGGTGGACGAGGGCGATTTCTTCGAGATCGCCGACATGTTCGCCAAGAACATCGTCACGGGCTTCGGCCGCATCGCGGGACGCACCGTCGGCTTCGTCGCCAACCAGCCGATGGTGCTGGCCGGCGTGCTCGACTCTGATGCCTCGCGCAAAGCGGCGCGCTTCGTCCGCTTTTGCGATGCCTTCAACATCCCGATCGTCACCTTCGTCGACGTGCCGGGCTTCCTGCCCGGCACCGCGCAGGAATATGGCGGCCTGATCAAGCACGGCGCAAAGCTCTTGTTCGCCTATTCGCAGTGCACCGTGCCGCTGGTGACCATCATCACCCGCAAGGCCTATGGCGGCGCCTTCGACGTCATGGCTTCCAAGGAGATCGGCGCCGACATGAACTATGCCTGGCCGACCGCCCAGATCGCGGTAATGGGCGCCAAGGGCGCGGTCGAGATCATCTTCCGCAGCGACATCGGCGACCCCGACAAGATCGCCGCCCGCACCAAGGAATACGAGGACCGCTTCCTGTCACCCTTCATCGCCGCCGAGCGCGGCTACATCGACGACGTCATCATGCCGCACTCGACGCGGAAGCGGATCGCACGGGCGCTGTCGATGCTGAAGGACAAGAAGGTGGAGACCCCGGCGAAGAAGCACGACAATCTGCCGTTGTGAGGGAAGGGCACGCCGGTGGCCAGTTGGCGTCGTCGATCGAGATCATGGCGGCGCGCCATTGGCTCGTGCGGCCCAATAGCGGGCGTGTTGTCCGCATTCCTGGCGATGGACATATCGTGCTTTGCCAGGACGGCGAGATGACCGTCACCGCCCTGGCTCTATCTGGTTACAGCGGGCCGGATAGTCTCCGGTACGAAGCAGTCACGGACCGAAGGCGGGACAGTGTGGCTGTTCGCGTCAAGGTCTTGCCCGGCCTCGGAAACGATTCCGATGCGGTCCGCCCTGGCGATTCTCCGCGCGAGCCCGCGATGTCGCTTGGGCCTATTCCTGCATGTGTCGTCCCGGTGTCTTAGGCGGTCGCGTGCTCTCTAATTAAAGTTCGTTTGTTCCCTGAACTGTTCGCTCGCAAATCTGATGACCGAAAACGATCCGACCGACGAAATCTCCGACATCGAAGATCGCATCGAGCGGCTGGCCGAGATCGCCGAGCGCTGCCGCAAGTACATCCTGGCGTCCAAGATCGCGATCGCCGGCGGGGCGGCGCTGCTGGTGGTGACGATCCTCGGCGTGTTCGGCTTCGGTCAAACTGCCGCGCTCGGATCGATCGCGCTGGTACTGGGCGGGATCGTCTCGCTCGGCTCGAACGTCAGCACGTTGCGGCAAACGGACGATGCCATCAGTGCTGCGGAGGCGCGGCGCGCGGCGTTGATCGGGAGCATCGACCTGCGTGTGGTCGCCGATGCGCCGCTGAAGGTGTGACGCATCCGGCGCCGGTTCGCATCACGCGGCGGTCTTGAGCGTCAGCTCCGACAATTCGGTGCGGCATTCGGCGGCGAAGGCCTGAAGCCGTTCGGCGGTCTGCCGGTCGAGGATGGCTTTGGCCAGCCGCTCGGCGCGGGCGATCTGTCGCTTGAGATATTCGATGCGGATCATGGGTCACCTTTCGAACTGCGTCCTTTCGGTGGTGACTGTATGCCGGACGCGGACTTGACTATGTGAGGCGGATCACGTTTCACGCGCTCTATCCGCCGCGGCGAAATGCGCCATCTGGTCGGCATGGGCCTTGGCGAAAGCGGGGCGGCCGGTGGCGCGCGCGACGTAGGCGCGGCAGGCGGGGCTGTCCGCCAGCCCGTCGAAACCATCGACGACGCGGAGCACGTCCGCCATCAGGATGTCGGCGACGGAGAAGGAGCCGGCCAGCCATTCGCGGCCGGCGAGCACCGGCTCGAGATGCTTGAGGCGCCCCTTGAGGAAGTCATCGACGAACTTCCATGCCGCCGTGTCGGTGGGATGTCCCATGAATTTCGACATGCCCCAGGGCAGGCTGGCCATCTCCACCGAATTGAGCGCGGCGAATACCCATTCCGTCGCCTCGGTGCGACCGCGCGGAGCGGATGGCATCAGCTTCGCGCTGAGCCCGCCGAGATGCAGCAGGATCGCGCCGGTCTCGAAGATCGAGAGGTCGCCATCGGTCAGCCACGGCACCTGGCCGAACGGCTGGTGCGCGAAATGTGCGACGCCGCGATCGTCGAACGGGGCGCTGGCGACGCGATAGGGCAGGCCGGCCTCTTCGAGCGCCCAGCGCACGCGCAAGTCGCGCACGAACCCGCGCGGCGCCTGGGGAACCCAGTTGAAGGTGGTCAGGGTCAGGTCGGCCATTTGCTGTCTCCATGGTTCGAAATGTCCTGGTTCGAACAAAGGACGAGCGAAGGGCGCGCGTTCCGACACTGGTGCCAACTCTTTTTGCCGCCGGTCACCTGAGCGGCTAAGCTTGCCTCAAACACCAGGAGGAAATCCGATGCCGGCAGCTTTCTTCGTCGTCCGTGCCACCGTCGCCGATCCCGCCCGGCGCGCCGCGTTCGACAGATGGTACGAGATCGAACATGTGCCCGACGCGGTGAAGGCATTCGGCGCGAGCAAGGCGTGGCGGTTCTGGAGCCTCGACGATCCCTCGCTGCATCAGGCGATGTATCAGTTCGATGACGAGGCCAAGCTTGCGGCGATGCTGAAGGGCGATGCGCTCAAGCAACTGGTCGCCGATTTCAACCGCGACTGGCCCGACGTCAAGCGCTCGCGCGAGACGCTCGTGCTGGCGCAGGAGTTTTCCAGATAGGGTGCACCGAATGTTTGGCTCACAACGAATCTGAACACGCGATTCAGCCTTGGTTCACATCGCGACCGCGACACTTCCTCCGCATCACTTGCCAGGTAGCCGAGAGGATATGTCATGGAGCGCCGGAACTTTTTGAAACTTGCATTGAGTGTGACGGCGGGCGCCGCCGTCTTTGCTGCGACCGCGCAGGCCGCGCCATTGTCGCCGCAGTCGGTCGGCGATCCCGCGCGCATGCCGCAAGGCAATCCCGACGCTCATCCTGCCGTCACCACCAGCGAGGAAGCCGCCAAGCTGACGCCCGAACAGGTGCACTGGCGTGGTCATCACCGCCACTGGGGCTGGCGCCGCCGTCATTGGCGCCGGCATTACCGGCGCTGGCACCGTCGCCATGGCTGGTAAGCCCTGCAAGGCGTGAATTGGACGGGGATCGCAGCCGCGGTCCCCGTTTCGATTCCAGGCTGCTCACATGTCAGAACAGAACGATCGGCACGGCAAGCCCGAAACGAAAATGGCCGCGCAGGCTGAACCCGCGCGGCCATTATGCGATGCAAGAAGATCAGAACGGGCGGCAGCGGCCGGCATACCAGCGGAAGCCATAGGGGCACACCCGTGCGCTGGGTACCACGACGACGGGCGGGGCGACCACCACAGGGGCGGGGCGCACGACGACCGTCCGGCCCATCGGGCGGCAGCCACCATAGGGGCCACGATACCAGCCCGGGCCGCAACCCTGCGCGGCGCTGGCGGCCTCGCTGAAACCGACGACCGCGCTGGCGAGCATGGCGGCGGCGAACAGGTATTTCATGTGATCTTCCTTCTCGTCCTAGGAGCAAGTCTTTAGCGGCTCGGCGCTAGTGGCGCACAATGAATCAAGAGACACGATTCGACATGTTAAAATTTTGCAACCATGCCGACCCGGCGCGATCCAAACCTGCCAATCATGACCTGAATGCGGCATGAACGTTCTGCGCGTACGGCTTCATGCGACGCGGATGGCGCTGGAGCCCGTCAGATGAATCGGGACGGGCTCCAGGTTCTTGTTTGACGCGTTGTCTTGATGCGAACGCTGACAACGCTCTACCGGCCGAGAAAGCCCAGCACCAACTCCTTGTACTTGTCCGGAGCCTCCAGGAAGACCAGGTGACCGGTGTCCGGAATGACCTCAGCTCGCGCATTTGGCATCTTCGCCGCAAAAGCCTTCGCCAGCTCGGCGTTCTGACCCATCCTGGGCCGTAGTGCCTCCGGCGCGTTCGGCCGGCCCGGCGCGTTGTGATCGTCGGCGCCCATGATGAACAGCGTGGGTTCGGTGACGAGAGGAATCTCATGCGCGACCGGTTCGCGATAGATCATCTGGCCGGAGCTGGCGAAGGCGCGCAGCCAGCGCGGGTAGTCGGGGCTGCCCTTGATGTTGAAGCGGGCGTCGATGTACGGCGTGATCGCATCAGGGGGCAGCTTGATTGCGTAGTTGGTTTGCAGCTGCTTGCGATAGCCGTCGGCGGTGAGCTTGTCCTCGGTCGCAATGATCGCCTCGGTCGGTGTCGGTGGCACGTAGAGGCGGTAGTCCTCCAGCCCGATCGGCGCCGTCAGCACGAGGTGGGCGACGCGGTCGGGGTAGGCGCGGGCGATGCGCACGCCCAGCATTCCGCCGAGTGAATGGGCGATAATGTCGGCCTTGTTGATTTCCAAATGATCGAGCAGCGCGATGGTGTTGCGCGCCAGCGTGTCGAAATGCAGTTCGCCCGCGGGCTTGGAGGATTTGCCGAAACCGATCTGGTCCGGGACCACGACGCGGTAGCCGGCCTCGTTCAGCATCGTGATGACAGGGGCCCAATAGCTCGACGGGAAATTGCGCCCATGCAGCAGCACCACGGTGCGGCCGTTCGGCTGTGCAGGCGCGACGTCCATATAGGCCATGCTGAGCTGCTCGCCGTCGTTGACGATCGGCAACTGGCGCACGGGGTAGGGATAGGCAAAACCCTCGAGCGCGATGCCATAGGGCTCGCGTGGGGGCGTGTCTGCGGCGCGCGCGGTGGTGAGCAGGGAAGCAAGGAGAGCGGCCGCGAGGGCGGCCGGGAGGGTGCGGATCATGGTGGCTCTCTAACGGTCAGGGAATGATCGTTCGCATAAGCGCGTGGACGGCCGGGTCAAGCGCGGCCACGGTGAGAGTAGGCGTTCACACGCAAACGTGCGACGTCACACGAATGGCGTGATCAGTCCTTCCCGTCGCGGAACAGCGTGGCAAACTGCTTCTCGCCGGTGCGCGTCAAGGGCATTGTTGTGCCGGTGGCGGCTGGAGGAAGCGTCTGGATGCATCATTCGATCTTCGGCGAGGTCTCGAAATTGCCGTCGGTATTCATCGTGTACAGATGCTTCAGGCGGCCGCCTTCGCCGAGCAGGTAATAGTGATTGCCGATGACGCCGGTCTCGTTGCGCGCGCCGCGAAAGACGATGAGCCGGCTGCTGGCGCGGCTGACCACGGCGTCGAAATCGTCGCCGACCTCACGCCAGCCGGACACCGTGAACAATTGGGTGATGCGGCCGGTGCGGGCATCCAGCAGTACGGGGGCGACGCAGGCCGAACCGCAGGGCAGCTTGACGACGTAATAGTGGCCGGCCGCGCTGACCTTGTCGTCGCCGATGGCTTGATCAAACTGCTCGCGAACGTCGCGCAAATATTGGTTGTGCAGGCGCGGCCTTGCCGGTTTTCCGGTGAAGACCTTAGCCGGATAGTCGGCGAATTTGGGAACGACATCCGCATGGGCCGGCAGGATGTACCCCGCAATGAGCAGGGCAGGAAGCAGACGTAGCAGGCGGTGCATGGGGGTCTCGAAAGCGTTCTCGCCCCGATTGGTCGCCCGGCCAGGCGAATGGTTCAAGCGTTGCGAGGGCTAGCCGGCATCACTGCCGAACAGCGCCGCAAACTGCTTTTCGCCGGTGCGGGTGAAGTTCACCACGCGGCTGCCCGGCGTGGTGTCGCGCGCGGCCCATTTCAGCTCGGCGAAACGCTGCATCATGGCGGCGCCGAGCGTGCCGGCGAGATGATGGCGGCGCTCGCTCCAGTCGAGGCAGGCCTTGCACACCGGCCGCCGCGGATGGGTGAGCATGCCGCGCGAGATCTGCAGGTGCTTGGCAAGGAAGCGTTCGCCTTCGGCCGTCAGCTCGATGTCCTGCTTCTTCTGCCGGATCAGGTTTCGAATGCGCAGGCTATCGAGCATCTGTACGCCGAGATCCCCGGCGAGATGGTCGTAGCAGATCCGCGCGCGGCGCAGCGCCGGATCCTTCGGCCCGGTGCGCACGCGCATGTGGCCGGTGCGCGCGGCAAGGCCTGCGAGGCCTTCGAGCACGCTGGCAACGTCGTCGTCGGTGAGGCGATAGTAGCGGTGCCGGCCCTGCTTCTCCGGCTCGATCAGCCCGCCCGCCTCGAGCTTGGCCAGATGCGAGCTCGCGGTCTGCGGCGTGATGCCAGCTTCCTGCGCCAGTTCGCTCGCCGTGAGCGCGCGGCCGTTCATCAGCGCGGTGAGCATGTTGGCGCGTGCGGGATCGCCGACCAGCGAGGCGACCAGTGCAATGTCGGGACCTGATTTCATGCTTCGATGCTAGCCGAAGCATCCCAGTCGGGCAAGGCGCTATTACGTCAACTCGTCGTCATTGCGAGGAGCGCAGCGACGAAGCAATCCAGACTGTCTCCGAAGAGAGATTCCTGGATTGTTTCGCTGCGCTCGCAATGACGATGCGGAAACACAGGAGCCCATCATGTCCGTCACCGTCTTCATCCGTTACCAGATCGACCCGTTCAAGCGCGCGCAGTTCGAGGACTATTCGAAGCGCTGGCTCACCATCATCCCGAAATGCAGCGGCGACCTGATCGGCTATTTCATGCCGCATGAGGGCACCAACAACATCGCCTCCGCGCTGATCAGCTTCGAGAGTCTGGCCGCCTATGAGGCCTATCGCGCGCGGCTGCGGCAGGATGCGGAGGGCATGGCGAATTTCCGTTTCGCCGAGGAACACAAGTTCATCCTCGCCGAAGAACGCACATTCCTGCGCAAGGTGGTATTGTAGGCGAAGCAGCAGCAGGAGATGCCCATGATCGCCGTGATCTTCGAGGTCTGGCCGAAGCCGGAACACCGGCAGGACTATTTCGACCTCGCAGCCGATTTGAGGCCGATCCTGCAAACCATCGACGGCTTCATCTCGGTCGAGCGTTTCGAGAGCCTGACCGACAAGGGCAAGATCCTGTCGGTATCGTTCTGGCGCGACGAGGCCGCCGTGCAGGCCTGGCGCAACACGATGGAGCATCGCCGCACCCAAGCGAAAGGCAGGGCGCAGATCTTCGCCGACTATCATCTGCGCATCGCCAGCGTTGTCAGGGACTACAGCATGAATGATCGCGAGCAGGCGCCGAAGGACAGCCGCGCGGTGCACGACGCGCACTAGCGCGTTGAGCAGTGTGTGCCTATGTCTGCGCGGCCAACAGGGGAGAGAAACATGCACGTCACGACCGCCGACAAGCGCGCGAGCTTCAAGAAGCTGCACGAAAGCGGCTGCTTCATCCTGCCGAATCCGGTCGATATCGGAAGTGCCAAGGCGTTGCAGCATCTCGGTTTCAAGGCGCTTGCGTCATCGAGCGCGGGCTTTGCCTGGACCATCGGCAAGGCCGACAACCACGTCACCGTCGAGGACGTCTGTCAGCATCTGGCAGCATTGAGCTCGGCCGTTGACATCCCCGTCAACGCCGATTTCGAGGGCGGCTTTGCGGTCGAGGCGGACAGGGTCGCGGACAATGTCGGGCGCTGCGTGCGCACCGGCGTCGCGGGCCTCTCAATCGAGGATTCCACTGGCGACAAACACAATCCGATCTACGAGAGCGCGCTCGCGGTCGAGCGCATCAAGGCCTCGCGCAGGGCGATCGGTGACAGCGGCGTGCTGCTGGTCGGCCGCTGCGAAGCCTTTTTGTGGGGCGTGACCGACTTGAAGTTCGTCATCGACCGGCTCACCGCTTACGCCGATGCCGGCGCCGATTGCCTCTATGCGCCGGGCCTGAAGACTCGCGAAGACATCGCGGCCGTGGTGAAGGCTGTCGCACCAAAGCCGTTCAACCTCCTGATCGGCGCCTCCGGCCTGTCGTTGCAGGAAGCCGGGGATCTCGGCGTACGCCGCATCAGCGTCGGTGGCTCGCTCGCCCGCGCCGCCTGGGGAGGCTTCATGCGCGCGGCCAAGGAAATGGCGGAGAAAGGCACGTTCACAGAGCTCGGCAGCGGCTACCCCGGCGGCGAGCTCAACAAGATGTTCAGCTAAACGAAAGCGGCGGGACCGTTCGGTCCCGCCGCTATCGGATATCGCCAAGCCTACTTCACGCTTACTTCGTGCTGTCAGACGGCCTCTGCGTATCCGGCGCCGGCTTCGCCGCCGGCGTATCCGGAGCGGGCGCAGTGGGCCGGCTCGGGGCTGCGCCGGTGGTCACGCCCGGCTCGGTGTTGTTACGCGGCGTCACGTCGCGCATGCCGGGAGGCGCGGCCGGATTGGTCGCAGGCGCCTGCTGGGCGGTTTGCGTCGGCGGCGTCGTGCTCGCCTGGTTGCCGTTGGTGGTGTTGTTCAGGCCGTAGAACACGGCACCCAGCACAAGCGCGATCGCGACGGCGAACATCGCAACCTTGCCGCTGGAGGCGGGGCCTTCACCAAGCTCAGGGTCGACCTGTAGGTCGGCATCCCGGCGCGCCGCACGTACATACTCATCGTCGGCGAGGTTCGGGCGGTACGGATCGTTGGGAAAACGGTCGTCAGCCATCGGTTGGGTCTCCTCGTTTAAGACACCAGGACAACCCGTAGATGCGAGATTCTGTTCCGCCCGCGTCATGTTTTGGTCGCATGTTGCCCTGCCGGCAGGAATCGGGAACCTGTCTGTCAGAGAATCGAATGTGGGTTCCAGGACCGCGACAAGGGGAACAAGCCGATGTGGAGCCTGCCGCCGACGGATAGTGTGCTGCATCTTCTGGCGATCGTCGCCATCACGGCGGAGGGAATGACGGCGGCGTTGGCAGCCGGCCGACGCAGCATGGACTATGTCGGCGTGTGTCTGCTCGCCTGTGTAACCGCGCTCGGCGGCGGCACGCTGCGCGACCTGTTTCTCGGTCACTATCCGCTGCTGTGGGTGGCCAACCCGATCTACCTCGCGCTGCCCGGCGGCGCGGCGCTGCTGACGATCCTGATGGCGCGGCTGGTGCATCGGCTGCACCTTGCCTTCGTCGTGCTCGATGCCATCGGCCTCGTCGTCTTCACAATGATCGGCTGCAATGTCGGCTGGCAGATGGATGCCTCGCTGCCGATCGTCATCGTGTCCGGCATGGTCACGGGCTGCGCCGGCGGCGTGTTGCGCGACGTGCTCTGCAACGACGTGCCGCTGCTGTTTCGATCCGAACTCTACGCCAGCGTCTCGGTGGTGACGGGATTGTTCTATGCCACCGCCTTCAGCCTCAACCTCAATGCCGAGCTCTGGACGGCCCTGACGTTCGTGCTCGGCCTCAGCTTCCGCCTGCTTGCTGTCCGCTTCAAATGGGAGATGCCGAAATTCGTGTTCACGGAGGAGGAGCGGTGAATTCGATCCCGAACGGAGACACCGTCAGCGCTTCCACATCGGCGGCAGAAGGTGGCCGCGGCGGATGGCGATCAGCAGAAGGACGACGCCGGTCGACGTGCAGAGCACCAGTGCGACCACCGAATGTTCCATTCCGAACGAGCCCCCGGTCAGCAATTCCGGTCCCGCGATGGTCGCCTTCAGAAGGCCCGGATCGCTGACGGCCCCCGAGACGACGCCGGAAAAGACCGCCGACTGGAAGTAATTCCACCCCATGTGAAATCCCATGCAGATCCAGAGCCGACGGGTCACGAGATAGGCGGCGGACAGCAGCAGTCCGGCCTCGACGGCGATGTACATGGCACCGCCGAGTGTCGCGCTGGGGTTCAGCAGATGAAGAATGCCAAACGCCAGCGAGGAGACCAGGATTCCGACCCAGCTCCCCAACATGGCCTCGACCGATTGGAACAGGACGCCGCGGAAAAACAGCTCCTCGAAGATCCCCGACTTGATGGCCATCGCCACATTGGGCAGCAGGAACAGCCAGGAATTGAACCCGTCGACCCTGTAGATGCCCAGCACCATCAGGATCAGCGCGCTGGCGGTATAAAGCCCCGCACCGCAGAACGCGCCGATCGCCCATTCCCGGCCGAGCCCCGGCGTCGTTAGCTCGGTTACCTCGCGGCGTTCGATGAATGTCCCCCAGGCGACGTAGACGCCGATCGCCGCAACTCCCAGCACGAGCTGGATGGCCGCGCTCGGCACGGGTGATCCGTGGTAGGCGTCGAGCCACGACTGCGCCCACCCCATGAAGTAGAAGAGGACGCCGCCCAGAACGATGAGGCGCGTCAGTGGAAATTGAATCGCCCGCCGCCAGAGCGGCTCGTCGGCGAGGCTTGCATCGGTCATCTGAATCCCCTCTCTCCAGATGCGCGCCGCAACGATCGCTGCGGCCATGCCGTCCGTTTCGTGAAGCGTGTTCGCCCTGACATCCGCCGGGTGGCCATACCGACAGCGCCGACAAGGGCAAGGAACTCATTCAACCCTTCTTTTGAAATGGGAGGCAAGACATGCCTCCATCTCACCTGGCGATATCGGGCTTGCCTGCCGGCGCGCCGTGGTGGCGGAAGGCATGGTTCTCGCGAAGCGCTCGAATGGCTCGATCGCGTGTGATCGCACTGCACAAGAAAAAGCCGCGGGTCGGGCCCGTCAGAATCACTGCCGTAGCAGAGATCGTGGTGCATCCATCAGGACGTGGGCCGGCCGGGTGCGTCACGTCGTTGCGCCGGGGTGGGGCGCGGTGACACAAAGTGAAAATGCCCGCGGCCTCTGCCGCCACGAAATTGCGATTTTGGACAGCACCGCGCTTGGCGCCAGATTTCTGGTGCGGAGCATGAAATATCCGACATAGAGTGGCGGAAACGGCCGCCGCGCCCTAGCTGAAAACCAAGGGCAGGCAACGGCTTAAACCGAGCGAGACCCTGACAGGGCGGAGAAGAGGCAGCATGGGCATCAACCAGGGTCCGATCAGTCTCGACCAGAAATACACCCAGGACACCGGCCATATCTTCACGACCGGCATTCAGGCCCTGGTCCGGCTCCCGATGGCGCAAATCCGCCGCGACCGCGCGGCCGGCCTCAACACGGCGGGCTTCATTTCCGGCTATCGCGGCTCGCCGCTCGGCGGCTATGACCAGCAGCTGTTCGCCGCCCGCAAACATCTCGAACAGTACAACATCAAGTTCCAGCCCGGCGTGAACGAGGATCTCGCCGCCACCGCGGTCTGGGGCTCGCAGCAGCTCAACCTCTCGCCCGGCGCCAAATATGACGGCGTCGTGGGCATCTGGTACGGCAAGGGGCCGGGCGTCGACCGCTGCGGCGACGTGTTCCGCCATGGCAATGCGGCCGGCTCCGCCAAGAATGGCGGCGTGCTGTGCCTTGCCGGTGACGACCACGGCGCGAAATCCTCCACCGTCCCGCATCAGTCCGACCATGCCTTCATGTCGGCGCTGATGCCCTACCTCTATCCCTCGAGCATCCACGAGATGATCGAAATGGGCCTGCTCGGCATCGCGATGTCGCGCTATTCGGGCTGCTGGGTCGGCATGAAGGTGATCACGGAAACGGTGGAGACCACCGCCGAGATCGATCTCAGCGACGAGATGAAGCCGTTCATCATCCCGACCGATTTCGAGATGCCGCAAGGCGGCCTCAACCTGCGCTGGCCCGATGACCGCTTCGAGCAGGACCGCCGTCTGCAGGACTACAAGGGTTTTGCCGCGATCGCCTTCGCGCGCGCCAATAAGGTCAACCGCATCACCATGGATTCCCCGAACGCCCGGTTCGGCATCATGGCCTCGGGCAAGAGCTACGAGGACGTGCGCCAGGCGCTGCGCGAGCTCGGCATCACCGAAGAGGTTGCCGCCAAGATCGGCCTTCGCCTGTACAAGATCGGCATGCCCTGGCCGCTGGAGCCGGAAGGTGTGCGCCAGTTCGCGGTGGGGTTGGAAGAGATCTTCATCATCGAGGAACGCCGCGAGATCGTCGAGAACCAGGTCAAGCAGGAGCTGTTCAACTGGCGCGACGACGTCCGCCCGCGCATCGTCGGCAAGATGGACGAGCACGACAAGCGCTTCCTGACGTTCTCGGCCGAGCTCAGCGTCGCCTCGCTTGCGACTTCGTTGACCGAGCGACTTCTCCGACTTGATCTCAATCCTGAAATCGCGGAGATGCTCCGCGCCAAGGCCGACTGGTTCAATGGCCGTCAGGCGACCCAGATGCAGGCGGTCGCGCCGGTCTCCCGCACCCCCTATTTCTGCTCCGGCTGTCCCCACAATACCTCGACGAAAGTCCCCGAAGGCAGCCGCGCGCTCGCCGGCATCGGCTGCCACTTCATGGCGCTGTGGATGGACCGCTCGACCGAGACCTTCACGCATATGGGCGGCGAGGGCGTGCCGTGGGTCGGTATCGCGCCTTTCACCAACGAGAACCACATCTTCGCGAACCTCGGCGACGGCACTTACTTCCACTCCGGTCTGCTCGCAATCCGTCAGGCGGTCGCGTCCAAGACCAACATCACCTACAAGATCCTCTACAACGACGCGGTCGCCATGACCGGCGGCCAGCGCCATGACGGCGATCTGTCGCCGCAACAGATCACCTTCCAACTCCACGCCGAAGGCATCCGCGAGATCTACCTGGTCTCGGAAACGCCCGATGCTTATCCCTCCGACAGCATCGCGCCCGGCGTGAAGCTCTATCATCGCGACGAGCTGCAGAACGTCATGAAGATGTGCCGGGAGCACCAGGGCACGTCGGCGATCGTTTTCGTCCAGACCTGCGCCGCCGAGAAGCGCCGCCGCCGCAAGCGTGGCCTGATGGAGGATCCGGCGCGCCGCGTCATGATCAACCCGGCCGTCTGCGAGGGCTGCGGCGACTGCTCGGTGCAGTCGAACTGCATCTCGGTCGAGCCGCTGGAGACCGAGTTCGGCCGCAAGCGCGCCATCAACCAGTCGTCCTGCAACAAGGACTATTCCTGTGTGAAGGGCTTCTGTCCGTCCTTCGTCACCGTGGACGGCGGCAAGCCGCGCCACCGCGCGCCCGCCGAGCTCGCCGATATCGGCGCGCTACCCGAGCCGGCCTCGCGCCCGACGCTCGACAAGCCCTACAACATCGCGGTCGGCGGTGTCGGCGGCACCGGCGTCCTCACCATCGGCGCGCTGCTCGGCATGGCCGCCCATATCGAGGGCAAGGCCTCGATGATCCTCGACATGTCGGGTCTTGCACAGAAGGGCGGCGCGGTGCTGAGCCATGTCCGCCTGTCCGATCACCCGGCCGAAGTGACCTGCTCGCGCATCGTCACCGGCACGGCCGATCTCGTGCTCGCCGCCGACGAGGTCGTCGCGGTGGCCAAGGACACGATCTCGCTTTGTGATACCAGCCGCACCCGCGGCATCATCAACAGCCACGTCATTCCCACCGCCGACTTCGTCCTCAACCGCGACTTCAACTTCCAGACCCGCAAGCTGAATGGATTGCTGGAGACGGCACTGCACAAGGACTCGGTGTTCTTCGACTTCAGCAAGCCGGCCGAGCAACTGCTCGGCGATGCCATCGCCACCAATATGATGATGATGGGCTATGCCTACCAGAAGGGCCTGTTCCCGCTGTCAGCGGAAGCGATTGAGCAGGCCATCGAGATCAATGGTGTCTCGATCAAGATGAACAAGGAAGCCTTCCGCCTCGGCCGCCTCGCGGTCGCAGATCCCAAGCGGCTCGCCGACATGCTGAAGGGCACGGACGAGGTCGTGGCTCCGAAGACGCTGGACGCCATGACGCTCGACGAAGTCATCGAGCATCGATCGAAGCATCTCACGGCTTACCAGAATGGCCGTCTCGCCAAGCGTTACCGCAAGCTGGTCGATCAGGTTCGCGATGCAGCCAAGCAGGGCGGGTATGACGATGCGTTGCCGCGTGCGGTCGCGATCAACTACGCCAAGCTGCTGGCTTACAAGGACGAATACGAGGTCGCGCGTCTCTTCACCGACGGTGCCTTTGAAAAGCAACTCCGCGACCAGTTTGAGGGCGACTTCACGTTCAATTTCAATCTTGCCCCGCCGATCCTCGGTGGTGGCCTCGACGCGCTGGGACGCCCGAAGAAGCGCGCCTTCGGCCCGTGGATGCTCAATGTCTTCGGCGTGTTGGCGAAGCTCAAATTCCTGCGCGGCACGCCGCTCGACATCTTCGGCCGCAGCCCCGACCGCAAGCTCGAGCGCGACTTGATCGCCGGCTACGAGAAGGATGTCGCAACCGTGCTCGGCCTGTTGTCGCCTGCCACCATCGACACCGCGGTGGAATTGCTCTCGCTGCCCGACCGCATCCGCGGCTACGGCCCGGTGAAGGAGAAGGCGGTCGCGGATGCAAAGGCGCGTTATGCGCAGCTCGCCGCGGATTTGGCGAACCCGCCACCCGCGCCGCGGCAGATCGCGGCGGAGTAGTCGGTCTCTTAGGTCTGGTAAGCGGATTAGCGAAGCGTCATCTGCGACGTTTGCAGGCGTAGAATTCTCATGTGAAATCAATCCCCATTCTACTGTGCATGGGGTTGTTTTCGCAAAATTGGGATCGCCGCACCCGGAGTGAACTCCCCACTTGCGCCAACCCGCTACCCTCTCGCCCTGCGGAATATTTACGCGCTTGCCAATCAGCCCACCGCGGTTCAGAAAAACGGAGCAATAAGAAACGCCAGCGGAGACCTCTGTTTTGACCATCAAGGGCAAGGCCTACATTGCCGGGATCTACGAACACCCGACCCGGCATGCGCCGGACAAATCCACCGCCCAGCTCCACGCCGAGGTCGCCAAGGGCGCGATCGAGGATGCCGGGATCAGCAAGGACGACATCGACGCCTATTTCTGCGCCGGTGATGCGCCCGGCGGCGCCTGGCCGATGGTCGATTATCTCGGTCTCAACACCAAGAAGCTCCGCCACGTCGATTCCACCGAGACCGGCGGCTGTTCCTACATCATCCATCTTGGCCATGCCGCTGAAGCGATCGCGGCGGGCAAGTGCTCGATCGCGCTGATCACGCTGGCCGGCAAGCCGCGCACGGGCGCGATGCCGCCGCGGGCGCAGGGCGCCGAAGCCGATTTCGAGACCGCTTACGGCGCGACGACGCACAATGCCTATGGCATGTGTGCCATGCGCCACATGCACGACTATGGCACCACCAGCGAACAGCTCGCCTGGATCAAGGTCGCGGCCTCGCATCATGCGCAGTACAATCCGCATGCGATGCTCAAAGACGTCGTCACCGTCGAGGACGTGCTCAACTCGCCGATGATCTCCGATCCCCTGCATCGCATGGATTGCTGCGTCGTCTCCGATGGCGGCGGCGCGCTGATCGTGACGACGCCCGAGATCGCCAAGAGCCTGAAGAAGCCGCTGGTCAAGTTGATCGGCCATGGCGAAGCCATGAAGGGCCCGCGCGGCGGCAAGGATCTCGATCTCACGTACTCCGCCGGTGTCTGGTCCGGCCCGCGTGCGTTCGAAGAGGCCGGCATCACGCCGCAGGACATCAAGTACGCCTCGATCTATGACAGCTTCACCATCACGGTGCTGATGCAGCTCGAAGACCTCGGGTTCTGCAAGAAGGGCGAGGGCGGCAAGTTCGTCGCCGACGGCAATCTGATCTCGGGCGTCGGCAAGTTGCCGTTCAACACCGACGGCGGCGGCCTCTGCAGCAACCATCCCGTCAACCGCGGCGGCATGACCAAGATCCTCGAGGCCGTACGGCAGCTGCGCGGCGAGGCGCATCCGAAGGTGCAGGTCAAGAATTGCGATCTCGCCATCGCCCACGGCACCGGCGGCCTTCTCGGTGTTCGCCACGCCGCCTCGACGGCCATTCTGGAGCGCGTGTGATGAGCGAAGCAAAGAAATACCCGGCCCCGGTGACCAATCCGGAAACCGCTGCGTTCTGGGACGCCGCGAAGCAGGGCAAGTTCATGATCAAGCGCTGCACGGCCTGCGGCGAAGCGCATTACTTCCCGCGCTCGATCTGCCCGTTCTGCTACTCGGACAAGACGGTGTGGGAGGAGGCGTCGGGCGAGGGCACCATCTACACCTGGAGCCTGATGCGGAAATCGCCGACCGGGCCCTACGCGATTGGCTACGTCACGCTGAAAGAGGGGCCCTCAGTGCAGACCAATTTCGTCGACTGCGATCTCGAGAAGCTGAAAATCGGCCAGAAGGTGAAGGTGGTGTTCAAGCCGACCGATGGCGCACCGCTGCCGTTCTTCACGGTGGCATAGGGCGGTCCTCATCCTGAGGAGCTTGCGAAGCAAGCCTCTCGAAGGATGGCCACGACAAAGAAAGCGTATCGGGCATCCTCATGGTTCGAGACGGCGCAAGAGCGCCTCCTCACCATGAGGATGAGAACCACCGGAGGAAATAAAGAAATGTCCGCCAGATACGAAGAGCTCAAGGGCCTGAAAAATCTCGGCCAGAAATACGCCTACAGCGATCGCGACGTGATGCTCTATGCCTACGGCATCGGCCTCGGTGCCGATCCGATGGATGAAAAAGAACTCGCCTTCGTCAACGAGGGCACGCTGACGCCGCGGCCGCTGAAGGTGGTGCCGACGTTCGCATCCGTCGCCGCGTGGGGCTCGGGTCCTGGCGAGATGAACCTCAACCGCGTCATGGTGGTCGACGGCGAGCGCGACATCACCTTTCACCAGCCATTGCCCGTGGCCGCCGACATCACCGCCGACTCCACCGTCGTCGAGGTCTACGACAAGGGCAAGGACAAGGGCGTCGTCATCGTTCACCAGACCGTGCTGAAGAACGAGAAGGGCGAGAAGCTGGCAACGTTGGTGGCCTCGCGCTTTGCCCGCGGTGACGGCGGCTTCGGCGGGCCGAGCCTGACCCAGCCCGATCCGCACAAGATCCCGTCGCGCGCCCCCGACAAGACCATCGACATCACCACGCGTCCCGACCAGGCGCTGGTCTATCGACTCTGCGGCGATCGCAACCCGTTGCATTCCGATCCGGAGTTCGCAAAGAAGGCCGGTTTCCCGCGCCCGATCCTGCACGGCATGTGCACCTACGGCATCACCTGCCGCGGCGTGCTTCAGACCTATGCCGATTATGATGCGAGCGCCTTCCGCCAGCACGTCGCGCGGTTCTCCTCGCCGGTCTATCCCGGCGAGACCGTAACCATGGACCTCTGGAAGGACGGTAACGTCATCTCGTTCGAAGCCAAGGTGAAATCGCGCGGGGTTACGGTGATCAAGAACGGCAAGACCGTATTGGGTTAGGCCAGTCTCGTGCCCCGGACGCAGCGCAGCGCTCCTTCAGCGGTGCGCCGCAGAGCCGGGGCCCAGAGAGACCAGGTCAGGAAAGAACTGGGTCCCGGCACTGCGACGCAGCGTTGCACCCTGCATCGCGTCCGGGACACGTGACAAGAAAAACAAAGCAGGGAGAAGCCACCATGGGATTACTCGATGGCAAGGTTGCGCTGATCACCGGCGCGGGCGGCGGGCTCGGTGAGGCCTACGCAAAGCTGTTCGCGCGGGAAGGGGCCTCGGTTGTCGTCAACGACCTCGGCGGACCCCGTGACGGCTCCGGCGCCGACAAGTCCATGGCGCAGCAGGTCGTGGACGCCATCGTGGCCGAGGGCGGCAAGGCGGTTGCCAACAACGCCGACATCTCCACCATGGAGGGCGGCCAGTCGGTGTTCGCCGACGCCATCAAGCATTTCGGTCGTGCCGACATCCTCGTCAACAACGCCGGCATCTTGCGCGACCAGACCTTTGCCAAGGCCAGCGAGGCCGACTGGGACAAGGTCATCAAGGTGCATCTGAAGGGCACCTTTTGTTGCACCATGCCAGTGTTTCGCTGGATGCGGGAAAATGGCGGCGGTGTCATCGTCAACACCTCCTCGACCTCGGGCCTGATCGGCAATTTCGGCCAGTCCAATTACGGCGCGGCCAAGGGCGGAATCTGGGGCCTGTCCAACGTGCTGGCGATCGAGGGCCGCAAGTACAACATCCGGATCTGGACGCTCGCTCCCGGCGCCCTGACCCGCATGACCGCAGACCTGCCCCGCTATAAGGAGAACCCGGGCGCCGCGCTGGGGCCGGACGGCATCGCGCCGGCCGTGCTATACATGGTCAGCGACCTGTCGGGCGACCAGACCGGCAAGGTGCTGGGCGTGTCCGGGCCCCGCGGCGTGCGCGAGATGCGGATGATGGAAATGGAAGGCTGGAAACCGCCGCACACGGGCTGGAACGCCCGGGACATCGCCGATCACGCCAAGGAGATCTTTTTCTCCGAGGAGCAGATCAAGATGGGCGCGCGGCGGTTTTAGCCATCGACAGAGAGAAACAAGGACCACGATGAAACTCACCGCCGACGCCAAGGGCACCTTCGCAATCGCGCCGACGCCGTTCCACGACGACGGCCGGATCGACGAGCGCTCGATCGACCGCCTGACCGATTTCTACGAGGAGGTCGGCTGCGACGGCGTCACGGTGCTCGGCATCCTCGGTGAGGCGCCGAAGCTCGACGCCGCCGAGGCCGAGCAGGTCGCGGTGCGCTTCATCAAGCGCGCCAAGAAGATGCAGGTAATCGTCGGCGTTTCCGCGCCTGGCTTTGCCACCATGCGCTCGCTGGCGAAGGCCTCGATGGACGCAGGTGCTGCCGGCGTCATGATCGCGCCGCCGCCATCCTTGCGCACCGACGACCAGATCGTCGGCTATTTCAAGCAGGCGGCCGAAGCCATCGGGCCCGACATTCCATGGGTGCTGCAGGACTATCCGCTGACCCTGCAGGTGGTGTTCACCCCCGCCGTGATCCGCAAGATCGTCATGGACAATCCGAACTGCGTGATGCTCAAGCACGAGGATTGGCCAGGTCTGGAGAAGATCACGACGCTGCGCGGCTTCCAAAAGGACGGCTCGCTCCGTCCGCTCTCGATCCTGTGCGGCAATGGCGGCACGTTCCTGGATTTCGAGATGGAGCGCGGCGCCGACGGCGCCATGACCGGCTACGCCTTCCCGGAGCTTCTGATTGACGTGGTGAACCTCTCCAAGGCCGGCAAGCGCGACGCCGCGCATGACCTGTTCGACGCGCACCTGCCGCTGATCCGTTACGAGCAGCAGCCCGGCGTCGGCCTGACCATCCGCAAATACGTGCTGCAGAAGCGCGGCATCATCGCCTCCAGCGCCCAGCGCAAGCCGGGTGCGACCATCACGGCGACGGCGAAGGCGGAGGTCGAGTACCTGCTGTCGCGCGTTGCCCGGGTCGACAAGCGCGCCAATCTCGGCCCGCAATCCAGCGCCGCGGGTTAGTTGCATGGCCGAGACACCAGCGTCACGCCCGGCCTCGACGATCCTCTTGCTGCGCGACGGCGAGAAGGAGATTGAGGTCTTCATGATGGTCCGCCATCATCAGATCGAGTTCAACTCGGGCGCGCTGGTGTTTCCCGGCGGCAGCGTAGATGCCGGCGATAACGAGATCGTTGCGCGCGCCGACCTCTATTCAGGCGGCGAGGGCCTGAGCGAAGCGGATCGTGGTTTTCGCATCGCGGCGATTCGCGAGACCTTTGAGGAGAGCGGCATCCTGCTGGCGCGCGCGAAGGGAACGGGCACGCCTGTCGATGCCAAGCGTGCCGGCGAGCTAGCCGATGCGCATCGCATCGCGCTCAACGAGCACAAGATCAGCTTCCTGAAAATTCTCGATGACAACGGCCTCCAGCTCGCGCTCGACACGCTGGTTCCCTACGCGCACTGGATCACGCCGGAAGGCATGCCCAAGCGTTTCGATACTTGGTTCTTCCTTGCCGCGGCGCCGCCCGATCAACTCGGCGCCCATGACGGCCGGGAGTCCACCGATTCGATCTGGGTCTCGCCGCGCGAGGCCGTGGAGGGGGGCGAGAGCGGCCGCTTCAAATTGCCGTTCCCGACCACGCGCAATCTGATCCGCCTGGCCAAGCAGGGCAGCGTTAGCGCCGCGCTGGCCCATGCCAGGGGCCTGTCGATCGTCACGGTGATGCCCGTCATGACCAAGACCGAAACCGGCCGCCAGCTCCGCATCCCCCGCGAGGCCGGCTATGACGGCGAAGTGTTTGAAGTCGGGGCTGTGGGTTAGAACACTTCGACGCCTGCCGAAGTATTTAGGCTCGGGGTCGCGCTAGGTTCCGTCCAGTGTGAAGGACGGAGCGGCCATGGACGTTAGGCAGGACACCAACATCGCCGTCGAGCTCGCGCTCCTCGTTGCCCTCGCAACGCTCTGGGGCGGCTCCTACACCTTCATCAAGCTCGGCGTCGCCACCATTCCCCCGATCACCTTGATCGCAGCGCGGACCGCGATCGCAGGCCTCCTGTTGCTCGTCGTAATGTGGGCGCGCGGCATCAGGATGCCCACGGGCGCCGCGATCTGGCAGCGCTTCGCCTTCCAGGCCGTGCTCAACAGCGTCATCCCCTGGACCCTTATCGCCTGGGGCGAGCGCCATGTCGACGCCGCGCTCGCCACCATCCTCAACTCGGCCGGCCCGATCTTCACCTTCCTGCTCACGGCCGTCGTCACCCGCCACGAGGCAACGAGCCCGCGAAAGCTATTCGGCGTGATCGCGGGCATGGCCGGCATTTTGCTGATCGTCGGCGTCGATGCCTTTCACGACATCGGTAGCGGCCTCCTTGCCGAGGCGGCCATCGTCGCCGCCACGATCTGCTACGCCTGCGCCGCGATCTTCGGCCGTAGCTTCAAAGGCCTCGATCCCATGGCGCCCGCGGCCGGCTCGCTGCTGGCCGGGGCGGCAGTCCTGATCCCGGCCTCGCTCGTGGTCGAGCAACCCTGGACGCTGTCGCCGTCGCCGAGTTCGGTGCTGGCATTGCTGGCGCTGGCCGTGTTCTCGACCGCCGCGGCATTTGCGATCTACTTCCGCCTGATTCAGACCCTGGGCTCGGTCGGCACCACCGCGCAGGCCTATCTTCGGGTGCCGATCGGGGTCGCGATCAGCGTCGCCTTCCTCGGCGAGAGCCTGAGCCGGACCGCCTGGATCGGGCTCGCCTGCGTCGTCCTCGGCGTCGCCGCCATGACAATTCCGGCCCGACGGCAGGCAAGCGTCAAACCGTCATAGATCCGGGAAAGCGCTCCGAGGTCCAATATTAAGGATATTCGGCGGCCTGAGGCATGTTTCCCCGAGGCGGCAATACGTCGTATATTGGGCCTCCAGTATCCCGGTCCTCACAGCCCAATGTCCGCCGAATTGACGCCGACCCCTGAGAAAAAGCGAATATTCTCGCTCTCCATCGGCCAGCTCACTTTCGGCAGCTTCCTGTTGGTGCTGGCGGTGATCATCGTCACCTCGGCCGCGAGCGTGATCGCGATCCGGCACATCGACACGACCTTCGCCGAGCTGCAGCGGCTCCAGAGCGTCGGCGACCTCGCCGAGGACATCGATCGCCGCATGAACGAATTGCGGCTTGCCGCGCGCGACTTCGTCACCGACCCCGGCGCCGGCATCCAGTTCAAGCAGGTGGGCGAGGCAGCCTCGACGCTCAGTGACATCCTGAAGAAGACCCGCATCGAGCTCGCGCCCGAGCAGCAGGACATGATCGACGGGGTCACCGAGCGGCTCGCGACCTATCGCAATGGCCTGGAGCGGATCTCAACCCTGATCGATCGCCGCGCCCAGCTGCTCGCAGGCCTGCCGCCGCTCCGCGACCAGTTCGATCTCGCCGTTTCCGGCACCGCCGACCGTGAGCTGGCCTCGCGCCTGTCGGAGGCGCAGAGCCGGATCGCGCTCGGGCTGCTGGCGCGCAACCCGTCCGCGGCGGAGCAGGCCGCGCAGACCATGCGGGCCCTGAACATCGGCGATGCCGGGTTGAAATCGGCGGTGAACAGTTATGCGGAGGCCATTATGGCCGTTGCCGTCCGCGAGCGGCAGATCGCCGACATCGACCGCGAGGTGCTGGGCACCGAGGGCAGGCTGATCGGCCGCGTCACCGAACTGCTGCGCGAGGTCAGCGACCGGCGCGGCCACGTGCTGTCGCGCGATTTTGCCAGGACGCTGACGGAAGCGCGATGGCAGAGCATCGTGCTCGGCAGCATCGGCGTGCTGATCGGCATCGGCGCTGCGTTGTTCGTGGTGCGCAGGACGGTGCGTCCGCTCGCCCAGATCGCACGCTCGATTCGCGCGCTTGCGGCGGGCCGGAAGGACACCTCGATCCCGTCGGCCGACCTCGACAATGAGATCGGCGACATCGCCCGCGCCGCCGAGGTATTCCGCCGCGCGCTCGAGGAGGCCGACACGGCGCGTGAAGCGGCGGTGCGCGCGCTCACCGAGCAGCGGCTCGCCGAAGAGAGCTACCGGAAACTGTTCGAGGGCTCGATCGACGGCATCTACGTCACCACGCCAGCCGGCGATCTCCTCAACGCCAATCCGGCGCTGGCGCGGATGATGGGCTATGACAGCCCGCAGCAGCTGATCGACAGCATCAACGACATCGCCCACACCATTTACGTCCATCCCGAGGCACGCGTCGAATACCAGCGGCTGATGACGCGCGACGGCATGGTGCGCGAATTCGAGTACCAGGTGCGTCAGCGCAGCGGCAACATCCTGTGGCTTTCCGACAGCGCCACGGGCGTGCGTGACGAGGCGGGCAACATCGTGCGCTATGAGGGCACGCTGCGCGACATCACCGACCAGAAGCGGGCGGAGGACGCCATCGCCGAAGGCCGGCGCCTGCTCCAGCAGGTCATCGACACCGTGCCCGCGGTGATCAACGTCAAGGACCGCGACCTGCGCTACGTCTTGATGAACCGCTACATGGCCGGCATCTTCGGCATCGAGCCCGGCGACGCTCTCGGCCGCACTACCGCCGACCTGATGTCGCGCTACGGCGCGGCCAAGACCGACGAGAACGACAAGCGCGTGCTCAATCTCCGCAGGGGCCTCGGCTTCTATGAGGAAGAGTACAAGGATTCCTCCGGCAACATGCGGCAGTGGCTCGTCAACAAGCTGCCGCTGCTCGATGCCGACGGTGAGATCGAGCGGATCGTCACCGTGGCGCTCGATATCGGCGAGCGCAAGCGCGGCGAGCAGGAGATGCGCAAGGCCAAGGAATCCGCCGAGACTGCGCTGCGCAATCTGCGCGAGACCCAGGCCTCGCTGATCGAGGCCGAGAAGCTTGCCGCGCTCGGGCGGCTCGTCGCCGGCGTCGCTCATGAGGTCAACAACCCCGTCGGCATCAGCCTCACGGTCGCCTCCGCGCTGGAGCGCAAGACCGCGATGTTCACCGCCGAGGTCGAGCGCGGCGAGCTCCGCCGCTCCACGCTCAACGATTTCCTCAACACCAGCCGCGACGCGTCCTCGCAGCTCGTCTCCAATCTCAACCGCGCCGCGGAGCTGATCCAGTCTTTCAAGCAGGTCGCGGCGGATCGCAATTATTCCGACCAGCGCACTTTCGATCTCGGCGATCTCACCGAGCAGGTGGTGATGAGCCTGCGGCCGGGCCTGCGCAAGCACAACCTGACGCTCAACGTCGAGTGCCAGCCCGATCTGACCATGAACAGCTATCCGGGCCCGTACGGCCAGGTGCTGACCAATCTGTTTCTCAATTCGGTTGCGCACGCCTTTCCGGACGGCCGGCCGGGCACGATCGACATCCAGGTGCGGGAGTCCGGCAAGGACAATGTCGAGATTATTTTCTCGGACAACGGCTGCGGCATGTCGCTCGACGTCCGCCGCCGTGCCTTCGATCCGTTCTTCACGACGCGGCGCGACCAAGGCGGCACCGGCCTCGGATTGCATATCGTCTACAGCATCGTCACGAACCGGCTCGGCGGGCGGCTCGATCTCGATTCCGAGCCGGGCGGCGGCACCCGCATCCAGATCATCCTGCCGCGCGTGGCGCCACTCGAGCAAGCCGCGGAATAACTAATCCGTCTCCGCGAGCTTGTGCAGGGTCGCGCCGAAAATCTGGCTGGCCTTGCCGACCAGCGCAGTGCCGGTCATCTCGCCGCGCGTCTCCGTGAAAGTGCCACTGACGCCGATGCCGACTGGGGCAGGGCCGCCGAACAGCGGATTGTCGTCGCCTCGCGGGGAGGTGTGTCGTTGCACCAGCACTTCGCCTTTGAAGGTGTTGTTGTCCTTCACGACATAGCTGCCGGTGTAAAAGAGGTAGGCATCGCCGCCAAGAATCTTGCCGTCGCGAAATAGAATCACGCCGCTGCCCTTGCCGGCTCGACCATCGAGCAGGGTCACGTGAATCGAATAGAGACCGTTTTTCATAACGTCCCGCAGGCCGGCCGCCATCGCCCAATGGCGTAACCGGTCCGGCTTTTATGCCAAAGCGTATCGCCTCGCGCAACGCGGCAGTTTGCCGGCGGCCACCGGAAGTTGCCGCCACGAGCCGTAGTTGTCCCGGCTTGTGCGTGACGCCGTCATGACGGTCTGATGATGGGGCGAGGCCGATCGCCTGCGAATCAGGGTTTGGCCCGCGAAATGCATAACGATTGTTGCACTGGCCGCGGGGTGCTGGAGCAAGACGATGAGCAACTGGATCGATTCCGGCGGCGATGAGCCGCGTCTGTACAGTGCGCGTCCCACCAACTGCGAAAGCGAACGACGTCGTTCCGGCAGCGCAACTCGCCGGCGAAGCGCGACGAGGCTGGCAGGGGCCCTGATCCTGGTTGCGCTCGCAGCCCCCTTCGGGCACGCGCGCGACCGCGGCCAGTTCGCCAACACCAGTCCCGATCTGAAGGCCTGGTTCGACGGCCTGCGCAGCGGCAAGGGGCCGTGCTGCTCCGATGCGGATGGTTCGGCGCTTTCCGACACCGACTGGGACAGCAAGGACGGACACTATCGTGTCCGCCTCCCGCGCTATGCCTCAGGGCTTGAAGGGCGGCCTCAGGAGCTCGTCTGGGTCGACGTGCCCGAGGAGGCCGTCATCTCCGAGCCCAACCGGGTGGGACGCACCATGGTATGGCCGATCTACGGCTATATGGGCGTCAGCATCCGCTGCTTCATGCCCGGCAGCATGACTTAGCCGCGCCGGCTGCGTGTCGGCAGGTGGCCAAGTGCCGGATCAGGTATACTTCTTGTCGCGCTCCAGCAGCTCAATGGAGATGCCTTCGGGGCCGCGGATGAAGCAGATGCGCACGCCGGGCCGGATCGTGGTCGGCTCGCGCGTAAAGGTGACGCCCTTGGCCTTGATCTCGGCCGCAACGGCATCGATGTCCTTCACTGCCAGGCCGAAATGGTCGAGGCCCTGATGCGGGTGGGGCGGCGGTGGATTCACGGCGTTGTCGCCCTCCAGCGGCGCGATGAAGATCCTGGCACCGCCAAGGTTCACCTCGAGCCGCCCCGGCGCACCAACGACCTCGCCACCGAGGATATCCCGCAGCCAGGTCGCCGTGGCCTCCGGATCGGGGCTGCGCAGATGGACGTGATCCCAAGTGACGACTGGCATTTCAATGTCTCCCGACGGGCCTTCGCGACGTTGCAGCGCATGTTAGCGGCCGTCAGCGGCGATCGCCACCGTCCTCGACGATTCGCGCCTTCACGGGAACCCTGGGTCGTCTCCTGGATTAAGGTAAAAGCCGTGGCCCATTCCGTCGTTGACGAGGTCCGGCCGCGATCGGTTATGCACCCATGAACGCCAGGCTCGGTCGGATCGGATTGGCACGCCTCGCCGGGACCGGCGAACGAATGGCGCGGACCGCAACAATCGCGAGCGTCTCGTTTGGCCGCAGCCTTCTCTGGCTGGTGGCGGCCTTCGGTGTCGGCTGCAGCGCCTGGATGCTGATGCCCCCGTCCAAGGGCAATGGTGCCGAGCCGGCGAACTCGCTGGCGACGGTCGAGGCAGCTCCTTCAGCCGATAAGGCCGCGCCGGTGTCGCCAGTCCCGGAAGCGCAGGCAGCGGCCCAGTCACCTGCCGTGGCAGAGCTCAGTCGTCTCAGGATTTCATCGCAGACCTGGCGTCGCGGCGGCCTCGGTTCGAAAGCCCTGGTGACGTTCACGCTGCGAAATGACAACGACTATGCCGTAAAGGATGTCGAGATCGTGTGCGCCTTTGCGCGGCGCGACGGAAGCCATCTCACTGACCGCAGCCGTGTGCTGGCGGATCCAGTCGGCATGAAGAGCCGCAAGACCTTCGCGCGTGTCCCCGTGGGCTTCGTCAACGTGAACGCCGATCAGGCAAAATGTTCTTTGGTTGCCGCGCGCCGCGCATAGCACGCGTTCCGGTAGCGGAAAAGTTACCCTCTTTGGTCCTTGGCGAAAAAACCTAACGTCGCCATTTGAACCGAAAGGCTGGGCCAGGAACAAATTAGCAGATCGCCTGTTGAGGCGTAGAGCCCACGCGCAGATGCGGGGGGCGGAGCGCGGTCAATGCCCATCTTTCGGTATTTCGTCTTTGTTGGTGGAGCTCTGCTCGCACTGCTGTTCGCGGCGAATTTCGTTTACCCGGCGGCGCCCGAGGCGCAGGCCGTTGCGAGCGCAAGCAACGATCAGCCCCTGATCCGCATCCGGTCCGATAGGCTCCTGCCTGAGCGCGTCGTCCTCGACACCAGCCAGCCAACGCTTGCCGCGCCAGCGGTCAAAACTGCTGCCGTCGTTTCACCTCAACCGCCTGCGCCGGACAGTATGTCGGCAGCGCTTGCCGAAACGTCGGCCAAGGCGCGGGTACGCGACACATTCGCCCAGTTCACTCCGCCGCTGCGGGCGGATACTACAGCATCCGGGAAGCCCGAAGCCAAGCCGCAGGCGGCTCAGGCCCAGATATCCCAGGGCCGGGTTTCCACTCAGGCTTCTACGGTCCAGGCACAGCCCAAGCGCAAGGTCGCCAAGACGCATCCGGCGCCGCAGCAGGGGCGGCCGATGATTGTTGCCCAGCAGCCCCATTTCGGGCTCTTCGACACGACCTGGTGAGAGCATTTCCGACCCGCCTTGAAACGGAGCGGGTGGGGCTTTTTATTGGGCGGCCTCTCTGCTAATTCGAACCCATCCGAACCGCCATCCGGTGCGCTGCCTCATCAGCCCCGGCCCGGCAAGTGTCGGTTGTGGCCCGGTCCCTCCGGGCCAGGGCGCTCGTAGCTCAGCTGGATAGAGCATCGGATTTCGATTCCGAGGGTCGGGAGTTCGAATCTCTCCGAGCGCGCCATTTCATTCGGATTGCTGTGGTGGCCAAGGCGCCGACGGGGGGCATAATGAGCTCAAGCTCAACCGACCTGCTGCCGCCGCCGTCTATTTGCCCTGGATCTTCAGCCCATTGGGTCCGACGTTGATCTGCAGTCCGTCCGGCTGCTTCTTCTCCTGGTAGAGATTGTAGCCAAGCACGCCTGCGGTAACGACCAGAGCGCCGATAATCAGAAATAGTACGTTACGGTTGATGGTCATTCTTTTCCCTGAACCCACTACATGGAAAACCCCGCGGCGGTCGCGCGGGGTGCCTCGATGCGCTCCGGGGCGGGCCGGCGGCGCACTGCTCTGATGGGTAACGCGATCTGAAGGAACCGGTTCCCCGGTTGCCTTGATACGCGGGGTGTGTCCCTCGGTCAGCGCGCGGCGATACTGCCTTGCCGACCTCGCGCCAGGGTATCGGACGGCGCCTCGTGGAATGTCGCGCGGTACGCTGCGGCGAATTCGCCGAGATGATGGAAGCCCTGCGCGCGCGCACACGTGGCGACGGTGGCGCCGCCGCCCGTGAGCAGGCGGGCGCGGGTTGCCCACAACCTCTTGAGGCGAATGTACTGGTGCAAGCTCATGCCGCGGACTTTGCTGACCGCGCCGCCGAGAGTCCGGATCGAGACGCCAAACTGACCGGCGAGATCGGCCGTGTAGATCGGGGCCGTGGGGTGGGCCGCGACGTAATCGTCGATCCGGTGCACCAGCTTGATCGAGCGCTCGCACTGGACCGACGCGCTCCGATCCGCCATCGCATCGACACGAAACAGATCGTCGAGTGCGAGCAGCAGGCCCTCCTGGAGATGGCCCGCCGCCTCGGTAGATTCGAACAGGAGCGGCTGCACTGACGCGGTTCGCAGGATGTCGAGCAGGAGCTGGCGCGTGTGGAGCAGGGCCGGCCGGTTCGCGAGATGGGCCCGCAAATCATCGCCCTGGTCGAACCACCCCCGGTCTCTCAGCGTCGGGGACAAGATGATCATTGCATGAAGATTGGCTTGGGGCTCGACGAAATGACATTCATCGTTGCCGCGGAGCGTCACGAAATAGCGGGCGTCGAGATCCAGCCCCTTGAAGTTGACTTGGAGGTCGTCGGTCATGGACAGGAGCACCAGCCCGCCTGGCATTCGATAGGTGGTATCGAGGATGCGCGCGAACGATCGCATCATGATGATGCGACACGCCGGCAGGGCGACGACGGCGCGGGCTGCGGCGAAGTTCGGGATGTCGAGCGGAATACTTCTCGCATCCTCCATCGTTTCGATTGGCCTAAACGCATCGATGTCGGAAAAGCCGATCAGCTGAAGGGCGGGGGACGGAGCGAGGGCGTCGAACAACATGGGTCTGGCCGGTTGCTAAAATGTGACAATCAAATGAACGTCGGTCGACCCCCATCAATGGCGAAACATCGCGTTTCAGTAAACCGAATTCCAGGCCGTAGTATTGCGGACATCATGCCATGACGCCCGTCGGATAAATCTTCGTTAACGCTCCCGGGTCATCGGTTGGCCGGAGGCAAGGTCGATGAAATGCAGACTCGTGCAGGCGGGACAGGCGAAGGAGACGAGGCTCCGTCTCTCCTGTCTCGCCTGCTTCTCGAGATGCGTCTGTACGTTCATGCCCGTCTGAGGGCATCGAAAAACAATCAACTCCGCCATGGCGTTAGCCATGACGCCGCGGGCCGATGTCATCTTTGATCTAGATCAGTTTTCGCTCCCCTCCGGGCCGTCGACGACGGCGCAAGGCGTGATCTCGCAATAGCGAAGGGGCCCGGAGGGCCCCTTCAAAAGTTACCATCGGCGATAGCGCGGGCCATAAAAGCGTGGACCGTAACCGTAGTAGCGAGGCCCGTAATAGCGGGGACCGTAATACGGCCGGGGCCCGTAATACCCATAGTAGTTCGGACGCCACCAGCAGCGCCCCCAGGGGTCGCAGACCATACGGACTTGCTCGATGCCGGAGGCCTGAGGCGTCGCAGGCGCGGGCGCAATGGGCATGGCGGACGCGGCCGGCGCCGCCGCCAAAGCACCAAACAAGGCACCGGACAGAGCTGCGGCAACGAAGCCGATCTTGAGATTCATGATGTCTTTCTCCACTTACGCGATCCAAGATATCGAACTTGTTCTGATCAAATTGTGGCGGCACCGAAATGTAATGCTGATGAACAAATCTTCAGCCCGACCTCATGCCATATGGGCCCAGGTTTCGAGCGAGTGAGCCATGTGCGGGACATCCGATGCGGTTCTTGATCCTGCGCAATTCGCCGTCGATGCATCGTTCGTAGTCTTGTCATGTGGCCAGTGCTTCGACGATTTCGAAGGGCCGGCCCACAGGTTGCTTGGAGCTTTGCAATGGACAAGATGAGACTAGACAAGGGCGACTGGCTGGTCGTGTGCGATGGGCGCAAGGCGCTCATTCTGGAGAATCTCGGCGACGAGATGTTTCCGAACCTGCACACCAAGGAGGTGCATGAGCAGCCCAACCCCTCGACCAGCGCGCAAGGGACCGACGCACCGGGCCGCGTGCACGCCGCTGCCGGTGGCGCCCGCAGCTCGGTCGAGCAGACCGATTGGCACGACGAGGCCGAGCGCGCCTTCCTGCGCAGCCTGGCCGGCCGGCTCGATGCCGCAGTCAACTCCGGCGAGACCACGGCCCTGACCATGGTTGCCTCACCGCGCGCGCTCGGGATGATCCGCGCCGATTATTCGGACGTCGTGCGCAAGGCGATCCAGAACGAGGTCGGCAAGGACCTCGTCAAGCTGCCGGTCTACGAGATCGAGAAGCAATTGCTGCAGTCGGGCGCCGCCAAATAGGGACGCCCGCAGATGGCGCGCTGCCGGCCCTCAGTAGCAAGGGTGCCGGCGGCGGTCCTGGCCGACATAGGCGGCGGCGCTCTGGTAGCAGTGGTTGGTCGACGGGCCGTCGTAGAAGGCGAATGTGCCGGGGGTGAAGCCGGGCCCGTAATTGTGCACATAGCTGATCGGGTAGGGCAGCGGGTTGGCGTAAGAACGGTAGTGCCGGTGATGCCCCCGCGCCTCCGCGAGGCCAGGGGCTAGGATTGCGGCCGACAGGGCAGCAACCGCGGCTACAAGCTTCAACTTGCTCATCTTGATTCTCCGGAACCCGCGAAGTGGTCAGCCATCTATAGCCATTTCGGACCTCCGGGGCACCCGTCCGGCGCCGGAAAATCCGGGCTAAACCCGCAGATTCCCGGGTGGGTGTGACGGAATTGTCGGTGATGTGGCCGAAGCCTGCCCATTTTTGGCCTTTTCGGGATGCTTAACGAATTCCCCACACAAGTATGACCAAAGACTATTGGGTTAAGAATCCTGCCGCCGGCTTTTGGGGCTCCCTTCGAGGCCGGTCCATTCCAGAAGGCTTTCGCCGTCACGCCGCCATGCGCATCACGCTTCTGAGCCTGCTGTTGCTCTGCCTCGCTGCCGCCACGCCGGCGCGGGCCGAGCTGCACATCACCCGCGACCACGGCGGCTATGTCGAGGAATACAAGACCAAGTACAAGCGCGTCCGCGAGAAGGGCGAGCGCGTCATCATCGACGGCATCTGCAATTCGGCCTGCACGCTGGTGCTCGGCATTGTGCCGATGAACAAGATCTGCGTGACGCCCCGCGCCAGCCTCGGCTTCCATCAGGCCTATTACGACAAGGCCTTCACCTTCGGCATCAAGGTCACGAGCTCGGAAGGCACGTCCGACCTGATGTCCTATTACCCCGATAAGGTGAAGGACTGGATCCGCCGCAATGGCGGGCTCACCACCGACATGAAAAAAATCAAGAATGGCGTCGAGCTCTGGAAGATCGTCGACCCCTGTCCCGAAGAGTGGTGAGCGGCTGAACTAGCCGGATCGTCCGTCGCAGCGCAGCATCGTGCCTGGTGAAATTCGCATTGCCGCATAGCCCCTGGTGGGGCAATGAGGGCGGCAATGAACAATAATCGAGAAGCCCTGACCGCCCGCATTGCGCCGATCCTGTTCGTCCTGCTTTGGAGCACCGGATTCATCGGCACCAAATACGTCGTCAACAATGCCGATCCCTTGACCTATCTCGCCATCCGGATGGCGATCGTGGTCGGCCTGATGGCGCTGATCGCTGCGATCGCGCGGCCGAAATGGCCTGATCGCATCGGCATCGCGCACAGCGCCGTCGCCGGCATCCTCGTCCACGGTTTCTATCTTGGCGGCACCGCAATCGCGATCGCGCATTCGATTCCGGCCGGGCTCTCCGCGCTGATTCCCGGCCTGCAGCCGATCCTGACCTCGACCATCGCCAACCGCTGGCTCGGCGAAAAGGTGACGCCGGTGCAATGGGCCGGGCTCGTGCTCGGCCTCGGCGGTGTGGTGCTGATCCTGCACAATCGTCCCATGACGGGTGAAGCCGGGCTCGGCTGGCTCGCCTCGGTGGTCTCGCTGATCAGCATCACGCTCGGTACGCTCTATCAGCGCAGGTACTGCAACCAGATCGACTGGCGTGCCGGCAATCTCGTGCAATATGTCGCCGTCACCATCTTCTTCGCGATCGGCGCCTTCCTGTTCGAAGACCGCGTGGTGCACTGGACGCAGGAGTTCGTGCTCGCGCTCGGCTGGCTCGCGGTCGCGCTCTCGATCGGATCGATCGGGCTTTTGTACTGGCTGATCCGCCACGCCGCAGCGACCTCGGTCGCGAGCCTGTTCTATCTTGTGCCTGCGGTGACCGCGCTGATGGCTTATGTGCTGTTCGGAGAAAAGCTCGACGCGCTGGCGATTGCTGGAATGGGGATGTGCGCAGCCGCCGTGTTCGTGGTCAACAGGCGCGCGTAGGCGGCATCCCTTGAAGCATCACCCGGGCCCGCGCGCATCCCGGCCGCGCGGGCAGGGTTGTCTCGTGAGCAGGTCTCCGGGCGCGCCCGCACCCGGAGACCTGCTCGCGCGTTGCGATCAGCGCTTGGCCTTGCCGGCCTTCTTTTTCGACTTGGCGGCTTTCTTGCCCACCTTCTTGGCCTTTGTCGCAGACTTCTTTGCAGTTTTCCTGGTTGCCTTCTTGGCCGCTTTCTTCGACGACTTCTTAGCAGCCTTCTTCGAGCTCTTCTTCTTCGAAGCCTTCTTCGGCGCTACTTTCTTCGCGACCTTCTTGGCGGCTTTCCTCACCTTCTTGACGGCGGTGATCGCGGCGTCCTTGGTCGCTTCCACGGCGCTGGTGATCGTTTCCATCGCCTGTTCGGTGATCGGCTTATCGTCGTCCATATCGTCCCCCACGGTTTGTACGGAGCGATGACGATAACGCGTTTCACAATTGTGTCAAAGCAACGCTCAACCTTTACGGATCTTCGCGTACGCGGCGAGCGCGCGCTCACGTCCCTTGGCGTGATCGACGATCGGTTGCGGATAGGTCTTGCCGAGCGTGACGCCGGCGCTCGACAGCTCGATCGGCGTCGCCTGCCAGGGCTGGTGGATCAGCTTCGCCGGCAGGTCTTTCAGTTCCGGCACCCAGCGCCGAACGTAGGTCCCGTCGGGGTCGAACTTCTCGCCCTGAAGCGTTGGGTTGAACACGCGAAAGTAGGGCGCCGCATCGGCGCCGCAGCCGGCGACCCATTGCCAATTGGCGGGATTGCTGCCGGCATCCGCATCGACCAGTGTGTCCCAGAACCAGCTCTCGCCATCGCGCCAGTCGATCAGCAAGTGCTTGACCAGGAACGAGGCCACCACCATCCGCACCCGGTTGTGCATCACGCCGGTGTGCCAGAGTTCGCGCAGGCCCGCGTCGACGATGGGGTAACCGGTATGACCGCGCTGCCAGGCGGCTAGCGCGGTCTTGTCGTCCTTCCAAGGGAAGCCGTCGAAATTCGTCTGCAGGTTCTCGGTGGCGAGGTGGGGATGGTCGTGCAGCAGGTGACGGCAGAACTCCCGCCAGCCGAGCTCGCTCAGGAACTTCTCGATGCCGGGCCCGAAGGCCGGCTCCTCCGCCGCCGCGAACCGCGCCGCATGCCAGACCTGGCGCGGGCTGAGCTCGCCGAACCGCAGATGCGGTGACAGGCCGGAGGTGCCCTCGCGGTCCGGGCGGTCGCGGTCGCCGACATAGACGCGCGCGGTGCGCTTGAGGAAGTCGCGCAGGCGTGCCCGCGCGGAGGCTTCGCCCGGGGTCCATGTCTCGCGCAGGCCGCCCGCCCAATCCGGTTTGGTCGGCTCGAGCTTCCAGCTCTGCAGTCGGTCGCTGGCGATCTTCGGGCCCGGGCGCAGCTGTTTCGGCGCAGGCAGCGGCTTTGGCGGATCGCCGAGCGACAGCACCCGCCGCCAGAACGGCGTGAATACGCGCAGGGCCCGGCCTTCCTTGTTACGGACCGCCGAGGGCTGGACCAGGAGGTCGCCGGGAAAGTTCTGCGAGTCGATGCCGAGCTTTGCCAGCGCCGCTTCGAGCTGACGCTCAACCGCCTGATGAGGCGCTTGCGCGATCTCATTCCAGTAGACGGCGGTGGCGCCGCTCTCGCGGGCCAGCTCGGCGACAACCTTGGCCGCCGGCCCCTTGCGCAGGACCAGCGATCCACCGCGCGCAACAATTTCGGCGCCAAGCGCCCGCAACGACTGTGCCAGCCACCAGCGCGCCGCGCCGCCCGGTGCCCGCCCGGCTGCATCGTCCAGCACATAAAGGCAGATCACCGGCGAGCCGGTCCTGGCGGCGGCGTGAAGGGCGGGATGGTCGGAGACGCGAAGGTCATCGCGGAACCAGACGATGACCGGCTGTGGACTGGGCATGATCGGGAATGGGTCTCGCGCGGCGGGTCCTCACTATACGGGACACCGCCGCGAAGTTTCATGCCCGGATTTGCCCCCGGAGGACGCGCCTGGCGGGCTCCGGGGATGTCGGATCGTTTATCGGCGCGACGCGCAGGTCTTCACTTCGGCTGCGGCACGATGCGGATATAGGGCTTCGGCTCCTTCCAGCCCTGCGGATAGATCGTCTTGGCCTCGTCGTTGGAGACCGAGCCCGCGATGATGACGTCGTCGCCCTGCGACCAGTCGGCCGGCGTCGCCACGCGATGCTTGGCGGTGAGCTGGAGCGAGTCGATGACGCGCAGGATTTCCTGGAAGTTGCGGCCCGTGGTCATCGGATAGACCAGCACCAGCTTGATCTTCTTGTCGGGGCCGATGACGAAGACGTTGCGGACGGTCTGGTTGTCGGCGGCGGTGCGGACGAGGGGATCGCCCGAGATCGCGGCCGGCAGCATGCCGTACAGCTTCGAGACGTTGTAGTCGGTATCGGCAATCATCGGGAAGTTCGGCGCGGCCCCTTGCGTCTCCTTGATGTCTTCCGACCATTTGGCATGACGATCGACCGGGTCGACCGAAAGGCCCATCAACTTGACGCCGCGCTTGTCGAATTCCGGCTTCAGCCTGGCGAGCGCGCCGAGCTCGGTCGTGCAGACCGGCGTGAAGTCCTTCGGGTGCGAGAACAACAGCGCCCAGCTGTCGCCGATCCAGTCGTGGAACTTAATCTTCCCTTCGGTGGTCTCGGCCTCGAAGTCAGGTGCGGTGGCGCCGATCGGAAGTGTCATGATTGTACCTCATCCCATTGAACTGGCTGGATAATTCGTTTCTGTCGTCGGTCCCCAATATAGGGGCGTTGCCGGTCCAAGTGAACGCCAACTGAACCAGCTCAAGTAAAATGTGAATTCCTTCCCTGAAGGGCCGATTTTCTAGCAACTTATTGTTACAGCAGCACCTGCGGCGAAACATCCCCATCCGGGGTCACACGGTCTCGCTCGCCCCGATTATGCCTTTTATGACTTCCATCACGCTCGCCCCTGCGTCGAAGAACCTAAACGGTGCTCCAAGCGACCAATTGGCAACCATCTCGAAAAGTCGCGACCCCCGTATCGAATCATTAACCACCCCTTTACGTCGGCATGAAATTGCTGACCGGTCAGAAGAAATCTGGAAGTGAACTATGTCCGCCGCTGCGCCTAAATCTGCCGAACCGTCGTCCCTCGAACCGTCCTGCCGCGACACCGCGGCTCATGCACTCTCCATCGTGCGCGACGGCGTGATCACGGGCGAAGGCCCGACCACCAAGGGAAGGGTTCATTTCTCCCGCTCGCTCGATGCCGATGACACCGCCTGGTGCACGCGCATCCTGACCGCCACCGCCGTCAACGATCAGCCGGTCAGTCGCGCCGAGGCCGAGGTCCTGTTCGAGATCAACGAAGCCGCCACCGAACGCACCGATGGCGGCCGCTTCGACGATCTGCTCACCAAGGCGGTTGCGCACTACGCCGCCAGCGCCTCGGGCCTGAAGGTGCCGCCGCGTAGCGTCGCGCTGTCGGCCGAGACCGAGATCGAGAGCTGGGCGCCGTCCTATGCCTCCAAGGTCAACAGCGAGATGCTGGAGTGGATCGCCGGCCAGATGCGCGGCAAGCGCCACAACAACCGCCGCCTGATGGCGATGGTGGCGACCTTCCTCGGCGCCACCGCGCTGCCCCTGGCGGGCCAATTGCCGAACGTGTTCGACATCGGCATGTGATTTTGCGCCTCTCGCGAAGAGCATTTTGAACGGCGGGGCTATTTCCCCGCCGTTTTTTGTTTGGGGGTCTCCGCCTCGAGCCCAAGCGTGCGGCCGGGGAAGCCGGCGGCGTCGAAATAGCGTTGGCTGCCGACGCGCTGGAAGTTCAGCACGGTGACCAGGCCGCCTTCGGCGGGCTTGGACTTCATCGTGCCGGCATAGGCCTTCGGCACGGCGCCATTGGGTAGAGCCTCCGACATCACCCGGCCGACCAGATCTCCCTTCTGGGGCGCGCTCAGGCCCATGAGGCGGGCGGCCGTCATGCCGACATCGGCATTGCTGACCGGCAGCGGGTCGACGAAGCCTGTTTTGAAATCCGGGCCGATCGCCGCCATGAAGTTCATGGTGTCGCCGCGGCTGAAGCTGCCATGCATGCCCTGGCCCTGGCGCAGCACGGTGTCGGCGACCTGCACCGAGCAGTTGGTCGGCGCCTCACCGCAATCGCTGGCATAGGAGCGGAAGTTGACGACGATCGACGGCGTCGGCGTCGCCGCCTTGCCGCGCAGATTGATGCTCGACAGCGGCAAGGTGCCGGGGAAGCGGCCGAGCGAGTCCTCGACGAACAGGCCGGAGACGTAGTCCTGCGCGAGCAGTGCCTTGATGGTCCTGGCCGCCAGCTGCTTGTCCTTGTTCGGGAGATAGACGAGGTCGGAGCCGCCATTGGTGGCGACGACGAGGTCGGGCTTTTCCGGATCCTTGCCGAGCACGCCGTTGCCGGCCCTGGGATGCTTGTTGCCCTCGATCTTCGCATTCTTGTCGTTGGGGTCGAACAGCGGCAGCTCGAGCGCCTTGGCGAGGTCGAGCGCCAGAAAGCCCATCGGCAGGAAGTCCTTCGGCGTGTCGTCATAGCTGACCTTGGCCGAGGGGCTGGTCTTGCTTTCCTTGGAGATGGTCGAGAAGCCGTGATCGGCCGAGATGATGATGTTGGTCGAAGCGGCGAGCCCGAGTTCGTCCAGCGCCTTGCGGATCTGGGCGAGGTTGGTGTCGGCGTTCTTGATACCGGCCATCGACGTCGGACCGTTGATTCCGGGCAGGATCTGGTTGAGGCTGTCGCCGGTGTTGTGCTGGCTGCCGTCGGGGTCGCGCGACCAGAACACCAGCACGAACGGCTTGTTGCGTGCCTTGAACATCGGCAGCACCACCTTGGTGGCGACGTCGGCGAAATAGGCTTGCTGCGCGACGTTGGCGACGATGGTGCCGGGCGTCTTGGCATCGCCCGCCTTGGAATTGTCGCCGCGCGGCGGCGTGACGAGGGGCAGGCCGGCCTTGGTCAGCGCGTCCTTCACCTCATCCGACAGTGCAACGCCGTTCTTGCCGCCGGTGGAATCGTCGAACACGACGGAGTGCAGGCCGGTCTTCTCGGGCTTGTCGGTGTGGTCGAACTGATAGGTCGGGCCGACCTTGCCGATCGCGGCGGTGCTGAGGCCCTTGTCGCGGGCCAGCTTGAGGATGGTGTCCTCGTTGAGGTAGTTGCCCCCGAAATGCTCGTCGATGTCGCCGAGCACGCCGTCGTTCTCGATGAAGGGGACCACGGTGTCGCCGGCCGGAGCCGAGGTGTAGCCGGTCCAGATCGTGTTGGAGAACACGCCGGTGTCGCCGAGATAATGGCCGGTCGACATCGCCGAGCCGTTGGCCATGGTGAAGGTCGGGAAGAGCGAGTGCGAATTCTTGAAGTTGACGCCCTTGTCACGGATTTCAGCCATCGCGGGCGCCGTTTCAGGGGTGACCTTCAGCGCGCGCAGACCGTCCGGGATGAACAGGACCAGATTGCGCGGCGTGTTGTTCTGGGCGGCAGCAAATCCGGTGGATAGCACTGTCAGTCCGGCGGACAGCAACACCAGTGATCGGCGCATCAAAATCTCCCTGCGAGGCGCGGCTCGGCCGCAACCTGCGGCCCCCGGGGCCGCCATCGCGGTCCCCGGTTCGTTTAGTTTCGCTGCATGACCGTTTTGTTACAAGGCCCGTCGCCGATGCGAGGGGAGGGGCGGTTCGTCGCCCGGACGCGCTGCAGCGCGCTTGCGTTGCTGCGCAGAGGCGGGACAGAGTAAGCTGGCAGTCGCTGATGCATGGGCCCCGGCTCAGCAGCGCACCGCCGAAGGGGCGCTGCTGAGCTGGGGCACGAGAGCGTTGCTGAATGACTGACATGGGATCTCGTCCTCGCGGCGCATTTCGCCCGAGCTTTGCTTCGTCGCTTCGCCCTCGATTGAAAGAGGGCGCAGGGAAGACCGGGCGCCGGCTGGCACCCGCGGTCCACTGTGCGAATCCTGCGTCACAAGAAGCTGCACAGCGGCATACAGGTGGAGCCAGGACAGCCCGGCCTTCCCTGCGCAGTGGCTTTACAGCTTATGTCGTGATCTCCCCGGGGAGCGTTGCACTATTGCCCCCGTCGCCTTGCGGATGGCTGATGCGCTTGCCCGGTTGAGCAAGACACATCACCA
>JAESGJ010000213.1_pt1 | contig 68617 bp, 53 predicted proteins | sample 9266241 | NCBI WGS metagenome assembly JAESGJ01 (sample SAMN14514841, study PRJNA621669) | algae metagenome | isolation source: Brasilonema octagenarum HA4186-MV1 and co-occurring heterotrophs from wet... | place: USA: Manoa Valley, Hawaii | collected 2009-07-20
GGCAGGGCCGAGCCGCCGGGGGGCTGAGCGCTGGGGGACGCGCGTCCGGGGCGATCCCGCCGCCCCGGACGCGCCGAGATCCGGGCGGACTGGACCTGCCGCCCGGACGACCGCCCGGACGACCGCCCGCCGTCAGCGATGAGTGCAGTTGCGGAAGGTGCTCGGGTCGGCGTCCGCGCCGAGATCGTTCGTCCCGGGATCGAGGCGCACGCCGCCCTCGCGAAGTCGGCGCAGTTCGCCGGTGAGATCGCGGACCCGCCCGGCGATCCGGTGGGCCGCCGCGCCCGCCCGCTTCACGCGGCCCGGCACGGCCGGCAACCCGGCGGTCATCGCGACACGGCGATGGACCTTCGAAGACCGACCTCCGGACGACGACCCCGGCGATGCCGGCCTCGTCCTCCAGCATCAGGAAGACCGCGCCCCCGACGGTACCCGGCCGATGGCACGTCGGCGCGAGGCCCGTCCCGCCGAGGCGGGTGTTCCGTCCAGGGTCACCGCGGCGAGCCGCGCGAGGCGGCCGGAAATGGTCGCTGGCGGCTCGATCCCGCCCTCGGGCGGCGGCACGATCAGGATCTACCCGATGTGAACAGGCGGCAGTGCCGGCCGTAGGCCGCCCGGTCCATCGGCCAGGCGACCGCCTCGAAGCCGTCGCGCCGCCGCGGATCAGCCCGGCCATTGTGTTGCGGCCGGCGATGCCGATGGCGGCGCGGCCCCAGGCCAGCGCCCGCTCGACGTATTCCTGCGGGTGCGAGGCTCTGTGCAGGAAGAGGACGCACATCCTAATAGAGCGTTCCGCGCGCGCCTTCGCTCCCGCGGCCCGTCCGCCCGATCAGTCGTCGCGGTAGACCCGCTCGCGGCGCTCGTGGCGCTCCTGCGCCTCCAGCGACAGGGTGGCGATGGGCCGCGCGTCGAGGCGCTTCAACGAGATCGGCTCGCCGGTCTCCTCGCAGTAGCCGTAGGAGCCGTCCTCGATCCGGGCGAGCGCGGCATCGATCTTGCCGGTGAGCTTGCGCTGGCGGTCGCGGGCGCGCAGCTCGATCGACCGGTCGGTCTCGGAGGAGGCGCGGTCGGCGATGTCGGGGTGGTTCTCGTTCTCGCTCTGGAGGGCGGCCAGCGTATCCTGCGCCTCGCGCAGGATGTCGCTCTTCCAGCTCAGCAGCTTGCGCCGGAAATACTCGCGCTGCCGGTCGTTCATGAAGGGCTCGTCGTCGGACGGAACATAGCCGTCCTCCAGCGTCACCTTCGCCATGTCTCGCCCTCACATTCTGCGTGCGGCCTGCCGGCGGCGATGTCCCGAGCCGTATAGTCGAGGCGCTTTGCTGCTACAACGGACCGCAACGCAAGGTTCGGGCCCGGATGTCACGGGTTCGCGCGCCTGCGGCTTCGAGGTCACGGTCCACTACTCCTTCGGGGGGCGCAGACGGACGATCGCGGCGGCGATGTCCTCCGCGACGCGTCGGGCGAGCGGGTGGCGGTAGTGCGACCGGTCGAAGAACAGGTCCCCGTCCCGGGCCGCCGCGCCGTCCCGGCGCCAGTCGAGGACGGCGCTCAGCGGATGGGTGGCCAACGCCCCGTCGATCGCCGCCGCGCAGGCGGCTTCGGCCGCCGCGCGCGGGCTGCCGGGACGCGGCAGGGCCGCGTGGTAGACGGGCGGCCGCACCGCGACCACGGCTGTCCGCGCGGGCACGCGCGCGAGCGCCGCGCGCAGGCGCTCGGCCGCCGGGAAGGGGCCGGCCCGGCCCGGATCCGGCGTGTCGGGGACCGGCCGCTCGCGATCGGATGCGCGCTTCGGGTCTCGACCTGGACCGGGCTCCGGGGCGCCGCCGTAGCCGAGACCGAGGTAGTCCGGCTCGTAGTCCCACCACCCGTCGGCGCGCGCGAGCGGCCGCCGCGTCTTCAGGAGCCAGCCGATGCGGCCCACGACCTCCTGGGCGACGGCGTAGCGCATCAGGCCGCGCAGGTAGTCCGGCAGGTCGCGGGCGAAGAGCCAGAACGGGAAGGGCTTGTCGTTGGCAAGGCGTGGATCGTCGGTGCACCAGAAATCGTCGGGCGCCAGCACGATCGCCTCGGGCGCGGGGTGATGGCTCAGGAACCAGTCGAGGACCCTGAGTTGCTCGCCGGGGCCGGTCGCGGGAATCGCGAGCTGCACGAAGGGGATACGGGTGAGCCGCGTCAGCCGCTCCGGCTCGATCAGCTGGATGTGCGAATTGCCGATGACGGCGCCGCTGAAGGCCGGGTCGCGCCCGCGGACGGCCGCGGCGGTGCGCGGTCCCTGCGGGCGCACCGCGCCCACCGAGAACAGGCCCGAGCGCCCGCTGTCGTAGGGATCGACCGCGTAGGCGAGCGCGAGATAGCCGAGCGCCACCACCGCGATCGTGCCGACGAGAAGCCGCGCGAAGCCGCCCCAGGCCGCCCCGCCTCCGCCTCCGCCTCTGCCTGACGTCGCGCGCGCGGACATGGCTCAGAACTGGAAGTAGATGAACTCGTAGTTCGCGTCGTCCCCGATCTTCAGGAGCACGACCACGAACACGAGCCCGAACAGGAATGCGAGTCCGCGCCGGGGCGGCAGCCGGTGCACGGCGGCCCAGGCGGTCGGCCCGAGCGTCGCGACGAGCGCCGCCGGCAGGAGGGCGCGCCACTTGAAGCCGGAGCCCGGCTCGGTGAGGCCGAGGAGGCCCCGGTAGATGCCGAGCGCCGCCTCGAAGCTGGTGGCTCGGAACAACACCCAGGTCAGCACCACGAACAGGCTGGTGACCACCCAGCCAACGAGAGCGGGCATCGGCAGGCCCGCGCGGCGCCAGAGCACGCCCGCGCCGAGGCCCGCCCCGTGCAGCGCGCCCCAGACCACGAAGGTGAGCCCGGCGCCGTGCCAGAGGCCGCCGAGCGTCATCGTTGCGAGAAGCGCCGCGAGCTGCACGGCGAGACCGCGGCGATTGCCGCCGAAGCCGACATAGAGGTAGTCGCGCAGGAAGCGCGACAGGGTCATGTGCCAGCGCCGCCAGAAATCCTGCAGGCTGGTCGCCCGGTAGGGTACGTCGAAGTTCTGCGGCAGCACCACGCCGAACAGCAGCGCGATCCCGAGCGCCATGTCGGTATAGCCGGAGAAGTCGAAGTAGATCTGGAAGGTGAAGCCGAGCGTGGCCTGCCAAGCTTCCGCGAGGCTCACCGCCTTGCCGGCGGCGGCGGCCTGGAAGACCGGGTTGACGTAGGCCGCCAACGGATCGCCCAGGAACACCTTCTTGGCCAGCCCGACGGTGAGCAGCATCAGCCCGCGCCCGACCCGCTCGGCCGCGTCCGGACGGTCGTAGGGCCGCTCGTCGAACTGGTGCATGATCTCGCTCCAGCGCACGAGCGGGCCGGCGAGAACCTGCGGGAAGAAGGCGATGTAGAGCGCGTACTTGGTCAGCCCGAAGCCGGGCGCGCGGCCGGCCCTCAGGTCGGTCAGGTACATGATGTGGTGGAAGGTGAAGAACGAGATGCCGAGCGGCAGCACCCAGCCGGGCCGGGCAAGGTCGACGCCCGGGATCAGGTCTGCCAGATCCGTGAGGAAATCGAGATATTTGAAGAGCGCCAGCACGGCGAGGTTGAGGGCGATGGCCGCCGGGATCAGCCAGGGCCCTGGCGCGCGCAGATACAGGCGCGACACCCACCAGTTCAGCAGCACCGAGGCCCCGAGGAGCGGCACGAAGCGCGGGTCCCACCAGCCGTAGAAGACGAAGGACAGCCCCACCAGCACGCCCAGGCGCCAGCCCGGCCGCACGCGCTCGGCCAGCGCGTGGAGCGCCAGGGCAGCCGGCAGGAAGGCCAGGAGGAAGACGAAGGAATTGAACAGCATCGGCCGTGGAACCGGCCGCTTCGCCGGAGGGAATCGGGCCCGGGGACGGGCCGGTCGCGGCGGCCTTGTCGGGGATCGGGGCCGGGGCGTCAATCGGGCCTCGGAGCGGTCCCCGATCGCGTTACAATCGGGAATGGCTCCACGGTCTTGCTTGAACGCCCTCTCTTTCGCCGAACCGACCTCCACTCCGGCGGAGAGCACTTGAGCGGGCGCTTGATCCCGCGCCTGCCCCTCGGCTAAGTTCGCCGTATCGACCGAGTGGCAACTAGGGTTCCGGGCGCGCCGCGCCGCTGGACCGAGCGTTGCAGAGACCGCGGGTGTTCCGCGGCTGCACCCAAGGGACAAAAACCCAGGGGCGGAGACGTCGAGATCACCAGCGCTTGCGGGAGATCTCCATGACGCTCGCCTCCCTGTCCCTCGTCGTCCTCGCCTCGTTCCTGCATGCCGGCTGGAACCTCCTGGCGAAGCGCGCGGCCCATCTCGGCGCGCTCTTCGTGTTCGCCTACAACTTCGTGGCCTTCGTGGCCTACGCGCCCTGGGTGATCTGGCAGCTCATGCGGGGCGGCACGGCCTGGAACATGGCGGGGATCGGCGTCATCGCCCTGAGCGGGCTCATCCATCTTGCCTACAGCCTCTGTCTCCAGCGCGGCTACCGGGAAGCGGATCTCTCGGTCGTCTATCCGGTGGCGCGGGGCACGGGTCCGATGCTGTCGAGCCTCGGCGCGATTCTGCTGCTCGGCGAGCTACCGTCGGGCCGGGCGCTGGCCGGGCTGGCGCTCGTGGTCGTCGGCATCGGCCTCATCGCGACGCAGGGGCGACTCGCCGCCTTCCGCAGGCCCGGCGGCGCGGCGGGCGTCCAGTGGGGGGCGGCGACCGGGGGCCTGATCGCATCCTACACGGTCGTGGACGCCTACGCCGTCAAGGCCCTCGGCATCGCCCCCGTCGTCCTCGACTGGTGCAACAACCTGCTGCGCTTCGTGCTGCTGGCGCCGATCGCCGCCGCGGACCCGCGCCGCGCCTGGGCGGCGATGCGGGGCTACCGGCTGATCGCGCTGGGCGTCGGCCTGATGTCGCCGCTCGCCTACATCCTCGTCCTGGCTGCGCTCGATGGTGGGGCGCCGCTGAGCCTCGTCGCGCCCATGCGCGAGATGTCGATGATGGTCGGCACCCTGTTCGGCATGCTGATCCTGGGCGAGGCCGCGGGTCCCTGGCGCCTCGCCGGCTGCGCCGTGCTGATCGGCGGCGTGATCCTGCTCTCATCGGCCTGACGCGGCCGTCCGGAGTTCAGGCCCCGGGCCGCCTCTCCAGCTTCGCGAGTTCCACCGCCGCGCGCAGCTCGATCTCGGCCATCAGCCCGTCGAGGCGCGGGTCGCCCGATTCCCCAACGCGCTCCGACAGGCGACCGGCGATGGCGCGCAGATCCTGCGCGGCGACGCGGCCGCCCAGCAGCGCGGCCTTCAGCCGGTCGAGCCCGTCGAGGAGATCGTGCCCGCGGCGCACGCTGCGGCGGCGGCGCTCCTGCGGCGTGTCGGCCTCGGTCTGCAGCATCAGCACCGCGTCGAGCCCCGCGAGCGTCGCCGCGCCCGCGGTGCCGGCGCTCGCACCCGCCCGCGCGGTGCCCGCTTCCGCCCCGAGGCTGAAGCGCGCGGACCCTTCCGACCGGCGCGTCGCCGCGGGGGCGGACAGGGCGGGAAGGCCGGTGCGGGGATCGACGCGCATCGTCAGGGCTACTCCGGACGCGGAGGCGCGTCCTGGTACGAGACAAGACGGTCGGCAGGGTTAAGCGGCGGTAAACGACCCGGCAGAAGCTGCCGACCCGGCACGATCGGGAGCCCGTCGGCACCCGCCCCCCCGAGAGGACGTGCTCGATAAAACAATTTCTCCTCAATACCTTGCGGAACCTGCGATCCTGGCACGCGGCTGGCAAGGGAGGAACCGGACCCGACCGCCCCGACAGCCGGCATGCAGACCTTGCCCCTCCCGTTCCGCCAACTCGCCCGCCTGCTGTCCCTCGTGGTGCTCGCAGCGCTCGATCTCGCCCAGCCCGCGCTCGCACTCTCGCGGGTGAAGGACCTCGCGGCCATCGAGGGCGTGCGGCAGAACCAGCTCGTCGGCTACGGCATCGTGGTCGGCCTCAACGGCACCGGCGACACCCTCAACAACATCCCGTTCACCAAGCAGTCGCTTCAGGCGATGCTGGAGCGCCTCGGCGTCAACACCCGCGGCGCCACCATGCGGACCCAGAACCTCGCCGCCGTGATGGTGACGGCCAACCTCCCCCCCTTCGCCGCGCAGGGGACGCGGATCGACGTCACCGTCTCCTCGCTGGGCGATGCCAAGTCGCTGCAGGGCGGCACGCTCCTAGTGACGCCGCTGCTCGGCGCCGACGGCGAGGTCTACGCGCTGGCGCAAGGGTCGGTGGCCATCGCCGGCTTCTCGGCCGAGGGCGATGCCGCCAAGATCACGCGCGGCGTACCGACGAACGGACGCATCGCGAACGGCGCCAACATCGAGCGCGAGATCGCCTTCAGGCTGAACGACGCCCGCTCGCTGCGCCTGTCGCTGCGCAACCCCGACTTCACGACCTCGAAGCGGATCGCCGCGGCGATCAACGATTTCATGGGCGCCGACACGGCCGAGCCGACCGACCCCGCCACCGTCACGATCCAGATCCCGCCCCGCTACAACGGCAACATGATCCGCCTGATCACCGAGGTGGAGCAGCTGAAGGTCGAGCCCGACCAGACCGCGCGGGTCGTGGTGGACGAGCGCTCCGGCATCATCGTGATGGGCCGCGACGTGCGCGTCTCGACGGTCGCGATCGCGCAGGGCAACCTCACCGTCACCATCACCGAGCAGCCGCAGGTGAGCCAGCCCGCCCCGCTCTCGAACGGCCAGACCGTGGTGGTGCCGCGCACCGGCGTGAAGGTCGACACCGGCGACGGCAACAAGCTCGCGCTGGTCAAGGAGGGCGTCAGCCTGCGCGAACTGGTCGACGGCCTCAACGCGCTCGGCGTCGGCCCGCGCGACCTGATCTCGATCCTCCAGGCCATCAAGGCAGCGGGCGCGCTGCAGGCCGAGATCGAGCTGATGTGATTTCTCAGGGACACAGGAGATTCAACCCATGCTCCCGCTCGCGACCTTCGCGGCCTCGGCCGCCATCGGCGTCGGCAAGTCCATCGCTTCCTCCATCGCCCAATCCGCCAGCCAGGCGAGCGCCCAGCCCTCCGCGCAGGCGACCGCGAAGCTGCGCAAGACCGCGACCGAGTTCGAGTCGATGTTCCTCGAATCCTCCCTCGACCGGCTCACCCAGTCCGAGGGAACGGACGGGCCGCTCGGCGAGAACGGCACGGGCGGCGGCGTCTACCGCTCGATGCTGACCAAGGAATATGCCGGCCAGATCGTGAAGAGCGGCGGCGTCGGCATCGCCGATCAGGTCTTCCGCGAGATGATGAAGCTGCAGGGCGCGACCGATGGGGCGGCCCGTGGCTGAGGGCGCGGCGACGGGCGCCGTGCCCCCCCTCCCCCGCGTCGCCGACAGGGGGGGCGCAGAGGCGCTCGTGGCCTCCGTGAGCGAGGCCATGCGGGCCCTCGAGGCGCTGCTCTCCGACGAGAGCGGCGCGGTGGGGGCCGGCCGCCTGCGCCAGGGCCTCGCCGACCCTGCGCGGAAGAGCGCGCTCGCCGCCGCCTACGTGCTGCGTCTCGAGGCCGTGAAGGCGAACGCCGTGGCGCTCGCCCGCTTCGCCCCCGAGGGCCTGGAGCGCCTGCGTGCCGAGCATCGCGGCTTCACCGCGGCGGTCGAGCGGAACCAAGCCGTGTTGGGCACGGCGCGCTCCGTGTCGGAGACGCTGATCAAGTCGCTCGCCGACGACCTCGGCCGGGCCGCCACGCCGACGACCTACGGCAAGCCCTCGATCGCCCCCTCCCCTTACGGACGGGGCGTGCGCAGCGGACCGCTGGTCCTGTCGCGGAGCCTGTGAGCGCGGTGCCGGCGAGGCCACGGACCGATCGCACGGTCCGGTCGCTCTCCGCCACGGTCAAGCCGGCGCGATTCACGAGCGAACCGGACCGGATCCTCTGCGGGCTGCCGCATCCGGTGATCGAACCACCGCCCTTTCCCCGGACGAGACAGCGCCGCGAAGCGGCTCGATCCAGAGCTCCGGTGCGGAAAGGGCACCCCGCGCGCCCGCTCGTGCCGAGTTCCGGAGAACCGGCACGCGAACGGGCGGCGGAACTCGCGCTCCGCCGCCCGCCGGTCGTCGGGGCCGTTCGGCTCAGTAGGCGGTGTAGGCGCCGGGGACGCGGCGCGGCGCGACCGAGCCGGTGACGACGTCACCCGCCGCGCCGACCGTGCCGCCGACGATGCCTCCGACGGCTCCGGTCACGCCGCCGACCACGGTGCCGACACCGCCCAGGAGGCCGCCGCGCGCGCCGACCGGATCGATATGCGCACCCCACACATTGAGCGTGCCGTCGCGGTTGTAGCTGGCGCTGCTCGGGTCGAAGGTCTGCGCGAAGCTCGGCGAGGCCGCGAGGCCCAGGGCGAGCGCGAGGGCGGCGGTGATCGTGCTGCGGTTGGTCATGATCTGTCCTTTGCGTCGGAGGATCGTCCGGATCTGCGGTTCGGCCGGCTCGTGTCCGAGCCTCGTCGCGGATCTTGCAGTCCTCGATTGCGATGGACTTGATCTGGTAGCGCGCGAGCGCGCTGCAATGCCCGTTTTTTGCGGTGCACTGTAGTATAATTCGAAACTGTTCGTCCGATCATGCAGTTTCGTGCAAGAAGGTCTTGCACTGGAGAAGATTTCCACAACGGAAACAGCAGGTTCCCTGGAAATCCGCCGCCCTCGCGCGTGCGGTGCACTCGCGCACATGCCGTCCGGTCGGGCGAAGTCCCGCAGCCCGCCCTAGCGGTGGCCGGACCCGACCCGTACGAAGGTGCGCACGGATCCGAGATCGGTCTCGGTGCGCGCATCCACGGCGAAGCGCCCGCCCGCGTCCGGACGGGCGGCAGCGCCTCCGCGGCCCGCCTGCACGTCGAGCCCTGCCGCTGCGCGACCCGAGAGACGCAGGCAGGTCCGGCTGCCGGGAAGGCGCACGAACCCGCCCCCGAGAGCCGGGCAGGTTTCCAGGCCGTGCGCGCGGGACTCGGCGCGGGCGCGCGGGGCGGGCGCGGCGTATCCGGGCAGGGCGAGCGTCGCCGCATCGAGCCTCGGCAGCTCGAGCCGGGGCGGCTCCTGGGCGACCGCGGGTGCGGCGAGCAGGACGAGGCCGGCGGCGCGCACGAGCCAGCGGAACGGCGGCACCAGCTCCATGCGCGGATCTCCCCGGCGCGGCGGTCGCGCCCCCTCCCCTGAGCCCGGCAAAAGCGGCGGGATCGTGGTCGCTCAGTTCATGTAGTTGACGAGCGAGAGCTTCGAGAGCGTGGCGGTGACCTGATAGCTCGCCTGCAGGCGGTTCTGCAGGTCGAGCAGCTTGGTGGTGACCTCGGTCGTGTCGGCCGCCTCCACCCCCGCCATGGCGTTCTCCATGATGTTGCGCGTGGCCTCGTTCTGGGCCTTCGCGTTGCCCATCGCGGTGTTGGCGAGGCTGAGGTCGGTCACGATCTCCTGCACGCTCGGGCTCGTGTTCACCGCCCGCACGAGCGTCCCGGCACGGTCGGCCATGGCCTGCCACTTGGCGTTGGCGTCCGAGTCCGTGCTCGCGGGCGTGCCGAGCACGACGGTCGCCATCCCGGCGAGCACCGCGCGCAGCGGCGCCTCGTTCGCCCGCACGCCGACCTGGGCCGTGCTGTTGGCGCCGGTCTGGACCGTGGCGGCGGCGCGCGGGTCCGTCGGCGCGTCCTCGCCCCGGTACCATTGCACGGTCGTATCCTGCGGCGCCTGTTCGTAGCCGGTGCCCGCGGCGTTGATGCGCCGCGCCGCGAGGCCCGCGATCGACGTGCCGTCGAAGAAGTCCTGCGAGGCCCGCGCCGTCGCCCGCGCAGAGAGGCTGGTGCCGGCGGCGAGCTTCACCGCGGCGTCGAGCGCGGTCTTGAGGTTGGCCGCCGTGGCCGCAAGATCTCCGGGCACGATGCTGAAGGTTCCGGGCGCGGCGCCCCCGCCGGCCGTGGCCGCGCGCGCCGTCAGGGTGACGGAGGTGGTGGTGCCGTCGTGCAGGGCGAGCTTGAGCGTGACGCTGTCGCCGGCATTGGGCTGCTGGGTGAGCGGCCCGATCTGGACCGCCGCCGGGCTGCCGGCCGAGAAGCCCAGGCTGATGGTGGGGAGTGGCTGACCGCCCGCGTCCAGCACCGGGTTGCCGCCCGCATCCGTTGCCAGCGCGCTCTGGACGCTCGCCAGCGTGCCGGGAGCCACGAGGGCCTGGAGCTGCGTCGCGGCGGCCGCCAGCCTTCCGGCCACGGTCGGATACTCGGAGGCGGAGGGGATCTTGAACGCGGTCGGGTCGTCGAGACCCGGCCGGGCGGTCGCGTGGTAGTCGATCGTCTTCTGGCTGCCGTCCGGCTGATTCACCACCACCCGGAAGCTCTGTCCCTCGGTCGGCTCGGCGTTGAAGGCGACCTGGGGCGTCACCGCCTGCACGCCGCCGAGGCTGGCGCCCGCGGGCAGGAGCGCGGCCAGCTTCGCGGTGTCGGTCGCGAGATCGCCGCTCAGCGGGAAAGCCGTCGTGCCGGACGGCGCAGTGCCGTTCGTCCCGTAGAACTCGATCGATTGGCTGCTGCCGTCGGCGAGCTGGACGAGCGCGCGGAAACGCTGGCCTCCGCCCACGGGCGTGGTGAGGTTCGCCGTCGTGTCGGCCGGCGTGAAGCTGGCGGTCAGCGCCGTGCCGGTGGTCACGGGCTTGCCCGCGAGCGTGAAGCCGAAATTCGCGCGCGCCTCCGCGCTCGCATCCTCGGTGAGGCCGACGGTCGTGCCGCCCGGCGTCAGCGAGGTCGTGAGCCGGCCCTTCCCGTCCGTGCCGAGGTCGGCGGTCCGCTGCTGCTCGACGAGCTTCGCCAGCCCTGCCCTGGTGCCGTCGCCGTTGAGCATGACGTCCGTGTCGACCACCGGCTCCGTCTCGCTGTCGCGCCCCCCGAAGATGTAGATGCCGGCGCCCGTCTGGTTCAGCGCATCGACGGCGGCGTCGAGGGCGTTGCGGGCGAGCGTCGCGCTGTTGATCGTGCCGCTGGAGCTGCGCACGAGGCCGTTGGCGAGGTTCGACTTGAGGTCGGTGCCGAAGTTGATCACCGCCGTGAGGCTGCTTGTGGCGAGCTGCGCGCGCGTCTGGCCGTAGCCGATCGCGGCGTCGTAGCCCTCGAGCGCGCTGATCGTGGCGTGCGCCGCGAGGCTGGTGGTGCGCCCGACGCCGAGCCCCGCATAGGTCTCGGCGGTGCGCCCCGTGCCGAGCTGGGTCGTCAGGACGGACAGCTGGTCCTTGAGGTCGAGGATCTGCTGGGTGTTGCGCTGGGTCACGTAGGCGCCCGCGGCGTAGGGTCTGATCGTGCTCATGCGCTACATCCGGAGCAGGGTATCGAGCATGTCGCGCGCCGCCGTGAGCACGCGGGCGTTGGCGGTGTAGGCCTGTTGCAGGGCGATCAGGTTCGACATCTCCTCGTCGATGCTGACCGCCGCGCCCTCCGCGAAGCGGCTCTGGGCCGCCGAGAGGGCGACGCCCTGCCCGCTGTCGATAGTCTGCGCCTGCGCGGCGGCCGAGCCTTGCGCGGCGATGATGTCCTGGGCGAACTTGACGACGGTGGTGTCGTACGGGGCCGAGAGGCCGCCGATCCCGCTCGACGACGAGAACGTCCGCGCGGTGCCGGTCAGCGCGTCGTAGATGAAGTTCGCCCGCGTCGCGTCCGCACCCGCCGCGCCGCCGCCGAGCGTGGTCAGCGCCGCGGTGTCGGCCTTGATGGAGGGGTTCAGCGCGAGGCGCTGGGCGAAGCCGGTGCGTTGAGAACCGTTGTCGAAGGAATCGGTGAAGAGCCTGTTGCCGTCGCTGTCCACGAAGACGGCAAGCTGCGGGTAGGCCGTCGTATCCGTCGGGGATTGCGGCACCGTCACGGTCGCGCCGCCGCCGGTCGCCCCCCAGGTCGTGCCCGAGATCACGACCTTGCCGGTCGCGTCGGCGGCCGCGAGATCCGGGATGGTGCCCGCCGGGTAACCGGCTGTGGTCGCGGCAACCTTCAGTGCACCCAGCGCGGTATTGATGGCCGTCGCGTCGGGCGGCGCACCGGGGATGATCTTGAACGTCTGGACGAAGGCGGTCGCGTCGTTGCTCAACGCCGAGTTGGTGATCGGTTTGTCATCGCTCGCCGAGGCGATCAGGATGACGGTACGGGTGGCGCCGCCCGGCCCGGAGACCTGCAGGGTGATCTTGTCACCCGGTTGCTTCAAGGCGGAGAGGTCGAGCGTCGCCGTCCCACCGGCGACGGTGGCGGTGACGGAGGTCTGCGTCGTCGCGCCGGCAAGCCCCGCCGCGAGGTCGTCGAGCTGGCGCTGGGCCTGCGGCAGGATGGTGTCGCGCAGCTCGAGGTTGGCCGCCAGCGTGCCGGAGAGCAGCGTGCCCGGATCGCTGAGCGCGATCCTGCTCCCGCCCGGCAGGGTCGCGGTGATCGTGCCGACCCCGCGCTTGTCCGCCGGATTGTAGGCGGAGGTCGCCGAGAGCGTCGCCCGCCCGTCGAAGCTCAGGCCCGCCGCCACGCCGCGGTCGACCAGGGTGAGGCCGTTGCTCGTCATCACGGTCGCGGACCCGTCGCGCTGGTCCATGACGCGGATGTCCATGTATCCGGCGAGCTTGTTGATCTGCTGGTCGCGCTGGTCCTCCAGGGCGGCGCGGGTCGTGCCGTCGCCCGCCGTCTGGACCTGAACATTGAGCTTGGCGATGCTGTCGAGGAGTGCGTTCGCGTCCTCGACCTGACCCTTGAGGGTACTCTCGATGCCGCTGCGCAGGTTCTGCACGTCGTCGGCGATGCTGCCGATCTTGCCCGCGAGCGCCTGGGCCGCGTCGACCACGCTGCTGCGCGCGGCCGACGAGGTCGGGTTGATGGCGAGCGTCTGCAGGGACTGCGTGTAGGTGTTGAGGACGCCGTCCAGCGCCGTCGCGCTGCCCGGCGTGCCGTAGAGCCGGTCGAGCTGGGCGAGGATGTCGGCCTTGGTCCCGGTATAGCCCGAACCCGCCGTCTCCAACCGCAGCTGCTTCAGCGCCGCGGCGTCGAAGCTGCGCGTGATGGCGCCCGTGGCGACACCGGCATTGCCGAGTCCCTGCGCGACCGGGCTCGTCGTGCGCCGAACGTAGCCGGCCGTGCCGGCATTGGCGACGTTCTGCGAGACGAGCGCGATCGAGGCCTGGGTCGCCCGCAGGCCGGCGGTCGCCGTGTTGATCGGATCGAGTCCCATCGCGCGCGTCTCCGTCGCCTGAGCTCACGCCTCCCGGCGGATCAGCGGACGATGTTGATCAGGTCGGACATCATCTGCTGCGCGGTCGACATGACGCGCGTGTTCGCAGAGTAGGCCTGCTGGGTTACGATCATCTTCGAAAATTCGTCGGCAATGTCGGTATTGGATTGCTCGATGCTGCCCCCCTGGATGCTCGACCCGACCAGGCCCGCGAGCGGCGGCCCGGAATCGTCGGTGGCCTTGTAGTTTCCCTTGGAGTCGGGGCTCAGGCCGTCGGGATTCGTGAAGCGTGCGATCGCGACGTTGGCGAGCGTGACGACGGAGCCGTTCGAGAACGTGCCGGTGATCTTGCCCTCACCGGTGATCGTGATGTCGTTGAGTGTGCTTACCCCGTAGCCGTCCTGGGACTGGCCGGTCGCCCGCATCTCGCCGGAATCGGCGCTGAATTGCGTCAGCGTGGCGGCGTTGAACTTCATCGTCACGGCTCCGACCTTGGCATTGTTGATGGTCAGCGGCGTGAAGGTAAGCCCGGTCGCCGGGTCCTTCAGTTTGCCGGAGCTGTCGAAGGTCACGTCCTGATCGGCTTTGACCCAGTTCGACTTTGTCGTATCGACTGTCGTATCGGCCTGATAGTAGAACTGCCACGTCGCAGGCGTTTCCGGCGTCTTGGTCGCATCGGCATTGGCCGTCTTCACCCAGCGGGTGTTGAGGGCCAGCGGTGCGCCGCTCTCGGTGTAGACCGTCATGCCCGGCCCGGCGATGCTGTTGTTGATGAAATTGGAGACGTCGGTTGTCGCGCCGCTGTAGACGATCTGCGTCTTTCCGCCGGTGGTCTGGGTGACGGGCGTGAAGGTCGAGACACCCGAGGTTGCCGACGCACTCGTCTTCGGCGTCAGCGGGAGGTTCGCTTCGAGGGTGAGCGTCTTCGTTCCCTTGGCGTTCAGTGTGGTCTGCGCCAGCTTGATCGGTTGCGTCACGCTGGCCACGCCGGTCGCCGGATCGATGTTCTGGCCGAGCAGGTAGGCTCCGCCACCGTTGACGAGGTAGCCCTCCTTGTCGATCGAGAAGTCGCCGCGCCGGGTATAGGCGTTGACACCGGTGAAGGCGGTCTGCCCGTTGGCGTCGCCGGTGCGATTCTGCACCACGAAGAAGCCGCTGCCCTGGATCGCCATGTTGGTGGGCGTCTGGGTCGCGATGACGTTGCCCTGCATCGCGTTGGTGAGGCGCGCCTGAGCGAAGACCGAACCGGCGGATTCCCGGCCCGGGGTCTGGTCGGCGATCAGGTCGACGAAGCTCGTGTCGATGCGCTTGTAGCCCGTGGTCTGCGAGTTCGCGATGTTCCCCGAGATGTTGCCGATGGCGTAGGACTGCGACTTCAGTCCCGAGACCGAGGTCTGCAACGCGGCGAAGATGTCCATGGCGGGCGGTTCCGTCAGCGGCCGGGCATTGGGCCTTGCCGTGCCGGCCGCAACCCGCGTGCCACGGCCAAGCCGTTGATTTCATTGACCCGGACCTTGCCGGACCCGGCAGGATCGGCATCCATGCGGCCCTCGCCCCGGCAAAACCTGCCGGGTCCCTCCGCGCCGCGCCCGGCCGTTTACGGGCCGTTATCCGCCCCGTCCTAGGATGGCGGGTGGATCGTCGGAGGGAGGCGCATGCGCGGCAAGCGGACGAGTCTCGTACACCTCATCTACTTCTCGCGCCTCGCCCTCTCCTCGGAGCCGCAACTGCGCACCAGCCAGATCGGCGACATCACCCGGCAGGCGCAGAAGAAGAACGAGTTCTCGGTGATCACGAGCTTCCTGATGATCGACCAGAACTTCGCCGCCCAGGTCATCGAGGGCGAGCGCAACCTCGTGCACGAGACCTTCAACCGCATCACCGAGGACCAGCGCCACCGCGACGTGCTGATCTGCGAGTGGCGCGAGATCCCCAAGCGCGAGTTCGTCAACTCCTTCAAGGTGGTGGTCCGGGGCCCCGCCAGCGAGCCGCACTTCGCCAAGGCGAACCTGATGCCGGCGTTCCAGCGCGGTACGCCGAAGGCGAGCGCGATCCTCGGCCTGGCGAGCGCCCTCCAGGTCGACGCGATGTCCAAGCAGGGCATCGACCACCTGTTCATCTAGTTCGGGCATGGAGGCTTCCCTGCCCAACCCGCGTTCGGAATTCGAGTAGACGCCGATGAGCGAGACGCCCCCGATCCTCGTGGTCGACGACCAGGAGAAGCTCCTGCGCCTCGTGGTGATGCTGATGAACCGCATCGGCTTCCCCGACGTGGAGGGCGTGACGGACGGCCTTCAGGCGCTGGAACGGATGCGCGAGCGCCGCTACGCCCTGGTGATCGCCGACCTGGAGATGGAGCCGATGGACGGCATCGCGCTCCTGCGCGAGATCCGCGCCGACGACGCGCTGATGAACACGCCCTTCATCCTCACGGAGGCGTCCTTCGACTTCGAGGACATCAACGTCGCCCACCAGGCGGGCGCGGACGCCTTCATCCTCAAGCCCTTCGACATGGCGGTGCTCAAGTCGAAGCTGAAGCAGGTGCTCAACGGCAAGCCGCGCCGACGCGAGGCGCCGGTCGCGGCCGAGACGAGCCTAAGCATGGATTTCCCGATGCTCGGCAAGTTCTGAGGGCGGACGGGGTCGGCCGGTCCGCCCTCAGCCGGCCCGCTTCTGGTAGTCCTTGATGTCGGTGAAGCGCACCGCCGGGTAGCGCTCCTCCTCGTAGCGCAGCGAGAAGGCGGTGGTCGCCATGAAGACCGGCGCCCCGTCGAGGTCGCGCGCCATGCTGGAACCGTGGCTGTCAACGAACTTGTCGAGTTCGGCCTCCGAATCCGACGAGACCCAGCGGCAGACGGTGAAGCGCGAGGTCTCGTAGTCGATCGGCAGCCCGTACTCGGCCGCCAACCGCTCCTTGAGCACGTCGAGCTGCAGCGCGCCGACGACGCCCACGATGGCCTGGGAGCCGTCCTGCGGCACGAAGACCTGCACCACGCCCTCCTCGCCCATCTGCTGGAGGGCTTCGCGAAGCTTCTTGGCCTTCATCGCGTCGGTGAGCTTGATCCGACGCAGGATCTCGGGCGCGAAGCTCGGCACACCCCGGAAGACGATCTCCTCGCCCTCGGTGAGCGTGTCGCCGATGCGCAGCGTGCCGTGGTTCGGGATGCCGACGACGTCGCCCGCGTAGGCCTCGTCCGCGATGGCGCGGTCCTGGGCGAAGAAGAACTGGGGTGCCGAGAGAGAGATGGGCTTGGCCGTGCGCACGAGCCGCGCCTTCATGCCCCGCTGCAGCCGCCCCGAGCAGACCCGCATGAAGGCGATGCGGTCCCGGTGGTTCGGATCCATGTTCGCCTGGATCTTGAAGACGAAGCCCGTCATCTTCGGCTCCGAGGGCTCGACGGTGCGCTTGTCGGCATCCTGGCCGCGCGGCGGCGGCGCGAAGCGAGCGAGCCCGTCGATCAGGTCGCGCACGCCGAAGTTCCGCAGCGCCGAGCCGAAGAAGACCGGCGTGAGGTGCCCCTCCCGGAAGGCGGCGAGGTCGAAGGCCTTCAGGCCGCCCTCGGCGAGTTCGACCTCGTCGCGCCACGCCTGCGCGGCGCCGTCCTCGGTCAGAAGCTCGTCGAAGAGTGCGTCGCCGGGGCCGGAGACGGGAATCGTGCCGGCATCGTCCGCCGCGTCGAGCCGGCGCACGCGGTTGCCGCCGAGCTCGTAGGTGCCCGCGAAGGTGCGCCCCAGCCCGATCGGCCAGGTGACGGGCGCGACGTCGAGCGCCAGCGTCTTCTCGATCTCGTCGAGGAGGTCGAACGGGTCGCGCGCCTCGCGGTCGAGCTTGTTCACGAAGGTGACGATCGGGATGTCGCGGAGCCGACAGACCTCGAACAGCTTGCGGGTGCGCGCCTCGATGCCCTTGGCGGCGTCGATCACCATCACGGCGGAATCGACCGCGGTGAGCGTGCGGTAGGTGTCCTCCGAGAAGTCCTCGTGTCCCGGCGTGTCGAGCAGGTTGAAGACGCAGTCGCCGTACTCGAACGTCATCACCGAGGTGACGACCGAGATGCCGCGCTCCTTCTCGATGCCCATCCAGTCCGAGCGCGTCGAGACGCGGTTGCGCTTGGCCTTGACCTCGCCCGCGAGCTGGATGGCGCCGCCGAAGAGCAGGAGCTTCTCGGTCAGCGTGGTCTTGCCGGCATCCGGGTGGGAGATGATCGCGAAGGTCCGTCGCCGCGCCACGGGGTCCGGGTTGGCGGGGTCGGTCTTCGTCTGGGTCTGCATCAGCATGGGGCGAGCTCGGGAAACCGCGGGTCCGGTCGGGCGATCGCGGCGGGTGCGATGGATCTGGCGCGGGTCGCCCGCATGTAAGCCGATCGTCGCGCCAGCGCAAAAGCGGCGCGTTCAGCCCCGCCCGATCCAGGGCATCTTCGTCGCGGCCAGCGTCATGAACTGGACGTTGGCCGAGAGCGGCAGCCCGGCCATGTAGAGCACCGCCTCGGCGACGTGGCGGACATCCATCACGGCCTCGGCGCGGAACGACCCGTCGGCCTGCCGGACGCTCTGGGCGAAGCCGCGCGTCATCTCGGTCTCGGCGTTGCCGATATCGATCTGCCCGCAGGCGATGTCGTAGGGGCGTCCGTCGAGTGCGGTCGCCTTGGTGAGCCCGGTGATCGCGTGCTTCGTCGCCGCGTAGGGCGCCGAGTGCGGACGCGGCACCTGCGCCGAGATCGAGCCGTTGTTGATGATGCGCCCGCCGCGCGGATCCTGTGCCTTCATCATCCGGAACGCGGCGCGCGTACAGAGGAAGGCGCCGGTGAGGTTCGTGTCGAGGCTCGCCCGCCAATCCTCGAGATCGATCTCGTCGATCGGTGCGGCCTTGGTGAAGATGCCGGCATTGTTGAACAGGACATCGATTCGGCCGAACGCCTCTCGCGTCCTCGCGAACAGACGATCGACTTGGTCAGGAGCGGTGACGTCGGACTCGACGACGATCGTGTTACCGCCGATCTCGGCCGCGACCTGTTCGAGCGGGGCCAGCCGCCGACCGGACAGAACGACGCCGTAATGCGCGGCCGCGAACGCACCGGCCACCGCGCGCCCGATCCCGGATCCCGCCCCGGTCACCATGGCGATCCGCTCGATCATCTGCGCCCCCTGCTCGACACCGCTTGTGCCGTCGCCATACCTGTTGCCACCGGCCCGATCCAGGGTTAGAGACCGCCCACCCTCGGTGGGGCGTCGCCAAGTGGTAAGGCAGCGGTTTTTGGTACCGCCATTCCCAGGTTCGAATCCTGGCGCCCCAGCCAAGCCTCCGCTAAGTCATTGATCTGACTGCAATCTGCTCGAGGCCGCCGACGCGGCCCAGCCGATTGTACGCAGAGCTGTTGCACGCGCTTGTCCACAGGGGCAGGCCGTTGACGATTTGTTCTAACGTGTACCGGCGCGGGGCGGTATACTGGTGGCGTAGGCGATTCCGTTGCGATGAGCGGACACGACCGCTTGGTGCCTCTGCTAAGGGGAGTTCCGCCACGGTTGCTCTCAGCCTGGGCACAACCGATCCGGCGAGTGCGCGCACACTCGGCTGGGCACTCAACGCGGAAAGCCTCCGCGTCCGGGACGATCCCGCCATGCGTAGCACCAGTCAGATCCGTGACCATCTCCGCGCCTATGTCGACCGGGAGCGAAGCGCGCGCTTGACGCGCCTGCGGCGCGACCTCGATCCGCCGCGTGATCCGCTCGTCGGCGACTGGCCGGCGCTGATGGAGAGGCGTGCGCGAGAGTACCGCATCTTCGGGCGTCTGCAGGCGCTCGCAGGCGAGGACGGCTTCGATGCGGGGTACGACAGCGAACTCGATGCGCGCCTCAATCAGGAAGGCTTCAGTCTGACGGAACGCGGAGCGATCCGCCGCCGCATCGTGAACGGCTATCTGCGCGATCTCGGACGCCCTGACGAGACCGGCCGGCTCACACCACCTCGCGCCTATCTCCAGGCCATGCTGATCAGCATGGGCGAGCCTGTGACCGAAGCCGGACTGAAAAAGTGCCTGCGCGGTCTCGCCGCCGTTTCGGGGCACGTCTCGTGCGAGTTCGCCACGACCTATGCCGAGGCCCGCCGCGATCCGCGGGAGGCCTGGGCCAACCTCTCGGCGATGCGTGCCAGGGGTGAGATGCCGCGCGACACGCTGGGCTGGGCCACATCCGACTTCGACGGGGCCGACAGCTTCGAGTGGGGCGACTTCGAGGTCCAGGCCCCAAACATGCCGCCGCAGTCAGAGGGAAGCGATACAGATCCGGCCGGTCTCAAATCCGCTCCCCTCAGCCAGCCGGCACCCGACCAAGACCCTATAGCCGACCGGAACCATCCACCCGCGGCATCAGACCCTGCGTCGTACCCTCCGAGGACGGAGGCGGCCGCACCGGAAGAGGCGTCAGGGCCATCGTCTTGGCCTTCGGAGCTTGACGGGAAGGATCGCGTTCCAGCCGCCACCGATCGCACTCCAGACGTCGATCAACGAGGTCTGGACGATGCGCGTGAGGGCAGCGAAGCCGATTCCGGTCCGGTCACGAACTCGCTGACCGAGGTGGTCGAACAACTCATCACGCACAAGGGCACCACCTGGGATGAGAAAACCCAGCGTCAGCACCGGTCGGTCGCGGCAATGCTGGGCAATATCGCAGGCACCGACGACCTGCGGCAGATCAAGCACGCCCATCTCGCTGCCTATATCCAGAACCTTTCGAATCTGCCGAAGTCCTACGGCAAGAGTTCACGTGACGCGGCGCTGCCGATCGCGGACTTGGTCGAGCGCGGACGAACGATGCGGGCCGCGGGGCAGACCGAGAAAGTCGGGCTCAGCCCCGCGACCGTGAACCGGCATATCACGCAGCTCTCGACGATCGCGAAATATTGCCGGGCCAAGCAGCGCCCGATCGGGAAGGTCGAGCTCCTGGGCGACTTCCGCCTGATCGACCCGGAGCGGGACGGCGAGAAGCGACCGGCTTTCGAGGTCGACGAGGTGAAGACGCTGTTCGCGCACCCCGTCTGGACGTCGACGGCCTCGGAAGCGGAGATGCTGCGGGTTGCACGGGGGCAGCAGATCTTCGCAGCCGTCTATTGGCTGCCGCTCCTGGGCTACTACACCTGCGCGCGCCTGTCCGAACTGGTCTACCTCGAGCTCGGCGACATCGATGTGGAGCAGGCCGCGCTCAAGATCCGGCCGACACGCAGACGGCGCCTCAAGAACGCGGTGTCGCGTCGGACGCTGCCACTCCATCCAGAGCTGATCCGCCTCGGCTTCCTGGATTACGTGCGGGGCAGATCCGGTGCACGAAGCGATCTGATCTTCGCGGAGATCGCGCAGTTTGGCGAGAACACGCCCTTGTCGAACCTGTTCGACAAGCGCTGGACGGTCGTTCTGGACGAAGCCGTGCCTTCGGCCCGTGAGGAGCGCAAGACATTCCATTCCTTTCGGCATTTCGGCAATACAGAGATGATCCGGCAGCAGGTGCTCGATCCCATCCGCGAGTCGATGATGGGCCATGAGGGCGCCACCGTGAACTCACGGAACTACAAGAAGACGCTCAAGCCTGAAGATCTGCAAACGGCCATTGCTGCCATTCCCGAAGTCACGCGGGATCTGCGGGCGTATGACTGGACGCTCATTGGGCCATCGCTGACGCTCGGCTCTTTGGGGGACCAAGTATCGGCAAATGGACGTTCGTCGCGCCGCCGATCCCTTCCATCATCGCCACTTCACTCGCTGCGGAAGGACAACAGGGAAGAAGCTGGACGGTCTTCTCTGCTGCCTGAGGCGTGTCCGCGCCGAAACCAGAAGCCGTTTGACGTGCCTTGAAGACCCATGCGGCACGTCAGCTTCGGTGACCAACTCACTGACGCAGACCTGCCGTTTTGCGCGCCATCTCGGCCATTCAGCAGACTTCCGGCATCTCAGAAGCGGACATTGGCTCAGGTCGGATCTCAGGTCTCAGATGCGCCGATTTTGTTGAAAAACTGCCAGGCGGCGCGCCAAGCATTGCTCAACACAGGTCGACGAAGAACATGTTTCTCTCATCGACCATACGATGCCACGATCACAACGTATCCTTGGCGGCGCGGCAGCAGGATTTTCTCTGGCAGGCGCCGGTCGTGGTGCTCCTTCGGACCGGCCCCGAGTTTTTCAACAAAATCCGCCATGAGCCGACATTGGGGTAGCTGGCGCTGAACCGCCGCTCTCGACCCCAAGCGGACGATGGCGTTCCCGAGGTCGAAGGTCCGATCCAAGTGTGGGACCGGACCTTCAAGAGTGTCATCGGGTCAGGCGAAGTAGCTCGCGTTGACCTGATCGGCCCGGATGCCGGCCAGATCGACCACACCGCCGCCCGAGAGGGTGAGCAGCGCGTCGCCGTTCTGGGCCGAGGTGACCGTGTAGGTCTGCCCACCCAGCGCGATCCGGTCGCCCTCGGCCTGGTTGAAGCCCAGGATCAGGTCGCGGCCGGAGTTCGTGTCGAACACGTAGCGGTCGGCGCCAAGCCCGCCCACCAGCGTGTCGTCGCCGATCCCGCCCACCAGCGTGTCGGCCCCCTGCCCACCGTAGAGCACGTCGTTGCCCTGGCCGCCGAACAGCAGGTCCGCGCCCTGGTTGCCGTAGACGAGGTCGTTGCCCTGGTTGCCGTAGACGATGTCGTTGCCGGCATTGCCGAACAGCACGTCGTTGCCCTGGTTGCCGTAGAGGCGATCGTCACCCTGGCCGCCATAGGCCCGGTCGTCACCCTGGCCCCCGTAGAGCGTGTCGGCGTCCTGGTTGCCGTAGATCAGGTCGTTGCCCTGGTTGCCGTACACGAGATCGTTGCCGGCGCCCCCCGTATACGTGTCGTTGCCCGAGAGCAGGCTGATCGTGTCGGAACCGCCCGTGCCGACGAGGTTGTCGTTGCCCGATGACGGGCCGACGGGGGCCGGCGTAGGATCGGGGTCGGACGGCGGCGGGGGCGGCGCCCCGACATCGAATAGCACGACATCGTTGCCGCCCGTCGCGCTCACGGTGCTGCCGTTGATGTTGCCGGTGTAGCTGATCCGGTAGCTGCGCCCGTTCGCGGTGAAGGTGGCACCGGGCGTGGTTGTAGTCGCGACGCCTCCGTTGATGACGAGCTTGCCGAACGTGCCCGTGACCGCGTCCCCACCATCGTTGTCGATGAGCCCCACGGTCTGACCCGCCGCGGTGGTGAAGGCGGTCGCTCCTTCGAGGTCGAGGGTCGCTCCGGTGTCGATGGTGACGGTGCCTGCGACGTTGATGCGGTCGGCCGCCGTCGTGCCGTTGATGTCCTGGCGATAGGTCGAGGTGGCATTGAGCGTGAGCGCGCCGGTGGACAGCGTGCCGACGTCCGAGAGCGCGGTGCCGCCGGCCGAGAGCGTGCCTGACACGGCAACACTGCCGCCGATCGTACCTGAACCGCCGGACCGGGCGCCCGCGCTGACCGTCAGGGTCGAAGCCGGGTCGGTGACGCCGTTCACCAGCAGGGTGCCGGACTGTACGAGCGTGGCGCCGGCATAGCTGTTGGACCCGCCTAAGACAACGGTGCCGGCAGAGCCGTTGGCCCCGATCGTCAGACCGCCGCCTGCACCGGAGCCAGGCGTATAGGTTGAACCAGGAACATTAGGCACGCCGGTGGCGCTGCTGTCCGCGATCGAGCCCGACAGCCTGAGCGTGGTGCCGGCGACAGGCGCCAACGTCGTCGTTCCGCTCTGGAGAAACAGGTCAGAGCCGGACGCCGCGCCGTTCCGATTGCTTACACCCTGGCCCGCGGTGACACCGCTGCTGGTGAAAGCGCTGTTGATCGTCCCTGCCGTCGCTAGGACGAGCGTCGCGCCCGCACGAACGAACACCGCACCGCCGAAGGCGGCGCCGCCGCCCCCGTTGGCTCCTCCGCCGATGCCGCCGAAGCCACCGGTGCCGGCGGTACCACCACCGCCACCGCCGAAGCCACCGGTGCCTCCAACGCCACCGCCGCCACCGCCACCGCCGAAGCCACCAGTGCCGCCGCCGCTACCGCCGCCGCCGCCACCACCGAAATCGCCGCCGGCACCTCCTTGTGTGGCACCGCTACCACCCCCACCGCCACCACCGCCGCCAAGAGTGCCTGGGGTTCCCGACGAGGTTCCACCCCCTCCTGTGCCACCTAATCCTCCGGCATCCAGTCCATTGCCGCCCCCTCCGCCTCCTCCGAAGAAGCCCGCCTCCCCTCCGCCACCGCTACCACCGCCTGTGCCGCCACCGCCGCCGCCGCCGCCGCCGCTTCCAGAGCCAAGTCCGCCCGAGCCGCCGCCGGTCGCCGTTGCGCTATTACCATTGCGTCCAGTGCCGCCGCCGGCTCCTCCAGCGCCGCCGGGTCCGGCTCCACCAGACCCACCAGAGGAGTTGAAACTGCCGCCGCCGCCGCCGCCGCCGCTGTAGCCGCCGCCGCCGCCGATGCCGCCACTTGTTAGTGAACCACCGTTACCCCCAAGACCTCCGCCGCCGGCCCCAATGTTACCTGTGCCCACCCCCCCGACAGCCGTGTTGTTGGCAAAGCTGACGTTGGTGACGGTGGTGGTGCCGGTATTGACGAAGATCGCGCCACCGGCGCCCATACCGCCGCCGCTTCCTTGGCCGCCGGTCGCCTTGCCGTCTGCGATGGTGAGGTTCTGGATCGCCACCGTGCCCGACAGCACGAAGAAGACGCGGTTCGCGTTGCCACCGCTGATCGTCAGGCCGGGCGCATTGGCGCCGTCGATGGTGATGTCGGATTTGATGGCAGGCAGAGGCGTGCTGCCGACGATGATGGTCTGCCTGGCTAACCCCGCGGCGAAAGTGATGGTGCTTGCACCAGTTTCCGCATTGGCGCTGATGATGGCCTGACGCAGCGAGCCCGCACCGCTGTCGCTCGTGTTCGATACAGTGAAATCAGCCACGTCGGCCCTCTGCGACAAATCCAGACAGGCGCTGGCTCGAACAGTGCTCGGCTCGGCTCAGCAGCGCTCAGAGCATTCGATTTTATCGATTTCTTCACGGACCGCCTTAACCGAGCGTCCCAATCCACCGCGTGTAGCGACCAAGCAAGGTCGTGTTGCCCTGAAGTCACGCCTCGTCGTTTGCAATTTAAGCGTGTAGTCAGCTCGGGTCGCGCGAAGATTGTGTGGACAAGACGACCCAGCGCAGTTGCATGCCGTTGATGCCGGGCAGGGTCTGGGTTCTCGGCTGAGATACCGTATTTGCGGTCGGCCAGCGGTCTCGACCAGCAAACAGCATTGAGGAGGCGGCTTGAGTGGGGGGCAGCGAGAGGCCGGCGAACAGCCCGAGGCGGACAGGACGTTCTGCGCGCAGGCGTCCTTCTCGACGGACCTGCTCCCGCCGCACCAGCGCTTCGAGGCGTGGCGCGCGCTCATCGGCCTGACCCACGACCTCAGCGCCGATCCGGCCGGCTTCTCGGCCCAGCTGCGCACCGTGCGCGTGGACGAGATGCTCGTGCACGTGATGGACGCCTCACCCCAGGCGGTCGCCCGCTCGTCGGCGCAGGTCCGGCGCGACGGCCTCGACCACGTCGTGCTGCACTTGAGCCACCATGCCCAGCGCCTGACCTCGGGCGAGCGCGAGTTGCGCGTGCCGGCCGGCGCCATCACGCTGAACGATGTCACGCAGACGCATCGGCGTGCGACCGCACCGGAGCGGGGATCCGTGATCCTGAGCCTGCCGCGCGATCTCCTCGCCGAAGCGTTGCCGGGCCTCGACGGCCTGCACGGGCGCGTCCTCTACGACGGCGCGGGCAGCCTGATGCGCGACCACATGCTGGACCTCGCCGACCAAGCCGGGACGTTGCGGCGGGCGGCGGCGGCCGACGTGGCGCGCGTCACCGTGCACATGCTCGCGGCCTGCCTCGCCCCCACGGCCGAGCTGATCGCGCGCGCTCGCGAGCCACTCGCGCACGCCCTCGTCCGCCGGGCCAGGCGCTACATCGAGGCCAACCTCGCCGCGCCGACACTGACCCCGGACAGCGTCTGCCATGCCATGGGCGTCTCGCGCTCGACGCTGTTTCGCGCCTTCCAGCCCTACGGCGGGGTGGCACGGGTGATCTGGGAGCGTCGCTTGCAGGCCCTGCGGCGGGACCTTCTGGGCGGTGCGCCCGGCACGATCGCGGAGATCGGCGAGCGCTACGGTTTCGGCAGCGGCGTCCAGATCAGCCGCAGCTTCCGCCGCGCGTTCGGCCTGAGCCCGTCCGAGTTCCGCCAGGAGCAGACGATCCGGCTGCGGGACAGGCTGCCGGCTGCGCCGGGACCGGACCTCTTCACGCAGTGGGTTCGGCATCACGGATGAAGGCCCGCTCCCGGAGGCGAAGCGGTCCGACACGCAGACGCACGTCGATGTCGCCTTCCCACCCCATCCGGACCTTCGGCGGAGGCGGCTCGAATGTCTGCAAGGGGTCAGGAGTTCGCACGGCGATTGTTCGGCTGTGCGCCATAAGCGGCCTTTCAAACAGAGCCCTCGGAATGGCCGCTTAGCCTCCGAAAGCTGCCATTGGCATGGAGTGGCAAGTCCCGGCGGCCACAACACCCTCGAACCGGTCTCTGCCGTAGCTTTTCGAGCCGCGGGACAGATCGCTCAGGCGATCCCGCCGCGCGGTGATGCGAGTGCGGGCATCAGGTGCGTCGTCTGCGGTCCACCTGCCTCGGCAGCACCGGGAAAAGCACTGGTGCCGCGGCCAGGATCGGCTTCCACGTCGCGCTCCAATTCTCCATTGGAACCGGATCGGAGCGGTGGACGAGGTCGAGGAACGCCAAGCCCGCCTCCGCCGTCGCACGCTTGACCAAGGGGTTCAGCGGCCCGCCGTTCCGGAGGGAGCGGTCGGTGAAGACGCTGTGCGAACCACCCTGGAACACGACGAGGGCCTTCTGCGCCGTGGGAACGGCGTTGAAGACATCGACGCGGTCCTGCACCGGGGAATAGCGGCCGGGTATGCGGATCGTGTCTTCCGTCGTGGTCACGTGGAGGGTGGGGACATTCACCGAGGCAAGGACCGCGGCGAGGTCGGCCTCGCCGTAGAAGGGCGGTGCCGATATGACGATGCTCGCCGTGAAGCGCGGGTCCCTGTGCCCGACGGGTTTCCCGTCCCGGATCACTTGGGCGCCGGTGAGGATCAGGGTGGTGTTCGCCCCGTAGGAGTGGCCGGCCGCGACGATGCGTTTCCGGTCGATGGCGGCATGGAAGGGACTGTCACGGCTGAGCAGTCGGTCGAGGCCGAAACTCACGTCCCGGGTCCGCTCGATGGCCTCGCGCTCGTCCGCCGCGCCGTCGAGGCGGTCGAGAAGCAGGAGCGGGTTACCCTCCCAAAGAGTCTGGTCGCTGCCGACATGCTGGATATGCAGGCTGGCGGTCCCGCGAGCCGACCATCCCTCGCCGAGGTAGCTGTAGCCTTTTCGCGTGCCGCCGAGCCCATGAGAAAAGACGATCAGCGGGATCGGTCCCTTTATGTTGGAGGTGGCGGGCCAGTAGAGCCGGGCCGGCACCGCGCGCTGACGCGAGGGGTCGACCCATTCGAAGTCGATGAACCGTGCCTCGGCGGACGAAGGCAGGGCCCCTGCCGGAAGAGGCGCGAGCCAGGCTCCAGCACTCGCCGCCAGGGCCATCGCGCAGAAGCGGCGGCGGCTGAGGCCGCGGGAGCTCGGCTCCGGGAGAGCACATGAACGTTTCGCGACATCGGCAATGGTGTTCATGAAGGTCTCGCGATGATTGATGGGCAGGTTGATCGGGATGGACCCTGGCGGCTCGTGTTTGGCACCTCTACGGACGTCGATGGGTGTTTGGCCGCCATCCGGAAGTGCCGACGCCATGCCTCGCTCATGACAAGCGATGGAAAGCGTCTGCTCCGGATCCCTGAAGAGGGCGGCCGACAACCTCGCCGACGACCGCGAGCCTCCGCCGTTCGACGAGCGCATGCACGGCCATCTCCCCGCTGCGCCCCCTCAGGGCATACTGCCCCAAGGCTTCCGCTTCGATGCCGTCCGGGAGCACGGGGATTCTGGAAAGGACGGCTTCCGAAACGAGCACGGACCGCTTCGTCTCCCGGCACAGGCCTTCCAATCGGGCGGTCGCGTTCATGACGTCGCCGAAGTAGGCGATCTTGTGCCGGTCGACGCCTATCTCGGCCGTGACGACACTGCCGCCATGCAGAGCCGCGCGAAGTTCCGGGACAAGTCCGAACCTTTTTGTCCATCGGTCACGGTCATCGCGGAGCGTTTTTCGGATCGCGAAGACGCAGTCGATGCACCTCGCCCGCTCGACGCCCTGCATCAGCGGCCATGATATGATCACCTGATCGCCAATGTAATCGTCGATCTGACCGCGGTGCCGGCGAATCGGTTCGGCAATCGTCTCGAAGACGTCTTTCAGCAGTTCCTGCGCCGCGAAGTCCCCGTGCTTCTCCGCATAGGTGGTCGAACCGACGAGGTCGAGGAACAGGAAGATGCGCTCCTCGCTTCGCGGGCGGTGATAGCGTCCGAGGATCAGGTTGGTGAACGTCCTGCTTCCGATCAGGTCACGCACGCGCAGCACGCCGATGAGGAGGGCCGACACCGCCATCGCGTAGAGCACGGCCTGGAGCCGGGGTGTCACGAGCTCGGTCAGGCTCTTGTCCGTCAGCCCCAGGGCTCGGACCACGAGGCCCGTCGCGGACATTCCTACGACGATCACGAGAAGCAGGCTGATCTCCGCCGCTGCGAAGTACGCCAGGGAGGGCAGTCGCCGCAGGCAGGTCGTGTACCGCGGGAACAGGGCACCGCGCTCGTAGGCGATGGCGAGGACGCCGATGCACGTGCCGTACGTCACGCCGAGCACGGCCGGCCCCTCGTGGAACAGGATGCCATACAGGGCGCCGAACGCGGCGCTGGCGGCGGCGATGACGATCCAGAACGTAAGCGAGCCGTTCGTCATCGTTTCCATCCGGGTGGGAGGCGTTCTGGGATGGCCGGGGCAGGGCCATGTGCATGGGATCGTTGGGATCGGGTTCGTCGAGGCGTCCTACCGTGCCCGGCGCAGGATGATCGTTTGGCCGAGAAGCGGGATACCGAGGTACCCACGCAACTCCATGTGCCTGTTTACCAGCGAGACATATGCCGAGTAGGTACGACCGGACGAGCCGTCGTAGAGACTCCCTCCTTCCCGGCGCCGGCCTTCCTGATCCCATCTCAGGCCGGACAGGATGACCGTGCCTCGCAGGTTGCGGCCACGCAGGGCCGGATCCGGGTTCAGGGTATTGGCCCGGGAGGTCCTGCCGTCGGCTTCCATGACGCGTGCGCTATGGATGATGCGGGCCTCGTAGGTCTCGTCCACCTCATAGACTTCGAACTTGAGCTGGCCGTCGTCCTCGGCCCACACGCCGACGATGTCCTGCGCCGAGGGCGTCTGAGCGGAGGCCGGCCCCGCCGGCAGTCCCACCAACAACCCAGCCAGGATCGCGGCCCATGGCAGCCACCATCTCGATCCCGGCATCCGGCGGCTCCTGTGCTGGTCGACGTTTGATTGGGACGGCTCGCCCAATGACCAGGACCTATTGGAAAGCAGCGCCGGACAGCCGTTCGGCCTCGGTCCACAACCGAGCCGCAATGGCCTCGTCCCGGGCTTGGGCCGGAATGGCGGCAGGGCCGGGCGGGCCGCGGGTCTCGCCCAAACGCGTCGGGCCATAGTATCCCCCGCCCGACGCGAGCGGCGATGACGCGGCATACAGGGTCGGCAGGGCTCCCTGCGCCGCCGGCTGGAACATAAACCACAGGTAGGTCCGCATGACGCCGGCGAAGCTCCGGCGACCCGAGCCGTTCGGCAACAAGTCCGTCCGCGAGATCCCCGGATGCGCGGCAAGGCTGGTTATCCCCCAGCCGTTCGCGTCGCTGCGCCGCCGCAGTTCGAGCGCGAACATCAGGCACGCGAGCTTCGACTGGCTGTAGGCCGCCATCGGGCGATAAGCGCGCTCCGCCTGCAGGTCGTCGAAGTCGATGCGGCCGCTGCGTGCCGCCACGCTCGACAGCGTGACCACGCGGGGCTCGCGCCCCCGCCGCAGTAAAGGTAGCAGGTGGGCGGTGAGCGCAAAGTGTCCGAGGTAGTTCGTGGCGAACTGCAACTCGTAACCATCGCTTGATGTCTTGCGCGTCGGCGGTTTCATCACCGCGGCATTGTTGATCAGCAGGTCGACGCCCTTTAGGTCGCCCACCATGCGCTCAGCGAAGGCGGCAATCGAAGCAAGGCTTGCCAGGTCGAGAAGCTCGAAGCGGACCCTGCCGTCCGGCGACTTCTGGCGTATCGCCGCGATGGCCTGTGCACCCCTAGTCGGGTTTCGCCCGGCGACGATGACCTCAGCGCCCGCCTGCGTCAGTGCGAGCGCATCCTCGAACCCGAGGCCCCCTGTCCCGGTCACGATTGCAACCCGTTCCGACTGGGACGGCAGGTCCTTCAACGCCCAATCAGACATCTGGGTTTTTTCCCCTTGCCCAAGGCCAAATCGCACTCGATGCAAAAATATTCTCGCACCGAGTGCAGCTTTGTATGTGCGGAATCGCATGCCAGAACGCGGGCATGGACATCGTGTCATCGAAGCCGAGTGGCGTGCGCGCGCGTAAGCGCCAGGAAACGCTGGAGCGGATCGCGGAAACTGGCCTGAGGCTCTTCAGCCGGAACGGCTATGAGGCGACGACCCTCGACGCCATCGCCGAGGGCGCCGGAATTTCACGTCGGACTTTCTTCCACTACTTCAAGTCGAAGGAGGAGATCCTTCTGGATTGGCAGTTGCGGGGGTTCAGCGCATCCCTTCGCAAGGCTGTCCTAGCACAGCCTGCCGGAAAGGGACCAGTGGAGGTGGTCCGCGATGCCATGCTGATACTATCCGATGGCTTTCGGACCCAGGAATTCATCAGCATCGACCGAGTTCTGCGGTCCAGCGAAACTCTCAAGGCGCGTAAGCAGGCGACCTATGGCCTGCATGAGCAGGCTTTGTATGCGACGCTTATGGAGCGATGGCCGGATCCTGACCGTGGCGCAACCCTACGACTCGTCGCGATGGCCTCGCTTGGCGCCATGCGTCTGGCAATTGAGGCGTGGATACAGGCGGGTGGAGATCGGCCGGTGGACTCCTTCCTGCACGCTGCGTTCGACGGGCTCGCATCCGAGTTCGGAAAGCCTTCTTGATAGCTTAGGACCCTATGCGGATGGACCCGCCAGGATCCGTTAGGCTGACAGCGTGGTCAGGCTGCCGCTCGCTGGGAAACGGGGCGACGGCGCAGCGCGGTTTGCTCAATCGACGGAGGTGCGTAGCCCGACAATCACAGCGGGGCTACGTCGGTGCCCGGTGGCTCGATGGCATCGAGCGTCGTATTATCGAGGACCACCTTCGGCCCCCGAGATAGCTGTCGAGCTGTTCGGGCGTGCGCGGCCCGATGACCGCCGACGAGAGCGCCGAGCGCGTAGCCGGCTCGCGGTCCAGCAGGCTTCACGGGTGCCGCCACATAAGGATGTCACCGTCGAGATCGACAACCTTCCAGCCCGGTTTGACGGCTACACTCCTGTACCCGAACCTGCTGATGTCATGCCCGCCGCAGACAGGTCCGCTTCTTCGTAACGAGCAGACGTCTGGGTCGGCACAGTTGAAAGTCTGCAAGGGGGCAGGAGTTCGCACACCGCTTGTTCGGCTGTGCGCCATGTGCTGACACTCCGTCGGGAGATGCTGAACCGCCGCTCCCGACCCGTTGCGGACCCTGGAAAGGTCCGCTTCGAGGCTGTTGATGAGATAGGGTCTTACGTCTGGGTGGGGTGGATTTCGGACATTCATCTTCGAAGTTGAGAAGGTCTGCTTACGACCCTGAGACTGTTGCGCATCACAATCAGCAAACGCCTGAGCGGTTTGGCTACTGCACTAGCACAGCACCGTCGCAGACGGTGTCAGGGATAGTCACGTCCACGTACCCCACGTGTACGCCGACTGTACGCAGCACACCGTCGAGAATGCCGTCGATCGAGGGGGCGACCGCCGTGAGCGTCGGTCCGAGGAGGGGCTTCAAGAGCACCATCAGCCCCGGATCCGCTCCAGCGATGCTGAGCTTCAAGCTCCACAGCAAGCTGCTGGTAAGCGATCGCGCGAGCCCCGTACTGGCGACGCGGCGCGTCGCGCCCCGGGCGATGTCACCGTCCGTGAAGGTTATGCTCTGGGCTGCCGACGCAGCGAGATCGGTGCGGCCCTGCGCTGTCACCGAGACCGCCGGCAGGCTTAGCAGGATCGCGGCGCGGGTCAGGTCGGGGCCTGGCCCTCCGAGCACGACGGACGAGCGCGGCATGTCCGCAACCGCCAGGGTGAGCAGGCCCGGCTGCGCGTCGACGCCAACGCGGCGCTCCCTTCTGTCCGACCAGGGGCAGGTCAGCGCGCGCAGCGTCGCTCGCCCCGGGGCGACCTCGACGTAGAGGGGCAGGTTGAGGCTGCCAAGACCGAGCGGGGCGGCGAGCGCGACCTCTAGCAGGAGCCGGACCTGTGCCGTGTGGACGGAGGCCTCCAAGCCTCCCGGCCGCGCCCAGCCCGAATTCTGCCGACGTTCACCCATCGCGAGGGTCAGGCGCGCCGAGAGTAGGCCGGGCACGCTCGCTCCGAGATCGACCGAGACCGGGCGCTGACCGTTTCCGAGGTTCGCCGCATTCGCGATCAGGTCGAGTAGGCCGAGGGGCGGCCCCTTGGAGCTGGGCTCCATCGACAGGTGTATGGCGGCGCCCAGATCGGCGATCCGCGCGACCGGCACCGTGGCGGCCGAGCTGGCCGAGCCCGCAAGACCGCTCAGGACAGTGCCGAGCGCGGCGAGCGCCGGCGCAGCGTTCGCCTCGCCCTGCGCCGCGACTCGCAAGGCACCGACAATCTGCCCCATGCTGGCCCGCGCCTGCAAAATCTCCGCGTAGCGCCCGACCGGTCGCCCGAGGCTAGCCGCCAGCGCGTCGAGAAAGCGCAACGCGTCGACCCTGGTCGAGAGAAGCGCGGTGTAGTCCAGAGTGGTCAGCGACAGCCGGGTGCCGAGCATGGCGCCGAGCACCGCGTTGCCGATGCCTGCGTCGAGGGAGGCGGCTCCGGAGCCGATGGTCAGGGCGGCGAACTGCGCCTGCGCAGCGGTCCCCGTTACCGCAACAGGGATTGTCCGCGGCAGGCCGACGAACTGCCCGAGATGTGTCCGCACCCCGGTCTGCATGGAGACGCGTACCGCGTTGCCGGAGGGGAGGCCAGCCGTGAAGCGCGTGGCGGCATCCACGGCCGCGTCAGCCCGGTAGAGGCCGAGGCTCACGGTGACGGAGCCCTCATGGCCATAACCGTTATCTGCGAGCGAGCGGCGCGCAAGGGGTTCGGCCTGAGCCAGGTTCGAGGCGGCCACAAGGACCGCGAGATCGACCGCACATTGAGCGCGGCGGCGCGCCAGCGCGATGCCACCGAGATCGATGCCGATACTCGCCAGCGCCATGACGGCCAGGGCGCCCGCGGCCGTCACCACGAGCACGCTGCCGCGGCAGTCGCGCCGCAGGTCCCGGACCAATGCGCGAAGCCGCGTCGCGACCCAGACGGCGGGTTTGCGGCGGGCGACCGCTCGCCAACCCGCGACGACGGCGGGCAGGTGCAGGGGCATGGGCGTCCTCACAATCCGCCGCGGCGGAGGCTGGCGGTGCGCACGAGCGTGCGCGGCACCGGGATCTGCTGCGGGATCAGGTTGAGCAGCGTGGCGTTGAGGTCGCTGCGCAGCGTGACGGTGAACAGGTCAGGATCGGACATGTCCGGCCCGGCCGCGATCGTGATCGCGCCGCCGGTCAGGAGCGGGTTCGCGGCAAGACCGCGCCGGGCCGCCTCGGTGGCGAGCGCAACGCGCTCGGCCGAATCGAGGCCGGCGATCGCCGCTCTGGCGGCCTCGCTCGCGATGCTCTGCAGGCCGTGCGCGAAGCCCAGGAACGAGCCGAAGGCGACGATGCCGAGAAGCAGCGCCACGAGCAGGGGGGCCACGAGCGCGAATTCGACCGCGGCCGCGCCCGATCGCTCGGACAGGCGTGCCGCCCGCGCGGACCATTCGTCTCGGATCATACGGCCTCGCAGGGCAAGGAACGCCATCGACGGGGGCCTCTCCAGGGTGCGGCGCGCGGGCCCCAGAAGGCTCGGCGGGATCGGCAGCGGAGCGAGCGGCTCGCCTACCAGGCGAGTGTCAAGCCGCCGCGGCCGGCGACGTTGGCCTGTCCGCTGGTCGAGAAGCCGACGCCACCTGAGACGAACAGGTTGTCGGAGACCCGCGCGACGCCGCTCGCCCCGAAGCCCGTCTCGCCCCGGTAGGTGCCGAAGCTCGTCGAGACCGCGAAGGTCTTGCCCGCCGGCAGCACCGCGCCGGTCAGTGCCAGGGCGATCGCGGTTCCCTGGTAGGCGCCGCGCATCTCGCGCTGCAGCCGACCGACGCTGCTCTCCAGCGCACCGACCCGTCCGCCAAGCGCGTCGACCCGCCCCTCCAGCGCGGCGATGTTGCCCGGGCCGTAGCCCGAGGCGGCGAGGTTGCCGGCGGCATCCGTGGTGATGAACTGGGTCGCGCCGCTCTGGGCGTTCCGGCTCGCCGCGGACGCGATGCCGGCCATGGTGTAGGTGCTCTGCCCGGAGCCGAGCGCGACCTGCCCGGCCCGGCTCGTCCGCGCGCCCGTCCCGATCGCGACGGACCCGGCCTGCGTCGCGCTCGCGTTTCTGCCGAGCGCGACCGAGCCATCCCCCGCCGCGTTCGCGCCGCTGCCCAGCGCCGTCGCGCCGTTGCCGCTCGCCGCCGCCCCGTGGCCGCCCGCGACGGCGTCCTGGCCCGTCGCGAGCGGCGTGCCGGCCCGGCTCGTATCGGTCCCGCGCAGGGGAACGTCCTGCGCCGCACCTATCTGCTGCTCCAGCCTGCTGAGCCGGAGCGCGATGTCCCCGAAGCCTGCGCCGGGCCCGCCGCTGTCGATGGTGACGACCTCCCCCGGCCCCGTCGTCGGTTTCGTCGGGCCGGAGGGCTGGCCCGTCGGGCCGAACGGCAAACCGGTCGGACCGCCGCCGGGGCCCGTCGCCGTCGTGGTGCCGAGCGTGACCCCGGTCCCGAGCAGACCGTCGCCCGGCCCCGTGGTGCCGACGACGACACCGGTGCCGATGGCGCCGCCCGGCGCGTTCGTTCCCACCGTGACACCGGTTCCGAGAACGCCGTCACCCGGGTTGGTCGAGCCGACGGTGACGCCGGTGCCCAGGAGGCTGCCCGTGGTCCCGACCGTCAGCCCGGTCCCGAGCACGCCGCCGCCCGGCGCGGTCGTTCCCACGGTGAGGCCGGTTCCGAGCACGCCCGAGCCGGACCCCGTGTCCAGCAGACCCCGAAGGAGCTGGGCCTGAGCCGGCCCGGCCGCCGAGGCCAGCAAGATCGTCCCGACAAGGGCGGCCGGTGGGAGGGACCCGTGCAGATCGAGGCGCGCGGCAGCACGCCGCGACCGCGGCTGAGCGGTGGGATGTCCGAACATGGGCTGTACTCGATTCGTGCGGGATGGTTTCGATGCAGGTGAACCAGATTCGCATCGGCGGATGATCAGTCTGGTATCTTCATAGTACCAAATAATAACTTAAGGTTGCACTAAAATAGCAAACCACAAGTGATAATTGTTGATATTATATCGAATTATACTGGGGTGTACTGCGAATTTGCGCGCGGAAAACCAGTCTCTCCGCGCGCGAACCATCGTCGATCCGACGACGTCGGCATGCATGGCCCCGCCACCCAGCGCATGCAGGCGGTCGGCCGGTATTGGCGTCCGGAGACAGACCGACCGGAACGGATCCAGCCGCATCGTGAGCGCCCTCGGCTACCTCACCGATGGTTGTATGTGACCTATGTTAAGCACCGACTCGATTAACGAACGGTTGCGCGTTCCGGCCGGCCTGCCCGAGCGACCGCACAATTACAGTTGCGCGGATCACCCACCCACTGCGACGTCAGCTTTACTCTGGCGTGCTTCAACGTAAGGACAATAATCGCATCGCTTCCGGGATGCAACTAACGGTTACCTCGATCACGATCCGTTAACCTTTGTCCGAGCCTAATACTACCTGAGGCACTGCTCCGATGCAGGCTCGGTCGAGGTTTGGCGCGCCCCGGAACCGACCTGCCGGGCGCTACCGCATCACCGTCCGGCACTGCCGCTGCACCACCCGCCGGCGAGGCGGCGACCGATAAGGTCCGGGCCGGAAACCACTGAGGGAGGAGCGCGTGTCATGAGCCGGATGATCGGTTGCCTCGTGGATCAGCATCCCGGCTGGGTCGTGCCGCTGGCCGCCCTGGTGTGCTGGATCTCCAGCCACACGGCGCTGCGCCTGCTCGACCAGTCCAGGGACAGCACCGGCCCGGCGCGGCCCGCCTGGCTCGCCGCCGCCGGCTTCTCGGCCGGGGCCGGGATCTGGTGCACGCACTTCATCGGGGTGCTGGGCTACGATCCCGGCATCGCGATCGGGTACGGGGCTGACCTGACGCTGCTCTCCCTGGCGGCCGCTATCCTGTGCGTCCTGGCCGCGCTCGCCCTCGTGCGGGACGCAACTCGGCCCGCCGCGGCTGTGGCGGCCGGCCTCGTGCTCGGGCTCGGCGTGGCTGCGATGCACGCGCTCGGCATGGCGAGTCTGCAGGTTCCGGGTGTGCTCGTCTGGGATTGGCCGCTGGCCGGCGCGGCGCTGGCGGGCGGCTGCGCGCTCGCGGCAGCGGCCTTCCTGGTCCGGAGACGCCCGCGGCCGGGGAGCATGGCCGAACGGACCCGGGCCGTTGCGGCGACGCTCATGACCGGCGCGGTCGCGACCCTGCACTTCACCGCGATGGCGGCCGTCGTGATCGTGCCGGATCTCGCGGCCGGGCGGCATGGCCCGAACCTGCCGCGCCTGGTCCTCGCCGGGGCGGTCGCGGGCCTGATGCTGACGGTTCTGGCCTTCGCTGCCCTGGCCCTCTTCGCCGAGCGGATGCGCCGCGCGAACGTCGCGCTGCGCGCCAGCGAGGCGGCCCATCGCCTGAGCGAGGAGCGCCTCGCGCTCGCCGTCGACGGGGACGGCCTGTGGGACCTCGCCCTCGCCGATGGCCGGATGTGGCTGTCGGACCGCTGGCAGTCGATGCTGGGCTACGCGCCCGGCGAGCTGGAGAGCCACAGCCGGACCTTGGAGCGGCTCGTCCACCCCGACGACGCGGTCCAGGCCCGGCGCCGGCTGAGCGAGCATCTGGAGGGGCGCGCGGCCCTCTACGAGAGCGAGCATCGCATGCGGCGGCAGGACGGCGGCTGGACCTGGGTGCTGGTACGGGGCAAGGTCGTCGCCCGTGACCCGTCGGGGCGTCCCGCCCGCATGGTCGGCCTGCAGGCCGACACGACGATGCGGCGCGCGGCCGAGCGCCGGATCGCCCACATGGCGCTCCACGACGCGCTGACCGACCTGCCCAACCGCACGCTCTTCCGGGAGCGCCTCAACCAGTTGGTCGTCCGGGCCCGGCAGCATGGTGGCCGCTTCGCCGTGCTGGCGTGCGACCTGGACCGGTTCAAGGCCGTGAACGACGCCCACGGGCACCCGGCCGGCGACACGCTGCTCGGCGTGATCGCGGAGCGCCTCCGCGGCGTGGTCCGGGCGGGCGATACGGTGGCGCGCCTGGGCGGCGACGAGTTCGCGATCCTGCTCGTTGATCTGGATACGTGGCAGTCGGCCGCACGCGTGGCCGAGCGCCTGATCGCTGCGGTCGATCTGCCGGTGGACGTTGGGCCCGCCACGGTCAGGGTCGGCGTCAGCATCGGGATTGCCGTAGGAGGCGGCCACGAGGAGGCAGAGGCACTGTTCAAGAACGCCGACACCGCTCTTTACCGGGCCAAAGCCGAGGGGCGGAATGTCTGCCGGTTCTTCGATGCGCCTCAGGCGGCAGCGGCGGCCTGAGAGATCCAGGCTCGGCGGGATCATGCGGGGCTACAGGGCAATCATTCCAACCGAGATTGGAGACGGCTCCGGCCTCGACACCGGCAGAAGAAGCGACCCGAAGCAGACCGTCAGAGTTGCCGAGCGGAAGGTCTGGATGGGGTCGTAAGCCGAACGTCCGCTTGCGGGCAGCGAGGCAATCTCCGCTTTCCACCACATCCGGACCTTCGGCAGAAGCTGCTCGAATGTCCGGATGGGGTCAGGAGTTCGCCCCCGCCTTGTTCAGCTTCGCGCCATCAACAGACATTCGCATGCAGATAGCTGAAGGTCCGGTCTCGTAAAGATTTTCCGGCGCCGTGAGGGGGACGAAAGTCTTTGAAGAGGGAACCCGCGGGGACCGAGGCGCTCAGCTATGGTAGTTGGTCGTTTCTCGTGCGAGAACCGGCGCAGGCCCATTTCCTCGATCAGGCGTTGGCGCCGCGGGCTGATCACGGGGGCGGGAAGCAGATCTTGCATCGTGGGGCTCCTCGGATGAAGGAGCCGCGATGCTCAGCCCGCCGCCGACAGGCCTCAAACGACGCGCGACGGTCAGACTGCTACCGCGACCTCAGGCGTGGCGCGCAAGCACCTCTTGGCGTCGCTCGACGCTTGCCTGAATGAAATGGCCGATCGGGGGGCCGCGCATCTTGCGGTTGCGCCAGACTTCCTGCAGCACCGCTTCTAGCGCGACGATGCCTTCGCTCGGCTGGCGGTAAGCCTGCTCCAGTTCATTCAGAGCGGCATCGACTTGGTCAGCAACGGTACTGTCCGGCGCGGCGGAGAGACCCTCAAGTTTGCGGAGACAGCGGCTCACATGATACATGAGCCCAGTCTCTACGAGGTAGTCTCGTGCTGTCGAGCCAAACGATTTGCCTAGGTCAAGTAGCCTAGGCAGGGTCGCAGAGTTCACGGCTTGGTGAGCTGAGCGACCGTATGTGTAGATGAGATGATCGCCTAAACGTCCACATCGGATGGGATGCTTCCGGATCACGCGTGCGCGCTGCCGCAGGAGCAGCTTCTGTCGGGCCATAGCTCGACAGCATTCTCGAAGGTACGGCTGGCAATCTCCAGGCTCCAGCTCGCGGCTACGCAGCGCTCGATCCGGTAGCCGTCCCAGATCTCCAGCGTGAACGGTGGATAGGCGTCCTCAGGCGCCTCTGGCTCTTGCGGGCGGGTCGACTCAAGCCGCGTGGACGCGTTGGAGAAAGGTTTCGATTGCAGCCTGCATGCTCTCTGCGCTCTCCGCGACGCGGCTGGCTCCGTCCCCCACCATCCCGGCCTGCGCCTCGTTCGAAGCTGCTGCCGCGCGAACGCTGCCGATGCTCCCCGAGATCGTACGAGCCTCACCCGCCGCGTTCGCGATGGCTCGCGCAATCTCCTGGCTGGCTTGACCCTGCTGCTCAGCGGCGGCCGCCACCGTGGAGGCGGCCTTGCTCATCTTCGCGATGGTCTGGCCGATGGCGCCGATCCCAACGACCGTGCCATCGGCCGCCGTCTGGATCGCCGCGACCTGCGCGGTGATGCGGTCGGTTGCCGAGGCCGTCTGGCCTGCGAGCGCTTTGACCTCGGCGGCGACGACGGCAAACCCCTTGCCAGCCGATCCGGCCCGCGCAGCCTCGATGGTCGCGTTCAGCGCGAGCAGGTTGGTCTGCTCCGCGACGCTGCGGATGAGGGAGACTACGGCGTCGATCTCGGTTGCGGCCTTCGCCAGACCCGCGACGGTGGCTTCGAGGCCGCGCGCATCCGACAGAGCGGTGCCCGCGATGTCGCTGGTATAGCGGACCTGCTCCTCGATCGCCCTGGCCGAGCTGGAGAGTTCCTCGGCGGCTCCGGCGATGCTGTTGACGACATCGACGGACTGCCCCGAGGCGAGGCTGGCCCGACCAGCCTCCTCCGTGGTCCTTCGCGCGGTCGCGGACAGGGTGTTGGCTGCGCCCTGCATTGCTTGGGCCGAGCCCGCGAGGTCCGCGAAGGTGCGCCCCGTTTCGATCTCGAAGGCCTGCGTCGCCTGCGCCAAGGCGTCCGCCCTCAGCGCTTCCCGGCCCGAGCGCGCGGTGGCATCCGCATCGAGCATCCGCTTCTCGATCAGCGACGAGCGGAACCCCTCGATGGCGCACGCCATTTCGCCGATCTCATCGCGGCGCGCGGTGAAAGGCACTGTTTCATCCAACTTGTCGGCCCCTAGCGCCATCATCGTCGCCCTCAGGCGATGGAGGGGGTGCCGCACCTGGGTGGATATGATCCAGAAGGCGGCGAGGAGTCCGAGGACAAGGGCCGCGGCCGGCACCGCCAGGAGCGCCAGCGTCGTCCAGCTGCGGGCCTCCTCGGCGGCGGCGCGCTCGGCGTCGAGGCGGGTCAGGGTTTCACGCCCGAGGCCCCCAATCTCGATCACCATGCGTTCGCGGTTCCTAACCGTGGCTTCGTCCGTGGCCTGGATCAGGGCGGCTTTGGGGGACAGGGTCAGGCCCATCTCGGCGGTGTCGGTCTGGTAGGCGATGAACTCCTTGACCGCGAGGTCGAGTTTGCGTTTGCGCTCTGGTGACAGATGCGCGTCCATGGCCGCGAGGAACGGGCCACGGGCCTGTTCGACCTCCGTCAGGGCGCCCTGAAGCGCCGAGAGACGGGTTTTGGCCTCGTCGGTGTCGGTGGCGATGTAGATCGCGGTTGCCTGGACCACGGCATGCTCGATCGCCTGCGCGAGGGTCTTGGCCTGCAAGCTAGCATTCCACGTGGCCTCCGTCGCCACAATCCGCTGCCGCTCGCCTTCGGCTTGGCGGAGAGCGAAGCCCGAGATGCCGATTGCGACGATTCCGAGCAGGCCCACGACGCCGGTGAGCTTGTGGCCAAGGGTAATGCGCATAGGACGACCGTCGGCAATCAGCAGGTGATGGCGCATCTAAGCAGAGTGAGACGTTGCAGGCTGGTTAAGTGTAGCCGAGTAAATTCCTCTTTAGAAGCGCATTTAATGATCGATACTTCCGCCAGACCTTGTCCGGATATCGTCGTATTACATCATATTTCGACTTATCGACCACATCACGCCGCCGCTTCGGCCTCCTGACCGTTCCGGGACAGGAGGTCCAGAACCTGAGAAGCGCCGATCGGCCTACTGAAGAGGAACCCCTGCATCTCGTTGCACCCCTCGGCCCGCAGATGCGCCAGCTGAGCTGCCGTCTCGACGCCTTCGGCGGTCATGACGATGCCGAGGCTGGCCGCAAGGCCAGTCACGGCTCTGACGATGGCGGTGCAGTGGAGACTCTCACCGACCTGGCTGACGAAGGACCGGTCAATCTTGATCTTGTCGAAGGGAAACGCGCGCAGGTAGCTCAGGGATGAGTAGCCGGTGCCGAAATCGTCCATGGCAATCCGCACGCCGAGGGCGCGCAGCTCGTGGAGCGTCGCGAGATTGGCCTCGTTGTCGGCGAGCAGCACCCCCTCGGTGATCTCCAGTTCAAGTCGCTCTGGCGGAAGGCCGGAGTTGCGCAGCGCGCTCTGGACGCTGCCGACGAGATCGCGATTGCGGAACTGGATCGGCGAGAGGTTCACTGCGATGCGCAACCTACCGGGCCATCCTGCGGCCTCCACGCACGCCTGCCGCAGAACCCAGGCCCCGATCGGATTGATAAGGCCCGTCTCTTCCGCCAGCGGGATGAAATCGGTCGGGGGCACCGGCCCGTCGATAGGGTGGTTCCAGCGCAGCAATGCTTCGAACCCGCAGATCCGGTTCGCTGCCGCGTCGATCTGCGGCTGATAGGCCAGCGTGAACTCGCCCCGCGCGAGAGCTTCACGCAGGTCGTTCTCCCGCTTCCGGCGCGCCTGCACCCAGGCGTCCATCTCCGGCTTGAAGCATGAGAAGGTGTTGCCGCCCATTGACTTGGCTCGGTAGAGGGCGAGATCGGCATTGCGGAGAAGCGTTTCCGGATTCTCGCCGTCCTGGCCCATGCAGGCGATGCCGATGCTCGTTCCGATGTGGCAGTCGTGGCCGCTGATGGAGAAACAGCGCCCGATCTCGCCGATGATCCGGTCGGCCAGGGCGCGGATTAGCTCAGGTCGCGCGGGCCGGGCCACAAGGACCGCGAACTCGTCGCCGCCGAGACGCGCGACGCAATCCTCCTCCCGGAAACAGCCTCCGAGGCGCGTGGCCGCCTCGCAGAGCAGCGCGTCGCCCACCGGATGGCCGAGGGTGTCATTGATGATCTTGAACTTGTCGAGGTCGAGGCACAGGAGGAAGAACGAGCCGTGGCCGCGCCGGTGACGGTCGAAGGCTTCGGTGAGTCGCTCGGAGAAGCGGATGCGATTAGGAAGGCCCGTCAGCGCATCGCGATGGGCCATGTGGGCGATGCGGGCGGCGTTGCGCCGACTCTCGGTGACGTCGACCGCCGCTCCGAGTTGAAGGGCGCGTCCCTCAATGACCATCGGCCGTTCGAATAGGGTGACCTCGATCAGGCTGCCGTCGGCCCGGCGCTGTTGGCGCAGCGTGGCGTCCCCATGGACCGATCCTGCCTCCCCCACGGACACGTCCGCGAGGCAGAGCGAGAGCAGGCTCGGCCGGTCATGACCGAAATGATCCAGCGCGGCCTCGTTGACCGCTGCGAATGTCCCGCTCTCTGGATCGGTGAGCCACATGGGCATCGGGTTGTGATCGAAGAGCAGGCGGAACGAGGCCTCGCGCTGCTTGATGTCGCCGACATCGGTCACCGTCAGAGCGACCAAGTCGCCCATGGACCCGGCCTCGACCTTAAGATGCAGGACCGTGCCGTCTGAGCGCGGATAGCTCATCTCGTAGGTAGCTCGGTCGGAGACCGACATCGCCTCCGCCAGGCGCCGGACCGGATCGAGGCTTGGCCTTTGGGGGATCACCTCCCCGAGCCGCCGCCACTGCAACGCGGCGGCGGGCAGGCCGAACATCCGGGCGGCACCGTCGTTCAGGGCGACGATCTTGAAATCTACCACGGCACCGACGGAATCCCGCAGGTTGGTGAGTGCCAGCATGCCGAGTTCGGTGGCACCGAACAGGGCGCGGGCCAATTCGGTGCGCTGCGCATCGAGATCGAGATGCAGAAGGACGACCCTGTCATCCGTCCGCTCCCGCGCGAGGGGTACGCCCGTTAGGCGGTGGGTCATTACGATGCCATCGGCGATTCGATGGCTCTGCGCGAAGGCCGGCTCCCCTGTCCCGAGCGAGGTTTGAACTAAGTTCTCGATGGGCTCCCGCGTTTCGTCCGAGAGATCGACCAGCTGAAGTTCGGGGCGCTCGTCGTGGAGCCACGCGGCGAAATCGGGGCCCGCCCAGATGACCGACCGAGCCCTGCCCTCGTCTGTCGAGATGAGTGCACAACAATCGGCAAGACGTCCAAGCCGCCCGAGCACCACCCCCTCGTAAGTCGGCAGGTCACCCCCGGGGCGACGACTATCGAACCAGAGCTGGGCAAGCGGGGCGGGCCGCAAGGCGGGTGAAGTGCGAACTAACATCAAAAAGCTGCTCCAGACCGCGCGAACGGAAGCATTCTGAAAGTTTATGGCAAGTTCATACGCCGACTAAATGCCAAAAAGCACTAACCTGGGCGGTGTATCGCCTATGTAATTCAGCACATTAAACTTACTTACAAATCAATATCAAAAAAGGGCGCGCCACATCAGCGGCGCGCCCGAAGTGCGTCCTTGTCTCGGGAAGAACGTGAAAATTTAATACGGCCTCACGTTCGCGTGAACAAGATGTCTCACGGAAGAAGCCGTCGGTGTGGCCGTGTCACGCAAACGTCATCCGTGGTACGCCGTGCCCTCTCCGTAAGAGCTTCGAACCGAAGGGGAAGACATGGCCTCCATTCAGGAAATCGCATCGGCCCTGCGCAGCATCGCGGTGCCGGAGATGAAGCCGAGGGCGCTGCGCTCCGCCATCAAGAAGCGCTACCCCGATGCGACGAAGAAGGAGATAGTCCGCGCCGCCCTCTATGCTGTGACGGAGGCGCCATCGGCGGACGGGAGCGTGACCGCGGATTTGCACAATTTCGCATTGGCCGAGCGCATCTCCGAAGAGAACGCGGACGAGGCATTGAGGGTCAGCAGGGGCAAGAAGAAGAAGCGCTCATCCGGTAGCCGCGTGAGTTCGCCCGTGCATTGAGACCAAGGAAGCAGGCAAAAGGCGCGAGCGCTTCATCCTCCCGCATCTCGGGACAGGGTATCATCGCCCCTTGCCACCCTTCATGTATTCCCATGCTGGCGCGTCGCAGATCGAGCCGGCTTTGTAGGGGGATCCTTGCGCGCTGACGATCCAGGTTGCCGCAATGGTCATCGGCCGGTCGTTGGAGACCATCAGCAAGGCAGAGTATTGGATGCACAGCGCCCCGTGCTCCAGATAAGCCTGCACGACTTCCTGCGCGTCTGCTTCCACGTCAGAATGCGAAAGCGACCACGGCCGTAATTTCTCGATACCTGCCTCAGACGCGAAAGAAATCCTGCAAGCAACGCGATCGGCCTGTTACAGAGCCTGCGTTGCCGCCCCCTTCGCGCGGCCGATGAACAGGATCCGGCCCGTCGGGCGACCGATCGGTGAACCCGCCTCGGGTTCCAGCGTAATCTCGAAGAGCTGCCCGTCCCCGATGGCTTCCAACCGCTCCGGTGGCAGACGGATCGCTCCTCCCGGGGGCAGTACGCCGAGGGAAACGGGGCCGCGCGCCTGATCCCACAGGGTCCAGAGCTGCAACGCGCGTCCGCTTCCTGGCCGCACGTCAGCCAGCGGCAGGGACCGCACGGTGCCGTTCTGGGCAACTTGGATGAGCCATCCCGGCCCGCTCTCTTGCCCGGAGGCGTCGCGGCTCTGCAGGATCGCGTAGTACCGCGTCGGGCTCTCGGCCGGCGCTAACACGCGGCCCGGCAGGATCGCCAGAAGGATCGCGGCGGCCGTTGCGAGCCCCGTGGTGGCCCGCCACAGTGCAGGGCTCCGCCACGCCGCCTTCAACAACCCGTGTCGCGGCCGTGTAAGGGCGGGAGCCGTGATCGGGCCGAGCGCTTGCCGGCGTGTCGCGAGGGCCTGCTCGATTCGCGCCCATTGTGCCGGATCGACATCGGCCTTCCCGAGGGCCGCGGAGGCCGGCAGCAGCCGCTCTTCCCAGAAGGCGATGCGGCGGGCCAGGTCTGCATCGGAACCCAGGACCCGCTCGACCTCCGCCGTGGCTGCCGGGTCAAGCAGACCCAGGACGTATTCTCCCGCCAGGACGTCGCGGTCTTCCGGCTGGCTCGGGATCATGACAGGCAATCCTTCAAGGCAATGAGGCCGCGGCGGACCCATGCCTTCACTGTCCCGAGTGGTGTCCCCAGTCGCTCGGCGATTTCGGACTGCGAAAGTCCATCGACATAGGCGAGCAGGATCACCGCCCGCCTTTCTGCGCCAAGCTGCGCAAGGCAACGATGGAGGCGTGTCCCGTCCTGCGATGTCGCCAGGATGGCGAACGGATCGGGCGCATCATCCGCGATCTCTGTCGCCGCGGCCGCGTCGAGATCCGTCTCCCGGCCGACGACCCGGATGTGTTTGAGCGCGCGGTGTCGCACGATGCTGGTGATCCAGGCACGGCCCGCGCCGCGGCTGCGATCGAACGTGCCGGCGCGCTCCCAGATGTCCATGATAGCATCGTGCAAGACGTCGGCCGCAACATCACGCCGCCGCACGATTCTTAGGGCGATGGCGAGCAGGAAGCCTGCCTCCTGATCGTAGAGACGACGCAGCGACGTCGGATCCCCACGGGCGCAGCCTTCCAAAGCGGAGGCGTGATCGAACGGCTCCATGACCCTTCCGGTGATTGGAAGGACCGGCCGCCGGGCCGGTCCTGCAGTGGCGGAGCGATGCTACATCTTGGGGAGAATGGCGATGTCGCGGACCTTGCCGGAGATGCCGGTGATCTTGGCAGCCATCTCGCCCTTCCCGGTCGCGAGATCCACCTTGTAGAGCGTATCGCCGGCCATCGCCCAGGCCTGGTTACCGCCCTGACCATCGGACAGGATGTCGAAGGCCACGGCCTCGCCCGACATGCCGAGCATGCCGACGGTGTTCAGGACGCCGTCATTCGGCGGAGCCTGCTTCAGCAGCGCGCCGGAGGCGTCGATGTCAAACAAGGCCGTGTCCTTCGTGCCCTTGAAGGCATTCGTGTAGGCGCCAGCCGTCACCCTCGGGGTCTTGCCCTTCATGCTGTCGGTCTCGGCGAACTTGAGCTGGCCGTCCTTCGTCACCTTGCCGTCATCGACATTAGCGCGAAGGTTGGTGCCGTCTGAACCGATGATGCGCAGGCGGTCGGCAACGGGATTGAAGTCGATCGTTGCCGCGGTGCCGTCGGCCAGCATCGTGTCGAGCTTCGACTTGGCCGTGGCTTTGCCGGACATCGGATCGATCGTGACAACGCTGCCATCCGAGATCACCGCGTAGAGCATGCCGTCGGCCGGTCGCACGTCGATGCCGAGCACGCTGCCGCCGATCCCGGTGATCGTCACGGTCTTCGTGACCTTCTTCGCGGCCGTGTCGACATGCGCCAGCGTGGCATCGCCGACGAGTGCCGCAACGGTCTCGGCACGCGCGGCGGTTCCAAGGCAGGTGCCAGCCAGCAGGGTAACGGCGATGAGGCTCAGTCGCATGGCGTTCTCCATCTGCCGCGAAGGCGGCATCACGAGCGCTAGCCATGAGCCGGATGATCGGATGCAGCCGAACTCAGGTATTTTCGCCCACCAGCGACCGTTCGCTTTCGAGAGCCACTCAGGCAGTCGGCTACGACGCGGTTGGGTCAGCGGAGGAACGGCCGCTTCAGGGCGAAGGGTCAGGGACTGCTCCCCACCCGTAGAAGCTATTCGATCTGTCAGTTGCGAAGGGGCGCGGATCGAGCTTGAGCGGACGTTCGAGGACTCTGCGAGGGTAACGAACGGGCTTAGGGGCCATACGCGGCGCTCAGCTCCGATCTCCACTCAGAACCCTTCAGCGTTCAGGTGACCCGAGTAAAAAGGGCTCGCTTCCTGGCGAGCCCTTCAGCGTTCTGCCGTTAACCGTGGGCGTCAGGCGAGGTAGCCCGCCCCGTTGCCGAAGGCCGCCGCTGTCACGCCCGCCAGCTCGACCGTGCCGCCGCCCGAGAGGGTGAGCACGGCGTCCCCGTTCCGGGCCGAGCCGAGCGCGAAGGTCTGACCGGCGAGGCCGATCTGGTCGCCCGCGGCGAGGTCGAAGCCGAGGACGAGGTCGCGGCCCGAGCCCGTGTCAAAGACGAAGAGATCGCCCCCGAGACCGCCGACCAGCACGTCGTCGCCGTCATCGCCGATCAGGATGTCGACGTCCCGGCCGCCGTAGAGCGTGTCGGCTCCCGCGCCACCGAACAGGATGTCGAGGCCCGCGTTGCCGTAGACAATGTCGGCGCCCTCGCCGCCCGCGAGCGTGTCCGCGCCGCGGTTGCCGAACAGGCGGTCGTTGCCGAGGTTGCCGTAGAGCCGGTCATCGTCCTGGCCGCCGAAGAGGCTGTCCTCACCCTGGCCGCCGTAGAGCGTGTCGGCGCCCTGGTTTCCGTAGACGAGGTCCGGCCCCTGGTTGCCGTAGACGAGGTCGTTGCCGGCGAGCCCCCGCAGGGCGTCGTCTGAGGCCGTGCCCTGCAGGCGCTCGTCGCCGGCCGTGCCCTGGATCACGTTGCCGCGGGCGAGCACCGCGTCGGCGCGGGCCGCGAGGTTCTGGATCCGGGTGTCGCCGGCCGGCGCGGTGTCGGCCGCGCCGTAGGGCGTGACACCGTAGAAGGCTCGGAGGTACTCGGCGAGCGCGTCCTGCTCGGATCCCTGAGCCGCGAAGGTCGCGGCGTTCGGCAGGCTCGCGGCGGCGGCATCGCGCAGGTTCACCCGGTTCTCGCCGAAGGCCGGGAAGGGATAGCTGTCGCCGCCGAGCGCGGGCGCGGTGGAGGACGGGTTGGCCAGGAAGTCGAGGGTGACCATCCGGATCTGGCGGTTCGGGTCGCCGACCACCTGGCCATCGCGCACCAGCACGTCGAGGATGCGCCCATCGCGGTCGGTGATCGCGGCGGAGCGGATGCGCTGGCCTTCGGTGGCGACCGCGCCGGTGGTGCCATTGAGGACCTGGGCCTGCCGCGTCGCGTCGAAGGCGTAGGCGATCCCCGAGACCTGCGCGAACTGGCCCGGGGTGGCGCCGGGCGCAGTGGCGGCGACGCTGTGCTCCAGGATCCGCTCCAGCTCGCCCGCCGACACGGTGACGAGGGAGAGGTTGTTGTTGAAGCGGAGCGCGTTCTGCACGTCGAGCTGCGAGACGTCGCCAGCCCGCTTGCCGGCCTCCGGGTTGGCGGCCGGCGGCAGCTCGGCGGCCCCGCCACCGGTCGAGGAGAACGAGCCGATCGAGTCGCGGATGCCGCCGCCGTTGCGCAGGGCCACCGCGGTACCGCCGTCGAATTGCTGCGCGTACCAGAGGGCGGCGTCGCTCGAGAGGTCGCCGAGATTGGTCTCCTCGGTGCGCACCTCGCCGCGGCGCCCCTCCAGGTAGACCGAGGAGCGGCCCAGGATGTTGCCGTCCTGCTGGCGGATGATGTCGGCGATGCCAGCCGTCTCCTGCACGCCGTCGTTGTTGGCGTCGAGACCCTCGATCACCTCGCGCACGAGATAGCCCTTGGAGCCCGGCGTGAAGGCCGCCGCGGTCGAGCCGTAGAGCTGCGCCACAGTCGTGTCGTCCACCGCGACCGCGCCGGAGGACGCCGGATCGATCGAGTCGCGGATCAGGTTGCCCTGATCGTCGAAGGTCGCGGTGAGCCGTCCGACATAGGCGTACTCGGAGGCCGTGTTGACGAGCGCGAGGGTCTGCCCGCTCGCGTTGGTGAAGAACTGCGGGTAGGCGCCGCCCGAGACGTCGCCCGGCAGCAGCCGGTCGTTGCCGTCGGAGAGGAGGGTGTGCGAGCCGCCGCCGATCAGGATGTCGACGTTGCGCAGGAGCGGGGCCAGCGCCTGCTCGTTGGCGAGCTGCTGCAGATGGGTGCCGACGATGACCTTGTTGAGCCCGGGATTGGCCGCGAGCTGGCGGTCCACCTCGGCGTTGATCTGATCGGCCAGCGCCCGCATGTCGTCGCGGCCCGAGACGCCGTCGAGGGTGACGTTGCCGAGCGAGGTCAGCTGCGCCTCGAGCTGGGTGGTGGCACCCACGAACAGGATGCGCTCGCCGTTCTCGGTGATGATGGTGGAGCGGGCGAGCTTGTCGGAGCCGGTGCCGGTCTCGGTCGAGGTCGGACCGGTCTGGGCGAAGGTCGCGTTCAGCCCGTCCGGCGCGACGCGGCCGGAGAGGGCCGATTCGCGGGCATAGTTCAGATTGACCGAGAGGTACGGGAACTGCGCGCCGACCCAGGTGTCGTCGGCCGGACCCGCGGCGCTGCCGAGGCTCGACCCGATGATGTTGTTGACCTCCGTCGGGCCGGCATCGAACTCGTGGTTGCCGACGACCGCGGCCTGCACGGCGATGATGTTCTGGATCGTGATGTCGGCCCGGCCCGGCGAGGCGGTGAGCGCCCGGTAACCGGTGGCGGCGTTCAGCCCGTAGAGCTGGTTGTAGACGCCGTTGTAGGTCGCGGCCATCTGCGGATCACCGCCCGCGATGAAGAACGGGCTCGGAATCCAGCCGTCGCCGGTCGAGAGCGTGATCGAGTTCGGCGTGGCATCTTCCAGCTTGTCGACGATCGCCGCGAAGTTCGCGGCGCGGCGCGTCGCGAGCAGCCCGCCCTCCCAGTCGGAGGCGTGCAGGATCTGCAGGGTATAGGCCATAACGCGCGTTCCCGAATGGGCGATAGCCGCGGTCATCTCCACAGCGGCGGAGGCGCAGTGCAGTTCCGGGCCAACCGCGAAGCTTGCTTTTGGTCCTGTACGGCCAGCGTGAGACAGGCTCGTGACAAGCTGAGTCGCGCAGTGCCTGTGCCTCCGCGGGCCGTTGGGATAGTGCGCTCGTCGAGGCGCGCCGCAATTTGCCGGAAGGGTGTGGCTCCTGCTTGCCTGATGTTGGTCAAGATCGGCGCCAAGTCCGCATAGTGCCGAGACAATGTGGTCGTAGGCGAAAAAAAGGCCGCTCACGAAGGAGCGGCTCGAAGTCTAGGGAGGAAACGCCCTAAGAGGGCCAACAAGCTGCGACGCCATCGCAGCTGGTTGGTATTGGCATGCCACGCTGCGCTGCAGCGAGCAAGCACAATAAGCTGATGCGGCGCACAAAAATGGTGCATACACAAGGATCGTGAGACGCATTGCCAGCTAAATGACTATTCGGTGACAGTTGGCTTGACCAATCTGCTGAAATTTTGAATGAGGGCGGTATGAGTGAGCTGCAAGACATCGCCCGCACGGTCAGCACGCTGGCTGTACCGGGTATGAAGCCTAAGGACCTGGTGGATGCCGTGCGCAAGCAGCACCCTGATACCACCAAGAAGCAGATCAGTCGCGCCGCCTTCTTGGCGATGATTTTAGCGGCGGAAGGCGATCCCAGCCGCGCCCAGCACGTGCAGGCGCTGGCACTGGCTGCTCGCAGCAATGATACAGACGAGGGGAGCGCCGAGGCTGCACCGCGACGGAAGAAGAAAAAGAAGGCCCGCCACGCGGCAGCCTAATCGTCCCGGTCCCTCGCACCGCTTTTCATAGAGCGGGCACGGTCACCAAGCTCGGTCGCGGCATCACCGTACAGCTCGAACCGGCGGCGGTGCATCGCTCGCTTGTCCTCGCTCCTGGCGGCCTTCACCCGCTCAGCCGCCCGCTGCGCCTTCTCCTGAAACTTGGCTGCGAGTTTCAGGCAGGCTGCCGCGATTTTGGCCTGCGTTTCCGCGCCGTCCTGTGCCGCCTTGTCGGGTCTGGCTGGTTGGGGCATGGCGATCCTCGATGCGCGGACCGGACAGATCCATTAGGCTTTAGTCCTGCCCGGCCCGCTGTTGCCGTTGCGACTTTGGGAAGGGATACAACGGAAACGGCACGCCTCTAGCACGCCTAGCGCCTGCCGATGTGACACCCAGCCTATCACGGACGCAGAAGGGCCACTGCATGCACTGTGACCTACGGCAAGAACACCCGTCCGACCGCAGCAGGCACCGGGCACTCACGCTTCCGGTAGAGCGTTGCCTGCATGAGCTACGTCACATCTCAACCCTCTCCTGCTCGTCGGTTCCGGAGCGCGTGTCCGAATCTTTGGATGCGCTGGAAAGGTCATGCGGCAACGTTTCATCTCGGACGCGCTCGCTAAGTCAAGTCCGTGAGCGGTTGAGACCTGCTGCCGCACAACAAAACCCTATGCCTTTCTTGCGTTTAGTCGAGCATCTCACCGAGTGCCGGCTAAGGAGGCTCGGTTGCTAGCCATATTAAGTTTTTATGACAGCTGCGAATGCTGGCCGGCGTACGTCAGTTAAGGTACGGCGCAACAGTTCGTTGAAGCGAGACCACGAACCACCTTTGACGGCGTGTCATGCGAGTGGCATGCCATTTTTTAGCTATAGTTCGTCGGATGGCTCGAGCGCCCTCTTCGGTCCGCATAGCGTACGTGCATTTCGGAGTTGGCGAACCATCGCTTCCCAGCCCTTGCAGACTTCTGAAATGTCCGCGAGCAGGCAGTCTGATGAGCGGCACAAGCTACGGATGTTGGCCGATAGCGGTTGCTCTGCTCTCGGGAGCCAAAGCGATGAAGCACACGGCCCGCAACCCGCTCGACGATCCGTCCAAGCGTCAGGCGCGTGCGTGCCGTCGAGAGTATTTGGCAGGCGTCATACCCACCCAGCGCAAGCCTGCGCTCCGAAGCTTGTTGGCTTCGCGGAAGTCGAAAGCACCGGCGAGACCTTTGCTACGTTTCACCTGAGTGTCGCATCCGACGGCTACTGCGTCGTGCCCCGCGAGCCATCACATCGTTTTGAACACCATGTGCTGAGCGCTTCCGGTTCGCGGCCAGACGCCTGTTCCGGAGCTTGCGATGACGACGGTTCCACACAGCCTTGCCGGCGGCGATTTCTCCCAGAGCTGGAGCGATCGAGCGCTCATCAGCGGGGACGATGACTGGAGCGCGGTACCGAGCATCGTCGGTTTTCGCGGGGACGAGATCACCTCGGTCACCGGTGCCGATCCGCAGACGCTGACCGGAGACGGGACCCTCACTGTCGACGTCAATGCCAACCGCTCCGATCCGAACGGCTTCAACTCGGGTGGCGTCGCAGAGTTCGACCAGTCCAACCCCACCGTTGCGCTCGCGGGGTCGGGCACGGCCGACGCTCCGAACCTCGTCGTCCATCTCGACGCGACGGGGCGCCGGAACGTCACCGTGGCCTACACCCTGCGTGACCTCGAGAGCGGGCCGGACAATGCAATCCAGGCCGTGGTGCTGCAGTACCGCATCGGTTCCAGCGGCGCCTGGACCAACGTGCCGGCGGCCTTCGTAGCCGATGCTACGGCAGGACCGAGCCTGACTGCGCCGGACACACGGGTCCAAGCGACGCTGCCGGCCGAGGTGAACGGACAGGCCGGCCTTCAGATCCGGGTGATCACCACCAATGCCGTGGGCAACGACGAATGGGTGGGCGTCGACGACATCGCGGTCACAAGCCAACCGACCGGAGGTGGTCCGGTCACGCCGCGCATCCTCGGGCCTGCGGAGTCCCTGGCCGGCGCGACGACGGCCCCCAACGGGACCGGCACCCTCGCGCTGACGCGCCTTGGCGCGATCTCAGCGTCGGGCACGGGCACGGGGGCGGGCGGCGCCGAGGTGGTGACCTTCGATCCGGCGACCGATCGGCTCTTCACTCTCAACGCCCGCGACGCTGTGATCGACGTCACCGCGATTGGAAGCAACGGCACGCTCACCCGCATCGGATCGGGGATCTCCCTCACCGCGCTGCCCGGCTATGGAGGCGCCAATACCGTCGCGGTTCGCAACGGCGTGCTGGCTGTCGGCTATCAGAACGCGGACTCGAGCCAGAACGGAGCGGTCGCCCTCTTCGATGCCGCGAGCCTCGCTCTGATCGGCACTCCGCTGTCGGTCGGCAACCTGCCCGACCAGCTGAGCTTCAACGCCGTCGGCACCAAGATCCTCGTTGCCAACGAGGGCGAGCGTGCGACGGTCAACGGCTCGCCAGTCAACCCGACAGGATCGGTCTCGCTCATCGATCTCACTGCTGGCGCCGCTGCTGCCACCGTGTCGACCTACGACTTCGGGAGCCTCGCCGGTCAGGAGGATACCCTTCGAGCGGCTGGTGTCCGCCTTCCGTCAGGGCCGAACGCGATTGCCGACATCGAGCCCGAATACACGACGATCGCCGGCTCGACGGCCTACGTGACCTTGCAGGAGGCCAACACCGTCGCGGTCTTCGACATCTCGGGCTCGGCACCGGTCCTCACGGCCCTGAAGCCGCTCGGTACGATCGACCACGCGCTGGCTGGCAATGAACTCGATGCCTCGGATGACGGACCGGCGACCCCGGCCTCGATCCGCCTGCGCAACGAGCCGGTGCTCGGCCTGCCGATGCCGGACGCGATCGCGTCCTTCACCGCGGCCGACGGGCGGGTCTACTTCATCACCGCAAACGAAGGCGATGCCCGCAGCGATGACAGCGATGTCGCGCGTCTGGGCACTCTGCCCCTCGATCCGACCGCCTTCCCGAACGCAGCCGCGCTCAAGGCCAACGCTGAGCTCGGCCGCCTCAACGTCTCGACCATCGACGGCAACCCGGACGGGGACGGCGACTACGACCAGATCTACGCGTTCGGCGGCCGCGGGATCTCGATCTTCCGTCAGGAGACCGACGGCACCATCACCAAGGTGCGCGAGACCGGCGGCGAGTTCGAGAAGATCATCGCTCGGGACGCTGCCGCCATCTTCAACCAGAACCAGGGCGATGGCAGTGTCGACGCTCGGTCCGACGACAAGGGACCGGAGCCGGAGGGGGTCACCGTCGGCAACATCGCCGGCCGCACCTACGCTTTCGTCGGGCTGGAGCGCACCGGCGGCGTCATGGTCTACGACGTCACAGTGCCGGCCGAGGCGCGCTTCGTCACCTTCCAGCCGCCGGCGAGCGGAACGACCGACGCGGGGCCTGAGGTCCTCACCTTCATCTCCGCGGCCGACAGCCCGACCGGCCAAGCACTGGTCGTCTTTGCCAACGAGGTTGGCAATACCACGACCGTCTATCAGGCTGCCCCCGCGCTGACGGCGATCCCGTTGATCCAGGGAACGGGCGCAACGTCGAGCTTCGCCGGGCAGACCGTCACCACCGCGGGCGTCGTCACGGCGGTGGCCAGCAACGGGTTCTACCTTCAGGATCGGATGGGCGACGGCAACGCCGCGACGTCGGACGCGGTCTTCGTCTTCACGAGCAGCAGGCCGAGTGTCGCGGTCGGTGACGGCGCGACGGTAACGGGCCAGGTGCAAGAGTTCCTGCCCTCCGGAGCCGCCCGAGGCTCGTTCACCGTCACGCAGATCGGGGGCAATCCCAGCATCGCCGTCAACACGCGCGACAACGCGCTGCCTGGCGCGGTCAGGATCGGGGGCGCTGACGGTCTCACGCCCCCGGCCGCCGACCTAGTCGCCGGCAGCGCCTTCTGGGAGAGCCTGGAAGGGATGCGGGCCACGGTAACGGCGCCGCTTGTCACGGGTCCCACGAACAGCTTCGGCGAGATCTTCGCTGTCGCGGACGGCGGCGCGGGAGCGACTGGCCTCAACGAGCGCGGGAACCTGCTGATTTCCGGCGGCACGTCCGTGCTCGGCGCCACGAACACGCAAGGAGGCGACCTCAACCCCGAGCGTATCCGCATCGATCCAGGCCTCGGGGTCACCCTGCCGCAGGTCAACACCGGCGCGCGCCTCGCCGATGTCACCGGTGTGGTGAACTACAGCTTCGGCAACTACGAGGTGCTGGCGACCGCACCCGTCACCGTCGCTACATCGAGTCTGCTAACGAAAACGCCCGGCACGTTGACGGGGGGTGCCGAGCACCTGCTCGTCGCGAGCTTCAATGCTGAGAACCTCGATCCGACCGATGGCGCCGCGCGCTTCGCGACCATCGCGGCCGAGGTGCGGACCAAGCTGAACGCGCCGGACGTGATCGCGCTCCAGGAGGTGCAGGACAACGATGGGCCGGGCAACACGGCCTCCACCGTCACGTCAGCGACGGGGACGCTGCAGCAGCTCGTCGACGCGATCGCGGCCGACGGCGGACCGACCTACGCCTTCGTCGACAACACCTTCATCGGCGACGACACGAACGGCGGCGAGCCGGGCGGCAACATCCGCACGTCGTTCCTCTACCGCACGGATAGGGTCGGCTTGGCGGCAGGATCGGTGCGCACCATCGCGGCAGATGGCAGCCCGATTGCGGCGGGTTCCTACACCGACCAGCAGACCAACCCGGACAACCCCTTCTTCGGGTCCCGCCCCCCGCTCGCCGCGGACTTCGTCTTCAACGGGCAGACCGTGACGGTGGTGAGCAACCACTTCACCTCGAAAGGCGGCAGCGCGGCGCTGTTCGGCTCCGAACAGCCGCCTTTCAACGCCGGGGAGGTGGCGCGAGCCGCGCAGGCGCAGGCGGTCAACACTTTCGTCGACGGCCTCCTCGCAGCCGACGCGCAGGCACGGGTCGTCGTCACCGGAGACCTGAACGATTTCGGCTTCGAGGAGCCGCTAACGGTGCTGCGCGGTGCTGCAACCCTGTCCGGGTACGCCGCGGGTGGGGCGAGCGCCGTCCTGACACCCGGCGGCACGCCAGTTCTGACCGATCTTCAGGACCTGCTGCCGGCCGGCCAGCGCTACGACTACGTGTTCGAGGGGAACGCCCAGACCCTCGACCACATGCTGACGACGGCGGCGCTGACCGGAGCCGCGCAATTCGAGGCGGTGCACATCAACGCCGACTTCGTGGATCAGACCAGCGACCACGATCCTCTGCTGGGACGCTTCCGGATCGCCGCAGGCGGCAGCAGCGGTGGCGGAGGAGACGGCACAACGCCTCCGGTCGACAACACCCCCAGCGCCGAGACCGGCGGACAGGTCACGAGCGCGACCACGACCAGCGATCCGGCCGCCGCCGAGGCCGCTGCCGGGCAGGCGCTTCAGACGCTGCCCGAGGGGATCGACCTAGCTGCGGTCGATCGCGCCGTCGAGGTCTTTCTGGCGGGCCTGCAGGGCGGCACATCGGTCAACGTCAGCACCTTCACGCCGACACCGGGCGCCAACGACATCCGCATCGAGGGCCCCACGGACGGGACCCAGACGCTCGTCGTCCTCAACGCCTCCGCCGTGCCACCGGGCACGCCCATCTCCGTCAACAACATCGGCTTCATCGCGCTGTCCGGTCCCGCCTCGCTCGTCGGTGGGGAAGGATCGCAGGTCGTCTTCGGCGACAACGCCGACCAGTCCATGGTGCTGGGGCCCGACGACGACACGCTGCGAGGCGGCGGCGGCAACGACCTCGTCGGATCGAAGGCCGGCAACGATCTTCTCTACGGCGATGCCGGCGTCGACACGGTCTCAGGCGGCATCGGGCTCGACACCCTGTTCGGCGGCACGGAGCAGGATCTGATCTACGGCAATCAGGATGCCGACCTGATCTACGGCAACCAGGGCGCGGACAGCTTGTACGGTGGACAAGGGGATGACCGGGCCTTCGGCGGCCAGGGCGATGACCGCCTGTTCGGCAATCTCGGAAACGACGTGCTGTACGGAAACCAGGGCGCGGACATGGTGTACGGCAACCAGGGCAGTGACCTCGTCTACGGCAACCAGGGAGCGGACATTCTCTTCGGCGGCCAGGGCGACGACGTGCTCTACGGCGGGCAGGACAACGACACGCTGGTTGGCGGGATCGGAAACGACATCCTCGTCGGCGGGCTTGGTGCCGACCTCTACCGCTTCGACCCGGGCTCGGGCCGCGACCTGATCCTAGGATTCGACCAAGCCGGGGGCGACCGGATCGCCCTGGGCGGGCAGACCTACACTGTCGGTTCGGCACAGAACGGCGACGCGCTGCTGACCCTCTCGGGCGGCGGTGTTGTCGACCTGGCCGGCATCCGGGCGAGTCAGATCAACGCTAGCTACTTCGCGGCCTAACTGACCATATTCCGAAATACTATGGCCCCGCCAGGAGGCTATGAATGGTACTTGGCTTGGCGGTTCGGGGCGCCAAGCCGGCTTGTGAACAACGACTAATTTCCACCGAGGCTGTGAATGTGCGATTCAGACCATCTGCAAGATGGAGGATTGTCCTACAGGCCGGCAGCGTACCTTCATTTCCACCCAGCCTCCTTGGCGGGCTGGGCGGCTCGTGCGTCGTATCTTCGAAAGCCCGGGAGAGAGCGTTGGCGGCATGGACCACTTTCGGTCTTGAACCGAATAAATGAAAGTCCCACAGCGGCGGGACCGCTTCTACTGACCTGCCTCGGCTAGACTCAGGCTTTCCGCTCCCCCTGCCACTGAGACCGGAGCGGAGCGGCGGCGCGAGAACGCAAGGATAAGGGTCGGGAGGATGAGCAGGATCAGCACGGGCGCGAGGCTCATGCCGCCGACGACCACGAGGGCGAGCGGCTTCTGAACCTGCGAGCCGACGCCCGAGGAGAAGGCGGCCGGCAGGAGCCCGACGCCGGCCACCACGCAGGTCATCACCACCGGGCGCATCTGGGTCGCGCAGGTCTCCAGCATCGCGCGCACCCGCTCCTCGTCGCGCGCAATCAGGTCGTTGAAATGGGCGATCACGATGATCCCGTCCATCACCGCGATGCCGAGCAGCGCGATGAAGCCGATCGCCGCCGAGACGCTGAAGGGCGTGCCCGTGAGGACGAGGGCCAGCACACCGCCGGCCGCGGCCATCGGAATGACGCTCAGCGCCAGCAGGGTGTCGGTGAGCGAGCCGAAGTTCATGAAGAGCAGGATGGCGATGAGCCCGATCGCGAGCGGCACTGTCACCGAGAGCCGCTCCAGCGCCCCCTGCATGTTGTTGAACTCGCCCACCAACTCCAGCCGGTAGCCCGGCGGCAATTGCACCTCGGCTGCCACGCGCTGGCGCGCCTCCAGGATGGTGCTGCCGAGGTCGCGATCGCGCACGCTGAACTTCACCGGCAGGTAGCGCTCCTGGCCCTCGCGGTAGATGTAGGCCGGTCCTGAGACCAGCTCGACGCTCGCCACTTCGTTGAGCGGGACCTGCAGCACCGCACCGTTCGGGCCCTGGCCGGCGATGCGCAGGTTGCGGATGGCCTGCACGCTCTGCCGGAACTGCTGGGCGAGGCGAACGACGATCGGGTAGTGCCGGTCGCTGCCCGAATCGTAGAGATCGCCCGCGCTGTCGCCGCCGATCGCCGTGCGGACCGTGGCGTTGATGTCGCCCGGCGTCAGTCCGTAGCGGGCGGCGCGGATCCGGTCGACGTTAATCTGCACGGTGGGCTGCCCGAGCGAGGTGAACACGCCGAGATCGGTCACGCCCGCCACGGTCCTGAGCACGGCCTCGACCCGGCGCGCCACGTCGGTCAGGGTCTGGAGGTCGGGGCCGAACACCTTGAACGAGTTCTCGCCCTTGATCCCCGAGACCGCCTCGGCGACGTTGTCCTGCAGGTACTGCGAGACGTTGAACTCGATGCCCGGGAACTCCCGGCGCAGCCGCTCCAGAAGGTCGGCGAGCATGGCCTCCTTGTTCACCCCCTCCCACCACTGCTCGGCCGGCTTGAGCGGCGCGAAGAACTCCCCGTTGAAGAAGCCGGCAGCGTCCGTTCCGTCGTCGGGCCGGCCGTGCTGCGAGACCACGCGCTCAACCTCGGGCACCGCCGCGATGATCCGGCGGATGCGGTTGACGTAGCGGTTGCCCTCGGTGAGCGAGATCGTGGCCGGCATGGTGGCGCGCAGCCAGAGATTGCCCTCCTCCAGCTTCGGCAGGAACTCAAGGCCGAGGCCGCGCCCGGCGACGCCCACCCCGCCCGCCAGGATCGCGGCGAGCCCAAGGGTCAGGATGCGGTTGGCGAGCGCCACGCGGATCGCCGGGCGGTAAAGCCGATCTAGCGCGCGCACCAGCACGGTCTCGACCTCGCGCACGTGCTCGGGCAGCAGGTAGGCGGAGAGCACGGGCGTCACCGTGAAGGTCGCGATCAGGCCGCCGAGCAGGGCGTAGGCGTAGGTCTGCGCCATCGGCCCGAAGATGTGGCCCTCGACGCCTGTCAGGGTGAAGAGCGGCAGGAAGCCGGTGACGATGATCACGGCCGCGAACACGATCGAGCGGCTGACGTCGCCGGAGGCCCAGAGGATGTTGGTGAGCTTGCCCGAGAACCCGGTCGGTGGTCCCGCCGTCTGGGGCGGCCCGTGGCCCGAGAGGCGCCGGAAAATCGCCTCGACCATGATCACCGTGCCGTCGACGATAAGCCCGAAATCGAGGGCGCCGACCGAGAGCAGGTTGGCTGATTCCCCGCGCGCCACCAGGATGATGACCGCGAAGAACAGCGCGAAGGGAATCGTCGCCACCACGATCAGCGCGCTGCGCAGGTTGCCCAGGAACAGCCACTGCACGACGAGGATCAGTGCGATGCCGAACACCATGTTGTGCAGCACCGTGTGGGTTGTGACCGCGATCAGGTCGGCTCGGTCGTAGATCCGCTCGATCTTCACGCCCGGCGGCAGGATGCCGGCTGCCTCGATCCGGGCGACCTCCGCCCTCACCGCCTCGATCGCCGGCGTGCTCTCCTCACCCCGGCGCATCAGCACGATGCCCTGGACGATGTCGTCGTCCTCGTTCATGCCGGCGATGCCGAGCCGCGGCTGGTGGCCGATCGTGACGCTGGCCACGTCGCGCACCAGCACCGGCGCGCCGCCCGACTGGCTCAGCACCGTCTCCTCGATGTCGTCGGTGGACCGGATCAAGCCGACGCCGCGCACCACCGCCGACTGGCTGCCCAGGCTAATCCGGTTGCCGCCGACATTGAGGTTGCTGTCGTTGAGCGTCTTCACCACGCCGGCGAGCGTCAGCCCGTGGGCGGTCAGCCGGTCGAGATCGACCGCGATCTCGAAGGTCTTGGTCTTACCGCCCCAGCCGATCACGTCGATCACACCCGGCACGGCGCGGAAGCGGCGGCGCAGCACCCAGTCCTGCAGGGACTTGAGATCGAGGGTGCTGTAGCCGTCGGGCGCGGTGAGCTTGTAGCGGAAGATCTCGCCGATCGGGCTCACCGGCGAGATGGTGGGCTTGGCCCCGTTCGGCAGCGGGTCGAGCTGGGCGAGGCGGTTCAGCACCTGCTGCTCGGCCTCGCGATAGTTGAACTCGAAGCCGAACTGCAGCTTCACGTCGGAGAGACCGTAGAGCGAGACGGTGCGTACCTGCTTGAGGTTCGGCAGGCCCGCGGTGATCACCTCGATCGGCACCGTGACGTAGCGCTCGATCTCCTCGCCTGAGAGACCCGGAGCCTGGGTGATCACGTTCACCATCGGCGGGGTCGGGTCCGGGTAGGCCTCGATGTTGAGGGTCCGGAACGCCGCGAGGCCGCCCGCCAGCAGCAGGACGAAGGCCAGCACCACAAGCGCGCGCTGGCGCAGGGCGGGCTCGACGATGCCCCTCATGCATTCCCCCTCAGTCTTCGAAAGGCGCGGGCGCCTCAGCCCCGCGTCACCATGCGGTCGATGAACAGCGAGCCGCGCGAGATCACCCGCTCGCCGAGCGCGAGGCCTTCGAGGACCTCGATGTTGCCGCCGTCGATAATGCCGGTCCGGACGCGGCGGCTCTCGACCACGTTGCCAGGCTTCAGCACCCAGACGCTCACCTTGTGGCCTTCCAGCACGACCGCCGCGCGGGGCACCGCGTGGGAGAGGTTCTCGCGCTCGTTGATGATGCGCACGCTGGCGTACATCTCGGGCTTGAGGAGGCGCTGCGGGTTGTCGATGTCGGCCCGCACGGTGATGCGCCGGCTCGCCGGATCGACCGAGGAGCCGATGAAGTTGATACGGCCCTCGAAGACGCGGTCGGGGTGCGAGAGCACGCGGAACTGCAGCCGCCCCCCCATCTCGATCCGGGCGAGGTCGGACTCGCGCAGCTGCACGATGAGCCAGACCTTGGACAGGTCGCCGATGATGTAGGAGGGCTCGCCGCCGCCCGTGGTGACGTACTGGCCGGGGCCGATCTTGCGCTGGATGATGGTGCCGCTGAGCGGCGCGTTGATCGCGGTCGCGGGGTTGATGGCGCCCTTCTGCAGGTTGGCCATCTCGTCGTCGCGCAGGCCCAGGATGCGCAGGCGGTTCCTCACCGCCTCCAGCCCGACCTCGGCGGTCTTGGCGTCGTTGCTGGCCGTGTTGAGGTCGTTCTGCACGGTCTGCAACTCGCGCAGGGTCGTCACGCGCCCCTCGTAGAGATCGCGCTGGCGCTTCTCTGCAGCCTGGGTGGTCATGCGAGGGTGCCTCGAGTGCGCACCCACAGCCCAATCTCCTCGCACGTACGCAGGCCCGGCGCGGACCATCCACCGCGCCGGGTCGTATCCGTGATCAGCGCAGGAGCTGCAGGATGCCCTGGTTGGCCTGATTGGCCAGCGACAGGGCCGAGATCGCCAGAGACTGGCGGGTCGAGAGTGCCTGCGAGGTTGCCGCCTCCTCGTTCATGTCGGCGTTCACGAGGTCGGCCGAGCCGGTGTCGAGGACGTTGACGAGCTGCTTGGCAAAATCCTGGCGCGTCTGCACAACCGATAGGTTCGAGCCCAACGTCGAGGAGAGCGACTTCAGGTTCGTGAGCGCATTCGTCAGCGCGTCCGCAGCCTTCCCGAGGTCGGTGTTGTTCTGCACGCCGAAGTCGCCGCCGGCCTGACCCGTGCCGGAATCCACGAAGCGTCCGATCCCGAGTGCGTCCGCGGTGATCGCGCTGCCCTGGACCGCGAGCTTCGACTGGGCGGCACCGGTCTTCTCGTTGAACGCGATGGTCAGCCCATCGCCGTTCAGGAGGTTCGTGCCGTTGAAGCCGGCATCCTGGGCCGCCTGATTGATCTGGGTGCGCAGGTTGTTGAACTGATCGACCAACGCCGAGCGCTGCGCCGAGGTGCCGCCCGCCACGGAGAAGGCCGCGCCGCCCGTGAGCTTGGCCGTCTCGGTCGCGTCAGCCGTGAACGTGCCCGACGCCGTCTTGCCGGCCTGCATGGTGATCGTGTCGGAGCCGGTGCCCGTGACGACGAGTTGGCCGCGGGTGTCGATCGCGGCCGTAGCGATGCCGGACTTGTTGATGCCGTTGACGAGATCGTTCACCGTGTCGGCGGCCTTGATCGTGAAGGTGTAGTCGGTGTTGCCGGCCTTCAGCTTGACCTGATCCGCCTTCGTCGCGTCGACGCCGACGTTGTCCGCCCCGGCCGTGCCGAGCACGGTCTTCGCGAGCGCGGTGTCGCGCACACTCTTGCCGGCGGCGGTGGCCTGCGCGTCGGTGGCGAGCGCCTGAGTGGGTATCGGCGTGGAAAAAGGACCCGGCTGAGGGGCTGATCGGCGTCCAATAGGGACCCACCCCGCCCCCGTGCATCTCTTGCTCCCTACCGCTCACGGTCAGGGAGCCAGCCGGGGATGTTGATCGTGGAGACCATCGCCAAGATCCGGCGCCTGTTCCGCGAGCACCGGAGCATCCGGGAGATCTCGCGCGAGCTGCGCCTATCCCGCAAGGTCGTGCGCAAGGCGCTGCGCTCGGACAAGACCGCCTTCGCCTACAAGCGTCAGCACCAGCCCCGACCGCAGCTCGATGGGCACATCGCGCGCCTGGACGCCCTGCTGGCCGAGGAGCTGGCCAAGCCTAAACGCGAGCGCCTCAGCCTCACACGCCTGTTCGAGGGGCTGCGGGCGGAGGGCTATGCCGGCGGCTACGACGCGGTGCGCCGCTACGCGCAACGCTGGTTCACGGAGCATGCCGCCACCGCCGCGGGCGTGTTCGTGCCGCTCGCCTTCGCCCCGGGTGAGGCCTACCAGTTCGACTGGAGCCATGAGACCGTCCGGCTCGCCGGCGTCACCACGCAGGTCAAGGTCGCCCATATCCGGCTCTGCCACAGCCGGCGCTTCCTGCTGCGAGCCTATCCGCGTGAGACGCAGGAGATGGTCTTCGACGCCCACGAGCACGCCTTCCGCTTCTTCGGCGGCTCCTGTCGGCGCGGCATCTACGACAACATGCGCACGGCCGTCTCGGCGATCTTCGTGGGTCGCCAGCGCACCTTCAAGCGCCGCTTCCTGCAGCTCTGCTCACATCACTTGATCGAGCCCACCGCCTGCAATCCCAGCGCGGGCTGGGAGAAGGGGCAGGTCGAGAACCAGGTGCGCACCGCGCGCAACCGCTTCTTCAAGCCGGTCCTGCGCTTCGAGACGCTGGCTGACCTCAACCACTGGCTGGAGGAGCAGTGTCGGCTCTGGGCGGCCACCGCAGCCCATCCGGTGCAGCGCGACCGCACCGTCCAGGCCGTCTTCGAGACCGAGGATCAGCCGGCTCTGATCCCCTACCGCGGCGCGTTCGACGGCTTCCACGAGGTCGAGGTCGTCGCCTCCAAGACCTGCCTCGTGCGCTACGACTACAACCGCTACTCGGTGGCCGCCCGGGTGGCCGGGCGACACGTGCAACTGCGTGCCTATGCCGACCGGATCGCCGTCTTCCTCAACGGTGAGATCGTGGCCGAGCATCGGCGCTGCTTCGGCCGCTACCAGACCATCTTCAACGCCTGGCACTACCTGCCCGTGCTGGCCCGCAAGCCCGGAGCGTTGCGCAACGGCGAGCCCTTCCGTGACTGGGATCTGCCCTGCGGCTTGGCTCAGATCCGCGAGCGGTTGCGCGCGCATGCCGACGGCGACCGGCAGTTCGTCGCGATCCTCTCGGCGGTGCCGGAGGCAGGCTTGGAGGCGGTCGAGGCTGCATGCATCGCGGCCTTGTCCGCGCGTCTGTTCAGCGCCGATGCGGTGCTCAACCTGCTCGCGCGTGGCCGCGAGAGCCTTCCGCCTACGTCGGTGCCGACGCCCGCCGGCCTGACGCTCGGGATCGAGCCTGCGGCCGATTGCGCACGCTACGACGGCCTGCGCGCTTTGGAGGCGATCTGATGGAGCGGCACACCGTCGTCGAGCTGATGGTCAAGCTCAAGCTGCGCGGCATGCGCGCCGCCTACGACGAGATCATCACGCAGGCCGGCAAGCGCGGGCATGCGCCGGAGCGGGTCGTGGGGGATCTGCTGGCCGCGCAACTGGCTGACATGGAAAGCCGGGCCACGGCCTACCGCATGGGCAATGCCAAGTTCCCAGTCCTGAAGACGCTGGCCGAGTTCGACCTAGCCGCCTCGCCCGTGAACACGGCGATGGTGCGCGATCTGCACCAGGGCAACTTCCTCACCGACAACCGCAACGCTGTGCTGATTGGCGGCACGGGGTCGGGCAAGACGCATCTGGCCATCGCGATCGGGGCGAACTGCGTGCGGGAACGCGAGGCGCGGGTGCGTTTCTTCAACACAGTCGATCTGGTCAACCAGCTTGAGGCGGAGGCGCGGGCGGGCAAGGCCGGTCGGCTGGCCTCGCAGCTGGCACGGATGGACCTCGTGATCCTGGACGAGCTTGGCTACCTGCCGTTTCCGCGTGCGGGCGGGCAGATGCTGTTTCATCTGATCAGCCGGCTCTACGAGCGGACCTCGGTGATCGTGACGACGAACCTGCCGTTTGGCGAGTGGCCGAGCGTGTTCGGGGACGCGAAGATGACGACGGCGCTGCTCGACCGCCTGACGCACCACTGCGACATCCTGGAGACGGGCAACGCCAGCTGGCGGCTGAAAACCCGCAGCTGAATGCCGTTCATGTCGTGGGGCCAGGCTCAATCCGGCGTCAGGCTGGATACGAGGCCGATGCCGCTTCGCTGACCCGACCGGCTGCGCGACATCGGCCTCTGCGTTGGCGCTCATGCGCGGCGGCCGGTGGGTCCCTTTTGGACGCCGATCCTGGGTCCCTTTTGGACGCCGATTGACAGCCTGAGTGCCCTGGAGCTTGGGCAGGTTGGTGGTGGCGTTCGATTGGGCCTGGCTCACCACCGACTGCATCTGCTTGACCAGCGCGGTGAGCGTGTCGACGCCCTTGGCGGCGGCCTGGATGGTCTGGATGCCGTTTGAGATGCCGCCGAGCAGGCCCGACAGGGCGGCGGCCCGATCGGTGAGGCTCGAGGCGGTGAAAAAGTTCACCGGGTTGTCGAGCGCTGTGTTGACCTTCTTGCCGGTGGAGAGGCGGTTCTGGTTGGTCGAGGCGAGGGCGGCCGTGTCCTGCAGCGAGAGCAGGTTCTGGCGGGTTGCGGCCGAGAGGGTCACGGCGGACGGCATGGGCGAGGTGTCCCGGTGAGCCGCGCGGGGGATCTGCGCGGACCGGGCCAGTCTCCGGGGTGGCCCCTCAGCCGAGCGACGAGGATTTCGGCCTTCCGCCAGTGCGGTGCTGATGCTCCGTCCTGATCTGCTGACGTTCCGTCCCGGCCGTGGTCACAGCTCGCGCAGCCAGGCGAGCAAGGTTGGATCGGCAGCGTTCGCGCCAGCGGGTACGACCTCACCGATCGCGACCTCGCTGGGGTTGAGGCCGTAGCGGCGCCGAAAGGCGCGGGCGAAGACCGTCTGGTTGTGGAAGCCGCAGGCGTGAGCGAGCCGGGCCAGCTCCGGTCGCCGGCCCGCGGGTACCTGCCGCAGCCGCCGCATCGCCTCGGCGAGCCGGCGCTGGCGAATGTAGGCGTAGAGACCGCCGCATTCGGAGAACAGCCGATAGAGCGGCGTGCGCGAGAGGCCGAAGCGGCTCATCAGCGTCGACGCATCGACCGTGGCGAGATTGCTCTCGATGTAGCGGCGCACCTCAAGACCGAGATCATCCCGCTTCCCGGGCAAGCCCGAGGCGCTTCCGGACGTCTGCCCCTGCAGCAGAACGCGGCAGAGCGTCAGCGTGGCCGAAGCGACGGTTTGGACCTGGGTGGCGGTGAGATCCGGCAGGCAGTCGCCGAGCCTGCAGAGATGACCGGCGACCAAGGCGTCCAGGTGACGATCACGGCGCAAGTCAATGCCCCCGTGACGGTCGGGCGGCTCGCGTCCGTCGTCAACGAGGCGGTGCGGGACGAGGAGGGCCCGCGCGGCGAGGGCCTCCATCTCGATCTGCACGGGATGCGACAGGTCGAGGACGAGGATCTCGCCCGGCCCGACGCTGTCGACCTGATCTCCGTCGACACGGCGGGCGCGGCCGTGGAGCGGGGTCCAGAGGACGAGATGGTCGAGCGCTTGAGCCCTAGCCTGCTCCGGGGTCCGCTGCAGCACCTGGGACGGGCCCTTGTCGGCCGCGAGCACGCACGAACCGAGATGCTGATAGCGCAGGAAGGCATCGATGGGCACGGCCTCGTCCGGAGCCAGGCTTGCCGTGAAGAGAGGCGCGAGGCTGGCGACCCAGGCGCGGCCGCGGCGTGCGTCCTGCGGGATGTGGGCGAAGCGGTGCTCGAGGATCACCGCCGCGTCGCCCCCGACGGGGCTGTCGCGAGGCGGGACGGGACAGGCCCAGCCGCGCCGGCTACCACATGCGGGCAGCGATCTCGCGTTCCTCGGCGCCGAGCACGTCGGCGTAGATGGCAGTGGTCGACAGGCTGGCATGGCCGAGCCAGCGCTGCAGAAGGGTGAGCGGCACGCCCGAGTGCAGCGCGTGCACGCCGAAGCCGTGACGCAGGCCCTTGGGCGAGGCGGCCGAGGCGCTCACGCCCGCCTCGCGCATCACGGTTTTGACCCGCTGCCAAGCGGTGCTGCGCCCGAACGACCAGAGCCGCTGCTCGGAAGGCTGGAGGTCGTGCACGAGATCGAGGATGGCGATGATGCCGTTGGGCACCGGCACGTCGCGCACCACACCCTGCCGACGCTTCTTGAGGCAGTGCAGGCTGACGAAGCCGCCTTGCTGGTCGAGGTCGGCATGGGTCAGGGCCAGCGCCTCCGAGATGCGGCAGCCGGTCCAGGCCAGGATCAGGCACAGGGTGAGCGTCTCGGGCGGCTGACGGCTGGCCGCCGCGAGGAAGCGGGTGCGCTCGTCGGGGGTGAGGTACTTGCGCCGGCCCTGAGCCGTGTGGAGCGACATGCCGGAGAGCGCGGGCGAGCGCTTGGCCGGGCACCGGGACGAGCCGGCAGGGGCTGGGCTGCGGGTCATGGCGGCACGTCCTCGCACGCGGCGGAGCCGGTGCCTGGGTGGTCAGAATTGCCAATTGTGTTCGGCGCCGCCCTCGGAGCCGCTTGGCGCGCTCTGTGGCGGGATGCAACAGCCGCGCTTGTACCGCAGCCCGACAGGTCTGCGCAAGCCAAAAAAGCGTTATGGATCAAATAAAGACAGAATTGGCAATTGTGTTCGGCGAACTGGTGCTTGTGTAACGCTGAACCGAGGCCTCGTAAAGCACCATGTGCGCCATCGCACGCGATTCGATACTTACCCGCACTCGGTCTGAGCGCTTTGGTCGGCCACGATCGCTGCGCCGTCCGTGATATCCAACACGGGCCCAAACCATTGTCCGGAGAACGGCATTCGGCGCCTCGTGATACCCAACGCGCCCATCGGATCCGGCCCGACCCATGCGGGCCTGCACCTGTGCGTTGGATATCACTCTGGTGCGCACGGTGATGTCCAACGCGGCTCGATCCCGCATCTGGACGATCTCGGGGAAGGCCGTTTCGGTGACGGAGCTAATCCGGCAGCCAAGGCGCCCCGTCGGCGAACGGCGCCACCGCCGTGAGGCGCGAGCTTCCCCCGGAAGGCTTCGCGGTGTGCGTAGCGCTCGTCCTGGTCTTCTACCTGTTCGCCCTGGTGGTCAGCGGCTGGCTCGGCTGAGCCCTGTCGTACCCCCTCACGTCCCAGATCAGAGCTCATGCCCGAGAGCCGCCGCTCACCTTCGCGCCTGCGCCAGCGATGGCATCGGCTAAGCCGGATCATCGACGCGCTGCTGCCCGGCGAGCGCCCGTCAGAACTCGGCACCTGGGCCGTGCTGATGCTGCTGGTCGGCCTGCTGCTTCTGTTCGTTGTGCGCGAGATCCGGGACGGCGCGCTCACCGGCTGCCCCGGCTATGATGGCGTGACCCACCAGCGCGAGGCCGAGGCACTTTGCGCGCAGCCTTGAGGGTTCACCTCAAACTTGACGGGGCAGCACGCCTACGGTGCGAGCTTGCGCGTTCAGGTGAGGAAGCAGGCAGATTGGCGATCGCCTAAAGTGAAGTCCTGACCCCTTGCGGACATTCGAAGCGCTGCCCTCGAAGGTCCGGATGGGGTGGGGAACGGACTCTGCCGTTCTGGCCGGAAGCGGACTTTCCGCATCCGACCTGACGCAGTCCTACACGGGCGGCCGCGCGATGCCTGAATATTAACCGAGAAGAGGGCGGCCATCGCTGCGGGATCGAGCGCCCAGCCGCTTCACGGACGAGATCCCCACCCAATCAAAAGCTTGAGGTTAATTCATGTTGATATGGTTAGGTTTGTGTTAACGCTTCGGACTCAGGGTCGGCCCTGCTTCTGCGCGGCCGAATCAGTTTAGCATCGACAATAGACCACGGCTGCGCGCTGTCTTGAGGGCGCGATGAAACTCGGTGTCAACCTCGCGGGTGCGGATTTCGGCGGCGGACATCTGCCCGGAACACTCGGCACGGACTACACATACCCGACCCGGCAGGAGATCGATTACTACGCCGGCAAAGGCATGTCGGTCGTCCGGCTGCCGTTCCTCTGGGAGCGGGTGCAGCTCACCGCGAACGGCCCGCTGAGCACGAGCGAGCTCGGGCAGATGGACGGCGTCGTCGCGTACGCGGCGAGCCGGGGCCTGCAGGTGATCCTGGAGCCGCACAATTTCGGCTCCGGCTACGGCCATCCGGTCGGCAGCGCCGAGACGCCCGACAGCGCCTTCGCGGACCTGTGGAGCCGCCTCGCGCGCCACTACGCCGGCAGCCCCAACGTCATCTTCGGCCTGATGAACGAGCCGCACCAGCAGACGGCGCAGCAATGGCTCGGCTCGGCCAACGCGGCGATCGCGGCGATCCGTGCGGGCGGCGCCGGCCAGCAGATCCTCGTGCCCGGCAGCTACTGGACGGGCGCCCACAGCTGGGTCAGCACCGACAACGACACCGTGATCGGCCCCGGCATCCGCGATCCGCTCGGCAACTTCGCCTTCGAGGTGCACCAGTACCTCGACAGCGACAGCTCGGGCACGCACGCCAACGTGGTCTCGGCGACCATCGGCGTCGAGCGGCTGACCGCGGTCACCCAGTGGGCGGAGGCGACGGGCAGCCGCCTGTTCCTGGGCGAGTTCGGGGTCGCGCAGGATCCGGTGAGCCTGGCCGCGCTCGCCAACATGGTGGCCTACATGAAGGCGCACCCGGTCTGGGAGGGCGCGACCTACTGGGCGGCGGGCCCGTGGTGGGGCGACTACATGTTCTCGATCGAGCCGACCGGGCTCGGCACCGGCAGCGTGGTCGATCGCCCGCAGATGGACGTGCTCGAGGCCTTCCTGGGCGC
>JAESGJ010000214.1_pt1 | contig 68579 bp, 71 predicted proteins | sample 9266241 | NCBI WGS metagenome assembly JAESGJ01 (sample SAMN14514841, study PRJNA621669) | algae metagenome | isolation source: Brasilonema octagenarum HA4186-MV1 and co-occurring heterotrophs from wet... | place: USA: Manoa Valley, Hawaii | collected 2009-07-20
CCCTCATCAACGATGCCCAGGTTGATGACCGGGGTGGAGTAGACCCGGTTCTCGTAGCTGAAGCCCCAGTGCTCCAGCATCCACTGATTGAGCGAGTGGATGATGGCTGCGGTCAGCTCGGGGTCCTCGGCCGACGAGTGCTCGACGAGGTTGGCAAGCGTGGGGTAGTTGATGCAGGAGTCGACGCCCTGGCCGTTGAGTTCGGCGATGCGGTCCTCGGGGTTACGAGCGCCGGGTGGGGTGTCGATACCGCGGCCGGACATCTCGCGCATCGTCAGGCCCTCGGGATTCTGGCCTGAGTAGAACTTTTCGTGCGCGCCGGGCGCGGCGACCCGCTCGAAGGTCGGATTGGGCATGTAGTCGGTGATCTTGTTCAGGATCGCGATCCGGGTATGCCTGCCGATCTGGACGAACTGCACCTTGGACTTGTACTTCTCGGGAAGGTACTTGAGCAGCGCATCCGGAGTCTCGTACATGTGCTGATCGGCATCGAAGATCGGTGCGTCGGTGAACTGCGTCATCGGTGTCCCTCTCGCTATCTGGACATGGGCTCGAAGACGAGCTTGGCCCAACCTGACGGATGTGTCAAGTTTTTGGCTGTTTCGCCGATAATATATATTTCAACTGCACTGATTGCTCCTGACGCAACTGTCATATACCGTGGCTCGCATGGCGACGACCTCCGATGTTTCCGCACCTCCGCGACTCGACGTCGGTCGTGGCGAGCGCACCCGTTCGGCGATCCTGGAAGCCAGTCAACGGCTCTTTCTCGAGCGTGGCTACGCAGGTACTCCGATCAACGCGATCACCGAGGCGTGTGGCATCTCGCGAGCCGGCTTCTACACCTACTTCAAGGACAAGCGTGAGATCTTCAACGTGCTGGGAGAGACGGCCTACCGCGACGCCCTCACCGTGATCGCCGAGTGGGCGGATGCCGACGCACCATTCACGCCCGCCGACGTGAATGCCTGGGTGGGCCACTACTTCCACTACATGGATCGTCATGGCGCATTCGTTCTGGCCTCTGCCCAATCAGCGCCCGACGACGAGGCGTTTCGCTTGTCGCGCAACCGAATGGTCAGCCGAGCGTCCTGGAAATTGGGTCAAGCGATATCCGGTGAGGGTTCGCACTCGCCGGACGTCATCGGCGTGGCGGTGATGGGCCTGTTGGACCGCGCCTGGCATACGGTGCACCGGCAGACGGTGGCCGTCGAGCGCCAGGAGATGGTGGCGGTCGTCGCGGACATGATCGTCGCCATGATGCGCTAGCTGGGAAATCGTTCCTGCCCAAGGGGATTAGACTGCCACGATGTGGATATTCCTCTGACGAGGCCCGTGAAGAACGGATCCCGTTCCCGTACGTGAAGGGGTAGAACATGTCAGGCTTTGATAACAGCCAACCGATCGCCGAGGAAGCTGCCCTCGAGGATGTCGACGAAGCCAGGACGACGGCCAAGCCCAAGGACTCCGACGCTGCGCGGGCTCCCGCGGAACCCGACGAACTCGGAGACGCCACGCCCGGGCCGCGCTGAGGATCAGTTGACCCGTAGCAGGGGGATCAACGCTTGCGCGTCGGCGACGCTGCGTAACAAGTCGTTGAGATGTGTGCAGGTGGTCGTCCCGAACAACTCCTGTCGCACGCGGAAGTGTAATTCCTGCAACGTCATTCCCATGATGCGCTCGGCGCTGGCAACCGCGCCGGGGCACTCCTGCCACGGGAGAACTCGCGGCGTCGCGTGTGCGTGCAGGACGACACCGGTCGTTGGGTCCAGCGAGGCCTCGAAGGTGTACTCGTGGATGGTCGTCTCCACGCCGTCGGTGCGTACGTAGGTATCGCGGAACATGGCGTCGACGTGTACGCCCGACGTGTCCTCGGACACGTCGATACGGCGCCTGCGTCGCATTCCATTGCGCGGCAATTCCGTCATGACGTGCCACGCCAGCGGATCGTCATGACCGTGGTCGAGGTCGGGCGCCTCGGGGCCGGTCACCACCGCAGGGTCACCCGCCTCGAAGGAGTTCATCAACAGTCCACCGGTCGCAAAGCCCGCACACTGATCTGCGACGGGCAGATAGCCGGACTTGGCAACGTCCCCGAGCGCGCCCGATGCAGAAAGCGCGTGGCCAGAGATCAGGGTCGCAACGGGAACGTCGTCGAGCAGCGTATAGCGCAAATCCCGAGTTGCGCGGAGCTCGGGTGCGACCTTGTCGGCTGCGGCACGGAAGCCGCTCATCGCCGGTGCGCCGGACAGGTGGGAGACCGCCTCCACGGCCGGGGTCACGTCGACATGCCGCACGACGCGGGCGATCAACTCAATGGTGGCCGACAACCCAGCGGTGGCGATTTCGGTTGCGCTGCCATCCGAAGCGGTCCAGATGTCGCGTGCCGCGCCACGCAGATACACCGGATCCAGCGACCCGTCGTCGCGCGTCATGTCGATCGACGTCGTTCGCCGCGCGGACCCGGGCCGCCGGGGTGGGTTTGCGGTCGTGGGTTCGTGGATGCCGTGCAGGGGATGCAGCCCAAATGACGGCACGCCCAGATCGGTCATGCCGTGGACTTTAGTCCAGCGGGCGGAATGCGAAGGTCACCAATGACCTTCCGTCTTCGGTCTCCAACGTGGTTGTCGTCGACACCAGTGGCTGGCCAATGGCGAGCTGGTCTGCGACCGCTCCGACGATCAACGACTCGACGAGCACGCCTTCGGGCAACTCGACGAAACCCACGACGTAGGTCGTGAACGCCTTCGGATCCCGAATGCCCTTGTACGGCAGCGGCGGTGGGAATTGCTGCGTCGTGTAGGTGTACAGGGTTCCCTCGGTGGAGAGTTCGATGGCCTCGATGTCGCCCTGGATCTCGGGATCGCCGTCGAAGAGTTCCGCCCGCTCGGCGGGGAACTTGACGACTCCCGACGAGCGACGCCGCGACGCGAACAGGACCGCACGATCGTCGTGAATCCGGAACAGTCCCTCTGTGATGAGTGTCGGCATGCTCACGCCACCTCGATGACCATGGCGGCACCCATGCCGCCGCCTGCGCACATGGACAGCACGCCGATACCCCCGCCGCGCCTGCGCAATTCGTAGATCGCCGAGGTGACCATGCGGGCACCGGTCGCGGCGATCGGGTGTCCGAGGCTGATGCCCGAGCCGTAGACGTTCACGATGTCCTCGTCGAGCTCCAGTTCCCTGGCGCAGGCCACCGCTTGCGCGGCGAACGCCTCGTTGATCTCGAACAGCGCCACGTCCTCGAGCTTGCGGCCAGCCAACTCCAGCGCCTTGGGGATCGCCTTGATCGGCCCGCTGCCCGTTCGGGTCGGGTCCAGCCCAACCTGCGTCCAGGACAACACGTGCGCGAGAACCTCCTGCTGCGTATCGGGCGAGGCCAGCGCGACGACTGCCGCGGCGTCGTTGATGCCCGACGAGTTGCCGGCGGTCACCGAGAAGCCCTCGATCTCCGGGTGGAGCACCTTGAGTCCGGCCAGCGACTCCATCGAACCGCCCCGACGGGGATGTTCGTCCTCGGCGAAGGTGATCGGCGTGCCATCGGCCTGGGGAACCTGGATCGGGATGATCTCGTCGACGAACGACCCGGCGTCGATGGCCTTGATCGCGCGCTGATGGCTACGCAGCGCCCATTCGTCCTGCTCCTCACGGGTGATGCCGTACTGGACATTGCAGTTGTGCGCGACGGTGATGGACATGTCCATCGCGGGCGCTTCCGCGGTCGGTGGATGTGATTCGGGGAACCACTGCGTGTAATCCTCTGGCGATTTGCCGGTGGTGAACGGCTTGCGCTTCTGCATGATTGGCCCTGTTGAGAGGGACTCCATGCCTCCCGCGAGAATGGCCTTGCTCATGCCCGATGCAATCTGACCGGCACCGACCGCGATGGCAGAGAGGCTCGACGCGCACTGCCGGTTGACCGCGATGCCCGGAATGTCGATGAGGCCGAGAGCCACGGCGATGTAGCGAGCGCTGTCGCCGCCGCCCTGCATGCTCTCGGCCAGCACGAAGTCGTCGAACTCCGCGGCGTCGAGACCGGAGCGTTCGACGACCGCTGAGACCACGGGCTTGGCCAGGTCGATCGCCGGCACGTTGGCCAGGGTGCCCCGGCGGGCCGTGCCGATCGCGGTTCTTGCGGCGGCGACGATCGCGGCACGAGAAGTGGTGGTGGCCATGTGTCTCCCAAGGATCATCGGGGGCTGGGTGTTGCCCAGCGAGCGCGGTCAGTCTATACCGTTAAATAGATATCGGAATAGCAGGTCTAACGACGGGAGCGGTAGTGAAGGTGATCACGTCGGTCGACGACGCGGTGGCGACGATCGGCGAGGAGCTCGGCGTCAGTCGCTGGGTGGAGGTCGACCAGGATCGCATCGACGCCTTCGCCGACGTGACGATGGATCACCAGTGGATCCACGTCGACGTCGAGAAGGCAAAGGCCGAGAGTCCTTACGGGGCAACGATTGCCCACGGTTTTCTTACGCTGTCCCTGATCCCCGGGGTGAGTAAGGACAACTATCGCGTCGAGAACGCGAAGATGGGCATCAATTATGGGTTGAACAAGGTGCGCTTCCTGTCGGCGGTTACCGCGGGTAGTCGCGTGCGGGTCCGGTCGGAGCTCGCCGACGCGACCAAGGTCGCCGATGACACCGTGAATCTGACGGTCCGGCACACCGTGGAGCTGGAAGGCGCGGACAAGCCCGCCGCAATCGCCGAATTGATCGCTCGGTTCGTGTTCTGATGACGACGGCACTCGAGGAGGCGGCGCAATGAGCGGTCCATTCGACGGCAAGGCCGTCCTGACGGGCGCTGGCAAGTCGCAGGTCGGCCGTCGACTGGGCCGGACCGGACTGGACTTGACGCTCGAGGCGGTGCTTCGCGCGATCGAGGACGCCGGGTTGAGCGTCGACGACGTCGACGGGATTGCCAGCTATCCGGGCCCCGGTGTGCCGGACGCGGGCTTCTCCGGAGCCACCGTTCACGAAGTGCGCAATGCACTGGGACTGCGTTGCCGCTGGTACGTGTCGGCGATGGAGACCGCGGGACAGATCGGGCCCGCCATCGAGGCCTGCATGGCGGTCAGTCTCGGCTTGGCCAACCACGTCGTGGTGTACCGGTCGGTGTGGGAGTCCACCGCCGCACAGCAGGCCGGTGGTGGGCGGGCCTCGGTGCTGTTCGGTGGGGGCGAGTTGCCCCCGCATCTGGAATGGGTGGCACCGTTTGGCGCGCTGTCGGCGGCGAACTGGCTGGCCATGCCCGCGCAACGCTACATGCATGATTACGGTCTGACGCGAGAGCACTTGGGCCGCATCGCGATCAACGCGCGTACCAACGCCGGACTCAACCCCGATGCCGTCTACCGCGAGCCGATGACGATGGACGACTACCTCGGCGCCAGGATGATCTCCGAACCGCTGTGCCTGTATGACTGCGACGCCCCGTGTGACGGTGCGACCGCCGTGATCGTGTCCCGCCGCGACGCCACCAACGGCTTGCCGAGGCACCCGTTGACGGTGGAGTCCGTTGGGCCCGGCATGTTCGAACGCGCGACCTGGGACCAACGTTCCGACGTCACCACCATGGCCGCCCACGACTCGGCCGCGACGCTGTGGCACAACACCAGCCTGACTCCTGCCGACGTGGACATGGCCCAGCTCTACGACGGCTTCTCGTTCCTGACCGTCATGTGGCTTGAGGCGATGGGTTTCTGCGATCATGGCAAGGTTGGCGAATTCCTCGGCGACGGGTCGCACATCGCGCTGGACGGATCGCTGCCGATCAACACGAGTGGTGGCCAGCTCTCGGGCGGCCGCCTGCACGGCATGGGCTTCCTCCACGAGGCGTGCGTGCAGATGTGGGGTGAGGGCGGTGATCGGCAGGCGCCCAAGACACCGGAGGTGGTCGCCGTCGGTGTCGGTGGCGGACCGGTTGCCGGATCCATGTTGCTGAGTAGCCGATAACCCCGAGCGTTGAACCGATGACGTCCGACGCCGCGTTCGATGGCATGACGGTCGGCGACATCGTCACCGATAATGCGGTGCGCTTCCCCGACGGCATCGCCTACCGGCACGGGGATCGCGTCCTCAGCCACTCGCAACTGCGGGTCAAGGCGCTGCGGCTGGTGTCAGCGATGGCCGACGTGGGGGTGCGCAGTCAGGACCGCATCGCCGTGATGAGTCGCAATTGCATCGAATTCGGCGAGCTGCACGCAGCCACCCAGTTGGGTGGGATCATCATGGCCACCATCAACTTTCGGCTGGCACGGCCGGAGATCGAGGACGTTCTGCGCCGGGTGACGCCGGCAATCGTGTTCTGCGCCGACGAGTTCGCGCCAGTGCTGGCCGAGCTTGTTGCCGAATGGCCGCAACCGGTCCTGCTCGTCACGATCGGCGGTGAGGCGCATGCTGGAGCCATCGAATATGAGCGCTTCACCATGGCTGGACGCGCCGTCGAACCGGAGGCCATCGCACGGCCCGACGACATCGCCTACCTGCTCTTTACGAGCGGCACCACCGGCGCCTCCAAGTGCTGTGTCATCGGACATCGCGAACTGCGAAGCATTGCGTACACCATGAACAACGAGATGCGTTGCGGAAGTAGCGATCGCGGGCTGATCAACATGCCGATGTTCCACGTGGGCGCGCTAGCCATCGTGTTGGGCCTGCACGCGCGTGGCGGAACCGTGGTGCTTCAGGAGCAGTTCGACGCGGCGCAAGCGGTACACCTGATCGGCGTCGAACGCATCACGGTGCTGCACCTCGCGCCGGTCATGCTCAAGGGTCTGCTCGACGAGGTGGGGGACGCCTCGGCCGTGACATCTGTTCGTACCGTGGTGTACTCGGCGGCACCGATGACGGCGTCGACATTGCGACGGGCGCTGTCCGTCTTGCCCGGCGCTGGCTTCCTCAACCTCTACGGGCAGAGCGAGGTCATCGTGTCCGGGCTGCCGCGCGAATTGCACGCACTCGACGGCCCGGCCGCCGAGAAACGTCTGCGGTCGGTGGGTTTTCCCTTTCCCGGCAACAGAATTCGCCTCGTCGACGAGAACGGACACGATGTGCCATCGGGGACGGCTGGGGAGATAGCCGTGCGATCTGAGTCGACCTTCCGTGGCTACTGGAACGACGAGGCAGCTACCGCAGCCACGCTGCGGGACGGTTGGTGTCACACCGGCGACATGGGTCGCATCGACGAACGCGGCCTGCTCTATCTGGTGGACCGGAAGAAGGACGTGGTCATCAGCGGCGGCGAGAACGTGTATTCACCCGAGGTCGAAGACGCCGTCAGTTCGCTCGACGGCGTCGCGGCCTGCGCGGTGATCGGATTGCCCGACGAGCGATGGGGTGAGGCGGTTTGCGCAGTCGTCGTGCCGACTGTCGATGCGGCCCTCACGCTGGAGGCGGTGCAGGGACACGTGCGGTCCACATTGGCAGGCTACAAGGTGCCGCGTCGGCTGGTGCTCGTGGACGAATTGCCGGTGCTGGCCAGCGGCAAGGTCGACAAGAAGCAGTTGCGTGCCGATCATGCCCCGACGTCTTAGCGTGACGACCGCAGCAGCGACCGTCGCAGCAGGTTCACCATGAGCTCCGCGGCGCGTTCGTCGCTGTCCGGTGTCGATGCGCCGGTGGGTTCGCTCATGCGCCCGAGGACGGCCAGGATCACCGCGGCGGCCACCTGGACGTCGAGCCCAGGAGCCAGGTCGACGGTGTCGAGTAGGTCGGCCACCGCCTGGTGGATCGCGCTGATGCCGTGGTCGACGGAGGCGTCCTCGAAGTGCTCCGCAACGGTGCCGTCGAACCACGCGCGGATGACCCCGCGGTACTCGCGATGGAAGCGGACGTAGCCAAGCATCCACTCGGTCAGTGCCCCGCGGGACATCTCCGCCAACATCGCGGCCTGTGCCTCGATCTCGAGCACGGCCCGCCGCGTCAGCTCGGCGAGGATGTTCTCCTTGGTACTGAAGTACCGATAGAGGGTGGCACGGCTGATGTCGGCGCTCGCTGCGATGTCCTCCATGCCGACCGCGTAATACCCACGTTCGGCGAAGAGTGCCGAACTCCCCGTCAGCACGTCGTGAGCGATCGGGGACAAGGGGGCGCCGGCCGGGTCGGTCGTTGCGACGGCTAGTGGGCCAACCGCTGCCCGTCCTTCCGTCCCGCTAACCACGGCAACGGGATTCGCTGCCTGCAACACCTCGTCCGGCGTGTCGGGGAAGAGCATCAGCTGCAACGCGACGGTCAATGACCACGTCACGACCGACCGTTCGGGTAGCGGGAGCATCTCTCGGAACCGGTAGAGGTTGACCATGTGGGGGATTCGACCGAGCGCCGCAGCGGCGTCGTGCACGTCGAGCCCACGTAATCGGGCCTTGCGGAGCCTATCGGTCACCTCGAGCCGATAGGTCTCGGCGACTTCGCCGGCATCGACGACTGACAGGCCGGTCGAGGTACCGATGCCCGGGAACTCGGCGAAAACGGCCGCGTGGGCGTCGTAGATGTCGGACCACTCCGCCAGCCAGCCGTGCAGTGCTTCGACCCCGTCGATAGAGGGACCGAGCGCGCCCAGTCGCTCGCCATGTTCGAGAACGTCTCGCTCTGCTGCCTCGCTCAATTCGCGAAAGATGTCGTCCTTTCCCGCGAAGTACTGGTAGACGGTCGCGCGTGAGGCCTTGGCTGCCTTTGCGATCGTGTCCAGTGACGTCCCGTGGAATCCGTTGTCCAGGAACACCTTCGCAGCGCTCGTAAGGATGCGCTCACGCGTGTGCAGACCGCGACGACCGACGCCGACATTGGCGGGGGGTGCATATCCGGGGCGCCGCAGCTTGTTCGGATTCGTCCCCATACGAGGAGTATCCCGGTATACCCGGGCCGACGTCCCACTCACGTCGACGCGGGCCCCGGCAGGTTGCGCTTGGCCTTGCCGGGATAGCCGAAGAACTTCTCGAAGTTGGCGTCGTTGATGGGCTGGGCGGTGTTGCGAGCCGTTGCTGCGGTGAGTGCGTCGAGGCGGGCGCTCGCCTTCTCCAGTTCCTCGGCGGAGCCAGACCTCCGCAACCGCTCGACCTCGGCTCTTGCCGCGGCGACCTCGAGTCGGAGTCGTTCTCCCGCCTCTCCGAAGGTCAGCAGGTCGTGGTCGTCTTCGTCGACCGTCTCGCGGGCTGCGGCATCGGCGGGCAGGTTGGGGGAGGTCATGTCTGGCTCTCAATCTATAGACGAATGTGGCCTACGCCATATAGTCTGTGAGACGAAGCGTCAGAAAACAAGACGTTACGTCAGAAAAAGCCGATCACCGAGAGACGAAGGAGCGCGCGATGCCGCTTCAGGACCACCACCAGATCGTGTCCGTCGACGACCATCTCGTCGAGCACCCCAGGGTGTGGCAGGACCGGCTGCCACAGAAATACCTCGAGCAGGGTCCTCGCATCGTCGAGGAGAACGGCATGCACCTGTGGCACTACGACGGTTCGGTGTTCCCGACCATCGGGCTCAACGCCGTCGCCGGAAAGCCGCCCGAGGAGTGGGGCATGGACCCGGTCAGGTACGAGGACATGATCCCCGGCTGCTATGACCCGGTGGCCCGGGTCGCCGACATGGATCTCGATGGCGTGCAGTCGGCACTGTGCTTCCCCTCGTTCCCCGGGTTTGGCGGCGGCACGTTCCAGCGCGCGAACGACAAGGACCTTGCGCTGTTGTGCGTGAAGGCGTGGAACGACTTCTACATCGACGAATGGTGTGCGGTCGCGCCGGAGCGCTACATCCCGCTGGCCATCCTGCCCACCTGGGACATCGATGCCTGCGTGGCCGAGGCCGAGCGCGTGGCGGCCAAGGGCGCGCGCACCATCTCCTTCCCGGACAGCCCGGTGCCACTGGGTCTGCCGTCGTTCCACTCTGATCACTGGGACGGGCTGTGGCAGGTCTGCTCGGACGCGCAGATGCCGGTGTCGCTGCACTTCGGCTCTGGCTCGTTCGTGCCGGGCTTCTCGTTCTCCACGATCAAGCCGGTCCCGGGGCAGATGGCGGTGATGGATGCACCGTTCGCGGTGGCGACGGCATTGTTCTCCACGAACCTGATGTGGTCGACGGTCGACCTGTTGTTCTCGGGCAAGCTCCAGCAGTTCCCGGGCCTGCAGATCTCGCTCGCCGAGGGCGGAATCGGTTGGGTACCTTACATCTTGGAGCGCACCGACTACGTTTGGGAGCGGCACCGCTACTACCAGAAGATCGACTTCGACACCCGGCCGTCCGATCTGTTCCGCAAGCACTTCTGGGGTTGCTTCATCGACGACGAGCACGGGCTGGCGAATCGCCACGCCGTTGGTGTCGACCGGATCATGCTCGAGATCGACTTTCCGCACAGCGATTCCAACTGGCCGAACTCGCGCAAGCGCGCTGCCGAGGTGCTTGCCGAGGTTCCCGACGACGAATGCTCGCTCATCGTCGAGGAGAACGCCCGCCGGATGCTGAACTTCCCGCGCGTGGGTGCAGGCGATCGGACCCTGGCTGCCGTCTAGGGGCAGCAGGGGCAGCGGGATGGGTGGCGTTGCGGTCTTGCGTCGGGTCGCGCAAGCCGTCGTCGTTCTGTGTGCAGTGACCTGTGCACTGGTCGCCCTCCACCAGGATTGGCCGGATTTCGCGTTGATCGGACTCGTGGGTGCGCTGGCCTTGGTCACCGCACGCATGGCGACGTGGCGCCTACGCCTGGACGACGACTGGACGACGGCGGTGGCGACCGCCGATGGGAACTCAAATAGTTAATCATTTAGTGTTATGCCACTAGACTGTTTGGCGAAGGGTCGTCGCCGCCTTCTGGCGGTCGTGTCGAGGAGGTTTGGTGAAGGTTCGTCTCGAACAGTCGAAGTGCGTCGGTCATGCGCAGTGCTATGCCGTCGACCCGGATTTGTTCCCGATCGACGATTCGGGCTACTCGACTCTCGAAGCGCACGAAGTAAGGCCGGGGGACGAGCAGGCTACGCGCGACGGCGTCGCAGCCTGCCCTGAACTCGCCCTGATCCTCGAAGAGGGGTAGCGGTCGCGCTTGCCAAGTGGGCCCATCGACCGGCACACTGCAACATAGTTAACCAGGTTGACTTTGTGAGGTGTGATGCAACCAGTCGATTGGCGGCCTGCGCTCGTGGCGCTGCTCGCCGACTTCCGTGAGCGCCAGTCCGACCCGAGCCGTTCGGGTTCGAAGCTCGACCGCATGGAAACGGCCCGTGCGTGGCACGCCGAATTGGTCGACCACCAACTCGCGGCGCCGGGCTGGCCCCGTGCCGTCGGTGGGTTGGAGTTGTCGCTGGCCGACCAGCTGGACTACTACCGGATGACGACCGATGCCGGCGCACCACCGCATCCGTGCCCGCTATCGTTCATTCTGGCGCCGACGCTGATCGCGCACGGCACGGCCGAGCAGAAGCAGCGGTTCCTGAAGCCCCTTCTTCGGGCGGATGAGTTTTGGTGTCAAGGGTTTTCCGAACCTGGCGCGGGGAGTGACCTGTCGTCGCTGTCGACGCGCGCCGTTCGCGATGGGGACGTCTATCGGGTCACCGGCCAGAAAGTCTGGACCACGATGGCGGATCGGGCAGACTGGATGTTCGCCTTGGTGCGGACCGGCTCCGGCGACAAGCCCTCGGATGGCATTACCTACCTGCTGATCCCGATGAAGAGCAAGGGTGTCACCGTTCGGCCGCTGCGCGACGTCAGCGGGGCAGCGCACTTCGCCGAGGTGTTCCTCGACGACGTGGAGGTTCCCGTCGAGAATCGCGTCGGCGAGGAGGGCGCGGGTTGGTCGATCATGCGGACCTCGCTGGGCCACGAGCGTGCCACGGCATTCCTTGCCGACGAATTCAAGTACCGCAAAACGGCCGACCGGGTCGTCGACCTGGTGGTCTCACGCGGGCTGGCTGACGATCCGCTGGTTCGTCAGGACGTTGCGCGCTTGGAGACCGGGGTGCGCACGATCGCCGCCAACAGCGCTCGGGCGTTGGCCGCGGTGCTTCGCGGCGAGGATCCCGGGGGTGTGGCATCGGTGAACCGGTTGGTGAAGTCGGAGTTCGAACAGCACATGCATGAGCTGGCACTGCGGGTCGTCGGTCACTACGGCGCTCTGGGTAGTCGGGCGTCCGGGGCGATCGACAGTGGGCGGTGGACCTTCGGCTACCTGATGAGCCGTGCCACCACGATCGGCGCGGGAACCGCTGAGATACAACGCAATACGATCGCAGAGAGCGTGCTCGGGCTACCGTCGCACCGGGGTGAGGGCACCCGAGAAGCGGCGGTCACCCCTGGCGCCCCGCTCGCCGTTCCCGAGGACGAGGAGCGCGAACTGCGTGCGGTGCTCGCCGAGACACTGAGCGTCAAGGTCGACGTGACGACGCTGCTGGATCGCAAGCGTCCAGTCGATGCCACCGACCCAGCGGTCTGGCAGGCGTTGGTCGAATTCGGGCTGCCCGGTCTTGCCGTCGCGGAATCTCTCGGCGGCGGGGGCGTCGGGCCCCGCCTGCTGTACGCGGCGATCGAGGAGGCCGCGAAGGCCCTTGCGCCCGCTCCGCTGGTGCCGACCGTGACGGCCTTGGATGTCGCAGTCCATTGCGGTGCAAAGGATCTCGTCGAACGCATCACGGCGGGCGCTAGTGCAGCCTTCGCGGTCCCCCTGCACGATGCCGGTTGGTCGACGAGCGGACCTGACCTGCCCGAGTGGGATGGCGCGTCCCTGCGCGGTGTGGTTCCGATCGTCGCCGGGGCGCCGAGCGCGGAGGTGCTCGTGGTGTTGGCGCGCAACGCCGATGGGGAAGTCTTGGTCGCCTTGGACGCGTCGGCCGACGGCGTCGAGGTGGCGACCGAGCAACCGCTCGATCTGACCGCAACGATCGGCTCGGTGACCATGACCGGCGCCGCGGGCGAAGTGCTGGCTGACGGATCGGATGTGGTCGACATTCTGCGCAGGGCCAGAAGTCAGGCGCTGTTGGCCGTTGCCGCCGACTCGGTGGGAGTGGCTTCGCGCGCGCTGGCGATGGCGGTGCAGTGGGCGGGTGAGCGCCGTCAGTTCGGCAGGGCAATCGGTAGCTTTCAGGCGGTGTCGCATCGCTGTGCCGACATGCTGGTGGCGTTGGAGGGCGCCCGCAGCCAGGTGCTCGCCGCCGCCGAGGCGGACCTCGAGGAGGCCGGACACCTGGCCGAGTTGGCCGCGGCAGCCGCCCTCGATGCCGGGGTCGTCGTGACGGAGGGCGCCCTGCAGGTGCACGGCGGCATCGGGTTCACCTGGGAGCATCCCATTCACCTCCTGCTGCGTCGCGCGAGGGCCAACGCCGTTCTGGTCGGCAATCCGGATGCCCTGCGCGACAACGCTGCCGGCGTTCTGCTGAGTCGTTGACGAGTTCACCTTCTAGAGGAAGACACAGACGTGGAATACGGTATGGGCCCGGAGTTGGAGGCCTTCCGCGCCGAGGTGCGCGCGTTCGTGACGGAATTCGCGCCGCCGATACCGCCGAGGGCCGGCGTGCGCAGCGCCGAGAACGAGGCCGAATTCAAGTCGCTGCAGGACTGGGCCGCTCGCCTGTTCGAGGCGGGCTATGTCGGTGCGGACTGGCCCGCCGAGTACGGCGGACGTGCCGACCGCTCGGCCGAGCACGCGATCGTGGTCGGCGAGGAGTTGGCCCGCGCCGGCGTGCCCGGCGTGCCGAGCGGCAACACCCTCGCCTCACACGCGTTGATCCACTACGGCACCGACGAGCAGCGTGCCAGGCATCTCCCCGAGATCCGAGCAGGACGACAACAGTGGTGCCAGCTGTTCAGCGAACCGGGGGCAGGCAGCGATCTCGCGTCGCTGCGCACCAAGGCCGTGCTCGACGGTGACACCTACACCGTCAACGGACAGAAGGTGTGGACCACTGACGGCCACTGGGCCGACTACGGATATCTTCTGGCGCGCACCGACTCCGAGGCCCCCAAGCACAAGGGCATCAGCGCGTTCGTCCTCGACATGCGTAGCCCTGGCGTCACCGTTCGCCCGCTTCGTGAGCTCACCGGGACGTCGGATTTCAACGAAGTCTTCTTCGACTCGGTCGAGCTTCCCGTGTCGGCGATGATCGGTGCACCCGGGCAGGGCTGGGCGATCGCGAACGCGACCCTCGGGCACGAACGCACCGGCGTCGGTGCCGCGGTGGTCAAGTTGAGACTGGCCATCGATGGACTGGTCGGACTGGCGTCCCAGATCACGGTCGACGATCACCCCGCTATCGACAGCGATCGGGTGCGCGACAGGATCGGCGAATTCAGCGCCGAGGTCGAGGCGCTCTCCGCGCTGACCTATGCCAATCTCACGCGTTGGCAGCGAGGCGAAGAGCGCATGCACGATGGCGCGATGGCCAAGTTGATGTTCAGCGAGCTCAACCTCGAGATGGCCAGGTTCGCTGTCGAACTCGGCGGTGAAACAGGCGTTTTGGTGGCGGGCGACCCAGCCGTCCCAGATGGCGGCCGATGGCAGGACGAGTGGCTTTACGCCCGCGCCTACACGATCGCCGGCGGCAGTTCGGAGATCATGCGAAACCTCATCGCTGAACGCGGACTTGGTCTTCCGCGGGAGAGGCGCAGCTGAGTGTCAGGCACTGACGAGCGCAGCGCGGTGCTCGGTGACGGTGCCGTCGAACGCCTCGTCCACCTTTATCCTGCGCAGGAACAGATGCAGGTCGTGCTCCCAGGTGAATCCGATGCCGCCGTGCACCTGCAGGGCGTTGCCCGCGACCCGCGCAGCGGCCGACTTCGCATACGCCGCCGCGGCCGAGGCGGCGTGCGTACGTGCGGCGCCCGTTGCGGTGTCCAGCGCAAGGGCGCCGGCCCACAGCGCAGCCCTGGCGGCCTCGACGGCGAGGACCATGTCAGCGCAGTGATGTTTGACGGCCTGGAACGATCCGATGGGAACGCCGAACTGCTCTCGCTGTCCCGCGTAGGCCACCGTCATCTCCAGAAGTCTTTCGGCCGCGCCGAGCGCATCGAAGGCGCGGTGTACCGCAAGGGCATCCCGGACCAGAGCGACCGTGCCCGTGGGCAGTTCGTGCCACTCGTCGACCGTGTCGCCGGGTGCAACCCTGGCCCACGACCGGGTGAGATCGAGGGTGGCCATGGAGGACAGGGTGGGCTCGGTGAGCAGCGCGAGATATTCCCTTGCGTCCACCAGCCCCACCACGGCGATGGCCGCCAGATCAGCCGCCATCGGCACCGGGCTGCTCTCGCCGGTCAATCTCATCGAGCCACCGTCGTCGGTTGCGCCGTTGCAGCGGGCCAGCCCGACCAGTTCACCGTGCGAAAGTTCGACGCGGTCGAGCAGCCACGTCGCAAGGGCAACGTCGGCGATCGGCAGCGAGCTGGCGGCGTACCCATGTGCCTCGGTCACGACGGCGAGATCTACATGGGTGCCGCCCATCTCGGGGGTCAGCAGCGACAGCAAGCCCGACTCGGCCGCGTGTGCCGATGCATCGGCGTCGATGGTGATCGGTGCCGAATCCAGCGCCGAGCGGACCCGAGCGACGGGATCGTGACGGTCGAGCCAGGATCGCTCGGCGTCGGCCAGTTGGTCCTGCTCGTCGGTCAGTCCGAAGTCCATCGTCGCACCCCTTCACTAGGTTGACCTAGTAAACCATGTCGACTAGGTTCTTGAGAATGGCGATCGGCCACGTAAGTCGATTCGGAAAGTGACGATGACGAGCATCGAAGACGCGCTCACGCGGCTATGGGACGCCGACGACAGTGCCCGAATGCTCCAGTTCGATGGGCGTTGGTCCGAGTGGGGGGCGGTCCGCACGCTGACCGAGCGCATCGACGCGGACCTGACTGCCGCTGGCTGCGGCGAAGGCGGCCGCGTCGCGGTCGTGCTGTCGAACCGGATGGAGTCCGTCGCGGCTCTCATCGCGATCTTCCGCGGTCACCGGACCCTGGTGACCATCAGTCCGCTGCAGCCACCGGAACGCCTGAGCGCCGACCTGGTTGCGTCGAAGGCGTCCTTCGTCCTCGCGCCTGCTGCACTGTGGTCCGAAGAGGCCTTCACCGACGCAGTGGCCGACCTCGGGGCTGCTGGGTGGAGTCTCGACGACGGCGACCTCTCGATCCGGACGCCATCGACCGGCGCGCCCGTGCCCGGCGATCCAGCCGTCGCCATCGAGATGCTGACGTCCGGCACAACCGGTGCGCCAAAGCGCATCCCGTTGACGCGCGCACAGCTGGAAGCGTCGTTGGCATCGGCACTGAAGCACAACGATCGGGCCGACGCCCGAACCAAACCGCCGCTGTCGGGGACGGTGGGCCTGGTGACGCTGCCCATCGTGCACATCGGCGGCCTGTGGTCGCTGCTCCAGTCACTGGTGGCTGCCCGTCCGTTCGCGATTCTCGACCGGTTTACCGTGCCGGGTTGGCATTCGGTGGTCAAGGAGCACCGACCTGCCGTCGCCGGATTGCCGCCCGCCGCAATGCGATCGGTTCTGGACTCAGACATCCCGCGCGAGGACCTGGAGAGCATTCGCACGATCAACGCGGGCACCACCGCGGTCGACCCCGAACTGGTGGACGCGTTCTACGCGCGCTACGGAATCCCGATTCTCGTCGTGTACGGCGCGACGGAGTTCTCGGGAGCCGTGGCCGGGTGGACCGTGAAGGACTTCCACGCGCGGTGGAGTGAGAAGAAGGGCAGCGTCGGCCGCGCCTTTCCGGGAGTGCAGCTGCAGATCGTCGACGACGATGGCGCGGTGCTCGGCGCGGACCAGCCAGGTCGGTTGCAGGTCGCCACCCCGCAGGCTGGCGATGGCGGGTGGATCACCACCAGCGACCTGGCTCACCTCGATGCCGACGGATTCCTGTACATCGATGGCCGAGCCGATGACGTCATCGTGCGGGGCGGCTTCAAGGTGGCCCCCGAGACCGTGGTACGCGCACTGCGCGCGCACCCGGCGGTCGCCGACGCTGCCGTGGCGCCCGTTTCCGATGCGCGGCTCGGCCACATCCCGGTCGCCGCAGTGGAATTGCGGGCGGGTGCCGAATCCGACGGCGACTCGTTGCGAGCGCATTGCCGCACGATGCTGACGCCGTACGAGGTGCCCGCCCAGATCTTCGTCGTCGCGGAGTTGCCGCGAGGCGCGGCGCTCAAGGTCGACCGCCGCAGGCTCCTCGCCATGCTGGAAGACCTCGGTGCCATGGAGAAACAATCCACGTGAAAGGACAATTCGTTGGCTGACGGACAGAGCGCTGCTGCCCTCGTCGAGAGGCGCGGCAACGTCGCACTCATCACCATCAACCGCCCGGAGGCGCGTAACGCGGTCAACGGTGCGGTGAGTACGGCGGTCGGTGACGCGCTGGCGTCAGCGCAGCAGGATCCCGAGGTGTGGGCGGTGGTCATCACTGGAGCGGGGGACAAGTCGTTCTGCGCGGGAGCGGATCTGAAGGCCATCTCCCGTGGGGAGAATCTCTACCACGCAGACCACGCGGAGTGGGGCTTTGCCGGTTATGTGCACCACTTCATCGACAAACCCACGATTGCGGCCGTCAACGGCACCGCGCTTGGCGGTGGATCGGAGCTGGCGCTGGCCAGCGACCTGGTTGTCGCCTGCGAGAGTGCGAGTTTTGGTCTGCCGGAAGTGAAACGCGGCTTGATCGCGGGTGCGGGCGGGGTGTTCCGGATCGTCGAGCAGTTACCGAGGAAGGTTGCCCTCGAGCTGGTGTTCACCGGGGAGCCCCTCTCCGCCGCCGACGCGCTGAAGTGGGGGCTGGTCAACCAGGTGGTGCCCGACGGGACCGTCGTGGAGGCCGCGCTGGCGCTGGCCGAGCGGATCACGGTCAACGCGCCACTGTCGGTGCAGGCCAGCAAGCGAGTGGCGTACGGCGCCGATGACGGCATCATCGCCACCGAGGAACCCAAGTGGAACCGCACGACCCGCGAGTTCACCGAGCTGTTGAAGACCCAAGATGCCAAGGAGGGCCCGCTGGCCTTCGCCGAGAAGCGTCAACCCGTATGGAAGGCACGCTGATCATGAACAGAGTTCAGGACAAGGTCGTTCTGGTTACCGGAGGCGCTCGCGGTCAAGGCCGCAGCCATGCAGTGAAGTTGGCCGAAGAGGGCGCGGACGTCATCCTCTTCGACATCTGTCACGACATCGACACCAACGAGTATCCGCTGGCGACGTCTCGCGATCTCGAAGAAGCGGGTCTCGAAGTCGAGAAGACCGGCCGCAAGGCCTACACGGCCGAAGTCGACGTCAGGGACCGCGCCGCGGTTGCCCGCGAATTAGCCAATGCGGTAGCCGAATTCGGCAAGCTCGACGTCGTGGTTGCCAACGCGGGCATCTGCCCTCTCGGCGCGAACCTTCCCGTGCAGGCCTTCGCCGACGCCTTCGACGTCGACTTCATGGGCGTGGTCAACACCGTTCATGCCGCACTGCCGTACCTGAAATCCGGAGCGTCGATCATCACCACCGGCTCGGTCGCCGGTCTCATCGCGTCCAAGATGCCGCCCGGGGCGGCCGGACCGCAAGGTCCCGGTGGAGCGGGTTACAGCTATGCCAAGCAGCTGGTCGACTCCTACACGTTGCAGCTCGCCGGGCAGCTGGCACCACAGTCCATCCGCGCCAACGTCATTCATCCGACGAACGTCAACACCGACATGCTCAACAGCGATCCGATGTACCGACAGTTCCGACCCGACCTCGACGCACCGACACGGGACGACGCACTGCTCGCATTCCCCGCCATGCAGGCGATGCCGACGCCCTACGTCGAAGTCTCGGACATCTCCAACGCGGTCTGTTTTCTGGCGTCCGACGAGTCTCGCTTCGTCACCGGCCTGCAGCTCAAGGTCGATGCCGGCGCCATGCTGAAGTTCTAGGAGCGGCAATGACCACCACCGAGACGTCGCAGGCAGCTGTCGAAGAGGGCCGGATCACCGACGAGGACATCGAACGCGCCAAGGCCCAGATCGGGATTCCGGTCTTTCAGCGTGACGAAGCGTGGCACAAACTTCCGTCCGGCGACGCGATATCGCAGTTCGCCTTTGGTTGTGGCGACGACAATCCGCTGTTCCACGATCCGTCCTACGGCCCCGGCACGCGCTGGCACGGACAGATCGCCTCACCGACCTTCCCGATCTCCACGGGGGTCGATCAAACCCCGAAGTTCACCGACCCAGAGCGAAAGAAGCTGTTCCGCGGGCTTTTTCGCGGGACCGGGAAGTATTACTCCGGGGTGAAGTGGACGTGGTACCGCCCGATATACGCGGGACGTCCCGTGCTCGCAGAGAACTACACGCTGGACGTGGTGGTCAAGGAGAGCGAGTTCTCGGGCGGTCGGTCGGTCAAGGAGACCTTCAGATACCTCTACGTCGACGTCGACGGCAATCCGATCGCCACCCGCGACGAGTCCTACATCAACGCCGAGCGCCACGGTTCCAAGAAGTCCGGCAAGCTCAAGGGGATCGAACGTCAGCATTGGACGCCGGAGGAATTCGAACAGGTTGAAGCCGAGTACGAGGCCGAAGAGCGTCGCGGCGCCGACCCGAGGTGGTGGGAGGACGTTGCCGTCGGCGACGAGCTTCCCGGAATCGTCAAGGGCCCGCTGACGGTCGTCGACATCATCTCCATGCATATGGGCTGGGGCTGGGGCGGTTACGGCGTTGGACCATTGAAGTTTGCGCACCAACTCCGTAAGCGGATGCCTGCCTTCTATCAGCCCGACGAATACGGTGTCCCGGATGTCGTGCAGCGCCTGCACTGGGATTCGGAACGCGCTCAAGCGCTGGGCATCCCGGCTCCCTATGACTACGGGCAGATGCGTGCGGCCTGGGTCAGTCACCTGCTGACCAATTGGATCGGCGATGACGGCTGGCTCGCGGAGATGGATCTGCAGATGCGGGGATTCAACTACCACGGCGACGTCCATCGCTGCACTGGCAGGGTCACGGCGAAGGGTGACAGTGCCGACGACGCGGTATCGCTCGAGGTCTTCGCCACCAGCCAGCGCGATGAGATCACCACGCGCGGTACTGCGAAGGTATTGCTACCGTCGAAGACAACTGGTGCCGTCGTCCTGCCCGTTCCGGACGTCGATCTCAGAAGGCGTGGGGCGCAGGTCGTCTCGAGAAGGTTTGGCAATGTCGGCGCCGAGATGCGTCGGCTCTATGGAGAGTGAGAGCACACCATGAAGCGACTCGTTATGGAGGCCGACCACGAGGCGTTCCGCGAGACCGTCAAGCAGTTCGTCGAGCGCGAACTGGTGCCGAACGCCGAGAATTGGGAGAACGCCCGTCTGGTGGACCGTTCCGCGTTCCTGGCGGCGGGCAAATATGGGTTGATCGGGTTCAACATGCCAGAGGAGTACGGCGGCGGTGGCATCGATGACTTCCGGTTCAACGCCGTGATCGACGAGGAGATCGCGCGTTACGGCGGACCGGCCCCGTCCCTGAGTCTCCAGAACGACGTCGTGGGACCGTACTTCTCGTCGCTGGGCAACGAGGAGCAGAAGAAGCGCTGGTTGCCCGGCATCATCAGCGGTGAGCTGATCGTCGCCGTCGCCATGACCGAACCAGGGACCGGCAGCGATCTCGCCGGGATCAAGACCTCGGCCGTCCGCGACGGTGACGACTGGATCATCAACGGCGCCAAGACCTTCATCTCGTCGGGTATCAACTGCGACCTCGTCGTCGTCGTGTGTCGCACCGATCCGGAAGCAGGACACAAGGGGTTCTCGCTGCTGGTCGTCGAGGACGGCATGGCGGGATTCACCCGCGGCCGCAAGCTCGAGAAGATGGGGCTGCACTACCAGGACACCGCCGAGCTCAACTTCGACGGTGTGCGGGTACCGTCGGCCAACCTGCTCGGCAAGGAGGGGCGCGGCTTCTACCACCTGATGGAGAACCTTCCGTCGGAGCGGCTGTCCATCGCCATCTCGGCGATCGCCGGTGCTCGCGAGAGCTGGCGTCAGACGCTGCAGTACGCCAAGGACCGCAAGGCCTTCGGCCAACCGATCGGTAGCTTCCAGCACAATCGGTTCCTGTTGGCGGAGATGGACACCGAACTCGAGATCGGCGAGCAGTACGTCGACCGTTGCCTGCAGGGCGTGGTCGATGGAGAACTGACGGCGGTGGAGGCTTCGAAGGCCAAGTGGTGGTGCACCGAAACCGCCAAGAAGGTCATCGACGGCTGCGTCCAATTGCATGGCGGGTACGGCTACATGACGGAGTACCGGGTCACCCGGGACTACATGGACAATCGCATCATGACCATCTTCGGTGGCACCACCGAGATCATGAAGGACATCATCGGTCGCGATCTGGGTCTCTAACGCACGGCCGTGAGTGCCATTTGGACCGATCTGGACGATGCCGTCCTACGGATCCGGTTGAATCGGCCGGAGAAGCTCAACGCCGTCGACACGCCCATGCTCGAAGACTTGTCGGCCTGCTTCGGCGATGCCGCCGCCGACGACGCGATCCGTGCGGTGGCGCTCACCGGTGCGGGGAAGGCATTCTGCTCGGGTGGTGACCTCAGCGGTGGTGACACCGCGGGCGCGGCCGAGGCCGCCAGCCGCGTGGTGCGGGCGATCACGGCGTTGCCGAAGCCGGTCGTGGCCGGCGTGCATGGGGGAGCGGTCGGGTTCGGCTGCCCGCTGGCGCTGGCCTGCGACCTGGTGGTGGCCGGCCCATCGGCGTATTTTCAGTTGGCGTTCACCCGGGTCGGATTGATGCCAGACGGCGGTGCCAGCGCACTGCTGCCGGGACTGATCGGTCGGGCGCGGTATGCCCGCATGGCGATGACCGCCGAACGCGTTTCCGCTGCAACCGCATTCGAGTGGGGCATGATCTCCCACGTCGCGTCGGCCGAGGACTACGAGTCGGTGTTGGAGGCGGTGCTGCAGTCGGTGGCCGGCGGCCCCACCGTGTCGCTCGGCTGGACCAAGCGGGCACTGGCTGCGGCGACGCTGGGACAGCTGGAAGCGGTTCAGGCCATTGAGGTCCAGGGTCAGCAAGCGCTAGTGGGCACCGAAGACTTCCGCGAGGGCGTGCGCGCATTTCGGGAGCGACGGGGGCCCGAGTTTGGCGGCCGCTGACCCGACGCGTACGGCCGCGTTCACCAGGCATGACTCGGATCACTGAGGCCCGCTTCGACGAAGGTGTGGTCCCTGAGCGGGAGATCGTGCGAGATGTGCAAAGGCCAGACGATGAGGTCTTGGAATGCGCGGTATCGCCGTCGATGTCGACGAGTCGAGTGCCGCCGTGGTGCATCCAATGCTGACCAGGTTGCGCGCCACCGCTCATGAACTCGGCGAACCCGGCTACGGGCCCGTTGCAGTGCCCGTACTCGGTTACGGCGTCGGGATGGAAGAGCGACGCCAGTAGTTCGTGGTCCTGTCGATCGATGGCTCGGGGGAGTGATCGAGCAGTCGCAGAATGGCACTCTCGTCGAAAGGGTATTGAATCGCTTTCTCGCCGTATGTCATTCGGTCCCCCTCGAGAGTAGGTGGAGGGCCTGCTCGGGGCAGAGTGACACTGCTTGCTCGGCGACTGCGCGCTCGGAATCCGGGATGGTGCCATCGCCGACGATCACGCCATAGCCGTTCTCGTCGGCGGTGACCAATTCAGGTGCTGTGTAGTAGCACAAGCCGTGGCCTGCGCACGCCGTCGGGTCGATCGTCAGTATCATCAACGTCTTCCGGGTCGCGACTGCGTGCGTCAGGCCGACTGATAGTCATTGGGCACCAGGGCTGACACGTCCTCGCCGGTCATCATCTTCATCGGCAACGTGGTGTCCCAGTAGTCCGTCCAGCGCGCGATCTTGCCGTCGCGGAGGACGAACGTCCCCATGACCGGTACCCCTACCACGTTGCCGGCGGGTGTCTTGATCATGTCGAGGCGTTCGGTGAGGACGGTGTCATCGGACCTGGCGATGTTGACCATCCGGTAGGCATACGAGTCAGGAAACACAGAGAACTGCTGGCCAAGGTTCTCGGCGATCGCATCGGCACCGACTGTGGCAGGCATGCCGACGTTCTGATAGACCGCGTCATCGGTGAGGTAGGGCCTGAGCGCCGACGCGTCGCGTTGCTCCATGAGGCCACAGAAGGTCTTGACGATGTCGAGCGGATCGGACATGGCGGCCTCTTCCCGTTGTTTGCATACATTCCGTATGTCAATCACCTACAGGCTGTATGGGAATATACTTAGCGCGTGCCTAGAGGTCAACAACCGGCGCCAGCCGCCAAATCCTCGCGCGCGGTGCAGGCCGAGGCCACCCGCGCGGCGCTCATCGCTGCGGCCAGACGACTGTTCGTCGAGAAGGGTTACTTCGAGACGGGCACCGAGGAGATCGTCGCCGCATCCGGTGTCGGCACCCGTGGCGCGCTCTATCACCACTTCGGCGACAAGCGAGAGTTGTTCCAGGCGGTCTTCGAACAGGTCGAAGAAGGCCTGCTGGCCGCGGCAGGCGGCGCCGACGTTGCAGGTGATGCGCTCGACCGGCTCAGGTCCGGACTACTCAGGTTTCTCGACGCTTCGCTAACACCCGAGGTTCAACGCATATTGCTCATCGATGGCCCCGCCGTTCTCGGCTGGCAGACCTGGCGTCAACTCGAGGGTCGCTACGGCGTCGGGGCAATCCATGGCCTGCTCGAGCGAGCCGTACTCGATGGGTCGCTGCCTGCGCAGCCGCTGATCGTACTCGCCCACGTCCTGCTCGCGGCGGTCGACGAGGCGGCACTGGTGATCGCGAACTCGTCCGATCCGATCGAGGCTCGCGAGCAGGGGGTGGCAGCCATCGGTCAGCTGCTTGCGGGCCTCGGCGCACCGCTGCCGCCACGCTGACGGCACCGACTTCTGCGTTCGTTCGTCATTCCCGCCTGCGCGGCCGGTTGACATGGCGCCGTCCATCTGAACATACTGATTGTATGCCAACCGCATACAAACTGTATGCAGAAATGTGCTTTCGCTGACTTTCCGAAATCGAGGAGTCTGATCGTGGGAGATCGCAACGACGTGGTCAACGACCTAGCCGAGAACTTCGACCATCACGCTCCCGAATTCGCGAAAGAAGGCGTCCCGCACCAGGTTTACGCCAAGTTGAGGGAACGTCCGGTGCAATGGAGCGACGCTCAGGGCGGGTTCTGGATCACGTCGAAGTACCGGGACATCGTTCGCGTGGCCGATGACGCGGATAACTTCTCCTCGGCGCTAGGCAATCTCGTACCGCATGCGCCAGACGCCTTGCCTGAAGACGAGCGTGCCGCTCTGCTCGAGAGCGGGCGCGGCAACGCGCCGCCAGTCTTCTTCGACCCACCTCTTCACGGTGCGTACCGTCGGGCGCTGAATCCTCTATTCACGCCCAAGGCCGTTCGGACGCGCGAGGATTACATCCGCTCGGTGACGGACGAGTGGATCGACTCGTTCATCGATTCTGGGTCGTGCGAGATCGTGAGCGCCTTCTGCGCTCCCATTCCTGCGATCGTGGTGCTTGACTGGCTCGGGCTGCCGACCGAGGGCTGGAAGCAGTGGTCGGATGCGGTGCTGTCGCAGTTCGCGAACCCAGGTCAAACGGGACCGGACGCGTCGATGATCGACTTGGCCGCCGTGCTTGCGGAGGTGCAGGACCGTCGGGTCAATCCGCGTGCCGACGTGTTGACGGCGTTGTCCCAGACCGAAGTCGACGGGGCCCTGCTCAACGACTTCGAACTGCTGCAGATCGTCGGGGTGGTCATCTTTGCCGGACTCGACACCACCACGAATGCCGTCGCCAGTTCGCTGGTCGAGTTGCAGCGGCACCCCGAGCTGCGCGCCGAATTGGCCCGCACCCCCATCGACGATCCTCTATGGGGCTCGGCGGTCGAAGAGCTACTGCGCTACATCTGCCCCGTGCAGGGCTTCCGGCGAACGACGCGCCAAAAGGCAACGGTCGGTGAAGCCACGGTGAAGCCGGGTGAGCGGGTCTTCATGCTCTGGGCGTCCGGGAACTTCGACGAGGAGGTCTTCGATGACCCCAATCGACTGGATCTGCGTCGAAGTAACAACCGCCACATGTCCTTTGGCCGTGGCATCCATCGCTGTCTCGGTGCCCACTTCGCCCGCCTCGAGATGACGATCATGCTCCAGCAGCTGATCCACCGCATCCCCGAGTACGAGATCGACGAGTCGGCGCTGCACCTGCACCCCGACGTTGGCCTGGTTTACGGGTTCGGATCGGTGCCCATGCGCTTCAACGCGCCAGCCGTCGCCGTCGGCGATGCCTGAGCTCCGCCTGCGTTGGGTTACAGAAGGATTCGCGCAACCGGAGTCGCCCGCATGGGATGCTAAACGTGGCGCGATCTACGTGTCGAACATGACGGACGCCGCCATTCCGGTGCCCCGCCACGGTGCAGGCTTCTTGAGCAAGCTCGACGCTGATGGTGCCATGGTCGATTCCACGTGGGTGACGGGACTCGACCAGGTCAAGAACATCACCGTGGCGGGTGATCACCTCTACGCCGCGGATTCGCATGCGTTGGTGGTCATCGACGTCGAAGCCGGGGCGGTGGTGGAACGCTACGAGGCGCCCGATTCGATGTACATCGACGGCGTGACCGTGCACCCCGACGGCGACGTCTACGTCGGCGATCTCGGCAGGAACATCATCTGGCGGCTGACTCCCGACGGCGAATGGGGGCCGTGGCTGGAGTCACACCTGCTGCATCACCCCGACGGACTGCTCGCCGAGCAGGACCGGATCGTCGCGGTGGGCTTCGGAGGGCTGGGTCCATTCCGGACCGAGCCCGGCGAGCCCGAGCAGGGCTACCTCAGCGCGATCTCCCTCGCCGGCGGCGTCGTGACTCCCATCGGGGACGGCATCCCGTTCGGTCACCTCGACGGGCTCGCTGCACATCCCGCAGGCGGCTACCTTGCCACCGACTCCATCAACGGCTATCTGTTCTGGATCGACGACAGCGGTCGCCGGCAACTCGTCCACGACTTTCCCAACGGAGCCGGGCCTGCTGACATGGACGTCATCTCCCAACAGGGCCTGGTGTTGGTCGCCATGTTGTGGGAAGACTCGGTGCGGGCATTCGAACTGCCGACTGAAGGAGATTTCACATGACCACCAAGACGGTGCACGTCGACGGACTCGACATCGAGTACACGGACAGCGGCACGGGGCCGACGGTGCTGTTCGTACACGGCGTCTACGTCGCAGGCGCGATATGGAATGACGTCGTCGCCGAACTTGGAGACCAGTTCCGCTCCATCGCCCCAACGTGGCCGCTCGGTGCGCACAGCACGTCGACCGACGGGGCTGACATCGGTGCCGAGGCGGCCGTGAAGCGCATCGTGGGTTTCATCGAGGCGCTCGACCTGCACGACGTCACGGTGGTGGCCAACGACACCGGTGGGGGCCTGGTACTTGCGGCGCTGGGTGACACGACGCTGGACAAATCCCGGATCGCCCGGCTGGTCTTCACCAATTGCGATAGCTACGAACACTTTCCGCCCGGTTCCTTCGCGCAGATCGTGAAGCTGTGCCGGGCCAGTTCTGCGTTGGGTGGGGCGATCATCCGGCTACTGTCCACGGGGCCCGGGCAGGCGTTCTTCCTCAAGGCCGTATGCAAGACTCCGCCGCCGAAGGACCGTCAGCGCGAGGTCTTCGGAGCCTTCGCGACCAGCAAGGACGCCCGTCGCGATGCCGTCACGGTGACGGCATCCCTGGATCCCGCGCTCACGCTTCGAGCCTCGTCGGCGATCGAGTCGTTCGACAAACCCGTCACGCTGCCGTGGGGCACCGACGACGAGTTGTTTCCGCTCGCGCACGCGCAGCGGCTGCGCGACGCATTCCCGAACGCCACTCTGATCGAGATTCCCGATTGCTCGGCCTTCGTCATGCTCGACAAGCCAGGGGTGCTCGCAGAAGCGATTCGCAACGGATGACCGAGCGGTCGCCATCCGACGAAGCGGGTGACACCTGGGACATCACCACCAGCCTCGGTGCCACGGCGCTCTGGGTGGCAACGGCTTGCCAGGGCGGACACGTCGTGGCTGGCTGACGACGACGAACGTGGGCAGCGCACGTTGGCGGCATGTTCTTACTGACTCGTGATCACGTGCGTACCGGTTGATGTGTTGGCGTGGGGCCGCCGACGTTCTGTTCGACGCCGTGCCGCTCGCCTCGTGCTCACCGGAGTTGGCGAGCGGCTGGTGGTTGTTCGAATTGAACTCCGCTTAGTATACTTAGTTAGATATGTTTTGGGTGCGACCCATTCGCCCTCAAGAAGGGGAAGGCTGCAGTGACCACTGTTCCCGAGAAAACCGCCGAGGCGTTCGGTGTGCTCACCGACGCCGCGTTCGACCGATCCCGGCGGCGGCTCGGCGTACCTCGTCCGCAGCAGAACAAGCCCCACAACTACGAGGTGACGTGGGATGGCGCTCGTCACTTCGCCTTTGGCTACGGCGACGACAATCCGCTCTTCTGCGATCCGGATTACGCCGCCACGACACGCTGGGGCGGACTGATCGCGCCACCAACCTTCCTGTACACGATGGGGGAGGATGCCGCGCCGAAGCCCGATCCGACGACGAAGGCCTTGCTCAAGGGCGATCCGTTCGCTGGGCTTGGTTCCTATCAGGCGGTGATGGAGTTCGAGTGGTGGCGACCGCTGCATCTCGGTGACCGTTGCAAGGTGCTGGAGGCGCAGGTCGGCGTCGAGGAGAAGAAGTCCAGCTTCGGTGGTCGCACCGCGCATGTCACCCTCGACTACCTCTACTTCACCGGGGACGGCCAGATGCACGCCGTTCGACGTGGCACGTGGATCAACGCCGAACGGAACACGTCCAAGAAGAGGGCGAAGGAGAAGCTCGAACAACAGCCGTACACCCCGGAGCAGTTGGCGGAGATCGACGCCGCCTACGCCGCGGAGTCTCATCGGGGCGCGGAGCCGCGCTACTTCGAGGACGTCCAGATCGGTGAGGAACTGCCGCAGCGGGTGAAGGGTCCACTCACCACGACCGATGTCGTGGTGTGGCACATGGGGTGGGGGATGCAGCTGACGCCGCCGGGGTCTTTCGGCCTCGCCGCCCGCGTCCGTCGCAAGGCGCCTGGACTGTATCCACCGAACGCCCTCAACGTGCCGGACACGGTGCAGCGCCTGCACTGGGAGCCCGAGCGTGCACGAGAACTCGGTCTGCCCAACAGCTATGACTACGGAGGCATGCGCGAGACGTGGCTGTGTCATCTGCTGACGGACTGGATCGGTGATGACGGCTGGCTGTGGAAGCTGCGCTGCGAACATCGCAAGTTCAACTATCAAGGCGACGTCACCTGGGTGCGCGGCGAGGTCGTCGACAAGCGAATCACCGCCGTGGGCAACGAGGTTCACGTCTCCATCCGGTGCGAGAACCAACGCGGCGAGGTGACGACACCCGGTACGGCGGTAGTGCTGCTGCCTTCGCGTGACGCAGAGGTCACCCTGCCCGAACCGCCAGCGCCCACCGTCGACGGGATGCTGGCCCACGAGCTCGACCGCTACGGTGTAGGCGGTGGGTAGTTGAAGCCGATGGCAGCTCAAAGGATCATTCATGCGGGGCTGATCGGTTATCTGTTCTGGTTTGGCTGAGAGAACATCATGAACCTTGAGAATTCTGCAGTGAACGCCCGCGCCTTCGGGCAAATCGCGGCCGCGTTGGCACCCTGGATACCCACGTCCGGGCCGTCTCAGTCCGCCGACGTCACCGTCCGCTGGCTTACCGAGCATCTCGGGAAACCCGTTGGTGCCGCGGCGTTGTCGGCCGATGCGCTCGACGGCACGACCGGCACCACTGATCGCCGCAGGCTGATGGTGGAGTGGGACGAGACTGGTAAGACGGCCGGACTTCCGGCGAATCTGTTCATCAAGAGCAGCCCCTTGACGACCAAGAACCGCGTGATGGTCGCGGCCCTGGACATGGCCGTGAACGAGGTGAAGTTCTACCAGCGGGCATCGTCCGAACTCGAAGGGATGGTGCCGAAGGCGTGGTTCTCCTACGCGGGTGCGGGGGCCCGCTTCCTGATCGTCCTGGACGATCTCGTCGCCCAGGGCGCCAAGCCCTACGCGCTCGCCGACCGCTGCGAGGTCGAGCACGCGCGGGGTCTCATCGACGCCTTCGCCACGCTGCACGCGCGGTTCTGGGAGAGCCCGCGTTTCCGTGGTGACCTGTCGTGGGCCCGTACCTGGAGCACGCGGCCGGGCAACCTCGTGCTGAAGACCTTCTATTCACGGGGGCGACGCGGTGCGTTGCGGCTCAATCGATCTGAGACGACGCCCGCGGTTCGTGCGGTGTCCGCAGCGCTCGACGACAACATCGACGCGTACTACCGCGAGTTCGAAGTGGGCCCGTTGACGTTGCTGCATGGGGACTCACATCTGGGCAACACGTATTCGATGCCGGATGGACGCTCCGGGCTTCTCGACTGGCAGGTGGTGTGGCAGGGGCCTGGGCTACGCGAGGTGACCTACTGGATGACGGCCGGCCTGGACCCCGACGTGCGTCGGAAGTACGAGCGCGAGCTGCTTGGGAGATACCTGGAAGGTCTTCGGGCAGGTGGAGTCGCGGACGTCCCCGCCCTGGATGCCGCCTACCAGCGCTACCGCCTGTTCGCGGCGGAAGCGTGGGATGCGACGGCGATGACCATCGCCTGGCCCGGGCTGCAAGCCCAGGAGAACTCCGAGGCAGCGTGGCGCCGCACCTGCGCCGCCGTCGAGGATCTGGAGACGGCCGACGTGCTGAATCGGCTCTGCTGATCAAACGTCCAATTCGCGCGGCATCATCTCGGCTGCAACCGGACTGGCATGTGCCGCACGCCCGAGTGCTTGTTGCTGCGTACGTATTCCACAGGTCCGACCGGAGTCAGACCGGAGCATTCGCGCAACAGTGCGTCAAGCATCACTCGGATCTCCATACGGGCCAGCGCGGCACCGAGGCAGAAGTGCCCACCGCGGCCGAATGCCACGTGGCGATTGGGTCGTCGGTCGACGTCGAACCGGTGGGAGTCCTCGAACATTGCTTCGTCGCGGTTGGCCGACGCCCACCACAGGGTGACCTTGTCGCCTGCCGAGATCCGTTGTCCACCAATGCTTGTGTCGCGTGTAGCGGTCCTACGGTTGTATGGAGTCGTCGATGCCCATCGCAACATTTCCTCCACGGCCGCGCTGCGGTCGTCCTCGCGGCTCTGTAGGCGGCGCCACGTGTCGGTGTCGCCGCTCAGCGCCAGTACGCCCAGTGCGATGGTATTGCGCGTCGTTTCACTGCCCGCGGCGATGACGAGCTGGAACAACATCTGCGCCTCGAGTTCCGACAGTGGCTCGTCCGTGTCGAGTCGGGCGTGGACGGCAAGGGAGAGCAGGTCCTGGGTCGGATTGCCGTGGCGCTTGCGGGCCAGGAGTTCGCTCCCGTATTGGAACATGTCGGCCAATGCTCGCGTGCTGCGTTCGGTGGTCTCGCCTACGTTCCGATCGGTGTAATCCAGCGATGCGTTGACCCATTCGAAGAGTTGGTGGCGGTCAGCCTGCGGGACGCCGAGGAGTTGAGCGACCGCCTGCAGCGGCAATTCCGCTGCAACCTCTTCGAGGAAGTCACATTCAGGTGCGGCCACCGCAGAGGCCACGATCGCATTGGCACGCCGCCTAAGGTCCTCTTCGACCGCCCGCAGGGCCCGCGCGGACACGCTCGGAGTCAGAAGCTGACGCACCGCGGCATGACGCGGATCGTCCATCATGTTGAGCAGAGCGCCGACGGCGAAGCCTCGAGGCATGTCCTCCAACGTGGTGCCGCCGCCCATGCGCTCGCCACCGCCTTCCGAGGAGAAGGTCCCCGGATCGTTGGCCGCGGCGACGATGTCGGAGTAGCGGCTCAGGACCCAGAAGCCCTCCCCGCCGGGCGTGTTGGGAGTCGGAGGATGAAAGTGCACCGGCGCATCGGCACGAAGCCGGTCGAACACGTGGTGAGGGAATCCGTCGACGAAGTTGTCGAGGTCGGTCAGGTCGAAAGCGTCGATCACGGAGAGGCGTCCTTGGCTTCGGCGACGGCTTCCGGTGAGCATACACAGTACTATGCGTGTATGGCCAAGGTCGCCGCGTCAGGTCAACGCGCGACTGTGGCTCTCTTGCTCGACGTCAGGTTGGCGGTCCGCTTGGCCGATCTCGTACTCGTCGCCGGTGGTCGAGTCTCGCGGACCGGCGTGGCGAGAGCGGGAGCGACCCAGCGCCGCAGGAACGCGCGCAGTTCCTTGCCCCGGTGTGGAGGCCGCCCCGGATCGATGACCAACGACTGAAAGATGCGCAGCATGAACTCGACCAGTCCGTCGAGGTCGTCGCCGGTGATGCCCGCACTGCTCCAGTCGACGTCGAAGCGTTCCAGAAGTGAGCGTCCAAAGCCCATTGCCATGTCAGAGGTGACGCCCGCAGAGAAGGCGCTGGCCTTACCCGGGGTGAGGAGCAGGCCAAGGTACTTCTCGTGAGGCAGCCTTTCGAGGGTGTGGGCGATACCCTCGACGACTGCCTCGGCCGGGTCGTGGATCTTGCGGACGTGCCTGGCCAGGCTGTTCAGGAAGGGGCCCACTTCGGAGACCGACGTGGCGAACAGCAGTGCCTCGGTACTGGGGAAGTAACGGTAGACGGTTTGGCGCGTCACACCGACGTCCTTGGCGACGTCGGAGATGCCGAAGTCTTTGCCGGACTGATCTATTCGTCGCTTCGCGGCCTCAAGGAGCCGTGCGATTGCCTCGTCGTCGTCTGCCGGGGTGGCACCGGACCAGCCGTGTGTACGCATCAGCGTTCGGGATCCCATACGTCCATGCCCAGGAACTTTACCGCGACCTGCGAAATCGTTTGCGACCATGCATCTGCGTGCAGGTGTATGGTCGAGGTGTGACGGCTATGGATGAAGTATCTGCGACCGCTGACGCAGACGTGCGCACCAGCGTGCTGGACCACGAATTGACTCGCAGGGCGTTGAGGATCGCGGTGGGCAAGACCACCGAGATGGCTGATGACGTCCTGCGGGTTCCGCTGCATTATTACCGTGATCCGAAGATCACCGAGATCGAAGAAGCCCAAATCCTGCGCCGTACCCCGCTGGCGATCGTTTCCAGTGCTCAGGTGGCCAACTCGAATGACTACGTCGTGCGTTCGGTACTGGGCGACTCGCTGCTCGTCACCCGAGACAAGGATGGCCAGAGTCACGTCTTCTTGAATTACTGTCGCCACCGTGGCGCGATGCCAGCCTGTGGCGCGGGTAGTGCGACGCGCTTCACCTGTCCCTACCACGCATGGACCTACAAGAACGACGGCACGCTCTTCACGGTTCCGGGCAGCGCCGGCTTCGCGGGAATGGACAAAGCCGATTACGGCTTGGTGGAATTGCCGAACCAGGAACGCCACGGCTTCATCTGGGCGGTGCTGAGCGCCGACGCCGACATCGACGTGGACGCCCATCTCGGTCCTCTCGGCGCCGATCTGGCCGCGATCGACTACGCGTCGTTCGGCTATCACGACTACCGCGAGTTCACCTCGGAGGTGTCGTGGAAGGGTGCACTGGAGGCCTTCGCCGAGGGCTATCACTTTCCCTTCGTGCACGGCGAGAGCCTCATCGGCCAAGCGGCTTTGGCGAACACCTCCATTCACGACGCATACGGCAAGCACCATCGGATGGGCTTTCCGTTCCACTGGATCACCAATGTCGAGACAGACGCGGCAGCATCATGGGACGTCAGAGACAACATGGGTGTCATCTATTGGATCTACCCGAACCTGGTTTTGGCGAACAGTTCCGTGGGCGTGGAGGTCATCGACATCCTGCCCGCGGGTTCCCCCACCCGCTGCACCGTGCGCCACAGTTGGCTGGCGCGCGTGCCCGCCACCAACGAGGAGACCCGCGCCGGTTACGACACGATCTTCAACGCAGTGCATGCCGCGGTACGCGACGAGGACTTCGTCATGTTGCCGCAGTGCGGCGAGGGTGTGCGCCATGGTCAACACGACCACATGATCATCGGTCGCAACGAGATTGGCGTTCAGCACATGATCCGCGTGTTCGCGCAGGAGCTCGGCGTGGCACTGGACTGAACGGCTGAACGCGGCACGAAGTGCCGCAAACATCCAAGCGCCGAAGGCAGAGGCATGGTCGGGGCGGACCCCTGGAGGAGCCACATGACGTTCGACACCATCATCAGCAATGGGCGCTGGTTCGACGGCACCGGGGGGCCGTCGGCGCTGCGGCACCTCGGCATCCGCGACGGCCACGTCGCGGCGGTGTCGGCCGAGCCGCTCGACGACACGGGGTGCTCTCACGTCGTCGATGCGTCGGGAAAGTGGGTGCTGCCCGGGTTTCTCGACATTCACACCCATTACGACATCGAGGTGCTCGCCGGCCCGGGGCTCGCGGAGTCCGTCCGGCACGGCGTGACGACGGTGGCAATGGGATCCTGCTCGATATCGACGATTCACGTAAGTGCGGAGGAAGCCGGCGACCTCTTCGGCCGGGTCGAGGCGATTCCCCGCGAGCACGTCATCTCCTCGATCGGCGCGTACAAGACGTGGCGTACTGCCGCGGAGTACATCACCGCGATCGAAGATCGACCGCTGGGCCCCAACGTGTGCGCTTTCATCGGTCATTCGGACATCCGCACGGTGACGATGGGGTTGGAGCGTTCCACCGACGACGCCGTCGAGCCGAGCCGCGCCGAGATGGCACGGATGGAACGGCTGCTCACCGAGGCACTCGATGCGGGATTCGTGGGGCTGTCGTCGAATCACCTGCGGTTCGACAAGTTGGACGGCGATCTCTGCCGTTCCCGTACGTTGCCGTCGACATACGCCAAACGGCGCGAATATCGACGGCTGAACAAGCTGGTCCGCGACCGTGGCAGGGTCCTGCAGTCCGCTCCCGACATCGGCAACCCGCTGAACATGGTCCTGCAGGCATTGCAGTCCATCGGACTGTTTCGCAGATCGCTGAAGACCAGCCTGCTGGCCGCAGCCGATGCCAAGTCCAACCCGATGGCGCCCTCCATCCTGAAGGGGTTGGCGGGTGTGGTGAACGCACTGGGCGGCAACTTCCGCTTCCAGCACCTGCCCGTGCCGTTCACCGTCTACGCCGACGGCATCGACTTCGTCATATTCGAGGAATTCGGCTCCGGGCAGGAGGCGATGCACCTCAGGGACTGCCTGGAACGCGACGAGCTGATGCGTGACGAGAACTACCGCAGGAGGTTCCGCAAGGACTACGACCAGAAGTTCGGGATCCGGGTATGGCACCGCGACTTCTTCGACGCGGTCATCACCGACTGCCCGGACCACGTGGTCATCGGCAAGTCCTTCGGCGAGGTGGGGGTCGATCGGGGTGGCGTGCACCCCGTCGACGCCTTTCTGGACTTGGTCCTCGAACACGGTACGAAACTCCGCTGGTACACCACGATTTCGAACCACCGCCCCGACGTACTCAAGAAGCTCGCGACGGAACCGTTCGTCCAGTTGGGGTTCTCCGACGCCGGTGCTCATCTGCGCAACATGGCCTTCTACAACATGGGGCTACGCCTGCTCAAGCACGTCCGCGACGCCGAGCGGGCAGGTACCCCGTTCATGACCGTCGAGCAGGCCGTGCACCGGTTGTCCGGTGAGCTCGCCGACTGGTACCAACTCGACGCCGGTCATCTCAGAATCGGTGACCGCGCAGATCTATCGATCATCGACCCAGATTGTCTCGACGAGGGGCTCGAGGTGTACGCCGAAGACCCCGTCGATCAATACGCCGGGTTGTCCCGGATGGTGAATCGCAACGACTCCGCTGTCTGCGCCGTGCTCATCAGCGGCCGACAGGTGATCTCGAACGGTCGACCGACCGGCATCCTCGGCACCGTCCGCACGGGTAGCTTCCTGCGGGCCAACCAAGCATCGCCGGCCGTCCCGACCGACACGCCGACGCACGTCAGCGTGGTCGCCGACTGATTCTCGAGTCTCTAGCCACGAACTGGTGGCGCATGTCCGCGTCTGCCCACCGTCACGGAACCGATCCGAACGTCGGTGGTCAGCACTACACCATACATATGTCCGAAGTGTATGCTCGAGGGGGTCCAGCGAGGAATCGGGGGGATGTACGCATGACCGATCTGGTGGTTCGGAAGATGCCATGGACATTCGATGCGTCGGTGCCGTTTCACTGGCAGCCCGCCAACCCGCTGGTCGGGATCTTCGGCAATCTCTTCACCTTCTTTGCCGTGCCGTTCGAGCAGTACATCATCAGCGCGCTGCGCGACGCCAAGGACCAGATCATCGACCCGGCCGTGGCCGAGGAGATGGACGCCTTCGTGCGCCAGGAGGGGACGCATTCCTGGGCGCACCGCAAGCACATGAACACCCTGGTCAAGCAGTACCCAGGACTCAAGGAGACCCAACGCGAGGTGGCCGAGTTGTTCGACGAACTGCTGGCCACGCGCACCTTGGACTTCCACGTGTCCTACGTCGCCAACATCGAGGCGACCTTCACGCCGTTGTTCAAGGTGTTCCTCGATCACCGCGACTCCATCTTCGGTGGTGGTGACCCACGCATCGCATCACTCATCCTGTGGCACTTCGTCGAAGAGATCGAGCACCGCAGTTCTGGGCTGATCATTTGCGAGCACTTGACGCGCAGCAGGTGGACGCGCACCAAGCACGTCGTCGCGACCGCCAAGCACGTGATGTCGGTGGTCGACGCGATCGCTGCCGGTTTCGACGCGCACGTTCCCGATTCGGATCGGGCGGGCCTATCGGCCCGCAAGGCGATGAAGTCCGACATCGCCATGGGTGAACTGAGGGCTCGACTGCGCCCGCGGTTTCTCGGGCCATCCCGAAAAATCATTCGCCCGACGGCATTTCATGACGTACCCTCGCGTGACTTGGTCTCGATGGTGGGACGCCTCATCGCTTCGCAGGCCCCGTATCACCGCCCGGCCGACCAGCCGCTGCCGCAGTGGGCTTCGGTGTGGATGCAGGAGTACGAGCGCGGCGTCGACATGACCACGTTCTTCGACCGGCCGGCGAAGGTGTCATCCGCCTGAGGCCAACGGCACCATGGTCTCGGCGGGATGACCGACATCGTGTCACCCGACGACCCCGAGCGGCGATCAGTCGGCGCGGCGCGGTCAGGCTCGGGCGGGTGCGGGACCGTCGGCAGGCTGAGGGCTAGGTGCTGGTCTCCTGGTGTGCAGGTAGGCGCCCACCGTCATCGTGGCGGCGACGGCCGCCATCACGATGGCGAACGGAAGCGATCCCGTGCGCGAGCCGGTCACGGTGAATCCATCTCTGGCGCTGAAGTATTGGGGGAGCGCGGCGATCCAACAGACGGCGGCGACGGCGAGATACCCGCCGACGAAGACCAGTCCGAAGTAGTCGTTCCCAACCCCGGGCGGGATTGTCGCGGGGTCGTCGCGGCGAGCCCGGTGGGCGCCGAGGAAGGCGATCACGGTGATGATTCCTGCGATCCCGATCAGCAGCCACGTCGCAACGACGCGTGCAATGGGCACGGGGACGCCGACGAGTGCCATCAGCAATGAGGGAAGTGCGCTCAGGAACAGGATCGGCCAGACCAGCAGGCATACGACGATGACGTTGCGAACGACGGTGCGGGCGCGTACTTGGTCCTGTCTGCTGACCCCGAGGGTCGCCAGTGCCATGGCGAAGGGGAGTGCGATCGAGAACGCCTGCAGGTTCACGTACGGCACGTGGCCGAGGGTTGGTATCGAGGTGGAGAGGTTCTCGTTCCATACCCACCAGCGAAATTGTGGCCCGACCATGTCCACGACTTCGTAGAGCGCGAAGAAGGCGACGGTGACGCAGGATGCGCCGACCACGGCGTGGTAGCGCTTGAATATTCCGGTGCGTTGCACCAACACCCAGGCGGCATAGCCGAAGAATGGGTACATGGCCACGATGTACAAGGGCAGGCGGTCGTAGAGGAACTGCACGGTGAATTGGTTGTGCACGAACGTCAGCCCCATTTTCTGCTCGAGGCCGAACCACTGCGGGAAGTAGGCGATCGGTTCGATCAGCAGAAGGCAGAAGATGCCGGCGAACCAGATCACCAGGTTGGAGGCATCGCCCTGGGTGCGGCGCCACCACAGGGCGTGCACCAGCGCCGCAATGGCGCCCAGCACCAGGGTCGCCTCGATGAGCGGCATCGTCCAGTGCTGCAAGGTGAACGGGTTCCGCAGTGTGATGAATGGGTTGGCGGCGCAATTCAATCCGCCCATGTGGGCGCTCAGTCGGGCGAACTCCGCGGTGCAGGTCTCCATGACGACATCCTTCGGTCGACGTCTAGCCACCACGACCATACACACTGCGGTATTTGTTGTGTCTGGGTTCGAGCAGAGATGCCGAAGTCGAGCTTGTCGGCAAGTGAATTCACTCGGCGGTTGGCAGTTTTCACCAGACTGTCAATCATGTCACCGAGTAGCGACTATACGCGGGCGAACATGTGTATGGTCAGGGTTGCTCGAGGGGCCGGGGGCGGCGGGTATGCCTGCTCGCGACGACACAGGAAGGCGGCCGCCATGACGCAGGCTCAGGGTCACCACTCCGCCGATGACCTGCCCGTCCCGACCATCGGCGCGGGCATCTCGGTCATCGGTGCCGTCGGATTCGTGGACACTGCGGCCAGGTCCCTCGCGGGCCTCACCTTCACGGAGTGAGACGTGGTCGAGCTCACCGCTGTGGACCCGGACCTGAGACGGACCGCCAGGCTACTTCCGCGTGGGTACGGACTGCGACGCGGATTGACCGTTCCCCGCGCGCTGATGAACCTGGCGGCCCGCGCGGGTCGTCGCGGCGACGTGGAGATCGCCACCGTGACCGACGACGTCGCGGTGCGCGTGCACCGGTCGATCGCGGTCGTACCCGGGCCAGCACTGCTGTGGATTCACGGTGGCGGCATGGTCATGGGAAGCGCGGCCCAAGAGGACCGCTTCTGCCGCAAGTTGATGAACTTCACCGACGTCGCCGTGGCCGCCGTCGACCATCGCCTGGCACCCGAACATCCGTATCCGACACCGCTGGAGGACTGTTACGCCGCGTTACTGTGGCTGGCTCGACAACCCTGGGTCGATCCGACGCGCATCGCGATCGGGGGCGCCAGCGCGGGCGGAGGCCTCACCGCCGCCCTCGCGCACCTGGCGCGTGATCGCGGCACCATTTCACCGGCACTGCAAATGATGGTCTACCCCATGCTGGACGACCGAACGGGTGCGCGCCCCGACGGGCGCTCCCGCATCATGTGGTCCGAGACCGACAACCAACTCGCGTGGCAGTGGTATCTGGGTGGCGTCGACCCGCAGTTCGCCGTTCCCGCCCGACGCGGTGATCTGACCAACCTGCCGCCGGCCTGGATCGGCGTCGGCACCCTGGATCTGTTCTACGACGAATCGGTCATCTACGGCCGGCGCCTGCGTGAGGCAGGGATCGCCACACACGTCGAAATCGTCCACGGCGCCTTCCATGCCTTCGATCTCATCGCGTCGAATGCCCCGGTGTCTCAACGATTCTTCGCCAGCCAGTGCCGTGCGGTGCGTTCGGCCCTCTTTCCCGCCGAATGACGACCATACAGAAAGTCAATTGTGTACGGTGGCAAGATGTCGCTACCCGCCGCAGCCACCAGCCGCTCCGACACAGCGGCAGATCTCGGGCGCCTGATCGGGCTCCCGTTCGAAGACCCCGACGATGTCATCCGGGCGGCCATCGCCGAGGCCAGCGTTCCGGCCCTGCTGATGTCCATGGTCCACATGACCGGTGACATGGGTCTGCTCGACGAACTGCCCCGCCCGTTCATGCTGCTGGCGATGGACCTGCAGGGCGCCATGAGTGAAGCCGACAAGAAGGTGGTGCGCGAGCGGGCCTTCGACGTGGTGCGCAACTACCGGGATCGAGGCTGCCCGCCCCCGTTCGTGCCCGATGCCCAGCAGATGCGCACGATGTTCGACGTGATGTCCGCCGGGACCGTCACCGACGAGTACGTCGACTACATTGCCGCCGACCTGCGATTCAGCGACGCCGACCAGTGCGGTCCAGTGCTGGCCTCGAAACCGGAGCAGCGCAGCGCATTTCCCGTCGTCGTCATCGGATGCGGCGAAGCGGGTCTGCTGGCCGGGATCAAACTGAAGCAGTCGGGGATGCCCTTCACCATCGTGGACAAGCAATCCGGGGTCGGTGGGACGTGGCTGGCCAACCGATACCCCGGCTGCCGCGTCGACATCGCCAACCAGTACTACGCCTACTCGTTCGAACCCACCGACCACTGGTCGCACTACTACTCCGAACAGCCGGAGATTCTGCGATACCTCACCGACGTGATGGACCGGCACGGCATCGCCCCCCACGTACGATTCGATACCGAGGTGACCGGTGCAGAATGGGACGATGCGGCCTCGACCTGGACGGTGACCACGCGAACCGTCGATGGCAACGAGGACACGCTGATCGCCCGGGCGCTGATCTGCGCCGTCGGACAGTTCAGCAACCCGGTCATCCCGAACGTGGCAGGTGCAGCCGATTTCGCCGGGCCCTCTTTCCATACCGCGGACTGGCGCGACGACGTCGACTTGACCGGTCGGCGGGTAGCGGTGATCGGCGCTGGCGCAAGCGGTTTCCAGTTGGTGCCCGCCATCGCCGACGTCACCTCCCACGTCGACGTCTATCAGCGCACCGCACAGTGGATGGCACCCAACGTCAGCTATCACGAAGCCATCGGCACCGGCGGACAGTGGGCGATCCGGCATCTGCCGTACTACGGACGGTGGCTCCGGTTCGTGTCCTGGTGGCCCATTGCCGATGCCCTGGACGAGCAGGTGCGGATCGATCCCGACTGGAACACCGACGGACGGTCGTGCAGCGAGAGCAATCACGCGATCCGCGAGATGTTCATCGCCTGGATGCGGGTGTTCACCGATGACGAGGCGCTGCTCGCCAAGGTCACGCCCGACTACCCCCCGATGGGCAAGAGAACGTTGCAGGACAACGGAACCTGGCTCACCACGCTGCAGCGCGAGGACGTCGAATTGATCACGGACGGGATCGCCCACCTCACGCGGGACGGCGTCACCACCGTCGACGGCGTGCACCGGCCTGCTGACGTCGTGGTGTGGGCCACCGGATTCGACGTCAACCACCAACTCGGACCGATCAACGTCCGGGGATTGGATGGGACGGCACTCAACCAGGCCTGGGGCGACTCGCCGTACGCCTACCTCGGTATCACGGTGCCCGGCTTCCCGAACTTCTTCTGCATGTTCGGCCCGGGCACCAATGCCGTCAACGGAGCGAGCATCATCTACAACTCCGAGTGCCAGATGCGCTACATCCTGGGCTGCATCGACATGGTGCTCGCCGCCGAAGCCGGTTCGGCGGTCGTACGCGACGCCGTGTGCGAGGACTACAACCGACGCAACCAGGAGCGGCTGAAGACCATGGTGTACACGCACCCGGCGGTCGCCAGCTATTACAAGAACGCGGCCGGCACCGTGCCAACGCTGTACGGCTCGCGCATCGTCGATTACTGGACATGGACCAACCGGCCCGATCCGCACGACTACGAACTACGACCACGACAGCTTTGAGGACCTGCAGCCATGGCGTTGTCGCACAGGGCGAAGGACGTGTGAGCCCGCGGTTGGCGTATTCCCTCGTTCCCGCCCTCGGTCTCCCGGTCGACGATGAGGGCGACGATCTCACCGGTTGGCGGCGGCCAAGGACACGGCGGAGCGAGATCCCTGGTCCTCACATGACCCCTCGGCGACCATGTGGTCCGTCCACCCTCGATGCAGATGCTGCAGGAGCGGCTCATTGCGGCCGACCACGACACGGTCACGCCCCGCGGCGAGCCCGCGTTGGCACTGCTCGGCCATCGGGAAGTCCTCGCTGCACAGCAGTCCCTTGACGAACTCGAAGGACAACAGATGATTGGCCCGATCCTCCTCGGTGAGCGAGGCCGCCACGGAGTAGGCGATGTCGACGACGGATTCGCCGGGCTGGCTGCCTGGATAGATCCGCAAGAGCTGCTTGGTGTCGGCGGCCTCGACGAGAACCGCACTGGGATGGAAGAAGTACACGACCGTGCCGACGAAGTAATCGGGCCACGCCTCCTCCGGCTGATCCCGCAGCTCCTCGATGTGACGCATCGGGAAGGCCCACCGGCAGTGCCGGCCGTAGAGGTCGTATGAGGCGTTACCGGTCGCGATCGGGTGCAGCGTGGTGGCATGCACGGCGGGGAAGTGGTAGCCCTCGAAGTTGACGTCCACGCTCAGCTTCCAGTTCGCCGCGACGGCTACCGTACTGCTGGCCACCGGGGAGACCTCGTCGAATCGGCACCCGGCAAGTGCGGGTGCGACCGCGTCGAGCCAACCCTCGACCTGGACCTCTGGGCGCAGGCCCACGACGATCAACCCCGTCTCGTCGCCGACCGGTAGCGGTTGCAGCCCCAGCCCCGACATGTCGAGGCCCTCGAACATGTTCTTGGCCGGAAGGCTCGCCAACACGCCCTTGGTGTCGTAGGACCAGGAGTGGTATCCGCAGGTGAACCGTCGCGCGCAGCCCGCTCCGGAAGCCACGGTTGCGCCGCGGTGGGCGCAGGCATTCAGAAACGCCCGCAGCACGCCGTCGGATCCCCGCACGATGAGCACCGGTATGCCGGCCACGTCACGGGTGACGTAATCCCCGGGATTCGCCACCTCGCTCGTGTACCCCACCACGTGGGGCGTCTTCAGGAAGAGTTGTCGCTTCTCGCGCTCGAAGAGCACCGGGTCGGTAAAGGCCGACGAAGGATATGAGACGGCAGCGGGCGCGGTCTCCAGTGAGCGGTCAGCGATGCACTTCAACACCCGGCGGGTGGTGTCCAGCAAGTCGGTACGGTCCACGGATCTCCCTCGATCTCACGAGATACTTCGCCCCTGCGACCATACACTCAGCCCAACATGGTTTGTCTGAAATCGCCTGACGCTCATGCCTACGTTGCTCGACGGGATGCCTTCGCATAAGTCGGTCATACATAGTTGATGTCTGTATGGTGTGCACCATGAGCGCTGCAGCCGATGACGCGGCGCGCACTCACCATCCAACAACCGTGGTGTGGACGGCGGGCGTCCAGGACGCGACACTGGGCGGGAAGGCTCAAGGTTTGGCGGACCTGGCCCGCCTCAGGCTCGAGGTCCCCCCGTACTTCGTCATCGCCAACGCCATCGGCGGGGTGTTGCCAGCAGAGGTCTTCGAGGCTTACCGGCGGCTCAACCCGACCATCGCGAATCCCACAGTGGCGGTGCGGTCCTCGGCTCAGGGCGAGGACGGCGCCGTGCACTCCTTTGCCGGGCAGTACGACACGGTCCTCGGCGTGTGTGGTGTCACGCAACTTCAAGCGGCTGTCGACCGGTGCGTTCAATCGGCGACCTCCGAGCGCGCCGCGGCATACTCCGGCGCGCTGGGCGCGCACGTCGCGATGAACGTGGTCGTGCAGATCATGGTCGATGCCGAGGTCGCCGGAGTGGTGTTCACCGCCGACGCCACCACGGGGCGACGCGATCTGGTCGTGGTCGATGCCGTGGCCGGCCTGGGCGATGCCCTGGTAAGCGGTGAGGCGGCGTCGGATCACTACGTACTCGAGGCACGCGACACCGGGTTCGTCGCGATCGAATCCGATGTCAGCGGTGAAGCTCCGCTGCTGTCGGGCGTGCAACTCGACCGCCTCCACCGCGAGGCACTGCGCGCCGCGGGTGGTCGCGGACATCCCCTGGATCTGGAGTGGGCGATCGACCGTGCGGGACGATTGTGGTGGTTGCAAGCCCGGCCCATCACGACGATCCCCGGTGACCTCAACGAGCTGGACACCCCGCTACCGGCCGTTGACGATGTCTTCACTCGGGGAAACATCAGCGAGATGATGCCGGGTGCGGTGTGCCCTCTCACCCAGTCGGTGACAGGTTATGCCATGGAGTTCGGGCTGCAGCACGTGCAGATCGCGGCTGGGATTCAACGAGGATTTCAGGACCGGTGGCTACAGATCGGTGCGTTTTACGGCCACTTCTTCTTGAACATGACCACCGGAACCGCAATGAGTTCGGGCATTGTCGGGAACTCAGCCGAGCAATACTCCCTGTCCGCGTGCGGGCGCGTCGTCCACGAACTCACGGTCGAGCCCCTCAAACCGTTGCCCGTTCGGCTGTGGAACACCGTGAAGATCTCGCGGTTCACTCTTGGCGCCGGACCCGCAGTCCGCGACCTGAACCGGCGCATCACCGACTTCACGATGCCCGTGACCGCCGACGTACCGGAATTGTTGGCATTCATCGATTCTGGAATCGAGTTCTACGCCCATGCCATGATGGTCCACATCCGCAGCTCGGGCCGATCGGCGGTGGCCAGCAACGTCTTCGAGAAGCTAGTGGCGCGCCACGCCGCCAGCAAGGGCCTGGACGAACACGTTACGCAGACCAGGGCGGTCACGCTGCTATCCGGAGAGCTCGGCGTCGAAGGCGCTCGACTTGTCGCCGACCTCGATGGCATCGTCACCGCGATTGCGCGGCACCCGGACGTCGCGGCGAAGTTCATGGGCGTGGACCCCGAGCAGGCCGTGCACTGGCTGCGCACACACGCCCCCGACCACGTGTCGCGCGCATTAGCCCACTTCCTGGAGCGCCATGGCCACCGCGGATACCGCGAACTCTGCATGCGCGACCTGGCATGGATTGACGATCTCGGCGAGTTGGGACGACTGTTGCAGACATCCGCGAGCGGACGGATCGACGACTACCCTCACCACACCCGCACCCCGCGGGAGCACGTCGATGAACCGACAGTTTGGCCTCGCCACATCCGCGGGTCGGCCATGCTCGCGCGGGTGGCCACCCGCGGCCGCGAGCAGACGAAGTCCAGTCTGGTGCGGGTTGCTCACCGACTCAAGCGCGCGCTGCGACGCCTCGGGGAACTGCTGGAATCTCAGGGAGTGATCCCGGACGCCGATCTGGTGTTCTTCGTTACCCGAGAGGAATTGCGGTCGCTGGCCAACGAGGAATCCGGCCTCGTCGAGCGAGCCATCAACCGGCGCAAAGCATTTGAATACCAGGACCGCCTGGAGTTTCCCACCGTGAGCATCGGCAAACCGCGACCGGTATGGGGGCGCCCCGCCGCGCAGACCGGTGACGGCGTGCTGGCCGGTCGGGTGGCCAGCAGAGGCGTGGTCGAAGGACCCGTCCGAGTGGCGTTGAGCATCGACGCCGCCGCAGCGTTGAAACCCGGGGAGATCCTCGTGACCGCTGTGACCGACGTTGGGTGGACGCCCTACTTCAGCATCATCGCCGGGCTCATCACCGACATCGGCAGTGCCTTGTCCCACGGTGCCGTGATCGCCCGTGAGTACGGCTTGCCGTGCGTCGTCAACACGGGCATCGCGACGTCGGTGCTGCACACGGGGGACCGTGTCCGGATCGACGGCGACAAGGGCGTGGTCACCGTCTGCTCGACCGACGTGACTCTCCATGCACCTCCGAAAGGCTAGATTTGATAACCGGATTCGACGACTTCATGATCCACCAGGTGCCGACACCGATAACCCGACCGTCAAGCAGCGACCGCAACTGGTATGACCGCCACTGGATGAACGGCTTCGACGCCGAGGGCAATGTCTGGTTCATGGTGGGGATCGGCCTGTATCCGAACCGACGGGTCATGGACGCCCACGTCAGCTTCGTCATCGGCGACGAGCAGCACACACTGCATGCCTCTCGTCGAGCTCCCCGGGATCGGCGCGCCGTCCACGTCGGGCCCATTTCGCTGGAGATCGTCGAACCCCTGCGCACGCTGCGTCTTCTCGTCGATGAGAACGAACACGGCATGAGCTGTGACCTCGTGTTCACGGCGGTGAGCATCCCGTTCGCCGAACCCGACAACGTCATGTACGACGAGGATCGGCTCCTCATTCACGCCGCCCGCTACTCCCAACGGGGATTCTGGAACGGCAGCTTCACCATCGACGGCGTGACCCACACCCTGACCGATGCCCTGGCGATGCGGGATCGGTCGTGGGGGATCAGGCCTGTGGGCGAGCCGGAGGCCGGCGCGCCGGGCATGACAAACGACAACCCAGGTGCCTTCCTGATCTGGTCGTCCCTGGTGTTCGACGACGAGTGGTTCTACTACACATGTCTTGAAGACGTTCTCGGCCGGACGATTCAGTCGACGTGCGATCTGATACCGCTGCACTTCGGCGAGCCGATGTCGTCCGATGAGACCACCACCCCCATGACTGGGTGGGCGCATCACGTGCAGTACGTGCCTGGGACGCGACGGGCCGCAGGCGCTCAGATCGTTTGCCGAGACGGCCACGGCACGGAGTACGAATTCGACCTGCAGCCGTTCGGCCGGCCCTTCTACATGCTCGGCATCGGCTACCAGCATCCCACCTGGGCACATGGTCTATGGAAGGGCGAACTCGCCATCGAACGCGAGACCTACGATTTGACCGCGATCGCTCCCTTGGACTTTCCCTACCTGCATCTGTCGCAGCGCTGCAACGTAACCCACGGTGACAGAAGGGGCTTCGGAACGCTGGAGAATCTCGTGATCGGAAAGTGCGAGCGTTACGGCTTCCAACAGTTCCTGGACGGCGCCCCGTGAGCGTGGGACGCCGCTGACTCCGAATGGCCACGGCAACCCATTGCAGCCGTTGGCGCTCAAGCAGCACGCGCTTGGTCCGTATCCGCTTGATCCCAAACTGACTTCGACGAGCTAGCCCGACTGATCGACGTCGCCCTGCTCACCCTCCGTGATGGCGTGCGCTGACGCTTTGAGTCCGCCGTGGCTGTCGAGAAATGCCACGACCGCACTCGCGAAGGCGTCGTTGCGATCACCGGCCACCATGTGCCCGGCCCCACCGACGTCGGCGAACTCGACGGCAGGGAACCGCCGTAGGAACTGCTCGGCGCGGTCCTCGGTAACGAGATCACTCATCTGGCCGCGCACTAGCAGCATCGGCACGTCGGCCCGCAGAATGGACTCGACCGCCCGGTGTAGGCGATCCACTTGGGTTATCTCGATCGGTGGATGCGCCGACGTGCCGTCGATGAACCGGGGATCCCAGTGCCAGAACCAACGACCGTCCCGATGGCGCAGATTCGTCCGCAGGCCGTTCAGATCCGTCGGCCGTGGTCGTCGTGGGTTGTACTCGTGGATCATGTCGGCGATCTCGTCGAGCGTCTCGAAGCCCGACGCCAGCCGATCGGTCATGAAGCTGTGGATGCGTGACGCGCCATCGAGGTCCATGTCGGGCACGATGTCCACGAGAACCACCGCGCGCATCACGGTGGCGGGCGCGCGCTCGCCGGCCAGCAGCATCGCAGTGAACCCACCCAACGATGCGCCCACCAGAACCGGCCGCGGCGGCAGGTGTTTCAGGATCTCGAGGACGTCGTCGGCGAAGCTGATCACGCGATAATCACCGTCCTCGGGCCAGTCCGATTCACCGTGGCCGCGCAGGTCGACCGTCACCGCCTGCCAGCCCCTGGCGGCGACCGACGTAGCAGCCCGGCCCCAGGAATGGCGGGTTTGGCCACCGCCGTGCAGAAACACCACCGCTGGCGCGCCAGGATCGCCGAGCCGGTCGGCAACGATGCGCACACCGCCAACACCGCTGGCGTCGAACGTCTTGCGGTCGACGTCGGTGCGATCTCGATTCATCGCACGCGGCGCCCACGACCTGAATTCTGGATGGTCTCGCACGCATCGACCATACATAGATAGCGATGTGTCCGGACGACAGGTGTCGCCAGACCGTGTGCCGAACGGTCTGCTCGTGGTCACCGAACGCTTCGAGGACCGGCTGGTGCGGACACCTGGGGGATGGCGATTCACGCACCGCCGGATGGAGATCGTCTATAGCAACATCGATCCGGCTTCCCTTGGGGGACAGGACTAGTCGCCGTCGGGTGAGCCCGTCAGCCCTGGGTGACCACGCGGGTCGGAGTCAGCACCAGGGCGACGCGATTGTCCTTGGGGGCCGGGAACGTGTCTGGGTCTTGGCCGTAGTGCCGCACGATGCGCCCGAACACGGCGAGATCGGGGTCGTCGTCGATCGTTGCGTCGCCGCGGATCTCCAAGGTGCGGAACGGATTCTCCGGATCGATGATGAAGAGGGTGGCCTTCGGGTGCGCCACGACGTTCTTGTACTTCTGCCTGCTGGTCATCAGCGACGTCGTCACGGCGTCGCCGTCGGCGAGGTACCAGATCGCCGTGACTTGGGGTGATCCGTCGACGCCGATGGTGCTGAGCGAGGCGATGCCGGGCGCCTCGAGCAGGTCGCGGTGGGATTCGGGAACGGTGGTGGCCATGGTGGGTCTCCTGTCGGATTGGTCGATCAGTTGCTGATGGCTGGAGCGGCTTTCGAGTACGTGGTGTCGGTCAACTGAGCGACGAGGAACGCGGCGATGTCGGCGCGCGTCATCGCAGAGCCCACCTTGTCGCGGCCCAGGAAGCCCGAACGGGCGGTCCCCTTCGGTTTCCCGTTGTTGGGGCTGGTGATCCGGGCGATGGTCCAGTCGAGTCCCGACCGCGTCACCGCCGAGGACATGCCCACCAGTTCCTTGAGGGCGTTCGGGAACATGACCCCAGCCAGGACCGGCAGTACCTTGGCCTTCAACGTCGGTTGGTCCCGCTCGTCGGGTAACGACGGCGTCGCCAGCCCGATGAAGCGGCGTACGCCCTCGGCCTCCATCGCAGTGACGATGTTGGTGGTGCCGTCGGTCACCGGAGTGCCCTTCGTGCTCCGATTCATCGACGGTCCAAGCGCACTGATGACGGCGTCGGCCCCGCGAACGGATTCTCGGATGCGTCGTCCATCGGACAACTCGCCGGCGACCATGGTCAGGTGGGTGTTGGTCACCCCGAGCTTGTCAGGGTTGCGCACGTAGGCGGTGACGTCGTGACCGGCGGCCAACAGCTGGGCGACGACCAGCCTGCCGATCTTGCCGGACGCCCCGAATACGGTGACCTTCATGTCGTTGTTCCCATTCCTGTCATGCACTCTCAGAGTGCGTACGGACCAAAACGACCCCACGCGATGATGGCGGCAAGCACGAACAGCACGGCGTTGAAAGCGATCCCGGACGGTTCCTTGCGGCGTGCGTGGACGATCGATGCCAGCACCATGACGACGGCCAGCGCGGCCGCGGCCAACGGCGTCAGCAGCGGAGCGATTCCGGTTGCTGCGGGCAAGATCAAACCGAGTGCGCCGAGCAACTCGGCGAGGCCGATTAACCGCACCGTGCCGGTCGAGAAATCCTCGACCCAGGGCAGCTTCGGCGCGAGTTTGTCCTTGGGTTGAGTCAGTTTGAGTACTCCTGCCATCAGGAACGCTGCCGCCAGCACTCCTTGCAGGATCCACAGCACGGTGTTCACCAGTGTCGTCCTCTCGTCGTCGACCATCGTAGCGCAAGTGGAGGCATGCCTCCGATTGTATGATCGGGCACATGAGTGATCGGAACTTGCGGGCGGATGCCGAGCGCAATCGGGCCCGGATCGTGGACACCGCACGACGAGTGTTCGCCGACCGCGGACTCGGAGCGTCACTGGAGGACATCGCCAGTCAGGCGGGCGTCGGCGTAGGAACGCTCTACCGCCGCTTTCCCAGCCGCGAAGACCTGATCGGCGCAGCGTTTCAGGAGAAGATGACCGTCTACGCGGACGCCGTCGAGGTGGCGCTCGCCGACGTGGACCCATGGCGCGGTTTCTGCGCCTACGTCGAAACCGTCTGTGGCCTTCAGGCTGCCGATCACGGCTTCGCCGATCTGCTCACGCTGACGGTGCCCGGCGTCAGCCGGTTGCAGTCCGAGCGCGACCGCGCGCATGCCGGCTTCGTCGAGTTGATCGCCAGGGCCAAGGCGGCAGGCGGACTTCGCGCCGACTTCGTGCCGGAGGATCTGGTGATGCTCCTGATGGCCAATGCCGGCGTGCTGTCGGCCACCAGCGCAGCGGCGCCGGACACCTGGTCGCGATTCGTGGCCTACATGCTGCAGGCGTTCTCGGCGGCCCGCGCCGAACCTCTGCCCGAACCGCCGACACCGCGTCGGATGTATCGGGCCATGCTTCGGCTGTCCCCGTCGCGACCCGATCGCCAACGCCACCGCTGACTTCAACCGCTCGTCAGTAGAGCTCGGCGCCGGCGGTCGGCCCATGCACGGACGTGGTGACGGTGGTGAGCGGACTTTGGCGGGGCTTGCGCGGTCCACGGGTCTCCGGGGCGTCGATCGACTCGAAGACGTGCAGGGAGTCCGAGAACTCCTTCATCTCGACGATCTTGCCGTCGCGCACCCGCAGGGCGATGACGTAGGTGTTGGCGTAGGTGCCACCGGCGGTCAGCGGAGCCTCGCTCTCGGCCTCGAGCCACACGCGATCGTCCTCGGCAGTGACGTCGCCGATGCGCATCGTGATGGGACCGGCAAGGACGCCTGAGAACATCTGCGCACTGGCGAAGAATCCGTCTCTGCCCCACCATCCCGACGCAGGCAACGTCCCCGTCAGGAAGTACCGGAAGTCGTCGGCGATCAGCGACGTCGCCGTGTGCGCGTCACCGGTCACCAGGGCCGTGAACCAGGACAGCGCGAGTTCCTTGTTGGCGTTCGTGGTCATGAAACCACCATCCTCCTCGTTTCCGCCACCCCTAATCGTATTGAACATTATCTGTTGATAGTGTCTCATTGGAGAAGGCTGCATCCACGTGTTCGCGTGGTCGATTCCGAAAGGCACACGGTGAAGCGCTCGCTGTTCAACGACGACCACGAGGCCTTCCGCGAGATGGTGCGTGACTTCTACGCCACTCAGGTCGTTCCGGACTATGCGGAGTGGGAGCGGGCTGGCGCGCCACCTCGCCACTTCTGGACTGCCGCAGGAAAACTCGGGCTGCTCGGCACCCAGGTGCCGGAGGAGTTCGGCGGAGGAGGCCAGGACAGCTTCCTGTTCAACGTGGTGCTGACCGAGGAGTCGCAACGCGCAGGCATCGCCCTCGGCGGTCTCCGCGTCCACACCGACATCGCCATGCCCTACTTCCTCGACCTTGCCAACGCCGAGCAGAAAGCCCGCTGGCTGCCGCGGCTGGTCTCCGGCGACGCCGTCTCCGCGCTGGCGATGTCCGAACCCGCCGCGGGATCCGACGTGAAGGCGTTGACCACACGGGCCGTGCGCGACGGCGACCACTACGTCGTCAACGGCACCAAGACGTTCATCTCCAACGGGGCCAACGCCGACCTCATCATCACGGCGGTCAAGACGGATCCGGAAGCCGGTCGAAACGGGTTGAGCCTGTTGATCATCGACGGCGGTAGCCCCGGCCTGACCCGGGGGCGCAAGTTGGAGAAGCTCGGCCTCAAGGCGCAGGATCTCGCAGAGCTGAGCTTCGTCGACGTCGTCGTTCCCGCCAGCAATCTGCTGGGCGAGGAGGGCGCCGGCTTCGGGTACCTGACGAGGAACCTGGCCCAGGAGCGACTGTCCATTGCGGTGAACAGTCAGGCGGCGGCGGTCAAGGCGTTGCACGACACGGTGGCCTACACCAGGGATCGAAAGGCGTTCGGCACCACGGTGGCGTCGTTCCAGAACACCAAGTTCGAGTTGGCCGCGTGTGCCACCGAGGTCGAAGCGGGACAGTCCCTGTTGGATCGCGCGCTCGTCGCGCACGAGGCAGGCGAGTTGACCGCGTCGGACGCCGCAATGGTGAAGCTGTTCTGCACCGAGTTGCAGGGCCGCGTGATCGACCGTTGTCTACAACTGCACGGCGGCTACGGATACATGCTGGAATACCCGATTGCCAGGGCCTACGCCGATGCCAGGGTGTCGCGCATCTACGCCGGTTCCAGCGAGGTGATGAAGGTGATCATCGCCAAGTCGTTGGGACTGTGAGCGCCATGGAATCCGCCGTCATCGTCGATGCCGTCCGCTCTCCCATGGGTCGCGGCAAGCCGGGAGGGAGTCTCTCCGGCGTCAACGCCGTCGACCTGCTCGCGCAGGTGCTGTCGGCACTGATGCAACGCAACGACGTCGACCCCGCTGAGGTCGACGACGTCGTCACCGGCTGCGTCTCGCAGGCGGGCGAGCAGGCCGGTACGCCAGGACGTTTCGCGTGGCTGGCGGCCGGCCTCCCCGAGCACGTACCCGGCGTCACGATCGACCGACGGTGCGGATCGGGCCAGCAGGCCGTGGATTATGCGGCCTGGGCGGTGATGGCGGGCGCGCAAGACGTCGTGGTCGCCTGCGGCCTGGAGTCGATGAGTCGGGTCCCGATGGGCGTGGCCAGGATGGGTGTGGATCCGTTCGCCCCCGCCGCACATCGGTATTTGCCCGGCCTGGTGCCGCAGGGTATTTCGGCCGAACTGGTCGCCGCGAAGTGGAGGTTGAGCCGCGAGGACCAGGACGCCTACGCGGTGCGCTCGCACCGCCGCGCCGCCGCAGCGGCGTCGGCCGGCGACTTCGACGACGAACTCGTGTGGATCACCGCCGATGACGGTGCCCTCGTGAACTCCGACGAAACCATCCGGCCGGACAGTTCCGTGGAGAAGCTTGCGGGATTGAAGCCCGCCTTCTTCGATGACGTTTACGCGCAACGCTTTCCCGATATCCAGTGGACGGTGACGGCCGGCAACTCGTCGCAACTGACCGATGGTGCGTCGGCCTTGCTGATCACCTCGGAGGCCACCGCTCAACGGCTCGGGTTGACGCCGATGGCCCGCTTGGTCGCCTTTGCCACTGCGGCCGAGGATCCGGTGACCATGCTGACCGCGCCAATTCCCGCGTCCCGCAAAGTGTTACAGCGAGCTGGCCTGACCATCGACGACATGTCGCGCTACGAGGTCAACGAGGCGTTCGCCTCGGTGCCCCTGGCCTGGCAGCAGGAACTGGGCGCCGACCCCGACAAGCTCAATCCGGCTGGCGGCGCCATCGCGCTCGGGCACCCGCTGGGCGCCTCAGGCGCCCGAATCATGACGACGTTGGTGCATGGCCTGCGGCCCGGTGAGTACGGACTGCAGACGATGTGCGAGAACGGCGGCATGGCCAATGCCACGATCGTCCAACGACTCTGAAAGGCAACACGTGATGATCTCGGGTTCAGTCGCCGTCGTGACGGGAGGTGCGTCGGGCCTCGGGCAGGCCACCGTCCGCAAGCTTGCCGCGGCTGGCGCAAAGGTCGTGATCCTCGACCTGCCGACGTCCGCCGGCCAGTCGGTCGCCGACGAATTGGGCGACGACGTCGTCTTCGCCGCGGCGGACGTGACCGAGACCGATCAGGTCGATGCCGCGCTGGACGTCGCCGACAGCCTCGGCGACTTTCGGATTCTGGTGCACTGCGCAGGCAAGGGTGGCCCGATCAGAGTCGTTGACCGCGAGGGTAATCCAGGATCGCTGGAGATCTACGAGCGCATCATCCGCATCAACCTGATCGGCACCTTCAACGTGCTGCGGTTGTCCGCGGCGCGGATGGCGAAGAACGACGAGGTCGACGGTGAACGCGGTGTGTGCGTGTTGACGGCGTCGGTGGCGGCGTGGGAAGGGCAGATCGGTCAGATTCCCTATGCCAGCGCCAAGGGCGGCATCGTCAGCATGACGCTGGTCGCCGCCCGTGACCTCGCCACGAAGAAGATTCGCGTCGTCTCCATCGCACCAGGTCTTTTCGACACGCCGATCCTGCCCGCGTCCTCCCGCGACACCTTGGCGGCGACCGTCCCGCATCCGGCTCGGCTCGGAAACCCCGACGAATACGCCGGGTTGGCCCTCCACATCGTCGAGAACCCGATGCTCAATGGCGAGACGATCCGGCTGGACGGTGCATTGCGGATGGCGCCGCGCTGAGTCAGCTGGCGTTTGCGCGGGCCTTCCCACCGGTCCGCCGGCGTTTCGGCTTGGCGGCCTCGGTGGTCTTCACCGCGAACAACGACGACACCAGCGCGGGCACCTCGTCGGAGCGACTGCCGGGCAGGAACAGCATCGACATCACGCTGCGCATGAAGAGGTCGCCCAACTGCCTGGTGGTCAGCGCGCCGCTGACCACCAACGGAGACTCCGCGATGGCGGGGCCGAGCGCCTCCGTAACGACGTCGACCAGCTTGGGGAAGGTGTCTCGGATGAATTCGAGGGTGAACTCCGGTGCCACGTCCAGCATCTGGTTCCAATCGCCGCCCGCGGCGCGGTAGGCGATGATGGTGTCCAGCACTACCTGCACGCGCTGCTCCGGGTCCGGATTGGCTTCGATGGCGGCGGTGAACGCGGCGGCGACGCCATCCTCGAAGTGCTGGCCCAGCGCGGCCAGCACCTCGTCCTTGCTGTTGAAGTAGCGGTAGAAGGTGCCTCTGGCGATCTGCGACGACTCACAGATGTCGCTGACCGACAGCTTGTGCGCACCCTGTCGGCTCAACGCCTTCATGGTGCCGGCCAAGATCTTCTGCACGGCCCTTTCGGCGCGTGGGTCGTCGACCGCCATTCGGAACCACCTCACCTACGACATGAACACTGTGTTCACGTGGTGTTCTTGTTGTCGATTATGTCGCACCTCGGTGGACATTCCGGGATCCACGTGCGGCGATTGTGAGGAAACCCACTGATCGTCGAGCACCTGGGACGTCCTGGGACCATTTCGGTTCGCCTCACGGACGGGCTCCGACGGTGTTGGCGAGCACGCCGATCCCCTCGATCTCGGCCTCGACGACGTCGTCGGGCACGAGGAACCGGCCGTCCTCCAGACCGACACCGCAGGTCGTGCCGGTGAAGACGATGTCCCCGCAGCGCAATTCCACGCGTTCGTCGACGTAGGCCAGAATCTCGGCGACCGACCACACCATCGCGCGGGTGTTGTCGGACTGCCGTGTCTCTCCGTTGACGCGCAGCGCGATGTCGAGGTGGGGTTGGCCGGTGACTCCGAGCTCGGCAGGCGTGACGATCCACGGCCCCACCGGCGACGTGCCGTCCAGGCACTTCATGCTGAAGAGGTCGAGCCCGCCCAGCCCCTTCGCGTCCCTCGCGCTCACGTCGTTGCCGACCGTGAAGCCCAACAGCGGCTCGGAGGCCGCACCGCCGAGCACCACGACCAACTCCACCTCGTAGTCCAGTTGGTTGGTCGTCGGGGGGTAGCGAATGACGCCGTCGGGAGCAGTCAGCGCCGAGTTGGGCTTGGTGAAGGCCGTCGGGTTCGCGGGCGGATCGGTGACACCGAGCTTCTGGAGGTGCGCAAGGTAATTGGCGCCCACCCCGAAGACTCGCGCACCGGGGTCGACGGGCGCCAGGGGGCGCAGCGGTCCCATCGCCTGCGGCTCGTGCAGGCTCAGCCCGGTGATGTCCTCTGCCGCCGCCGCGGCCGCCCACGCGGTGATGTCGCCGTCGATGCGCCGCACCGAGTCCGCCACTGGGTCGATCAGCGCCCAGAACTCCGCACCTGCTGAGTCGGAAAACCGTCCGATGCGCATCTAGCGCTCCTTCTCTTCGAGGGGGACTGAGGGGAACAGTGCGGCCGTGTTGTCGCGCAGGATGCGATCGAGCGCCGATGCGTCGAGGCCAGCCCGACTCAGGTAGGCGAAGGTCTCGCGGTAGCTCTCGAAGGCCAGCAACACGGGGTAGTCGCTGCCGGGCAGGATGCGGTCCGCCCCGAATGCGTCGACGGCACAGCGCAGCGCCGCCACCGAACCGTGCCCGACCGTGTCGTAGTAGAACCGGCGCGCCGTCTCACTCGGCGGCTCCGGCAGCTCCGGGGCGCTGAGCGCAAGCTGATTGTCCAACCGGTTCAACAGCATCGGCAGCGCGCCACCGAGGTGGGGCAGGATGAACCTGATGCCGGGAAACCGGTGGGGGATCCGGCGTTGGATCAGGTGCAGCGCAATCGTGGTGTCCTCGAACACCGTTCCCGCCGTCGGAGCCAGGCCCCACTCGTTGATCAGCGGAGAACACAACCCATTGACGCACGGATGAAAGAACACCACCGCCTTGCGGCGGCTCAACTCCGCGTAGAGCACCTCGTATCGCTCCGCGGCGAGCGACTCGTCGAAGCAGGAACACTGCAGGCTGACACCGATCATGCCGAGCTCGTCGAGGCACCGACCCAACTCGGCGAGGGCCGCATCGATGTGTGGCAGCGGGAGAGCGGCGTAGGCGGCTAACCGGTCCCTGTGCCGTCCGACCAGCGCGGCGTGCGCGTCGTTCACACACCGTGCGGCGCGCACCGCATCGGCTTCGTCGGCCAGATAGGGCGGGAAGATCGCCGACAGCAGCTGACGATCGACGCCGCCCTGGTCCATCAGCGCGACCCGGCGCTCGACTGCGTCGTCGGCGTCGGTCACCGCGTCGACGTCGCCGACGAGCCCCGGACCGCCCCTGCCATAACCGGGTATCCCGACGCCGGCATCGGAGAGCATGTGGAGATATCGCGGGATCACGGCGTGGGCGTGGACGTCAACGATCCCCAGACCGCGCACCGGTCACTCCCCGAATGCGCGGAATGCGAAGGCGAGTCGGCCGCTGCCCGACATGAGGGCGGCGAACATGCCCAACTCGACGATCTCGTCGTCGGTGAAATGATCGCGCAGCGTGTCGATCTCGTCCGCGCCGATGGACAGGTGGTCGGCCGCCAGCGCCGAGGCGAACGACAGAGCGGCGCGTTCGGCCGGCGTGAACCGGTCGTCGTCGTTGGCCAGACATGCGACGTCGTCTTCTGTGACGTCGTCGGACTTGCGAGAGGTCTGACAAATCTGACACTCGTTGAGCGAAGCGATCCGCAAGCGCACCAGTTCCAGGAGCCGACCCGGAAGGATCGCGCTGTCGTAGAACCGGCTCTGCAGGGCGATCTGCGCGGCCGCGAGCTCGGGGCGACGCGCCCAGATCCGAGGAAGCACCGTGGACGAGAGCGCCCCGCTGAGCCGCGCGCCGGCGATCGCGGCCGCGACGTCCTCGTCGACGTCGTCGAGCGGCGCGATCAACGGCGTGCCGGTCACGGTCAGGCTTCGACGAACTCGATGTGGGTGCCCTCGAGTTCGTTCGGGTCGACCTGCAGGTACGAGCCGCCCACGGCCTCGCTGTCATCGATTCGCCGGTATCGGGTCTGGCGCGTGTCCAGATCCGCGGCCTTGGCGTCGAGACCGTTGACCGCGATCCGGATGTAGTACGGCCCTGGCCCCCAGGTGGCGAGGTAGCGGCCCGTTTCACAGCCCCAGCGCGTCGGTTCGATGAGGTCGAGCATTGCGCCGTGCCCAACCGTGAACGTGATGCGCGCCCGGCGGTAGCCCTCGCGCTCGAAGAGTTCGACGGGTCCGCTCGGGACGATGTCGAGGTTGGTGTCGAGCCGGCGCAGCACGTCGTCCAGGTCGCGCACCAGGAAGCTGCGGTTGACGATCCGGATCATCTGCCCCGGCTGCGGATCCCGCGGCTGCGGCGTGGTATCGCCGAACGTCTCCGGCGGCATCTGCAGCGGTGCGATCGGATGCCACTCCAGGCAGAGTCCGCCGTCGACGACCGGACGATAGCGGGGCTGCTCGGGAGTGGTGCCGACCCACAGCCGTTCCCAGGCCAGCCGGTCGTCGATCGGTGCGATCCGGAATGGCAGCCTGCGGCGGTGCAGCTTCTCGATCAGCTCTTCGATGCCGTCGGTGGCGATCACGCACGAGTGCGTCTTGATCGGCCGGTACCGGCCTTGGAACTCGTGCAGGCTGTCCAGGTAATCGGAGAAGATCGGGTCGGCAGGTTTCTCGACGTCCCAATGGTGCTGCGGCTCAAGGCGAGTAGGAGCGACCGCCAGCGACTTGTGCACCCGCAGGAAGTGGGCGACGTAGCCGTGGCTGGCGAAGCCCTGACGCCAGTTGGGGTGCTCCAGGATGCCCAGTCGTTCGACGAGCAGCTTGGTGTGGCCGTCGGGGTCGGGCACCATCAGGTCAGCCGACAGCAGGAAGTCCGTCACCAGGCCGCCCTAGACCGAGATGTCCAGAAGTTTCGACGCGTTCTGGTAGCAGATCTTGTCGGTATCGGCGTCGGAAACCTTCATGCCCTCCAGCAGGTAGCCACGAATCTGGTCGCTGCCGTTGAAGTTGGTGCCGTAGAGCAGTCGGTCGGCCCCGATCGAGTCGATGACGGCCTGGCGCATGTGCGGGTCGTGGATCAGCGGGTCGAAGTAGAAGTTCTCCAGGTAGCTCAGGAACGGCTTCTTGTTCAGCCCGTCGGACAGGTTGCCCGCGGTCGCGTCGAAGCGGCCGATCTGGTACGGCACGAAACCGCCACCGTGCGTGATGCATACGGTCAGATCGGGCACCTTGTCGAGCACGCCGCCGCAGATCAGGTTCCAGAACGCGACGGTCTCGTCGTAGCAGAAGCCGACGATGGAGGTGGTCTCGAACTTGTCCTTCGACGGGTCCTCCCAGCCGACGGACTGGTTGTAGCCGTGCACGTAGACGGGAACGTTCAGCTCGGCACAGCGCTTCCACACGGGAAGTAGTGCCTCGTCATGGAATTCGTGTCCGCCGAGGTTCACGCCGCCGGTGTTGACGCCGCGGGCGCCGAGCTTGACGGCGCGATCGAGTTCCTTGAGGGCCTCGTCGGGGTTCTGCAACGGCAGAGGCGCCCACCAGAACAGTCGGTCCGGCGCCTGTGCGCAGTATGCGGCGAACTCGTCGTTGACCATCCGACACCAGTTCGTGCCGAAGTCGCCGGTGTGGTACATGAATGCGTGCGCGGGAACCGACATGACGGCCTTGTCGATGCCGCGTTCGTCCATCTGCTTCAACCGGTTCGGCGCCTTCATCCACTCCAGCGGCGACGAGTCCCCGCCAGCTGCATGAGCGGCTGCGGCCTCCTTCGTGCCCAGGGTCAGCTGCCACTTGCCGATGGTCATGCGCTGCATGCCTTCGGCGTCGGGGGCGAATCGCGGGCCCCAGAAGGGGTCGAAGTCCAGCATCTTGGGCTCGATGTGGTGAGCATGCAGATCGATGATCACTAGTGGTGACTTCCTTTGCGGAGATGGATGTTATGCCGTAACGGGCTTGACCGTGGGCGCCCAACCCTGGGCGACGAACTTGTGGCCCCACACCTCGGCGCTAGACGGCTTCGTCTGGACGAAGTTCTCGGTGTCCAACACCACGCCGCCCGCCCCGAATTCGATGTCGAAACCGGTGGGAGAGCGCATGTAGAACGACACGAGGGTGTCCATCATGTGGCGCCCGAGCGTCATCGTGATTTCGAGTTCGCGCTCCTGGACGAGGTCGTACGCCTTACCGACGTCATCGAGGCTCTTTCCTTCGATGGCGATGTGCTGCACGCCCTTCAGCCCGGGGATGGTGACGTAGCCGAGCACGTGACTTCGCGGATTGCAGCGGAAGAACTGCGGGCCGAACATGCCGCCGTCCGGTGTTGCGGTGAGGTAGCCCGCGAACAACTCCATGCCGAGGATGTCGGTGATGAAGTTCTCCATGTCCTCACCCCACTCGGGTACGACGATGACGACGTGGCCGACGCCGTCCTCGCCCGCGACGAAACCGTGGTGCGGCTTGCCGGGCAGAAACGAGCCCGCGGTGAACTCCGCCGCGTAGTACAGCTCGTGCACGAAATCGTGAGGATCCCGGATCCGGACGATCCCGGTCACCTTGCGCTCTGCGCACTCCTCGGCGCTGGCCACCTCGTACGGGTAGTTCTTCGCCTCCAGTTCGGCGATCGCGTCGCGAAGAGCCTTCTTGTCGTGCAACTCCCAGCCGATGTAGGCGAGTCGATCTTCGCTGCCCGGATGCAGCGCGATGCGGTGGTGGCGATCGTCCATCCGGAGATAGACGGTGCCGTCGGATCCCGGCTCGTTGAGCCCCAGCCCGAAGATTTCCGGTCCGAACGACTCCCACTCCTTGTGGTTCGGCGATTCGAATCCGAGGTAGCCCAAGGTGTTGATCTTCACGAAAGTGCCTCCTGTGTCTGGTTGCGGTCGCGGGTCACAGGAAGATCGCCAGGTTCTGCGTGCCCAGCGACGCCTGGTCGGAGTAGATGAGACGCTTGGCAATCTTCAGCGCGCCGTCTTCGCGGCGCAGGGTGTCGACGCGACGAGCCGAGATGATCTCGTAGTTGTGCTCCTGATATCTGTTGCGCAGCAGCAGCAATGAGCTGGTGGCCTCGTATTCGCCGTCAACGCCGGTGCGGAAGACCCGGATGTTCGTGACGTGCCTGCGCGTGCGAGACGGTGGCTTCTCCGACCACGCGCTGGTGGTCGCCGCGAGACGGGTGGCCTTGATACCGAGAGTCATGATCGTCTCGTCGAACATGAACATGCCCGTGGAGAACTCCGACCCGTCGATCAGGTCCCTGGTGGACCGCACCGGCATCTGGTAGCGCACGTCGACGGTCATCAGCCCCACCCACTCGAGCAACTTGCCCGAGTCGAGAAGTGTGGCCTCGTCTTCGAGGAACTCGACGATCTCGAAGTGCTCTGGCTCGCCGAGGTGCACCCGCTGCGGTGGCTTCGCGTCCTGAGAGGTCTCGGGCGCCTGTTCGGTGGTGGTCATGATGCGGTCCCCAGCATCTTCTCGAAGTAGGTCTTCCACCAGTTCCACTGATTGTCGTCCTTGCCGAACCCCTCGTACACCAGACCGCCGCCCGGCCAGTCCTCTGGGACCTTGACCCCGGATACGGCGTGGTAGCGGATCTTCTGCTGAGCGCCCATGTAGCCCTCTGACATTCGGGTCATCTGCGGCCAGGTGTCGGCGTCGTCCGTCTCGACGAAGCCGCTGGCGCCGAACGACAGGTTCGAGGTGTTGCTCATCCGCTCCCGCAGTTCCCGGGATGCACCCTTCTCGACGAGGAACCAGTTGTAGAACTCGAACTCGCCGGGGGACAGCGGTACGAACGCGTGGAAGGAGATCAGCGACGACATGCCGTCGGGCATCGGCATGTTCAGTGCGAAGCACCCGACGTTCGGGAAGAGGCCACCAACGCAGGGCGGACTGTCGGCCAGCAGGCGCAGCGCGCCTTCGGAGAACCGCTTCTGCAGATACGGGATGTGGTCGGCCGTCATGCCCGGAGGCGGTTGCATCGTCAACTTCTCGACCACGGACAGATTTTCGAGGCCCTTGTCCTTCATGAGGAGGACGAAGGGCTCGGTCTGGTCGATGCAGCGCAGGCCGTGCCCGTTCGCGCTGACGTTGACCCCCGCCATCGCGACGGGCTTGTCCTCGCCGCCTGCCATCATCTCCAGTTCCTGCAGCGAGTAGTGCAGGGTCAGGTTGTGGTAGCCGTCGCCGGAGTGTTGCTCGCCCGCGCACTTCCAGTTGGCCCGGATGACGAAACGTTGTGGCGGACCGAGGACTTCGAGACCGCCCTCGCTGCGGTCGAACATCAGGTCGGTGTAGAACTTGATGTCGCCGAGGAACTCGTCGAGCGATTCCGCGTCCTCGTCCCAGTTGGCGAAGATCATCCCGGCGTAGGTCTCGACGCGCGCCTTGCGTAAGCCCAGTTCCGACTTCGGCAGGATGTCGCCGTGCATCTCCTCCTTGGCGATGGGCGCACCGAGGAACCGGCCCTCGTTGCTGAACGACCAGCCGTGGTAGGGGCACTTGAACGTCGCGCCCTTACCGCCCTCGGACCGGCAGACCTGCATCCCGCGGTGCGTGCACACGTTGAGCAGAACGTTGATGCCGCCTTTGCGATCCCGTGTGATGATCACCGGATCCAGGCCCATCTGGCGCATGATGTAGTCGCCGGGCTCGGGGATCTCGGACTCGTGGCCGAGCAGGTTCCACGTCTTGCCGAACAGGTGATGCATCTCCAACTTGAAGATCTCGGGATCGCTCAGCAAGCGCATGGACACTTCGCGCTTCTCGTAGTCGATCAGGCTGCGCAGCGGCGTTCCGTCGGACAGGACGGGTCCTGTCGTGGTGCCGAGGTCGCGATCGAGCAGGGTCATCGTTACTCCGTGGGGCTGATGTCGCGGTGATTGTGAGCTGCATCTCTGTCAACAGAATGTACACCTGAGACTAATTCTGTTCAATATGTTGATCAGGTTATCGCGCCGGAATCCTTCAGTGCGACCAGTTCGTCCCAGTCGAGCCCGGCGTCGATCAGCACTTCCTCGGTGTGCTGGCCGTGGGCCGGCGCGCTGGACCGAGGCTTGGCGGCAATGTCGTTGAACCGCACGGGATTGGCGGCCAACGCCAGCGTCACGCCCTCCGCCGTCTCGACGGTGGGCAGGTAGCCGTTCGCGATGACCTGCGGATCCGAATGGGCCTCCAGCGCGGTCCGGACGGGCGACCACACGCCCTTGACGGTGCGTAGCCTCTCGATCCATTCCGCAAGGGTGCGTGCCGCGAAGATCTCGCGGAGCACGGCGATGCACTCGCGGTTGTTCGTCCGTCGGGCCTGCGCGTCGTGAAAGCGCGGGTCGCCGATCAGGTCCGGCCGGTCCAGGTGCTCGCACAGATCGGGCCAGAACCGGTCGGACTCCAGCATGATCAGCGTCAGGTGTCGCTTGTCGGCGGTCTGGTAGTACGCCCTCGCGATGGGATTGGGAAGGTTGTCGGGGTCGTGCGCGGGCATCGTGCGGCCCTCGTAGAGCTTCGCGGAGACCACGGGGAAGCCGAGGTTCCACAATCCGAGGCCGAGCAGCGAGACGTCCACGATGGGTGGCTGCTGACCCCGTTCCCTGGCGAGTAGCGCGGTGCTGATGCCGCCGGCTAGGGCAAGGCCACCCATCAGATCGCCGAACCCCGACGGCTGATCGACCAGATGTGGCGAGTCGTGAGGGGTGAGCGCGTCGGCGATGCCGGAGCGGGCGAAGTACGAGGAGCCGTCGTAGCCACCCTTCTGCGCGTCCTCGCCGCGTGTGCCCTGGCCGGTGCCGAGCGCGTACACCAGGTGCGGATGGCGGGTGCGGATGGTGTCCGGATCCAGGCCCAGCTTCTCGCGGACCCGCGGCAGGAAGCTCGTGACGAAGACGTCGGCGTTCTCCAGCAGGCGGTCCAGCGTGGCGCGGCCGTCGGGGTGCGCGAGATCGATTCCAACGCTGCGCTTTCCGCGGTTGGGTTGCTCGATGAGGTAGTTGGCGCCACCAACGTCGCCAGTGACCAGACCGGAGCTGATCAGGCCCCGCTGCGGGTCGCCGGTCTGTGGGCTCTCGATCTTGATGACGTCGGCTCCCCAGTCGGCCAGCACCGCGCCGGAGGACGGCACGAACGTCCATGCCGCGGCCTCGACCACCGTGATGCCGTCCAACGGCAGCGGCGTGCCGTCCGCCACCGCGCGATCCGTCACTGCGCACCCATCTGGGCCATCAGCGCCTGCAGCGGTGCGGTCGTGGGGATGTGCGCGAGAATGCCGCCGTCGACCTGGATGAGCTGGCCGGTGATGTAACCGGACCGCTTCGAGGCCAGGAACGCCACCGTCTCGGCGACGTCGTCGGGATTGCCCAGCCGCGGCACGAGGCAGGCATCGACGAAGATCTGCCGCACCGGTTCGGGGAAGGTCGCAAGCATCGTCTCGCTGGCTATCAGCCCTGGAGCCACCGTGTTGCAACGAATTCCGTTCTTGCCGTGCGCCGTTGCGATGAACCGGGTGAGTGCGTTGACGCCGCCCTTCGACGTTCCGTACGCCACGGTCATGAAGTCGCCCGACAGGCCCTGGTCGCTGGAGATGTTGATGATCGAGCCGCCTCCGGTTTCGATCATCAGGGGCACCGAGTGCTTGCACATCAGCATGGTGCCGCGGACGTTGACCGCCTGGATCTCGTCCCACAGCGCGACGTCCATGTTCACCACGTCGATGTCCTGTGCGGTCTTGGTGGTCAAGCCGGCATTGTTGTCCAGCACGTCGAGCCGGCCGTGCGCGCTGCGGACCGTACTCAGCAGCGCGACCACGCTGTCCTCGGCGCTGATGTCGACCTCTGCGGTGTCCAGCCGGTCGGGTGCCGACACCGACTCGCGCAACGGTCCGAAGTCCGTACCGGGGAGGTCCGCGGCTACCACGGTGGAACCCAAGTCCACCAGCGTGCGAACCGTGGCCGACCCGATGCCGCCAGCGGCGCCGGTGACGATCGAAACGGTGCCGGCGAGGTCGCTATCTCTGCTCAACGTCGAGCCTTCCTTAATGGGTTGGGGGACTTGGAACTCAGTGCTCCGCCGTGCGAATGGTGATTACTTCGGCGGGGCACAGGTATGCGGCTTCCTCGGCGGAATCGAGCAGGTCGTCGGGGACTTCGGTCATGTTCGCGACGACGATGCCGTTCTCGTCCAGGGAGAAGACGTCCGGGGCGACTTCCGCACACATCCCGTACCCGCAACACTTGGCGCGGTCGACTTCGAGCAGGTGGCCCGCGGTGACGTCGTTCATTGGCTACCTTCCCTAGGCTTGATGTGAGACACTATAGGCATATTGTGTTCGATGTGCATAGCAGGTCGATGTCGAAAGGTGCGTCGCACGATGAAGCTCGCCAGGGTGCTCGCCGATGATGTTCCGACGTGGGGACTTGTTGATGAAGGTAAGGGTGTCGTCGACCTCATCGACGGCCCGTTGCGCGCCTGGGCACCGACGCTGACGGCGGACTTCGCGGCCGGGCCGCCGCTGAACGGACGCACCGTCGACCTGGATCGGGATCGGCTGCTGATTCCGGTGGATCCAGGGTCGAAGGTGATGGCGACCGGCGCCACGTATGCCAAACACGTTGCGGGAATGGGTTTGACGATGCCGGAGAAGCCCGCCGCGTTCGTCCTGCCGTACGAGTCCCTGATCGGGCCGACGGACGACATTCGCTACCCGCCGCTCACCGAACAGTTGGACTACGAAGTCGAACTGGTCGTCGTGATGGGCACCCCCGTCCGCCGCGGAGATTCAGGCGCCGCAGGCATTCTGGGGTATTGCGTGGGTAACGACGTATCAGCGCGTGATCTCCAGTTCGGTGGCTCGGTAACCGGCATGGACATCTTCTCGGCCAAGGGTCTCGACGACACCAGCGGTATCGGCCCGTGGATCACCACCCGCGATGAGTTCGGCGCCGGCGATCCCGATCTCGAACTGACCCTGACCGTGGACGGTGAACTGCGACAGCGGGATCGGACGTCGTCTCTGGTGTGGGGCCCCGGCGAACTCATCGAGTACGTGGCGGCGCGGTCACGCCTGGCGCCGGGGGACGTGATGTTCACCGGCACGCCCTCGGGCGTGGCACACGAGGACGGCCGGTATCTCGAGCGCGGCCAGGTCGTGGAGGCGGCCGTGGAAGGGCTTGGCGCCCTTCGCAACACCGTGCGGTGACTACAGGCCCGGAGGCCTGCTGTCGTACCGCGGTAGGTGTTGGCCGCCATCGACGTGAATGGTCTCGCCCGTAACGTACCGGCTGTCATCGCTGGCCAGGAATACCGCCACCGGTGCGATGTCGGTTTCGGGGTCACCGACCCGGCCCAATGGATTGGCTGCCGCCGACGCATCGGCGAACCCCGGCATCGCCTCCGAGAGTTGTTCGAAAACGGTGCCCTTGGCGGCCGGTGCGATCGCGTTGACGAGCACGTTGTAACGCCCCCACTCGGCCGCCGCAGACCGTGTCAGCCCGCGGATGGCGTCCTTGGTCGCGTTGTAGTCGACGTGCAGCCACGCCGCCGCCTCTGCGTCGATGGAGTAGAAGTTGATCACTCGACCGCCCCCTTGGGCCTTGAAGTGGGGCAGCGCCGCGCGCATGGACCACCAGGTCGCCCAGAGTCCGGTGCGCAGTAGCCCGGCCAGGTCCTCGTCGCTCTTGTCCTCCAACGGCACGTTGGGCGACAGGGCGATCGCATTGTTGACGAGGACGTCCAGCCGACCGAACGTGTCGACGGCGGAGGCGACGGCCGCTTCGACCCGAACCTTGTCTCCGACGTCGGTGCGGACGAACACGGCGCGTCCCCCCGACGCTTCGATGTCATCGGCGACCTGCTGGCCGGCCATGTCGTCGAGTTCGGCGACGACCACCGCCGCGCCCTCCGCGGCGAAGCGACGGGCGATGCCGCGGCCGATGCCCTTACCCGCGCCGGTGATTACCGCGACTTTGCCATCGAGTCGGCCCACGATGCCTCCCCCGGAATCGGCTCGTCGGCGTCGACGAAGCGGTTGCGCAGCACGCCGAGTCCGGCGACCTCGAGTTCGACCACCTGGCCCATGCCGGGGAACCGGCCCAGTTCAAGTCCGCAGCCGCCGCCCACGGTGCCCACGCCGATGACGTCGCCTGCCCGCAGCGTCTCGTCGCGGCTGATGTGGCTGATGATCTCGGCAGGTGAGTAGTGCGACGTGTCGGTGCTGCCGCGGCTCCATTCGACGCCGTCGACACGCGCCACCATGGCGTTGGCGGTGGCGGGGTCGAAGTCCTCCGGGGTGACGAGGAAGGGCCCCAGCACGTTGCCGCCGTCGAAGTCCTTGCCCTTGGCGGGGCCGAGAAATGCCTGCATCTCGGCCAGTTGGGTGTCGCGGCACGACACGTCGTTGAAGACCGTGTAACCCGCGATGTGGGCGTCGGCGGCGGCAACCGGAATGTCGCGGCCCGGCGTGCCGATCACCACCGCGAACTCCAGTTCGTAGTCCATCCGGGTCTCACCCGCCGGACGCCGCACCGGTACCTCGGTCCCGACGACGCTGAAGGGGTTGCCCTTGTAGTACGTCGGGTGTCGATACCACTGTTCCGGCACGCCTCGACGTCCGGAGCAGTTGCGCACGTGTTCCTCGAAGGCCGAGCAGTCGCGCAGCGATCCCGGGCGCGTCACGGGTGCCAGCAGAGCTACCTCGTCCAGGCCATACGACAGCCGCTGGCCGAGCACATTGCGTTCCACTGCCATGAGTTCGCCTTGAGCGCTGCGGATCTCATCGAGCACGTGGATCCGCACCCGTCCGTTGCCGAGGAAGGACACCATGTCCGGCGGAACCACGACGTCGGCCATGGGTCCGACGCGTCCGAGCGACATGCGTTCGGTGATGAGATGCGCATAGGCGGCGTTGAGGTCGATCAGCGTATCGGCGGTGCCGGGCTCGCGCGTCAACAGACCGAGTCGGGTGGCGGGCCCGGTGGCGCACTGGACGCGGAACGTGGCCAGCCGCATCAGATCTCCCAGACCAGCGGCAAGCTGGTGATGCCCGCCACCGAGCTGGCATGTCGTTCGATGGTCGCGCCGTCGGCGATGCGGTACTCCGGGATGCGGGCATGCCAGAGTTCGTAGGCGATCGCGAGCTCGATCCGTGCCAGGTGCGATCCGGCGCAGCGATGCGGACCGACGCCGAACGCCACGTGTCTGCTGCGACCGCGATCGAAGCGGATCTCGTCGGGATCGTCGAACACCTCCGGATCCCGGTCCGCCGCAACGGTATTGATCAGTACGCGGTCACCCTTGCGGATCAGCTGTCCGCCGATCTCGACGTCCTGGGTGGCGGTCCGCCCCGCCAGGATCAGCGATTCGACGCGAAGCATCTCCTCGACGGCGAACGGGATGACCGCGGGGTTCCCTGCCAGCTGGCCGCGGAGGTCGGGGCGCTGCGCGAAGTTCAGGAAGTGCAGGCCCAGAGAGCTGGCCACGGTGTCGAGTCCGGCGAGGAAGAGCAGGTAGGTCATGTCGAGGATCTCTTCGTCGGTGAGCTTGTCACCGTCGACCTCCGCGGCGTGCAGGGTACTGATGATGTCCTCGCCGGGAGTCTGCTTGCGCTCCGCAAGCAGCGCCACCAGGTACTCGTTGAGTTCCTGGCCGGCGCGGGCCCGGATCGTTCCCTCCGGGTCGTCGTGGTGGCCGTGCAACAGGATGTTCTTCCAATTGTGGAAGCGGGGAGCCTGATTCATCGGCAGCCCCATCATCTCGGTGAAGATCACCGACGGCAGGGGCTCGGCGAAATCGGTGACGAAGTCGCACTCGCCCTTGTCGACGAACCCGTCGATGATCGAGTCGGCGACCGCCCGGATCCGACCCTCGATGTTCTTCATCCGTCCAGGTGAGAACACCGGCAGCAGCAGCGCGCGGTACCGCGACTGCACCGGAGGGTCGACCTCCATCGGCAGCAGAGGCCGACGTTGACCGAGGCCTGCGGGGATGTTCACCGACGGCGCGGTGGCGAACAACTCGTAGTGCTGCATCGCGTAATGCACGGTCTCGTAGCTCGACAGCGTCCAGAAGCCGCCGTGCTCGTCGCTGTGGGCGACGGGACACCGCTCGCGCATCTGTGCGTAGACGGCGTTGAAGCAACTGCCGAGTCGTGGGTCGTGATGGTCGAAGTGGGTGACCAACTGCTCGACGACCTGAGGATCGTCGGCACCGAGCCCGGGGGCAACGCGGTCCACTCGCTGGGTCATGTGCTCTCTCTCAGGCCGTCCGCAGGTAATGAGACACTTTAGACATAGTTTGTCTATAGTGAAGCGGATTGCCCCGTTCCGTCAACAGCCCGATCGAAGGAAGTGTCAACGTGACCGAATCGGCGGGCCCGCTTCCACGGATCACTCCGGAGTCGGGGTTCTTCTGGACAACCCACGACGACGGCGCGCTGTGGATGCTGAGGAACCCTCGGACCGGCGAGTGGATGCATCCGCCGCCGCCGGACGACCCGGCCACCGGAGAGGAACTCACGCCGATGCCGCTCAGCGGCAAGGGCACCGTCTTCACGTTCACGATCAACCACCAGGCCTTCCTGCCGAGCCTGCCGGTGCCTTACGTGGTGGCGATCGTCGAGCTCGTCGAACAGCAGGGCCTCCAGTTGACGACAAGGATCGTGAACTGTCGCCCCGCAGACGTGCGGATCGGCATGCCGGTATCGGTGGTCTTCGAGGACCGTGACGGGGTGCGGCTGCCACTCTTCGAGCCGGATCGAGGCGGTGAATGACGTTGTCGGAGAACAAGTTCGAGGATTCGGCGATCATCTCGGGGATCGGCCGTTCGGACATCGGTAGGCGGCTCGGCCGTTCAGAGCTGTCGCTGACGGTGCAAGCGGCCCGAGCGGCGATCGCCGACGCGGGGTTGACCGGCGCCGACATCGACGGCCTGGTGGCGTGGCCGGGGGAGTACCCGGCACCGGCCGGCTTCACCGGCCCGAGTCCGTGGCGGCTCAAGGACGCATTGCGCCTGAACCTGAACTGGCACATGGCCGCTCAGGAGGGGCCAGGTCAACTGGCGGCCGTCATGTCCGCGGTGATGGCCGTCCACTCGGGCCTGTGCAGGCACGTTCTCGTCTACCGCGCATGCGCCGAATCGTCGGGACAGAGCGGTGGTGGACGTACCTCGCTGAACCCGATCGACGATGGCGGGATCACCGGCTACCTGCAGTGGCTGCGGCCCTTCGGCGCGGTGTCGGCGGCGAACTGGGTGGCGCAGAACTATCAGCGCTATCTGTTCGAGACCGGGGCGCGGCGCGAGCAGATCGCCTGGCTCCCCATCAACCAGCGTCGCAACGCCGCCCTGAATCCCGCGGCGATCTACACCGAGCAGCTGACCGTCGAGGATTACCTGCAGGCCCGGATGATCAGTGAGCCGCTGTGTCTGTACGACTGCGACGTCCCCGCCGACGGAGCCGTGGCGCTGGTGGTGTCGGCTGCGGAGACGGCGGGTGACGCGCCACACCCGGTTCGGATCGAGGCTGTCGGCTCGGCCATCG
>JAESGJ010000216.1_pt1 | contig 68280 bp, 69 predicted proteins | sample 9266241 | NCBI WGS metagenome assembly JAESGJ01 (sample SAMN14514841, study PRJNA621669) | algae metagenome | isolation source: Brasilonema octagenarum HA4186-MV1 and co-occurring heterotrophs from wet... | place: USA: Manoa Valley, Hawaii | collected 2009-07-20
ATAACACGCATTATCATCACTGGTCGAGTCACACCTGGTTGATCCGTGTATTTGGATGTCCCCTCTCGAACTTCAAGGTTGGGAACTTCTATGGCGACTTATAGTTTTTGAACGATGACCAATCCTTGGAAAGACCTTGAGGTCACTGCGCCGTCCACAATCCTCAGCGCATGGATTGGCGGTGACTGCGAAATATGTAGCGTAGACGCAAATGTTATCCCCTCCGCGAATCACAAGATGCGTATGTTTCACGTTCGATACCGCAGCAAAGCGCAAGATACGCTAGAGGAAATGAAATACGTTTTAAAAGAAACTACAAGTCAAGAGGCGAATTTTTATGGCTTTTTGTCCACCAGTAATTACAAAAACACGCCCAAACATCTCATTTTGTCAAGAAAATATGACAGATATATTATTGCAATTCAATGGATCGAGCAGAAGGATTACGTTCAAGGATATTCACGCTCTGAAGCACTTGCATTGACCCTAGCGAATTTGCATCGAACTACGATACCTCGATTAAATTTGTTTCATACATGGAGTACAATCAGCATAGAGGAATATTACATTAACTTTTGTTGGCGAGAAAAATGGCGAAACTTAGTTCAAACTGGAGTTGTCGAATTAATTGTTACGAATCTAAAGGAACGTCTCGAGCGATCTGTAGTAGAAGTACTGGATGCCATATCTCGTTTGGATCGTGGATATTCACAAAGTGTCATTCATGGCGATTTACACCCCGGACATGTGCTGTGGAGCGGAAACGACTGCAAATTAATAGACTTTGATCGCGGGGGAATTGGAACATTTTTTCTCGATATCGCTGGTGTTTTCGATCTGGACAATATCGAGACCTACTGGCATGCAAGAAATTTACACAGATACACTTCGTTTTCAGAATTTGCGAAAACCTTCTCTACCGTTAGCAGACTAGTCGGCTTTAAATATATTACAAGCTTCATGGACAAAGAATTTCAGTCGGCTAGACGTATTGATGGCAAATCGGAAGGATTCCAGTTGATGCTAGAGATTTGTTTGAATGGAAAGTGATGTATCGACTTCAAACGTCTCTCTCCCCGCTCGAGGCATCATACGATGGTGATGAATGTTAGACGTGAAAAGATAGACGGTACAACATGAACAAGAACCTTTGTTTGTCGGCGAGTTGCAAGGGTGTCGGAACTCCGTTTCAAGCATGCGATCAAGACAATATCTTCCAGCGCAGTGCCGGTTTCTGAAAACAGTTTCCTCTCTGGATGCCGTGTGAAATCAATAAACGATACGCCCCTGTGGAGCGCTGTGATTGCGGCCTGGTTACCGTCCAGCGACCTACGCCTTTACGATCACGTTCTCCAATGGTTGCAGGCGACATGCTTGAGTAAAGAGTCGTTTGTTGGACGGCGTCGGCTTCTCTGTGCTCATTATGTTCGCACCTCTTGTGCTAGCCTTGACTATTCCAAATCAAGGGAGGTGAAAAATGAACGAGATCTCAGCGAACGAAGCGCCGAGTCGAGTTGTGGAAAAAGCTCCCGAGCAACAGCAGCCTGTTTATGCTGCACCGAGAGCCACAGTCGTCCGATTCTCGAGACGCTCCACAACCGTGCTTGGCAACTGCACGCACTGGAAAACAGTCCCAACCCCGTAATCGAGTCTGGGGTGGGAGCGAATTACTCCCACCTCGCCAATGCACGACCCATCGCTTGATGTGAGTGGAGAAGGCGAATGAACGTAGTGATCGAACTCACCGGCGAAGCGATCCTCAGAACCGTTCAAGGCAAACCGTTGTTGGTGCCGATCAGTGGCAATTTCGCCGCCACAGGATTTACCATCGAATTAAACGATTCGGGCAAAGCGCTGTGGGAACATATTGCAAACAGCCGAACTTGCACTGTCCGTGAACTTGGTGACCTGTTGCGTAGTCTCTATGGCATCGACATCGAGACCGCCCAACGTGATGTGATGACTTTTCTGTCGGATCTCGACGAAACCGGACTCGTGGCTACTGTTGACGCAAAATGAACTTTTTTCTCGCTCCGAATCTTCGGTGTCACTTCCGCGCCCAGCAAAGGACGAGAGATTGCGAAGATGTGTTCGGCGTCAATTTAACGGTCACGTTTGAACAGAACTCCAGTCTGGAAGAAATCCCAGTTGTTCTTGCCACCTGGCATGTCGAACCCGATGCAGTCGAACGACCTGGGCAGCGAGTCGTCGCCACCTTTTTCACTGAGTCGCAGCGTATAGCCCGTATCGCAGTTCTAGTCGAGTCGCGCTCGATCACCGCATCGTTCGGACAGAGGTATCTGGGCGAACTCTATCTACTGGCTTTGCCTCTCGCTTTTCATGCCCTCATCTATGAGCAGATGTTAACTGTCCGCGGGGCATGTGTCGTTGTCAATGACCAAGCATTTTTGATCGTTGGAGAGAGTGGCGCGGGAAAGAGCACTGCGGCTCTGGCAATCAAAGCTTGCTGGTTGGATGCCGTCATCGTGGGAGACGATCACGTGATGATTCGCGCCACGTCAACGGGCGTCTCGCTCCTCACTCCGATTTGGGACAGCATGGCCGAAAATGCCATTCAACATTGCATTGAAGTGGCACACCTATCTGTTTTTTCTCTTTTTGATGAAAAAGTAGGTACTGATTTCGGTTTGCAGGGACAATGGACGCTGCTGTATGGGCTCGATTCACTCTCCACTGCCGCGATCCTGTCGATATTAGAAGACGACAGATTGGCTTTTCCAACCTGGTGGATGCCTCGTCGGTCTTCGAACGCGGTCATTGATGCAGTGCGCCGCACTTTAAACACGGGACCTGCATGAACAGCGATGTTGCCTATTTTGCTGAAGTATTACGAGTTTCTCTCTCGGCAGGGCTTAAATGCCAATTGCGGTTTGAGGGGACTAGTATGTTGCCGACTCTCACACCCGGGACCATGCTCGAGATCACCGCCGTAACAATCCCGATGATCGGGGCTATTTATGTCTACCTTGACGAAGATGTAGATTCGGAACCCAAATTGGTGTGTCATCGGCTTGTTTCACGAGAAAACGGATTCTTCGTGTTCCGAGGCGACAACCGTCGCGTCGATGATCCAAAAGTCAGCGCGGCAAATCTTATCGGAGAGGTGTGTATCTCATGACCGAACTACCGGTTCCCACTGCGGAAAGCAATGTTCTCGGGCTCGAACTTACGGAAAAGTGTAATTTCGCTTGCGTTCACTGCTATCTCGAACGCAAAATACAGCCGAAATTTGACTTGAAACTCGCTCGAATGATCAGCGATGTCGCGTACGACTCTGGATTTCCGTTTGTATACCTTACCGGCGGTGAACCCACGTTGCACCCAGAATTCGAAGAGATCTATCGCGCCTTTCGAGAGAAAGGTTACGTCGTCACAGTCTATACGAATGCGGCAATTTTGCGCGAGTCTACTTTCGAGTTGTTCGGGACGATGGCTCCAACGTCGATTGAAGTGACTCTCTACGGCATGTCAGAAGAAACCTACGGCAAAATGGCACAAAACAAGCGCGGGTTCCGGCCCGCTCTGGACAATGTCGTGAGATTGCGGCAGATGGGATTGGGCGTTGCTTTAAAATATTCCTTGACCACTTTAACCGTTGATGATTTCCCAGCTTTTCTCGAGTTTGCGCGAGAAACCGGCTGCACTGCGGATGTCAATGCGCAAATCATACCGATGTTGAACGGTGACAAATCGCCTCTCGCGTACCGCCTGTCACCCTTACAGATCCTCGAGATCGGCGCAAAATACGGCTTCGATTTCACCCCGAAGGGTGATGGTTTTGATGCCTGCGATGCAGGGCGTTACCTGTTCATCGACTCTCAAGCGCGAATTCGCGGATGCCCAGTTCTTCATACTGACTTCGACTTCACTGTTGACGGGGATGTGGCTGGCGCAATCAAACGTATTAAAGAATTGTTTGTTCGGTTCCAGGAACAGAGGACGCGTCCCTTGTGCCCGGCTTGGCTAGAACTCGAGGGTGAATCGCAGGTCGTGAATTTCATCGACGGGCTCATTCCCCTTCCACTTGCGCAATAGGGATCGATGTGCAAGAGATTCTCGCACTTCTCCGGGCTGGTAAGGCGAACAAGGTGCATTTCGCGCTTGCACTTTTGCTCGGTGTTGTCTCCTCTTTTTTCTCTGTATATCCCCTACAGTTTCTCGCCGCCCTGTCGGACCGGGTCATCGGAAAACCAGTGGATGCTTCAACGGCTTGGGTAAATTGGATCCTCGACCGAAGTCCACAACTGTTTCCTCAACCGTTGCTGAACCAGGGGCTGGTGACTCTTGGATTCTTTCTAATCTTCTCTGTAATTGCGCATTTTCTTAGAAATCTATACGGATATATTTGTACGATTCTGAGCGAAAAACTTATCATCAATTTAAGAAAAAGTGTTTTCGAACATTTAATTGAGTTTCCTCTTGCGTTTTTCTCAAAAAACTCCAAGGGGGAAGTAATCAACAAATGCATGGTTGACACACAAAAAGTCGAAAATGTGTTCAGTCAACCAATGTTTACAATGCTATCCGACCTGTTTGATCTTGTTTGGATCACAATCATTCTTGCTAGCATCGATCCCGTCTTGCCCCTGTTGTTGATTCCGACCTTGCCAATCCTTTATGTAATGAGCTTGCGAACTGGCAAACTGCAACGCTCGATGATGCTTGAACTTCGCAACGAAGAGGGAAGAATGTCAGGCAAAATCGAGCAGGTTCTGTCTAACATTGAGTACATTAAAGCGGTCAATGCGCAAGAGGTTGAAGCTCGCGCGTTCGCCATGGTCGGTGACTCGTCGTTGACCGTTCGTACCAACGCTGCCAAAAACCTCTCAAAATTTTTTCCAATCGAGGGTTCCGTCCGTGTGGCAGGTACTTGCGTTTTGATGGCGTACGCAGTGTTTCAAGTCACCGCCGACGCTCTCAGCGTTGGAACGCTGCTGGTGCTTTACAATTACGCCACACGATTTTTCGCTCCGGTGGCGAACATGACTCGGTACTATCAGACGCTCCAGAGTGGACTGGCATCGGGCAAACGAGTTCTGGATTTTCTTCAACTCCCAAAAGAGTCCGACGAACAGTATCAACGCACGTTGTTGGCATCGTCCGACCAAGATGTCCTTTCCGCCGATGGAATATCACTTGCCTTTGATGGTCGCAACGTACTCGAACATGTCGACTTCCGGGTATCAAAGGGTGAGTTTGTCATTGTCAAGGGCGAGAGCGGACGTGGCAAAAGCACGCTGATCAAAGTTTTACTCGGGCTTTTGCCGGTGGACCAAGGCTGGGTTCGAACACCTCATGCGCTGGGCGACATTGACAGGTTCCGAGTTCACCGGTCGTCGTTCAGTTACGTGGGCCAGAACTCTTATCTGCGGGATTTGTCAGTGCTTGACAACGTAATCTATCCGCTCGTTCGTTCCGAGACCGACATTGACGCAGCAGTCCGGACGCTAGAAGCATTGGGCATCGGCTCAGATCGGCATGAGCACAAGGTTGGAGAAAACGCTGCGATGGTGTCAGGCGGCGAAGCTCGCCGAATCGCCATCGCGCGCGCGCTGGCTCGGCCTGCGCCGTATCTAGTCCTAGACGAGGCAACATCAAACTTGGATATCGACACCGAGAACGCAGTCATCGACTTGCTTAAAAGCCAGAAGGGAGTGCGCTCGATCATCTTTGTGACACACAGTGAAAACCCGCGCTTGTATGCACTTGCAGATCGAATAGTAACTTTGGATAAAACGAAAAATGTTCCGCAAAACGAGGTGATGCATGATCGAAGATTTGCACAATGAGAATCCGAGACTTCCGGTGATTGGGCATCTTGAAATCACACGTCTCTGTAATTTTGGCTGTCCAGTCTGTTACAATGATGTCCAAAAACGTCCAGAAATGTCAACAGAACAGATCGAGAAAATCATCGACGACATCTCAGACGCTGGTTGCATATACCTAAACATCTCTGGAGGCGAGCCATTCGTTCGAAGGGATTTCCTTAAAATATACCTTTATGCCATTCGTCGCGGACTTAAAGTAAGCCTCGAGACGAACGCAGGTCTCCTTTCGGCACACATCATTGAAACGTTAACGCGTTACCCTCCTTTTCTAATTAACATTTCGATTTATGGAACACAGCAGGACGTGTTCGATGCCACAACTCGCAGAGAAAGCGATTACGAGATTGTGATCGACAACTTACGCAAATTAAAGAACGCTGGAGTCAAATTTCGGCTACGTACGCCGATTTCCGTCAATAACTACCGAAATCTTGGAGAAATGTCAGACCTAGCACAAGATCTAGGCGTGATTTTCAAATGGGATCCGAAAATTTGGTGGGACCAGGCAGGAAAACGCAAGAATATTTTCCGCTGCACCAGCGAAATGATTTATCCTTTATTAGGAACTCACCCAATTTACAATGAGGTATATTCAACCTTCAAAAAAATGGAGACGGAAATTCGCGAAGTGACCCACTGCAAATGGGGAATAAATGAGTTTTACATCAACCCATACGGTGAATTGCACTACTGCAACGTGTTCTGGACGACGAAGTACAATTTGCTGCTTGGAAGTTTTGCAGAAGCATGGGCGGAGTGGTATCCACTTTTACGACGCACAGACGGAGACTACTGCACTGCAAAACACTTGTTACCAACGAATGGATTGTGTCCGTGGGGCTATATCGAAAGAAATGCTTCTGAAGACGCCTCTCTATCCATAGAAAGTCGGATAATGAATTATTTGACAGATCGGGATCATTCAGGTCAGCAGAGCGACGAAGCTTTCGAAGAAATCGGAATGACCAATGCACAATTCGCACAGCTCAGATCTCTTTCTCGGATACAAATTTAAACTCGTTTGTGAAGGTCTTGAGGACACCAGTTCGCTGAAATCCGCAACGGTCATCAATTCCGATCCAAGTGTTTTAATCAGGATTAGTATTGGAAAGCAGAACATCGCGTCCCATTATGGGGTTTTTACTGCTTTCGTCGCTCCACAAATGACCTGGAAATGTTGGCTAACGCAAGAAAAAACGCTGCTCACCCAGTTCAAGTCAGACAGTTTCAATTACACCTGTCATGCGAATCCAATCGATCTGTCGCTTGATTATACCTTCGACATTATACCCGAAAACGTCAACTTCTCGCTTATCGCACACGACTTTTATTTGATGCTTTACACGAAATCCGTTCAGTATATAATTTTGGATTGCTCTGTAGGGGTTGATGACAGACAGTGCGTTTTTTTGCGTGAATCGGAAGGCGAGCGATTGGGATCGCTCAGTAACTCGCACTTTTTTATCTATCCAAAATGTGCAGTATTTAAGTACAAAGACTCTTTATACTTTCAACCTTTGACATCGACAATGAGTCTGACGCAATTTCCGACTGCCATCGATCTACAGGGTATTGATCGAATTTCGATACAGGAACTCGAGGAGTATGGAACTAGTAATGTATTTTCCTGGCTGTTGTGTAACGGTTCACAACCTTACTGGAATGCCGAAATGATGAAACCGTTTTTGGAGTTCATTGATTTTTTAGCAGAATGTTTAATCTCAAAACTTAAACCCATGAATTGAACTGCGCGTGCGCAAGCGAATCGTTTCAATCGGCCACGGGCGTCTCAAGTAGTTTGTTTGATCTTGCCTATTGTTTCGGCAGAACCAAAGTTTCCGGCGACGTTCGCCCTGATTTAGTGACACATATCAAGGCCCATTAAGCTCTGCGTCAATGTCGTAATCATGTCCTTCAAATCAACGGATTCTGTATCACCCTTTCGACGAGAGTCGATGGAGGTTAGCGTGCGATCCACCCCAACGCGGAAGACAGATTCCCAGTTACCGCATTCTGCAAAATCTCAGCACTGGCCGGGGCCAGGTCATAGCCATCGCTCACTGGTCGCACTGTCACGACGAGGGTCGTCTCGAGGCGCGGGTCGCTCGAGCCGTTCAACGCGTCGCGCAAGCTGTTTTCGAGATCGGGGGTGATATTGACCAGATCTGGAAACGGCGGCGCGGTGCGCACACGACCGACCGCCTCGGCGCTGTCCACGGCACTCACCCGCACGCGAACCACGCTCTCGGCGTCGCTCACCTCGCGCGGCAGAATCGCGCAAGCGGCTCGAGACGCCGCCACGCCGACGAGCCGCACGCGCGCTCCGTTCCCGAAGTCCAAGCTGTTGGCGACGGTCTTGAAAAGCGGGACCATCTTTTTGAGCTGTCCCGTGCCAAGCACTTTGCACGCCTCGAGCACCGTCTGTCCCTGGGCGGAGATCGGCGCGGCTCGAGGCACGATCCACCACACGAACGTCCCGACGAGCAGTACGCCAGCGGCGATCAGCGCCGCCAACGCCCGCCGCTTCACGCCGCCCCCACGGTCTCGAGGGCCACGCGCACGGGCTGCGTGGTCACGCCGTCGCGGTAATCCATCAAGGTGCGGGCGAGGTCCTCGTACACGAGATACACGCCCTTCTCGGGCACGACGATCAGCGTCTCGAACGTCAAATCCGTGGTGAACACGTTGCGGTCGCGGTCGGGCATGCCCAGCACCGGGTCGAGGTCGGCGTTCCCGGCGAGGTGTTTGACGGTCTCGCCGTGCGCGGTCGCCCACACGCGGATGCCCTTCGTCGCCGCGCGCGCGATGATGTCCGCGTCGCCGTTGTAGCCGATCTCGTCGATGAACAGCATCGTCGGGTTGTGGTTCTTGATGGCGGCCGCGATCACCGCTTCCTGCACGCTCGGGTCGGGCACGGGCATCACGTCGCAGTACCCGAGCGCTGGGTGCGGCACGTCGCCATCCCCGGCGAGTTCGCCCGAGGTGTCCACAGTGATGCCCTTGAGTTTCAACACTTCGCTGGCGATGCGGATCATGTCGCGCATCAGCGTGCTTTTGCCCACGCCGGGCGGTCCGAGCAGCAGGATCGAGGTGCGGCGCTCGAGCCACGCCCGCAACGGCTCGGCGACGCCGACGACGAAGCGCCCGATGCGCACGGTCAACCCGGTGGTCGCGCGGTAACGGTTGGGACGCTTGGAGATGCGATGCACCGTGCCGGGAATCCCGGCGCGCCCGTCGGAACGAAACCCCATCAACGCGGTTTCCACGGTCTCGCAGTCCACCTCGGACACCGTGTACGGCCACGCTTCGTAGCTTCCGCCGATGCACACCCCGAGCGGCTGCCCGAGGCGCAGTTTGATCTCCTCGATCTCGGTGATGCGCGGCTCGAGCAGCGCCGCGAGCGCCTCGGGCATCACCAGGAAGAGCTTGTCGGGACTGTCCACCTCCGCGCGCAAGGTCACCGCGTCTTCTCCGTCTCACGCGCGAACCGTGCGCGCTCGAGGTCCAGCCGCTCCTCCTCGAGAGCCAGCCTGCGCGTCTCGAGCGCGCGCCGCGTCAGTTGCAGGCGCAGCATCGCCAGCAGGTAGGCGATGCCCAGGGCGACCACGCCGCCTTTGACATCGATGAAGAACAGCACGACCGCCGCGAGCGCGAGCGTGGTGGCCAGCCAGTTGTACGGCGAGCGCGCGCTGCGCCAAACGCGCGCAAGGCGCACGCGAACGGGCTCGAGCAACGCGCTCAGGTCGGGCGGTGGTGGGGCGGCGCGGCGGGGGGCGGTGTGTTTGGTTTGATTCATGGGGTTCATTCCTTTCAACGGGCATTGCCCTGTGCTTTGATCCGCCGCACGATCTCGCTTGCAGTGACGACTCTCGAGCGCGTGCGGTCGGACAGCGTGTCGAGAAACCACGCGTGCAGCGCGCCCGCGCGCTCGGGTTGCAGCACTTGCGCCCCCGCGCCCGCGGTGAAGATGCCGACACCGGGACCCTCGAGCGCGACGCGGCGGTCGAGCAGCGCGAAGCCGCTCGGATCGCCGGGCACGCGCGCCTCGAACAGGCGCGCCCCGGCGAACGCGAGGCTGTAGGCGTAGCTGTCGCGGTCGCTCGGCGCGCGTCGGCAGGCGGTCGCGCCGGGGTCGCAGACGACTTCGAGGGTGGGCGGCGCGACGAGCAGGGTCACGACCACGCCGCGCTCGACGATGGCGCGACGCAACGCGTCGGCTTGCGCGCGGTCGTTCACGGTGCGGGCGTACAGCCAGACCTCGCGCTCGCTCGCCTCGAGCCGGGCGACGATGCCCGCGCGGTCCAGCGCTTCACCGGCGACGGCGACCACGCCGAACGCGAGCAGAGCGACGAGTGCGAAGGCTTTCATCGCACGACCAGCCGGTCGGCGGTTCCCTTGAGGTTCTTGGCGAACCAGCCGGGCATCCTGAACATCAGCGAGGTGGCGATCACCATGCCCACGCTGATGCCGACGAAGGCGATCAGCACGCGCAGAACGGACGCGGCGATGTCGTCGAAGAACCCTTTGATCGTGCTCCACAAACCGTTCAGGGCGTTCGAGACGAAATCCCCGGCGACGGCGACGGCGGGTTTGCCCTTGGTCTGCTGGCATTCGCTCGACTGCATGCCCGCCACCGGGTCCACGCTCAGGTTCGCCTCGCACTGCGCGAGCAGACGCGCGTAATCGGCTTGCACCTGGGCGCTGGCGGCGACGGCGGCGGCTTCGCTCGCCTGGCGCGCGGCGGCGAGTTGCTGCGAATATGTGCGCACCATCTGGCTCGGTTGGATGAAGGCGATCTGCAAGCCGACGACGAGCATGATCGGCAGAAAGATCACCGAGAACAATGAAGTCAGGAACGTGCCGAAGATGCTCCAGATGCTGTCGCGCTGCCCCCAGGCGACCAGGGCCCAGGCAATCGGCATCAGGTACAGCCCGACGAGCATGACCAGTCCCGAGATGTAGACGACCGCCGAGTACGCCGCCAGAATCGGCATCGTCGCCGCGTAGACCATGCGCACCTGTCCCATCATCGCGGTGATGCTGTTGCGTAACCCGGCCGCCGCGCCGGGCACGGCGTCGCCGAAAAAGGCTTTGAGTGCGCCCGCGCCGTCCATCGCCATCACGTCGCGCAGGCCCGCGCCGCTCCTGACCATCGCCAGCATCCGCGAGACGCCCTGGGTGGCGACCTTGCCCGCCGCGCCGCCCACGGCGACGGTCCCGGCGACGAGCACCGCCTCGCCGAGCATTTCCACGAGCGCGTCGGTGCTCTCGCTGACCACGCTGTCCACGGTCGGTCCGAAGCGGTCCACGGTCCAGCCGTAGGCTTGACCCCAGGCGGTGAACATCAGGCTCGAGAACGAGAAACTCTTGCTGCCCGGCACGCTCGCGCCCTGCACGACCGCGTGGTTGAACGTGTACATGATGCACAGCCCACACAGGCAGCCGCGGATGAACGCGCCGAGGATCATCCGCGCGTCGCCGTGATACCACCCCTGGTAAACTGAGTAAACGATGCCGACGAGCAGGATCAGGTACGCCAGGGTCTCGATCTTCGAGGTCAGGTTGATGCGGGTGACGCCGTCGGTGGTGCGTTGCAGCCATTTCAGCGGGTCGGGCACAACAACGCCCGCGGTCTGCGCGAAGGTCGAGGTCGGTTGACGCAGGCTATTGCTGATCTGCTGGGCTTTCGGGTCGGACACGAACGTGCCCTGGGCGTGGGCGAGGTTGGAAAGAGCGAACAGCGCGACGAGCACGGCGAACACGGTTTTCACGGAGCCATCCCTCCCCAATCGGTCGCGTTGATCGCGCCGGAATCGAACAGCATCTCCGCCACGCCCTGCACGCTCTGCACGCTGTTGGCGGTCTGGCGCGCCTCGTCCAGGGATTGCTGGGCGAGGTCCTCGAGTCCCGCCTTCAAGGAGTCGAAGTTGCTTTCGACCGCCGCCTGCGCGTCGCCGTGCTCGCTGACGAGGGTGTTGTTCGTCATCACGCCCTGGCGGGCGATCTCGGCGAGCAGCGAGAGGATCGCGCTGTTCATCACCGCCTGCTGTTTCATCAGGCTGGCGGTTGCTTCGACCTGCGTGACCATGACCTCGCGCGTGCTGTTGGCGGTCGCCGCTTTTTTCGCGTAACTGTCGGCTTCGCCGTCGGCGACCGGCGAACCGATGATCTGGGCGGCGCGCTGCACCGCCGGGTTGAGCGCCTTATCGATGGCTTCCTGCCCCTCGGTGGTGATCTTGGCGGCGCGGAACCCGCGGTCGAGCTGGTCGAATTTCTGCGCGGTCTGGGCGATGCGGTTGGCGTCGGCGACCGAGCGGATGATCGGGCTGGTGCGCTCGAACTCGTCGGCGAGACCGCCCGCTGTCGTGATCGGCAGACCCGCGTTCGTGCTGCGCGGCTTTGTTGCGAGCGCGTCGCGGAACATCCGGGTGAGTTTGCGGCGAAACTCGCGGTACGTGTCGCGCATCGCGTCGTTGGCGTTGTTGATCCAGCCTGCCACCGACCCGACGCCGCTCGAGCCGACGAGGTACGTGGCCAGGTCCGTCGCCCACTGCCCGACCACGTCCAAACCAAATTGCTTCCAGTCGCCGTTGAGGATGTTGCCGTCCACGAAGTTGTACATGCTCTTGATCGTGCAGAGCCAGTCGAGGTTGCTGATGCCGCCGATGGGAATCGTACCCACGCCGGGCAAGGGCACGCCGACGCCGCCCCCGGCGACCGAGCAGGCGGTCGTGAGGTAGGACCCGAGGTCCCCCCACGCGCTCTGCGCGCGGGCCGGGCTGAGTGTCGCGCACACGATGACGACGACGAACACGAGCAGCGGCCTCACAAGCCGTCCTCGACCATCGCTTGCGCGGCGCGCAGAATCGAGCCGTGCCGTGCGATGTAACGCGCGCGCCGTGCCTTGTCGGTCGCGTTGGAACCGAACAAAGCCCGCTCGAGCGGCGTAGAGTCAATTCTGAGAATGTCCCCTGTACGCTCCTCGCCCTCGCGCACGAAGTGCATCCACTCGACGAAGCGGTGCTGTTCGCGCCCGAGACGCTTGAGATCGTCCTTGGCTGAGAGCGGCAAGTCGAGCAAACGCGCGACCTGCTCGGCCTGTTTCTCGGTTTCTTGGCGTCCGACCCAGTAGTAGCAGCAACTGGCGATCAAGCCGGGGACCTCCTCGAGGTCGTTGGAATCCTGGGTGATCGCGTACATCGCCAGTCGGTACGAGCGCGCGAGGCGGTAGAACTCCTCGGCCATCGCTTTCGCCTCGGGCGTTTTCAGCATTGACCAGAACTCCTCGAGCACGGCGAGCTTGAACGTTTCCGGGTCGCCTCTGGCCATCGCCCAGACGATGTCGGAGATCATCAGGTTGGCGAGCGCGAGCAGGTCGGGGTGGCTCTCGAGCCCACTGGTTTTGAAATAAACGATGCGCGCGCCGACGTTGATGTTGCTCGGGCCGTCCAGGAAAGGACCGTAGGTCGAGCGCTCGCCGACGAAGCTGCGCAGGCGCACGCCCAGCGAACGCGCGAGGCGGATGGCGTCCTCGTCCAGGTCCTTGCCGCCCATCGCGTTGATCGTCTGGGTGACGCCGTAAAAGTCCGACAGCACGGTCCGGTCCCCGCGCTGGCGGTAGGCGCGCGACACGCACTCGTCTATGATCGCGCTCTCGGTGGCGGCTTGCACCGGGTCGGGCGAGGGCAGGATCAGGCAGCGCAGTTGCGCCTTGATGCTGCGCCGCTTGGCTTCGTCGGGCTCCTTGGTTCCGGTTGGAAGCTCGAACATGTTGTAGCGCACGCCGCTGCTCGGGTCGAACTCGATGGTGGCGACGAGGTCCTCGTCCCCGCTGGATTCTTTGATCGCGTTCAAGAACGACTGGTAGTCCTCTTTCTTATCGACGATGGCGATGCGCGCGCCGTGCCTCACGAGCGCGGCCGTGATCTTTTGCATCAGGAAAGTTTTGCCGCCGCCCGAACCCGAGACGATGGCGGCGTTCCAGTTCAGCGTGGACTCGCTGAACGGGTCCAGGCTGGCGAGCGTGCCCGCCCTCGTGCGCACGAGCATGCGCGGTTGGGTCGCGCCGCGCCACGGCAAGCTCACCGGCATCAGGTTGACCGCGTCGCTCTCCACCGGCTCGAAGGCGTACTCGCCCACGCCACCGCCGAACGGCGCGCAGGCGAAGTATTGAAAGCGCGTCTGATACGGTCCGTAGACGGGTTCGGAGCCGGGGTAGCGCGCGAAGGCGTTGATCGCGGCCTCTTTGAGCGCTTCCAGGTCGTCGCGCGTGCGACCCATCATGATCAGGGTCACGCTCGTCGTGTAGAAGTGGTCGCCGCTCTCGGTGACCTCTTCGATGGCGTGGTGCAGTTGGCGCGCCTGCGCACCGGCTTGGGGATTGCCGCGCCGTCCCTCGCCGCCCTCGGCGCTCGCGTTGAGGCGTTCGTGAACCTGCTGCAAGCCGCGCAGTCGCGGACCGAACGGTTGATGCACGAAGTCTTCCACGAGGTAGAACTGGCGTCCGGCGCGGGCGGCCTCGAAGCTCGAGAGCGAGTTCATCAGGTGGCGAATGCAGTTGGGTTCGGTGCTCGTCGGCACGTCGCGAAACGCCACGGCGCTCACCAATCGGTCCCCGACGAGCAGTTGGTTGGGGTCCATGTTGTCCACGACCGAGCAGGCGAGCTGCTCGCGCAAGGTGCGGCTGTACACGGTCGGGTTGCGGCGCAACTCCTCGCTCGGGATGTAGCCGGGTCGGTCGTCGTGCGACAGAAAGCGCGGGGCGCTCGCCGGGGTGTGGCTGGGGTTGAAGTAGCGGTAGGCGAGCGCGAACACCTCCTGCGTGTCCATCGCTCGCGGGTCGAAGCCCGCCGTGCGCAGCAGGTTCAGCAAGCGCGCGCGCCGGGCGTGGGCGCGCTCGAGCGCGGCCGCGAGTTCGCCCGGCGAGAAGATCACCCCGTTCGGGCGGCGCTCGGGCAGCGACACCGTGCAGGTGAAGTAGGCGCGCCACTCGAGCACGCGTCCGCCCAGGCGCTCGCGCTCGTAGTGTTGCAGCGTCGAGTCGCCGAGCGCGTTGACGAGCGCGATCGAGGACGGCTCGACGGCCGCGTATCGCCGCAGCACGTCGCCGTCGGCGGGCACGACCTCGAGAATCAGGCGTCCGCGCTCGCGCAAGGGTACGCCCAGTTGCAGCACGCTTTTCATCGCGTACCAGGCGTTCTCGAGCAGTTCGGCGCTGGCGAACAGCGGCGAGGCGGGGCGCAGTTCGAGCCCGATCTCCATCACCGGACCGCGCCGGGCGCGCGTGAAGCACACACCCTGGGCGATGTCCCAGTGCGGAATCTCGCGGGCGAGCGCGCCGACGCGGTGACGCCGCGCGAGGGCGGATTTAAAGCCGGGCATGTTCAGCCTCCTGCGCTTTGGCGTGCGCGATCCGGCCCGAGCGCTCGGGCATGGCGATCACGAGCGGGACCGGGTCGGGGTCGGGCTCGGGAAGCAGCACGTCGGCGGAAAGAATCCAGTTGAACCAGTGGGGGATGTGTTTGGGGGCGAAGTTGTCCTTGAGCCACATGCGCGCGAAAAAGCTCAGCACGGCGAGCGCGGCGGCGACCACGATCTGCACGAGCGTGCTGCCGGTGACGCGCTGAAGCATGAACGCCGTGGCGAGCAGCACCCCGAGCGGCGTGAAGATGTCCCAATTGTCAAAACCGGGCAAGAGCCCGGTTTGCACTTTCGTTCGTACCGATTTTCGTTTCACGGCCGCATCCTTTGCTCGAGCGCGGGCGAACCGTTGTTGAGCGGTTCGCCCGCGCGAGGGTCAGCAACCGGCGACGAACGCGCCCGCGATGGTCGAGCACCCCAAGACGCAGGCAGCCGCGATAAAGCCGGTTTTCGCGCCCGTGGCGGCGTTGCGGTTGCCGAACATCCATCCGCCCCAGGCCGCACCGGCGACGGTGATCACGAGCGCGATGCCGACGAGGGTCGGATCGGTCAGGTAGCGCAGGATGCCGTTCGAGCCGCACGTGCCGGTTTTCAGCGTGGCGATGGGATCGTTCGCGCCGCCCGCCGTGGGCGCGGCGAGCGCCACGCCGAGCATGAACAGCGACGTGGTCACCGACAGCGCTATTGTCTGGCGGTGCTCGATGAGGCGGCGGGCGCTCGTCTGCATCGCAGAGACCGTTTGCAAGAGTTGCTTCGTGGGTTGCTTCATGGGTTCCCTTCGTCGTCCTGATCGGGTGACTTTGCTCCGGCTCGCCGGACGCGGTTGGGCTTCTCGACATTGAGAAGCAACATATTTATACACAAACTGAGTTTTGCTTTTTTCTCATCACCCCCTCGTTTGATGCTGGAATGCCAAGACTATATAACTATGTTGCCTTTTTGTGTATAGTCCCCGCCATGACTGAACCGACGCTCGACGATGCCCTGCGCCAAGCCGCCCTCGAACGCACCGGCCGCGACGCGCTGCCCGAGTTCGGCACGCGCGAATGGCTCGAGTTTCAACGCGACCTCAACGCCGCCGACCCCGAACTCGGCGAGCAGGTGGCGAGCGCCATGCGCGAGGACGCCGCGACGCCGGTCCCTCCCGGACTCGAGCGCCACCTGCGCCGCGCCCGCAACCGCGACAACCTCACCGCCTTGAAGCGCAACGCCACCCAGAAGCAAAGCCCGGACGGGCGTTGGGTCCCCAACAAGAACACCGCCGTGCTCGCCGTGGGGTTCGTCGCGCTGCTCGGCGTGTTCGTCGTAATGACCGCGCAACGCGCGGGCGCGAAGCCCACGCAGAGCGGCAACCTGCTCTCCGGCGCGGTCGGCATCGCCGGTCGCGGCAACGTCGGCTCGAGCGCGGCGGGCACACCGGGGGTCGCCGCGGGCACGCCCGGCGACCCTGTCGCATCGGCGGGGTCCGCGCGTGCGGAGGGCGCGGGGGCGGCGGCGACGATTCCCGTGCAGCCCGCCGCGCCGCTGTTCGGCGGTCGCTCGGGCACCGCCAGCGGTGCAGCATCCGAGACCTCGAGCGCTGCACCGACCGCGCGACCGCTGCCCGGCGACCCCGCGCCGCGCCCGACGACCCCGCCGCCCACGCCTGCGAGTGCCGCGCAGTGGGACGCGACGAACCGCCCGCAGTACGGTTCCAACCTCAGCCCGACAAGCCGCTCGAGCACACCCGCCGCCTCGCGCCCAGTGTCGCCTGCCGTCGCCCCAGGCAGTCGCACCGCCCCGCAACAGTCGGCGAAGGCTTCCGGTCCGACGGTGCCGAGCAGCGCGCGTCCCAAAGCAGCCGCCCAGACGAGCGCATTCGCGCCGAGGACGCGCGTCGCCTCCACGAGCACCCCCGGCTCAATGTCGGCAGGGTCACCCCCCGTTCGCGTCGCCTCCGCTGCATCAAACCCGTCGCAGGGCGCTGCCCAAGCCGCGCCCGGCTTCGCGCAGACCGCCTCCTCCGCGCGCCCGGGCGCGGTGAGCGCACCGCAGCGCGCGGACGCGCCCGGCGCTGCGGTGCTCGCCTCGGGCGCGTCCGCTCGCACTGCCAACGTCGAAGCGGTCACCACCCGACCGGGGGCGACGGTCGTGTTCCGCACCGATTCGCCCGCGGGCAGCGCGTCGGGCAACGTCGCGTATTCGCGCGCGGCGACCCAAGCGGGCGAGATCGCCGCGTCCACGGGCGCGCCGTCGGCGGGTAGCGCACCGGTGTCGGTGTACCAGCGCCAACCCAATCCCGAGGCGGGCGCTGCACCCGCGCCGCCAGTTCCACCACCGACGCCGAGCGCACCCAGCGCCCCGCCTGCGGGCGTCCAAGCCCCTGCCGCGCCTGCGCCGCCCGCCGCGGACCCGACCGCCGCATTGCCCGATACGTTGAAACCGGGTGCGCGCATCCGGGCGAGCCTGGTCACGACCGTGTACGCGGCCGAGGGTGCGAGCGTGCCGGTGGTCGCCGCCAGCGACGAGGGGTTGTGGATCGGACGGGCGACCCTGGGGGCGTCCAAGCGCATCGAACTCGTCTTCGAGCGGTTGATCAGCGCCGATGGGAGCACGTTTTCCGTGACGGCGCTCGGGTTCGACGTGAACCTGACCCAGGGACTCGCCTGCGCGACTGACCTCGTCGCGCCGACCCTGGCGACCGATCTGCTGCAATCGGGGTTGAGCGGCCTGTCCACCTACCTCGGCGGTCAATTCGGCGCGGGCACGACGACCACCGCGCCGAGCGGGGCGACCACGCAAACGCGGGCCGCGCCGTCGCTGCTCGACTCGGTGCTCGGTCAGATCGGCGGTCTGTTCAAGCTGCCCGACAACACGCAGGCGATTGTCCGCGTCGCGCGCGTGGACAAGGACACGCCGCTGGTCGTGCTGTACGGGGTCGGCGTTCCGCCGCCCACGCCCGGCAAGTGATCTAGACGCTCGAGGAAGCGCCCTCCACCACCCGGTCGGCGGGCGCTTTTCGTTTGGGCTGGTTGCTGCCCGTCCACGGCGCGTTCACCACCCACGGCGCGGGGCGCACGGACACCCGACCGCCGTACCGGGCGACGAGCCCTTTGAGCCGCGTCGGGTTCGGATGCACGACGATCACCGCGAGGTCTCCCAGCGGCCCGTCGCGCTCGGCGAGTCCGCGCAGCGTCGCATCGACCGAGCGCGCCAAGCGTCCGCGCAGCGAGGTGATCATCAGCACGTCGCCGCCGTTGGGCCCGGTGAGTTGCCACAGTTCCTTTTGCGGCATGTCCTTGAAGCGGTAGCCCTCGCCCTCGAGCATGGCGAGCGCGGCGCGGGTGGCGAGGTGATCGCCGACGGCGCTTTCGCTCGGCACGTAGGCGCTGCGCAAACCGCAGGCGCGACGGGCGCGCGCGCTCAAGAAGGCGATCTCTCCGAAGGTCGGGCTGTAGCGCGTGTCGAGGTGCCCGAAGCGAATCGCGTCCTGGATGCGCACGCGACCGAATTGGCGTTCCAGTTCGCTGACCCGTTGCGTGTAGAAGGTTTTGATGTCCTCGACGATGGGACGGTAGGCGGTTTCGAGCGCGAGGGGTTGACCCATACACAGCAATGTTACCTGGTTATACACACTCGGGCTGTCGCACGCGTCACTGGTCGGCGGGTGTCCGCAACGCCGAGGGCGGGCGCGAACAAGCTTTCGCGCCCGCCCTCGAGAGTGCTTAACGTCCCGTGTACGGCTTGGTCAGGCTGCTCGCGTACATCTCGCTCAGCCGGGCGCGGATGATCGCGTTGGCGTCGGCTTCGATGACGACGAACTCGCCTGTGCGCACGCGATTGACGAGCACGGGTCCGGCGAGCATCGGTCCCTGGGTGATGCCGCCCGGCAGCGTGCGCACCTCGGCTCCCGCTCGGGCGAGCGCAGCGAACATCGGCGCGTCGCGCTCGCCGGTAAGCACGCGCACCCGCACACGGGCCCGCAGGCGCTCGAGCAGCAAGCGCTCGAGTCCGTCCCAGAGGTATCCCTTGCCCATCAGCCAGATGTCGTCGCCGCGCATGCGCACGATGGTCTCGAGCTGCGTCAGGTCGCGCACGGTCTGCTGGCGCACCAACTGGGCGCGCACGCCGATCACGCAGACAAGCGCGAGCGCGACGCACAGCGCCGTGGCTTTCCTTAGCGACACGGCAGCCACAGGAACCCCAGGTACGCCTCGGACGGGCTGTAGGTTTGATCGATGATCGCTTTGAGGTTGAGTTGCTCGATCAAGCGCTGCACGTAGCGGTCCCCCCGGATGCCGACCGTGGGGCGCGTGCCGACACCGTCAACGAGCGAGCCGCTGATGACCTCGTACGCCCCGGCGCGGCGTACGATCACGAGCGCACCCTGCGGCTGCGTGGCGCTGTCGTTGAACAAGTAGTAGTTCACGGGTCGCCCGAACAGCGGGCGGCACGGTCCGAAGTTCGGGTAATGCGAGCGCGCGGCGATCACGTTGATCGCGCCCGCGCCGCCGAAGCCGCCCGTGCGTCCGGCGCGCACGGCCGCCTCGAGCGCGGGTGTGGGTGCGCCGAGAACGGTCACGTCGTTTTCACCCAGCACACGCGCGACGACCGCCGCCGTGTTCGCGTAGGTCACGGTCGTGTACGTGGTTTCCAATACCCCGCCGTAACCGCCTCCGCCGACGCGCCGGGCGGTTTGAAACACCCGCCCGAGCATCATCGCGTCGCGCAACCCAGCCAGGAAACCGTTCCCGGCGACGACCTCGACGCGGTCCGCGCCGCCGTCCAGCCCCGGTCCGCTGACGAGGTACTCGCCGGTGCGCGTCGTCCAAAACCACGCGCTCGTCTTTGGGGCGTCCTTGACGACGTACTGCTCGGGGCAAATGTTGGCGACCGCCCAACTGAACCCCACCCAGCGGCACTCGAGCCGCGGCGTGTACAGCGCCTCGAGGTTCTCGCCCATGAGCACCCGCACGTTCTGCGCGCGTCGGTTGGTCGCGCCGATGCACAGGAACGTGCCCGTGCAATCGACACCGCCGTGGGCGAGGTCGTCTTGCAGGGTGACGAGCGCGGCCGGGGGCGAGCCGCCCTGGATGATCTCGAGCTGTCCTTCGCCGGTGAACGGAGAAGTGCCGGTGTTCTGCAACTGCACGCCGCGCGCCCAGGTGACGAAATCGGCGACGCGCATCGTCATGCGCGTCGGGGCGCTGTAGCCGCCTTGCGCGCCGACGTTCGAGGCGAACGCGAGCACGAACAGCGCCGCCGCCCACTTCACGGCCTCCCCCCGCTCGGGCGCGCGTTGCCGTCGGTGCGCAGCAGCGGGCGGTAGTCGTACAGCGGCGTGCCGACGACCCTGGGGATGCCGTAACCCTCGGGCACGCTGACCCAGCCGTAGTGCATGCGTGGACCCACGAACGGCAACTGGTAGGGTTCGACCGGGACGGGCGCGGGCACGGGCGTGACGCTGCACCCGCTCAAGTCGCAGTTGATGTTGAGCCCGACCGCCCAGTACACGAGCGTGCGGAGCGCGCGCGAGGCGAGGTCGGCGTCGGGCAGCAGCAGCGTGTCCACCTGGTTCCAGGCCTGGAACATCGAGGCGTAGCCCATGCGCTCCTGGTAGGCGACGTTGCTGGGCGGCAGCAGACGCTTGAACTCCTCGGCTTGCCACCAACCGGGCGGCGTGTACAGGACCTGGTTTTGTCCGGGCAGCAAAAGCAGGTCCAAGGTCGGGCTGCGCAACGGCTCCTGGAAGAAGTAGGGCAGCGCGTTCGCGTTGCCCAGCCGGTCGCGCGCGAGCGTCGCCGTGTTCACGAACGGACTCGGGTCCACACTCGCGGGGTCCATCACCGGGGCGATGAACGCGCCGTCGCCGGGCAGGTTGCTGTGCCACGGCAGCGGCAGGAACAGGCTGCGTTTGCCGGGCAGCAACTCATTGAGCGCGTCTTGCTGGTACTCGAGCAGGTACCGCGTGTGGGCGTGCTCGACCGCGCGCGCGACGCGGTTGATCGCCTCCTCGCGGTTGAACCAGATCGGCTGCGGGTAGTTGTCGGTGCAAAAAAGTTGCACACCGAACACCGAAAAACAAAAGCCGGGAAAAAACATGAACGGTAAAAATTCGGGGTTGAGGTCGTCACAGTAATCGCTCGCGGGGACCTGCGGCAGCGGGAAGTAGTTGTCCAACCGTAGGCGCGAGTCCTCTTCGGGGAAATCGAGCTTGCTGGCGAGCGCGGCGGGCACACCTGCGCGCGGCACGTGCGTCGTCGCCGCCGGAGCGTCGGGTTTGACGCCGCCGCCCCACGAGATCCAGCAGTCGGCGAAGTAGAACGAGGGGTTATTCAACGTCACCATCGCGCGCCAAAAATATCTGTCTTCAAAACGCTGCCAGGCTCGGCGCAAGCCGCGCGCCGCCTCCTGACTTTCCGAGAGCAGGCTGTACGGCACGCTCCACTCGTATTGGGGACAGCGCGACGCGTCGGGCGTGCGTCCGGCCACCTCGTCGGCGCGGCAGGCGTCGCGGTTGCGGGTGTAGGTTTCGAGCGGCTCGAGCGCGGTCACTTCGACGAACGGGGGTCGCCCGGTGGCGAGGCGGTCCAGGCGCGTGTCAATCAGGCTGACGATGGCTTTGGTGTCGTCGTACTCGCTCGGTCGCGCACTGCTCGAGCCGGGCGTGGCGTTCGGCAGGGACGGCGTGGGCAGCGCGGGCACGGCGGGCAGCGCCGGGAATGTCGGTAGCGGCGGCAGGGTGAGCGGCACGCCCGGCAACGACACCTGCGGAATCTGTCCGAGTCCGGGCAGTCCGGGAAAGCCCTGGGCGGACGCGACGCCCGCCGCCAGCGCGAGGCTGGCGGCGAGCGAGTACGCTAAGCGACGGCGGTCACGCATGGCAAGACCCCCTTCTAATTGGTCGCACCGGCGCTGACCAAATCGATCCGCGCGCGGTACGTGAAGGTTTTGCGGGTGCTCTGCTCGACGAAGCGCCATTCGACGTACAACTCGCCGCGCGTGGTTTGGGGCTTGGCAATCGCGATCAAACCGACCTCGGTGTTGTTCGGCTGGACGATGCCGCCGGTTCCGCTCGAGGTCGTGCGCAGCAGGCGGTAGTCTTGCGCTTGGCGGTCGCCGTTCTCGAGGCTGTAGACCATGAGGTTGTCGCGGCTGGCGATGACGTTGCTCGCGCCCGCGTTGACCAGGGCGTAGGGAATGTTCAGTCCCTCGCCGGGCACGACCGATGGGGTCAGGTTGACGGTGAACCCGGCGGGCAGCGGGTTCACGAGCGCGCTCGGGTTCGGCGCGGCTTGGGCGGGGGCGGCGTCGGGGGAACCGCTGGGCGCGCGCACCGTGTACTTGCGCGTGCCGTTGTAGCGCGTGGGGTCAATGGTGAGCTTGAACAGCAGGCTCTTGCCGCCGACGATCACGAACATGTCGGTCGTGCCGGTGGGTTTGAGCGCGTTCAGGTACAGGCGCGTTTCCCCGCCCTTGGGAATCGTGTACTGGACGATTTGCGGCTGGTTGAAGGCGACCTCATCGATCAACTCGGGAAACTCGATCAGCACCTGGTAATTCGGGGAGATCGTGACGAAGCCTTGGCGGTTCGTCAGGTCGGCGAGGTTGAAGCTGACCTCGGTCGGTGTGCCGAGCTGCCCGGTCTGGGCGTGCGCAGGCGCGGTGATGGCGAGGGTGGCGGCGAGGGCGGCGATCAATGGTTTCAACATACGAGCTCCTTGCATCGGTGTGGCTTTAGCGCGTGGGCGCTGCGCCGAGAATGTCGCAGTCGGCGAACGGGTCGGCGGGCGGACGGGCGGCGGTCGCGGGCGGTTTCGCGTCGAGGGGCTCGAGCGCGTCGAGCGTGAGGGTCAGTGTGCGTCGTGCTGCACCGTCGTCGCCCCTCCAGGCGTCGTCGCTCAGGACGCCCCAGGCGACGACCGCCGCGCCGCGCTCGAGCCGCCCCGCACTGAAGGCGAGGTCGTCCCACGCCTCGAGCGTGGCGTACACGGTACGCGGGGTGCGCCCGCCCGGTTGGGTCATGTTCGCGGCGACGGCGAGCGAGGTGAGGTCCCGTCGGGCGACCGTGCGGCGGTCCGGCGCGCGGGTCAGCGTTGCCAGCATGAGCGCGCGGTTGACGCCGCCCGGCATCCGCCGTCCGCCACTGCGATCCTCGAGCATCATCGCGGTCGGGTAGCCGTGAACGGGCTCGAGCCGCTCGGGGACGATCCGGGTGACGCGCGCGCGGGGGTGCTCGGGCGCGTCGAACTGCTCGAGCGCGCCGACGACCGCGACCGCTGCGCCTGGGGTGTAGCGCTCGCGCTCCTCGAGCCAGCGACCGCCGAGGCGGACACCCAAGTACCAGGGCATCGTGCGACCGTCGCTCATGGCGCGTTCACCGGCGATTTGCAGGTCGAGGAAGGGCGTGCCGTTCGTGTTCCGGCTGTGGGAAGGCGCGCGCACGACCGCACCGAGGATGGACACGTGCGTGAGGCCGCGCATGCGTTACCGCGCGACGTAGGAGATCACGACCGCCGCGTCTCCACCGCTCGAGACCGTGACCCTCGCGCTGCCGGAGACGGTGCTGTTGCCGTCCTTGGTGGTGATCGCCAGCCGCGCCTCGAAACCGCTGACGGTGCTCGGGGTGAGCGTGTAATCGCCAGGCTTGGCCTCGAGTTTGACCGCGAAGCCGCGACCGTCGTCGCTGAACGTTTTTTCCGTGCCCGCCCCGGCGACGACGACCGTGGCGGTCGTGCCGCCGGGCGCTTGCAGCGCGACGCCGAGGCTGCCGGGTTTGGGGGTGACGACGTTCAACGCGTCGCCGAGCAGGTTGCAGCCGGAGAGCAGCGTGGCGAGCAACAAAATCAGGGGTCGTTTCATGGGTTTTTTGCCTTTCTCTGGGCAGGTGATTCTTCCGTGATGGAGGGTCGCTGGGCGTGGAGGGCGCTGCGTCGGGCGTTCAGTCCTCGAACGGGTCGTAGCCCCCGTCTTCGTCCTCGAGGTCGTCGGGGTCGCGCGCGCCTTTTCGTCGTCGCGCGACCCCGGCGGCGGGCTGCGGCACGTCGGCGAACGACAAGCCGGGCAGCAGCGCCAACCGCGGCGGCTCGAGCGCGAGCGCGCGGGCGTAGCCGGGCACGAACCACGGCTCCATGCGGTGCAACATCACCGGGAACGCGCCGCTGACCACGTCCACGAAAGCGATGCAGCGCTCGAGCGGCAACTGCGTGACCTCGGCTGCCGACATCAACTCGCGCGCGCGCAACCCGAAGCCTTCGCCGACGCCCGGCTGGTTGCTGTGCTGGGCGTAGCGGGTGTCGTCCACCGCGCGTTTGCCGAGCATGTCGGAGATGTAGCTGGCGGTCACGTACTCGAGCGGCTTGTAGTAGACCTGGGTGTGGCAGTTGGCGCGAATCGTGGCGGCGGCGGCTCGCCCGTAGATCGTCTCGAGTTGGGGCAGGTCTTGCAGGTAGACCATCGAGACGATGCCGCGTCCGGCGGCGGTCGCCATGAAGCGGTCGAGGTCGGGCACGACGACCGTGCCCGCTTCGTCGAAATCGAACAGGGTTTCCATCGCCGGTTGCTCGCCCGCGTCGAAGGCGCGCATCAGCGCGTTGACCAACCCGAGCAAGACCATTTGCAGCGCCTTGCCGGTGAAGCGCAGGTCGCTCTCGCGGAACACCAGGTACAGCGTCGTCGGTTCGCGCACGAGGTCGAGTGCAGTGAAATCCGAGCCCGCCGTCATCGCCAGGATGCCCTTGGAAAAGAAGGGGTTGAGCTTGGCGATCATGCCCTGCCAGGAGTTGTTCAAAAACTTGTCGCCGCCGACCTCGCTCCAGTCCATGTCCTCGGTGCGGTTGCCGAGAAAATCGATCAGCCGACGGCGCACCTCCTCGTCCTGCACCGCACCGAGCGCGCGCGCGCAGCCGATCATGCCCATCGCCGTGTACTCGCGCACGGTGGCGAGCACCGGCTTGCCCGCAAGGGTGGCGCTTTTCATCATCGCGAACAGCACCGACGAGGCGCGCAGCGCGAACGCGCGGTTGCTGCCGTCCTTGTCGGGCTCGAGGATCATCGTCGCGGCGGCGTTCAAACCCTCGTCGCTGGAGAGTTCCGCGAACGGGTCGTAGCGGTTGCCGTACCCGGCCGGATCGAGCACGAGGATGCGTTGACCCATCCGGGCGCGGTGTCCGGCGGTGCGCTGGAAATTTTCCCCTTTGATGTCCACCACGACGGCGCTGCCGCGCCAGGTGAGCAGGTTCGACACGAGCAGCAAGCCCTTGCCTCTCCGCGACGGGGCGACGACGAGCACGTTGCCCAGTTCGGGTCGCCCCATCGCGCCGGGCAGGATGCCGAAGGGTCGTCCGTAAGCGAAGCCGAGCAGCACGCCGCGCGCGGCCTGACGCCAGCGCAGGACCTGCGGCCGGATGTCGCCGGGACCCGCCCAGCGGTTGCCGTACACGGCGAGGTATCGCGGGGCGCGCCGCGCGGCCCACCCCTCCACGCCCAGGCACAGCGCGACCAGAGCCACATACACGGCGAGCCCTTCGAGGGTCAGCCGCGCGTCGTGCGCGTAGAAGTACAGCGCCCCGACGAACGTGGCCAGCACGGGCACGAGGACGCGCAACAGGTGTGCGGGGTAGTGGATCGCCACGTCAAGCCGCCTTCGTGGACGATTGTGCGGGTCGAGCCACGCGCGCGCGGCGCTCGGACCGGCCGCGCGGCGTGCAGGCGCTCAGGTCGGGCACCGAGTTCTGACGCAACCCCTCGAGTCGGGCGCGGTTGGCTGCCTCTAAGGCCGGTTTCCAACTCGAGCCGAGGACCGCCAGCAGCGCTCCCCAGGCGAGTCCGCTCACGACGAGCGCGCGCTGCCACGCGCGCATCTCCTGCCACGGCGTGAGCGCGTAGGCGTCGCGGCAGGCTTTCACGGTGAAGCAGGTGCGGGCGTAGGCGCGCAGGTCGGGCGGCGCTTGCCGCTCGAGGGCGTAGTTGCGCTGGACGCGGGCGTAGATGCCGCTCATGCCGTGCCAGTACCCCCACGCGGCGACCACCAGTCCAGCGACGAGCGCGAGACCGCCGATGGTCGCACACATCTGGGGGCGCAAATCGATCATTGCTCAACTCCTTTCACGTCGTGTTCGAGTGCCGGTTTGCCGTTCACAGGTCCTCCTTTGCAGATAAAAATGCAACATATTTATACACGAAACGGGCGACGAACGCGGCCGCCCAACGCCACACTTGCCGCGCTAAAAGTTCAGGTTCTCGTCTTCGAGTCCGACCTCGGCGCGTCGCTTCTCTTCCGCAGCGCCGCCGCCGCCGCCCGCCTCGAGCGCCTGCCCGCCCGTCGCGCGCGGCGAAGCACCGAACCCGTAATCGGCCGTATCGAACTCGGACTCGAGCCGCCGCGTCCAAGTCGCCTCGGTCACACGCTCCGCCTCCACGTCACCGACCAGGCGCAGCGCCCCGAGATCCTCGCGGTCGAGCCCGCGCCCGGTGAACGCGATCACATGAGCGTGCGGATGGTCGGTCTGCTCGGCGTGCGCCACGCCCAGCCACCCTGACACTGTGCCCTCCTCGACCAGGTGCTCCATCACCGCGCGCGTCCACACTTCCAAATCCGAGGCGTCCATCTCCACGCCCGGCGACAGCACGACCCGATACCCGTACGGCGCATGCGTCCCTTCGATCATCGCGTCCGCATCGTCCGCGCTCAGCGCCCCGTCCGCCCCGAACACGGGACGCGAGCCGCGCGAACCGTCCGCGTCCGGGCGGTGCTGGTAGTAGTCCAGCGACGCCCGCAACCGCCCCCGCGCCGAAGCGCCCGACAGACGGCGGTAATTTGCCTTCGCCACCGTGCGCGACCCCGCACGCCCACCGCCGCGCGCCGCGGGGCGCTCCGGGCGTTCGCGGTCCCGCGGCGCGACACCGATCTCGACGTAGCGCGCCCGGATCACCGTCGTCGTCACCTCCGCCTGACGGCGCACGCGCTCGGCCTCGTACGCGACCCGGAACCTCACCCGCCCTGCCCCTCGCTCGAGCGCGCCTCGAGCGCCTCGAGCATCGCCACGACCTCCGTCGCTTCGGGCACGCGGCGTTTAAGCGCCTTGACCGCGTTTTCATACGAACGGTCGAACGCACGGCGCGCCTGTTCCGTCGAGCCCGCCTCCGCGTGCATCAGGTACACCTGACGCCGCAACGCGTTCGTCTCGATCAGTGACCGCGCGACGAAATACATCACCCGGCGGAACTCGCCGCGCAGCATCGAGCCGAGGAAATGCTCGAGCGTCGGCACGACCACACCGGCAGCGTTGTCCGCCATCCCAGCGCGAAACCCGTGCTCCAGAAACCGACCCGCCACCCGCCCCACGCTCTCGCCCCGCTCGCGCGCCAACACCCGAATCTGCTCGGCGACCTGCGGGTCCACGAACGCGCTCAGTTGATCTCGAGCCACGACAGCCTCCGCCCATCAACCCAGCACAGTTGTGTACTCATGGGTTGGGTGTGCGCCCATGAACGAGCAGTCCGTTCCACACGGTCTCGAGACCAACACCCATGACCCCCTTTATCCTGCCTTAGTTCTTTGCCCCTCGCCCTTGACCTTGCCCTCGAGCCCGTGGCGGTGGGGTCAGCCCGCCTGTTCGCGCGGGGCATGGGGATGCCACTCGAGGGTGCGACCGCCGTGCGGTCGAGGGGGGTTGGCCACGTCGGGAGCGGGTTCGGGGTCGCACAGCGCCCGAAGAGGCGCGACGCGACCTCGAGCGTCACGGCGTGCAGCGTTCGCGGATCGCGGGGGGTTTCGGGGCACTCGGTCGCTGCCTCCCCCGGGCTCGCGTGGCGTGGGTGTCGGTGCGGGATCGCTGGGAGCGTGCGGGCGTTCGCAAGCTCGAGCCCGTTCGCCTCCCTCGCGGGTCGCCCTCGGCTCGAGCGCGGCGAACCCGCCGCGAGGCGGGGGGCTGGGCGCACGCGGGTCGGCGCGGTGGCGTGTGCGCCCGTGGGGTCCGGCGTGCGACGCCTGGGAGACCACGCCGGATGATTGGGAGCCTCGAGCGCCGTTCTCGAGGCGCAACGCGCTGGCGGGTCCGGGACCCGACGGGTTGGAGGGTGAGGGTGGAAACCCGAGCGCCGTTCTCGGGTTGGAACCCGTCCCCAAAAACAAGCCTTCTCGAACGGCTTGCCGCTCGCCCTTGACCGGGGAGCGCTGCTGCTCGAGACGGCGGGCGGTGACGGGCGCGCTGGGCTGGTGTTGGCGTGTCGCATCCGGGTTCATGCTAGCATATAAAAATGTTGCTTTTTTATGCACAACGGAGGCGCGTGTGGACACGGTGAACATCTCGAAAAACGGTTCGATCTCCCTGCCCGCGCGCGTGCTCGAGCGCGCCGGTTTCGCGCCGGGGACGGCGCTCGCCGTGAGCGTGGTCGGCGACGAGTTGCGCCTGCGTCCGCGGCGCAGCGAGGTGGGGCGCTTCGTCGGGGTGTTCGCGCGGGCACGGGACGCGCGCGGGGCTGCGCCCGCAGGCGAGGCTGGCTCGAGGGCGGCAATCTCCGCTGCCGCCCTCGCCGCGACAGGTTCGTCGGACGCACCGGTGGTTTCAGCCACGACAGACGACGCGGGGGGCGCGCGTGGTCTTTGACGCGAGCGCGTTGCTCGAGTTTCTCGGCGGCGGTCCCATTGCCGAAGCGGTCGCGGACCGGGTCGCGGGCGGCGGTTCGATCTCGGCGCTCACGCAACTCGAGCTGCTGCGGCGCTTGCACGGGGTCAGCCCCGCGCAGTTCGCCGGGGTGATGCGCTCGGTCGGACTCGAGGTCGAGGCGCTGGACGTGCGGCTGGTGGTGGACGCGACGCGCTTGACGCGCGCCGGGGTGGATTTGGAATTGGCGGTCGCCTCGGCGCTGGCTCGAGCGCGCGGCGTGCGCTTGGTGTCGTTGCGCGCGGGTGAACTCGGGGGCGGCGCGGTCGCACTCGGCTGCGATCTCGAGCGTCTGGACGCGACGGCTGCGAGGACGACATGACCGAGGCGATCCAGGTCTCCGCGCGGGTCGCGCCGGGCTTGCGGCTGAGCACGCGCGGACAGGATTGGTTGCGCGTGGTGGCGGTCGGGTTGATGCTCGTGGATCACGCGAGCAAGACCATGATCCACGATCCCGCGCACCTCGGTCATCTGCTCGGGCGCGCGGCGTTTCCGCTGTTCGCACTGCTCGTCGCCTACAACCTCGAGCGTCACCGCACGCCCCTCGTGCGCTACCTGTTGCCGATGCTCGCCTTCGGATTGCTCGCGCAGGTTCCGTACTGGGCGCTGTTCGGCGGTCCGAACATCATGTGGACGCTCGCGCTCGGCGTGGTCGCGTGCGCGCCGGGGCGCATTGCTTGGGCGTCGCTCGAGCACCTCGCCGTGGTGGTCGCGGTGCTCGTCGTGGCGCTCGTGACCGGGGCGAACTACGGCGCGTTCGGGGTGCTGCTGTTCCTCGGGGCGCGGTTGGTCGTGCGCGAAGCCTCACCGTGGCATTGGGCGCTGTTCGGGGTGTGCGCGCTGTTCGCCAACGCGTCGCTCTTCGGCGTCACGGCGCTCGCCAGCATCGGCATCGTCGTCGCGCTGAGAGCGGTTCCCGGTGCGCGTTTGCGCCTCGGGCGCTGGTGGGCGTACTGGGTGTACCCGGCGCATCTGTGGGCGCTGCTCGGGCTCGCCGCGCTGGGTTGGGGGCGGTAACGGTGAGGATCAGCGTTGACCTCGAGCCAGAGGTGGCACAGCAGACCCTCGAAGCGTTGGACACGCTCGTCGCGCTCGCATCAGTTCCGGGCGAGGGACGCCCCGAGTTGAGCGATCTGCGTCGCGGCGCGCGAACCTTGCGCGCGGCGCTGCTCGAGGCGTTGCCGCTCGAAGCCGCGTTCGGCGATGCGGGGTCGTGCGGGACGGCGCTTGTGCGCGCGTGGGACGAGGGCGAAGGGCGCACGGCGTTCGCGGCGTCGGCGCTCGAGTACCGCGCCGATCCGCGCACACTGCTCGGTGTGCTTGCTGCACTCGAGTCCGCCACCCGTCCGTACGCCGCGCCGGAGGATTTCGACGCCGCGAGTGCCCGCGAGTACCTCGTCGGCGTGCGCGACGCCTGGCGTCCGCACGCGCATCGCCTGCGCCACGCCGCCGCCCGCTGGGACGAGCACGTGCGGCAGTTGGCGACGGACCGCGGATTTTAGCTTTTTTTAGGTTGTCCAGATACATTTCGCACACGCCGAGGAGGCGATCCCAGTGGAACAACCGGCGTCAATGTTGATCGATTTGGACACCGTTTCCAGAACGTCGACCGCCTGCGCCAACGGGCGCGCGGTGCAAGGGCGTCGGTATCCTGCGCGCGATTCTTTAAAGACTTGTCCAACCCCGGCCATTGGCACAAGTTCTCTTCGTGCGCGATTGCTTCTCGACACCCAGTTTGTCGCAGTTTGTTTTGAACCACGCAACCGTCGATCAAGCCGGGCGGACAATCTTTTCAAGTGGCGCACAACCGCCGCGTACGCCGCACCGGAGTTGCTCGCGTGTGCCTTCGCCGTCGCGGCATGGACGTTCAGCGTTCACACCGTTGTGCTCGACCAAGACGTGATCGCGTCGTGCCAGGCAGCATTGCTGGCTGCGATTTCGACAGTGGGCATTTGGTTCCTGAGGCATCGCTCGCTTGCGCTGCGCAGTCGGTCGATTCGGCACACTCTCGAGGTCACCGACTTTCGTGGTGTCGGCTTTGACGGGTTGCTGCGGTTGTTGACCCCGACCGAAGCCACAAAACGGGAGTTTGAGCTGCGCGCCGAAATTCTCGAGCGCGCCGTGCTCTCCGCACTTTGGTACGACCCAACGCGTCCCAAGCGCGTGCGACTCCGCGATCTGGCCACCTCGCTTCGCACCGACCTTTCGGTCTCCGGCGCTGGCGATCCCGTCCGAGTGCGCACCGGGTGCATGCTCGAACGTTTGACCAAAATCGCTGCCTGTCCACGGGCTGTCGAGCCTGGCGAGATTTGCCGTGCGGCGGAGCAAGGCTGGGTGCGGTGGAGCCCGCGAGCGGGGCGGCATCTTTTGAGCGACACCCTGTCCCCGGTCTCCAACCCGACCCGGAGCGCACATGATGCAGTTTGACCTGCTCGATCGCCTGCGTCGCCTCGAACGGGCAGACAAGCGCTTCTGCTTTTCCACCCATCCGAGCGACCTCGAGTGGCAACTGAACACTGAACTCGGCGTACGGCTGCTCGCGTTGCACCGCAACGATCTGGCAGCGCCGCGCACCGAGGTGCTGTTTTTCGCCTTGCAATCTCACCTGGCTCGCCTCGGGGTCGTCGTCGAAGTCGCGTTCCCCGCGACGGCTGCGCTGTTCAGAGACGATGTTCGGGTCAAAGCGCGGTTCGGTGGAGGCACCCTATCGGTCGGGTCCGCGAGTCCGGCGCTGGCATTGCTCGAGGTCGCGCTGGCGGTTCTCGAGGGCGAGCGGTCGCTGCCAAACGAACTCACCGTCGGCTTCGATTTGCCTCCGTCTCCGCCCGAGGCGGGCACCGCAGCGCGCTCCGCCACCCCGGCGCAGCGGGCGGTTCAGGTGCGCTGCACGAATCGCCCGCTGCGCGAAACCCTCGAGCGCCTGTTGAAGCCCCACCCCGACCGAGCCAGCCCGCTGCCGACCCTTTTCGTGGACAGTTCCGGTCACCGCGCCGTCCACCTGCTCGAGGGCACAGCGAACGACACCGTGGTCGTGACCGACAACCCGTGCCAGGAGTACTGGCTGGACGTGCTCGCTCTCGAGCCCAGCGGGTTTCTCGCTGGCGATGTCGGACCTGCACAGATCGTGGAGGCGTGCGAGGCGGTCGCCCGCGGCGAGCGCGTGCGCCACCATCCGCCGTGCGACTCGCCGTTGTGGCCCAAAGAGCGGGCTGTGGTGCGCCTCCTTGCCGAGGGCCTCGAGCCCGAGGAAATTGCCGCCCGGTTGAGAATTGGTCCTGCGGTCGTGCGTAACTACGTCGCCTCGAGCACGATGAAGTTGCGTTTGGGGCGCGGCTTGAAGCTGTCCACGCGCATTCAACTCGCCAACTATTACTGGGGAAACATGCTGAAGGCGGATGCCATGGCGTCCGCCTCTCTGTGACGAACGTCATATCGCAGCTGTGACTTCCAATTGCAAGACCGACTTGACACACTGTGCAGCGATAGTTCGGCGGGTGGATCGGGCTGTTCGGTTGAATTCATTGCAAATGGAGCAACTGTTTAGCATCATCCGCTCACGATTGAAAGGAGGTTTTTGATGAGCGCTGATCAAGCTGCCTTTTTGATTGCGAATTTCTACCAGATCGTTCGCCTTATTTTCGGGTAAACGAGCGTTCAAAGCATAATAACCGTGCCGGATGCACGGTCGAGTCGCACTCGGCAACCTTGAGTGCGACTCTTCTCTGTGGTAAACTACAATCTCGTGATGACAGCACTGCTTTCAAAACCCAAATCCACTGCGAAGCGAATAGACAGCACCGTCCCGCTCGACGTGCACGATCTGCATGTGGTGCTGTCGGGTGAGGCGGTCGTGGACGGTGTGTCGTTGCGCATCGAGCCGGGAGGGCTGCTCTGGCTGCGCGGCGAGAACGGATCGGGCAAGAGCACGCTGATCCGCGCGATCACCGGCGCACTGCCGCACACAGGTGCGGTCTCGATCTTCGGACACGCCCCCGGCTCGCTCGAGGCGCGCGAACGCATCTATCTCGTCGCCGACGACGGCTTCTTGTTCGAGAACCTGACCTTGCGCGAGCACGCCTTTTTCGTCGCGCGCTTTTACGCGCGACCCGAGCGGGAGCCCGCCGTGCTCGAATGGCTGCGGCGCTTTCGCCTGGACGCGGTGCTCGACCAAACCCCGGCGTTTCACTCGCGCGGCATGCGACAAAAGTTGGCGCTGGCCCTCGCCCTTGGACTTGCCCTGCCGCTGAGCGTGTTCGACGAGCCTTACAACGGGCTCGACGTTGAAGCGCAGGGCGTTTTGGACGAAGGCCTGGGCAAACTGCGCGCGCTCGGCGGGGCGGTGCTCCTGACCACGCACGTCGCACGCGACCTCGGCGCGCACGGCGAACTCGAGTTGCGCGCGGGGCAGATCGCTTGAACGCGCCCGCGTCGCACGCGCGCGATGCCGCCGCACGGCTACTCGTGTGGCGCGCCTACCGCCGTGACGCCGAGGCGTACGGGCGCTGGCTGGCGCGCGCCTTCGGCGTCGGTGCGCTCGTCTACCTGGGGCTGTGGGCAGGCGTGTTCGCCCTCGCGGCAGTGCAAAATCTGCTGCTCTACCGCTTGGGGTTGAGCGCGGCGCAGACCTTCGGCGCGCTCGGCTTGGCAGTGCTCGCCGCGTCGCTGTCGAACGTCGCCGCGCGCCGGGTGCCACCGTTCTGGGTCTCGCGCCTCGAGGCGGACGGGCTCGCCCGCGCGCCGCTGACCGCGTGGCAACTCGTTCGCTTCACGCTCGCCGCGCAAGTCGCGCTCGGCGCGCTGGCGACGACGCTCGCGGTGGCGCTGCTGGCGTTCATCGTTCCGGCAGCAGCGCCCGGGACGCTCGCCGCGCGCCTGGTCGTGGTCGTGCTGCTGGTGGTCGCCCTCGCCCTGCACCGCCTCGCCCTCCACCGCGCGCACCTCGAGGGTCGGTCTGCGGCATTGGAGGCGACCGGGCTGCCCGCGTTGATCGTGCTCGACCTCGTTGGGCTCGCGCTTGCTGGCACGCAACCGCTGTTCGCCGCCCTGGTCGCCGCGGCGCTCGTCGCTTACGGCGTCGTCAGCGGCAGGGCGACGTGGCGCTGGCTGCATGCGCCCACGCTGTCCGCGGGGTTGACGCACAAGTTGCACCTCAAAGCCGCGCTCGCCTCGGGACGCTTCGCGGGGCTGGTCACCGGCGTCCCGCCCGGTCGCGCCGACGGCGCGCTGCGGCGGGCGTTGAACGAAACGCCGAACGCGGTGCGTCGTTCGGCGGGGTTGCTGCGCGCGCTCGAGCGAGGCGACGTGTTCGTCGCGCGCGGCGCGCTCGAGTTGTGGCGGCAGGGGCCGGGCACGTGGCTGTTCGTCGCCGTCAATGTTGCGTTCTTCGTGCTGACCTGCTCGCTGCAAACTGCGACCTTCGATCCGGTGGCGCACGTTCTCTTGATCATCACCGTGTCCGTGCTGCTCGCGCGCTTGTACGCGGGGCAGGCGCTGCCCGCGCATTTTCCGGTGCGGGTCGAGCGCCAGTTCTTCGGCGAGTTGCTGCCGAAGGCGGCTCTGCTCTTGGCGGGTTACGCGCTGTGCGCGGTATTGGGTGTCGCCGTCGGCGGCACGTTCATCACCGGGCTGCCGCTCGCCGCGCTCGTGCACCTTGCCGCGCTGTACACGCTGTTCCGCGCGAGAACGTTGCTCGGCGTTTCCGAGTACGCGCGCGAGGGCGGGTTGATTGCCGCCAACCTGGCGCTGCTGCCGCTGATCGTCGCCAAGCTGTTCGGGGTGTACGACCTCGTCGGCTGGATTTACCTGGCGTACGCGGTGCTGATCAGCTTCAACCCCGTCCCGTTTGTCCGCGGCGCGCTCGTCGTTGTGCAACGCTACGTGCGTCCCTGAAGCAGTTGCTCGAGACCTTGCCCGTCACCTGTGGGTCGCGTCGGCGGGTGGTTTGACGAACCGGGGCAGCTCGAGCCGCATCCCGAGGGCTGTGGCGATCCGCTCGAGCGTATCCAGACTGTACGGGCTGGTGCGGTTGGGATCGAGCAACTTCGACGCTGCTGCACGGCTGATGCCCATGCGCCGCGCGATCTCGGCGGGTCCGACTCCAGCGCGGTTCATCGCCGACCAGATTGCCTCTGCCATCGGGTTGAGGTCGGCAAGCTCGAGCCAAGCGGTTTCAACCTGCTCCACACCCTCGAGGGTTTCGGCGTCCACATCCTCGACGCGCTCGATGTTTGGCTTGACCCTGCCTTCGACGCTGAAATACGCGTCGGTGAGCATGTCGTGCAGGCGTTTCACGGCGTCGGCGCGGCTCGAGCCGGTGGCGACGGCGGGCAGATCGTCGGCGAACCAGGCGATCCAGTTTTCGGCCTCGGTGGATTTGCCGCTCAGGGCGAGGTACTTCATCTCCACGGTCCTTTCGGTGTGGGAGAGGGCTCGAAAGCCCTCCCCCGGCTAGCCTCGCTTGCCCTTGCCGCCTTGGACAAGCTTCAGTCCGGCGACCTTCAAGATCGGGAGCAGGGTTCCAAGTGGGATCTCCCTGCCGTCCGCGCCGTCCACCGGGAAGTGAACGCCGTCGTCGTTGCCCCAGATCTCGTGGTCGCCCGTGCCCGCTCGGATGCGCCGAAACCCCGCTTGGGTCAGCGACTGCTTGAGGATTCGGACTTTGATCGCGCACCTTCTGTTCTACGAGACTCGAGTCTTTTTTGTCAACCTACAGGTTAACTCCTTTCGACCAGACGGCGGTTGTTCTGGTTGGACTCCTGCGTTTAACCGCCCCGTCCGTGCAGACCAACGTGGGTCAAGCCTGATCCTCGAGCGCCCTTTCTCGAGGATCACTCGAGAGCGCAGCGAAGGCTTGACGTGAGCCGACGCCGCCATTCAAGACGCGCCACAGTGAGGAGTCCAGAACAACAGCCACACCCCCTGCCATGGGTCACGCAGTGCGGCGCTCGAGCGCCCACATTGGATGATTGGAGCCTCGAGCGCCCTCCTCGAGGCTTCACGCCCTCTGTCCTGCCCTGTTCGACGGGTCGGAGGTGGAGTCCGGAAGATTCAGCGTTCTTGGCGGACTTCGTGCACGGTCTCGAGACTCATCCATCCCGCCAGCAACTCGAGGCAACGGCTCCCCTGTCGGTGGTCGGTGTCGTTGCGATGACACTCGCCGTAAGGGTCACGCTCGGCATGGCGCTCGGTGCGTCACGATGAGCCTCTAGAGGACTTTCCTTATGAGGAGGTGCGGGTCGGACAAACGTTGAGTTTTACAGCGACGAACAGACCGGACGCTCCGTACAGTGGGTGGGAGCACTGCACGCGACTTTGGTTTCATCTGGGAGGAACGAATCATGCGAACGGTCGTTGCTGCGGTCACGTGGAACCCTGAGACGAAGCCAATCATAGAATTCGATTTTGCATCGATCACAAGCCTCGCTACCTTCAACGCTGTGCGCGCGTTTCTTGACGAAAACGTCGTTCTCGGACTTTCGATCACTGCGCTCGGCAGTGGTGGATGCGGTTCGGGTCAGGACTCGCAATCTCCCTCGGGGCAACCTCGCATCGTCGTCAGCGACAACCCCTGCCCGGAGTTCCTTGAGGACCATTGGGAACTCGGTGTCGCCGCCCTGTTGCGCGCGGCGGACCTCGCCCAGTTCGGCTGCGTGCTTGAGCAGTTGCGCGCCGGGCAACGTTACCGCCGCTGTCCACCGTACGACCGCCTGTTGACGCGCAGCGAACGCGAGGTGCTCCGCGCCGAGGTTCAGGGCTTTGTCGGCGACGACATCGCGGCGGTGCTCGGCAAGAGCCCGCGCACGGTGCGCGACCTCACCACAACCGTGCGCGACAAGCTTCGGGCGCGGTATCCGCGCTGGTCGTTGCGCAAAGCGCAACACCTGGTGCATTACTACCACGGTCGCTGGGCGCTGTTGGACGCGATGATGCGTCGTCAGGCGCAGTTGCAGCCAGAACCCGAGTGGTCGAGCGGATCGTGAACCCCGACACGCGCTTTTGCCGTGGCGGTTGTGCCTCCCTCAAAACGCCGTGGTGTTTACTGTCGCGCTGTGTCACCGTGTAGAGCGCATCGCTGACCGTTACGCATTCTGGCGGATGGACAACCCATCGCCTCACGGATTACGATTGTTACAGAAATTTGACACAAATTTTGCCAATAACAGTTCACACCGAGCAGAGACGACAAGGAGGACTATGCGACCACCCTAGCCCCGTTTCGCTTTTGTGGCGCATCTGCCTTGCGGTCCAACACGGACGCCTGACTTCGCTTTCCTGACTGACTCGAGGTGTTATGAATCGCAAACAGTTGCTCGGCGGACTGCTCTTCCTCCTTGTCGCCTGCGGACAGCCGCCCGCCGCGCCGCCCTCCTCGAACGAGGGTGGATCGAGCGCCCGTCCGCTTGGCTCAATGTCACTCGGCATCTTCATTGGCAGTGAGCGCGACCGTGAAACGCCAGTTCCCGCCTCGGAGAGCGGTTCACAGGGTCTCGGTGGAGTCCGCGCTCAGGGCTTTCCCGCGACCAACGACGTGACGCTGTCCCAGGCCACTTACACGATGCGGGTCTTGCAGGGCGGGCAAGCATCGTGGACCACAGAACGCTGGACGTTCACCGCAGCCTTCCGCGTCACGAACAACACCAACCAGGACCTTCGCAACCTCACCTTGGTGGGTCGGGCGCGCGCAGGGTCAGGCATCGGCGGCACGGCGCTGTCACGAATACAGGGCCAGAACGGCTCGTTGACCACCGACTCCGACCTCGCGCGCCAATTCGAGGGCATCAACACAATCACTTCTTCGGGCGCAGTGATCGCCAGCGCCGCCGACTTGCAGGCGTTTCGACTCGAGGAAATCGGTCAACTGCAAACGCAGGCGCGTACGGCTGGCGCACTGACCGCCAGCGATACCGTACTCAACTACGGTTTCGTCGCCCGCAAATCAAACACCTCGCGCACCATTCCGGGAACGAGTTGCAAAACCTCGCCGACCGACCTCTGTAACACCGGGACAGTCTCCATCACGTTCAACACCCCGGCGTTTCCCTATACCGGACCGGGCTCGATCCCGAGTCTGCCGTTGCGCCTCACCTTCGAAGCGCTGGTGGTGAGCGACGGGGTCAACCGCGTCACGCGGTCCGAGGAACCTACCGCCAGCGCGGTCTCTCGCGCTCAGGGTTTCGGCGCGAGTGAAGTCGCACTGCTGGGCGACGACACCGACACAGCCGCCCCGCTCACGAGCGTTCGGGTTCCCGGAATCAAAACGTACTCGAACTCGCAAGAAGATGCCGTACTCAACTTGATCGCTCAACAACCTGCTTTTGTTGCGTTGGGCATGGCGATCAACCGCTACAGCGTGGTCGTAGGCAGCGACCAGCAACGGTCTGTGGCGTGGTTTGGCAACACGACCAACGACCACTTGTTCCTCGCATTGATCGAATCCGGAACGGTCAAGTGGTTGCTGCGATTCAAACCTGTGGGCGCGGGATTCGAGAGCCTGAACGTACTGACTGGTAGATCGTTCGAACTCGAGAGTCTACAAGCGATCCTCGACGCGGACGGGAACATCCTCCAAAACGGACCGGGCTTCCGGTTCGCTGCGAACTTCGCCAATATCTTCTTGGCAAACCCCGAATTCTTTGAGTTTCCCGGCATCAAGCCGGACGCCAACGGCGCGGCGAGCGGGGTGGTTCGTCCGATGGACGTGCAACCGCCGCAGTTGCTCATCGACTTGACCTGCGCTCCATGCAATCAAAAAGCGGCGGTCCTCGTCGGCTCCGCGTACTCGCTGGTTCAAGGCTTGATTTCTGGCGGACGATTGGCACAAGCCGGAGCAACGAAATTCTTCAAAGAACTCGTTGACACTCGAAATGTCCAGAAAGCGCTCAAAGCGCTGAAAGACGCGGTTCTCAGCAAACGCGGGGATCTGGGGGGCGTCGCGCTCTCGGTCTTTCTCGACGCCAGTGGCATTGAGGGTGCAGGCAACGACTACTACGCCTGTCTACGTCAAAATTGCCCGCCGAATCTGGTCATCGGACAACCACCGACCGACACCTTGCTGCTCGTTACCAGACCAGGGACACGAGCAAATTTCGTGGTCGCAATTGCTGCTGCATCTGCTTCGGGATTCACGTACACGCGAACCGCCCAAACTGGATCGATTGCTGAGATACCGTTCCCGCCGCCTACCACTCGATATCTCCCCATCCTTCCAGATGTTCCAGGGGTTCTGTACGGGCAGCAACGTCGAACACTTTTGTATTCGATTCAATGCCCAGCCTCTCCAACGACGCTCACCGACCGGATCACATTCACCTGGCTCGGCGCGCCGAAGATCATCAACGTCACTGTGCGGTGCACCGGAGGACTGCTCGAGCCGTTGACTCCCGGTTCCGTGGACGTTGGGGTCGGCTCGAGCTTCGAGGGTTTGAAAACGCTGCGCAACCTCGGCGACGCGCCCTTGACATACACCGCTTCGACGGTGGCGGGTGGAGCGTTCTCCATCGTTGGTGGAGCCACCGGGACGATTCCAGCAGGGGGCACGGCGTCTTTGACCTTGCGCTTCGTGTGTGGGTCCAACTCGCCTGCGACCCAAAGCTTTACGCTGCTCGTGGAAAGCGACGGTGGAAACACGAGTGCAGCAGTGACGTTGAACTGCGTGAGTATCACCGTGACCACGCCGGTGTTGTCGTTCAACGGACCGATTGACGGCTGCGCCCGTGTGCAAGCGCTGGTGACGATCAGCGATAACCGCTGGGTCAACGCTGGCTTCAACGTTCGGATCAGCGGCGCGACGAGCACGCTCACCAACATTCAGCAGACCGGACCTCGCACGTTCGCCTTCAACCTCACCCGCGCGTGCAATCTGGCGCAGGGCAGTTACACGGTGGACATTCGCCTGGTGGACGCCGGGCGCGGCGTCACCACAGGATTTGTCAGTGCGCCCTTCACCGTGGTGGACAACCGTTGGCCGGGCGTGGCAGTCAACGACACCAATCGCTGTGATGCGTCCAACGGCATCACTCTGGCATCGGTTGTGTCCACTGCGACGGGCGAGGCAAGGCAGGAGGCGTTGAACATTCTTCCTGGTCGGGCGGCCGCGTTCGCACAGCGACGCAACGTCACGTACGATTACCGAGGGGTTGCGGCGAACGTGTTGGACTTTGCAGAAATCGTCTCGGGCAATTTTGGTGGCGGTGGAACCATTGAAGGCAATCCCAGTGTGATCGACGGCAAGACGGCGTACTGGGGCGTGTTCTTCGTTCGCGGAGGTTGCTCGGTCGGTCCGCGCGGCGCGCCGATGACGACGCTGAGCAATAGCGGGTCCGACCTTCGTGCGTATTACGAGGATTTGGTAAAGTAACGACACGACGTGGAGGGCGGGCCCGGACCCGCCCTCTACCGTTTGGAGTGCATGTGTTTGATCCGTTCCTGGCAATCTTCTCGGTGTGCGCAGTGATGCTGGTGGCGCGAAGGTTCATCCGTCGCTTCGCAACCACGTTTTATGTTTTGTTGATCGCAAGTGCAGTCGCTGCACAGGTGACCGGTTCGGCGCACACCTGGTTCGGTGTGGGTTTGCTCGCCTCGAGCTTGGCCATGAACGCGTTCGCCGTCCACGATGCTCGAGGCGAGGTCCAGATCGGTTGGCTTGTGTCGGCGTACTCGCTCGCGCAATTCGCTTTGCTTGTTTCCGACAGCCCCGAGCGCCGGTCTACGTCTTTTCTTTTCGCTCTCGCTGCGCTCATCGTTTCCCGTTTCCTTGGGCGGTCGGTCTCGGCAGCGTCGCGGGCAGGCATTGATTGAGCGTGTCAGTAGAAGGTCGGTAAAATAGGTACCTCGCTCGCTGCTCTAATCTTACTAACTTAAGTGAGATCCTGTTTCACGACGCCATGACCGGAACCTCGAGCGCTGAAGACTTCCCTCGCTGGTCTCATTCACCGAACATGTGTCGAAGGTCCGGACGAAGTCGCAAATCTTGTTCCTCAGGTGTAGGCGGCGCTCAACACTCGCTGAGTTATTGAGCGGTTTTGAGGCTGTCCACGATCCAATCTGCCAGCAACGCGAGGCAACGTCTCCCCTGTTCGGTCATCGCAGCAGGGTCGGTGGGCCACAGCGCCCGTCCGTTGAGGCGGCTCCACAGCAGATTCGCCAGTACCTCGTCGGGGAAGTCCAGCGCTTCAACCTCGGGCACGGCCGTCCGTGGCGCTGGCCCGGGTCTGGCGATGGCGCGCTCGTCGGTCAGTTCGGCGGCTGCTTGCGCGCGGGTCTTGCCACCGATGGTCGTCATCACGTCGAAGGCGTCCAGCGTTTGCCTGGTCACGAAGTCGTACAGTTTCCGCTTGCCGTCGCGGTCTTGGAAGAGGTTGCCGCTCTCGTCTCTGCCGCCGCGCCACACGCAGCGCACGCGTCCTCGCTTGCCCGCTCGAGCGCCGCTCTCGGGGTAGAGACGCTCGAGGATCGCGGGCAAATCGGCAGCGTGGCCGGCTTCGCGCAGGGTTGGCATGGGTGGCTCGACGTTTCTCGCAAGTTCTATGGGGTAAGTTCGCAGCTTGCTCGCAAGTGGTCTCACACTATCACATTTTCACAGAAATGTGATAGTGTGAAGTTGTGAAACGCATTGCATTGTTGTCACTGAAAGGCGGCGTTGGCAAAACGCTGTCCGCCATCGCCGTGGCTCAAACCCTGGCGGCGCGCCGCCGCAGCCGGGTGGCCCTGATGGACCTCGACCCCGAGGGCAGCGCTCGAGCCTGGGCGCACGCGGGCGGGTTACCCTTCCCGGTGGTCGCCCCCTGGGAGTCCGCACCCGCCGACGTTGATTTCCTCGTGCTCGATACGCCGCCCAATGACCGCAAGTTGCTCGTCGGCGTCGCCGAGAGCGCGGACGCGATCATTCTGCCGTTGCGCTCGGGCGAACAGGAAATCGACCGCTTGAGACCGACCCTCGAGGCGCTGGCGTCCGCACGTTTGAAGTCCGGCGCATCGCTCGGGTTAATTGTGACCGACGCTGGTCGTGACAACCTCTCCTCGAGCATGCCCGGCGTGCTCGAGGCGCAAAATTTGCCGGTGTACGGGATGGTCCACCACAGCGTGCGCTACCAGCGCGCGTTCGGTCGGGTCTTGGAAGACGAGTTGCTCGAGCCGTACCGCCGGATCGTCAAGGAGGCTGGCTTATGAGCGCGAAGCGCAAGGGGGCGGATGCGCAGAACTTGTTGCGGGCCTTTCAGCGGTCCCCGGACGTGCCTCGAGGCGCGACGCCCGAGCCCGTCACGGCTCCGGTTGCGGGCGAGCGCAAGGTCAATGTAGCGCTTGGAGAGGGGTTACATCTCGAGGTGAAACTGCTCGCGGCCCGTCGTCGGGTCACGGTTCAGTCACTTGTGAACGACGTGCTGCGCGAGTACGTTGACCGTCAACCAACATAATTGTGAAAGTGTGACCGTGTGATCTCACATTAATGTGGAATTGTGTTCGTGTGATTTCACACGAATAAGTGGCTCGCATTCAGTTGAATGCGAGCCACTTATAAGATCACAAAAATGTGATTTCACATTCTGGAATGTTGTCTTCTACTCACTCGAGATTTACCGTAATTGAAGTTATGGTAAATCTCGAGCCAAGGGCCACCGGACGGCAAAACCAGCGGGGCAGGGGAGAGGGCGTCCAAATTCCCAGGTGTGAGAACCCTCGAGACGCGCTCGAAGGGGCTTCCAGACGATTGTGACGCGAAGGCTACAAACACACCGTCCAGCACGGTTCCCTCTAAACGCCAGGGGCTAAGCGCAATTGCTTGACTCCGTCCACCGTCGTTTCAACGATCCGCCCGGAATCAATCAGCGCCTTCACCGCCCGACTGACTGCCGTGTCGTTGCGCTGCACCTCACGGCGCACGTCTTGGTTCTCCTGCGCTTCTCGCTCGACGCTCAACCGCTGCCAAGCGCGCCCGGAAAGCCGAACCACAAGCCCTTGAAGCTGTTCGCTGGCAACGTGGTAGGGCTCGGGCACACGACTTTCCACGAATTGCCCCGAGGCGCGCTGTGTGGACCTGTCCACACGCTCAGGCATCTCCAACCTAAACCGTTCGCGCACTGCGGCGTGCCCCGACTTTTCATCAAACGCCCGCGAAACAAGGCCCGCCAAACTTGAGTGTCGCAGACTGTCAGCACCTCTCCACATCTCCAACGTACTTTGCGACCTTTGACCCAATCGGTCTTCGAGTCCGATTAACTTTTGCATCCCTGAAGCCGCCGCTTTTTGCAAACGAGCAACGTCGTTCCATGTCGCGTTCACGTCAAAGCGCTCAGGGCCAGCGAGATACTTCGCTACGGCTGAACCCACACCTGGTCGCGTCGAAAACGCGCCGCCCAGAGCCGCTGCTGCGTGACGCGCCGCCAACGCACCAAATGACCCAAGCTCCGCAGAACCACCGACCCATTCTCGAGTGACCACCTCTTTGTCTGGCTCCCACCGATTGAACCGGTTCCTCAGTTGTTCCGGCGAAGCGCGTCTCGGCGCGGGTCGTCGCGCGAGATCCTGACGCTGCGCCTCGAGCGCTGTGTTGATCTCACCTGCGACGCGTTGGAGCAGTTTGGTCGCGTCACCCGTCTTCTTTGAGCGCAGCAACTGACGCTCCCAAACACTCCAATAGAGCAGCCGACGTGGAACGCAGCGGTAGCCGAAGATCTGGCACTTGGCGTCCAGCAGTTTCGTCCATTCGGTGGCGCTGAGCGCTGCCAGCACCTGTTGCTCTGTTTCGCGCTGCACCTCTCCCATGCGCCTATTGTAAGCCCAACACCAAGTTGTTGGTGGAATAGTCAGCTTGTAAGCGAAACGCTACGGTTGAGAGCCGTTGCTCGAGGCGGGTCAGCCGCCCGTGCAACCTGCAAGTCGAACGTGATCGCTGGTTGGTCACGCGACGCGTCTGCAAGGCACGTTTGGCTTGCTGTAAAGGGTTGTTCCTGCGACGATTCCAAGCATGATCTTCACGAATGCATCCGTCCAAACCTTGCAACACCACGCACTGCCGCTCGCCTTGCGATCCCGAAACGCCGCCGCCACGACGACGGGCAGCCGCGCTCGAGGACTGGCGACTCTGCTTTACACCCACGCCCGCGACGCGGCGCTGGGAGACGCCCTTCAATGCACCGCGATGAACGAAAGGCACGCTGTACTGGGACGCTGGTGCGCTCAGCACGGCTACGCGGGGGCGATCCCCGCCTGGTTTGTCGAGGAAGCGCTGGCAGCATTCCAAATGGCTTGGACCGACGATGTCTGAAAGACTCAAACCCGCGCGGACGATCACCACTCCGCTGGCAGGTCGGGGTCGTGCTCCGGGTACGGCGACCAGCGCAGCGTCTCGAGACCGGTGTACCCGAGCGTGCGCTCGCCGTCAAAGACGAAGTACGGCGTGCGCAGATGGGTCTCGTAACGCACCCAGATCCACCTGCCGTCGTCGCGCCGCAATTGCAAGTGCTCGCCGTTGGCGACGGGTCGCCCGTCCAAACAGTCGCGCCAGTCACCGCTGGCAGTCTCGAGCCGCTCGAGCTTGCCGTGGAGCCAGGTGCGCGGCGTCCAACGCGCGCCAGTCTCTCGAGCGACGAGTTTGGCGGTGTCCACCGCCGCGCGAAACACATCGCCACCCGCCCAGTAATCGTACGCGTGGTCATCGAGCAGGCTCGAGGCGTGCCCGTACGGGTCCTCGCGCCCCTCGGGGTCCAACGGGCGCAGTTCGACGTGCGCACCCGCGCCCGCGCCGATCAGCACCACCGCGTACGGTGCGTCAAGCACGGTCATCGTGCGCAATTGCGTGGCTGCTGTCGTGTTCATCGTTTCACCTCGAGTTTCGTCTGTCTCAGGGGCACACCGGAGGGGTTGCTGTCCACAGGGTTCACGTCCTTTCAAGGTTGGGATTGGCGCGTCGCGCGCGGGGACGGCGGCGGGGCGACCGCGCGCACCCGCTTGGGTTTGGGTCCCCGCCCGGCGTCCACGACCTCGATCAAGCCCAGTGTCTCGAGTTCTTTCAGTCCGAGCCGGACGCTTTTGTCGGCCAGCGCCAGGGTTTTGCTCAAGGGGTTGATTCCGGCTTCGACCACGCCGCCTTCAAGGGCCAGAAAGCACCAGATCAGCTTCGTGCTCGGCGCGAGACGGGCCAGCGGCTCGAGCGCCAGCGCGCGAAACGGATTCATGGGGTCAAGTCTACCGACCCGTCGCGCGCGCCGCGTGGCGGTGGCGAGGCGCATCAATGCACAACCCTCCCCGGCGCGACGCGCAACCCGTACACCCGCTCGAGAATCGTGGCGCTCATGCGGGTCACTCCACCGTCCTCGAAGTCCACCCGGTACAGCCCGCCCTTCTCGAGCGTGAGCCTGGCGATGCGCGCGGTCGGCGCGGGTTCGACCGTCGGGGCGTCGCCCATCGCGCGCCGCAACGCCACGGCTTGAAACGCGGTGATCAGCAAATCAGGCAGCGGTTCGCCGTGCGGTGCGAGGCGCTTCACGGCGTCGGCGAGCGCCGCGCGGGCCGCCTCCACGCCTTCGAGGTCCAGTGTTGCCAACACGCGGTGCGCGTGCAGGGTCGGGTCACTCGGGTGCGCTTCCAGCGTCCGCGTGGCGACCTCGAGCCTGCGCCCGGCTAGTCCCTCGCGGGCGCAGCGCTCGAGCAGCTCCAACGTGCTGGTCGGCGCGCGCGCGCTCACGGGTTCCCCAGACGGTCATGGTGCACCGCCACGACCGAGATCCGCACCCCGCCGCTGTCCGGGGCAGCGTCCAGGCGCACGGTCAGCCCTCGCGCGCCTTCGGCGCGGGCGCGCTGCCACAACCCGATCAGGCTCGCGGGCGTGGCGGCGGTGATCTCGAATCCGGCGCGCATCGGCGCGGCGTTGAGCGCGAGGTCGCGGGCGATCTCGAGGGCGGTGCTGCTCGGCAAGCCGTCCTCCTCGAGTTGCAGGGCGAAGCGTTGAACATCGAGCACAGGACCTCCAGTGCCGCGCGTGACCCGGCGCGGCGCGGGCGAGGGGGTCAATCGAAGAAGCCCGGCTGAATCGGGGTCGCGCTGTCGAGCACGCGCGGGACGCTGTCTCGGTGGGCGTGGACGCGGGTCGCCGCGAAGCTCAGCTCCGCCAGCACGCCTTCGGCGACGCGCTTGGGCATCGGCGCGAGGCGCGTTTCGCTGCCGTCGGGTCGCACGATCACCCAGCGGTCCGCGCGTTCGTCCACGCGCAGCATCGCGTAGTTCTCACCGCTCAGCACGGTTTCACGCCTCCTGTGCGTCGGGCGTCTCGGGTGCACACACGTAGAAGCGTTCCACGGCGGGCGTGACCCGCACGCCCGGCAGGGTGGCGGTCGTTCCGTCGGTTCGGTCTATCAGGCTCGAGCCGTCCGGTGCGGGTTCGAAGCGCGCGCTGAGGAGCCGATGGTCAACGCCCTCGCGCACCACCTCGGGCGCGTGGGTCCGTGCCCACTCGAGGCTCTGGCTCCCGTTGACGATCTCGAGGCGCGCGGGGGTCGCGCGAAAGCCCGCGTTGCCAAAAAAGGTTTTGACGTGCTTGCTGTTGCCCTTGGTCCCCTCGAGAAGCTGGCGGGTCACGCGTTGCGCTTGCGCGCCGTACAAAAACTCGAGCCTTTGAATGGCGCGCTCGAGGTCGGCGACCATCGCCTGGGCTTGGGCGCGGATCGTGGCGATCTGGGCGCGCTTGGCGGTGAGGGTTTGGACGAACCACTCGAGCGTGGCGCGGTCGTGGACGGTGAACCCTGGGCGGTCGTCGGCGGTGTGGTCGGTCTCAGCGCTCGTGATGGTCATCAGGCATTCTCCAAAAGAGGACACGGGGGGAGGGGAGACGCCAGGGCGTCTCCCCTCGGGCGTTTCAGCGTTGCGGTTCGGTGTACGCGCCGAGGATGTCGTGCTCGGCGTTCCACCGCGCGGCGTTGGTGAGTTGGCGCTGCCACGCGCCGTTGGACGGCGACCACCGCCAGCCGCTGCGCTTCAAGCGGGCGATGGTGTCCGCGTCGGGCTTGCCGGGGAAGTGCAGGCGCAGGCGGTTGTCCTCGGCGTGCTCCTCGAGCCGCACGCCCTTGACCACGCGCTCGCTGCTCGGCTGCGCGTCGGCGCGCGCCAAGCGCCGTTCTTCCTGCTCGACCTCGGCGCGCCAGCGGCGCACGGACGCGCCGTTGTTCCTGATCTCGAAGTCGGCGAAGCCGCGACGCTTGCACGCGTCCGGCTCGAGCAACTTGGTCACGATCAACCCGCGCAACCCGTGCGGCTCGAGCGCCGTGCGCAGCGCTGGCGTGTCCTCGAAGCGGTGCTTGCGCAGGATGGCGTTCACCGTCGTCATCATCGTCTGCCGGGTTTCGCACGCGTTGAGCTTGGCTCGGATCTCCTCGAGCCGCGTGGTGCGCGTGCGTCCGACCCCGGCGACGATGCGCAGCATTCGGCGCACGCGCTCGACGCGCCAGGCGTAGAGTTCTTGCGCTTTGCGGTCCGCCACGTCGCGCCGCTTTTCCATGCGCCGCGCCGGGTAGTTGCTGGGACCCGAGATGTGGCTCGAATAGAAGCGCGATTCGCTCGAGAGCTGGCTTTCGATGCGCTTGACGTACCCGTCGCGGAACGCCTCGAGCAAGCGCAGGGCGGTCTCCTCGCGTTCGGGGGTGTCGGCGGCCGCGCACAGTTTGGCTTTGGTTTCCTCGAAGGACGCGATGTGTTCCGCGCGGTGGCTGTCTCCGGCGCGGTCGGCGTTGAAATACGTGCCATTGAGCGACGTGCGGAAGCGTTCGGCGTCCAACCTGGTGTCAATCTTGAGGCTGGATAAGAGCAGCGCGGCGCTGGGCGTGGTCGTCGTGGCGGCTGGCTCGGTCGTCGCGGTGGGGTGCGCGGCGGACGTGGGCGCGGGGAACACCGCGCGCAGGCTGAGGTAGGGGTCGGCGGCGCGCTCGAGGCGTTCGCGGGCACGGTCGCGTTCCTGCTCGAGGTCGCCGTGCTCGGCGTGGGTGGTGAGCGGCGCGGCGTTGGGTGTAAGGTGCATGTCTTCCTTTCGGCTTCGCGGTCGGGGGAGGGTTTGCCCGGTGTTGACGCACCGGGTCTTTGATTGCCGTCTACAGGGTCCTTTCGCTGCTTACTTAGGTATATAGTACCTAAGTAATAATGAAGTTGGATGAGAAAAACGTCTCCGACCTTTATCAATCGGGGCGTTTTTATCCGTGCTCAACGAGGTTTTTTACCTTTGCGCGCGCAGTGCCCAGCGCTGAACCGGTCCATCCCTACGCACGCAGAGAACACTCGCCCAGCAACTCTGCCACCGCTCAAGACGGCGGTTCATCCCCACGCGCGCGGGGAACACGTGTTGAGCGTGCTGGGAATGGTAACCCAAAGCGGTTCATCCCCGCGCACGCAGGGCGATCACCACAGTTTCCACGCCAATTGCTCGGCTCATCGGCTTGCCCGCTCCCGCTTGGCTTTGGTGGGCGCGGGCTTGACGGCCCGCAGGTCCGAAGGCGTGTGACTCGTGCCGGTCGTGCCTTCGACCAAGCCCGCGGCTTTGAGCGCGGCGAGCGCGGCTTGCGTGGTCGCCACGGTCAACCCCAGGGCTTCGTTGATCGCGCGCACCGTGTACGCCCCTCGCCCGTGCTGGGCGATGTGCAGCCACACCAGTTTGGCGCTCGCGGACTGCGCGCGCAGCGGCTCGAACGCCAGGTACTCGAGCGGCGTGAGCGGCGCGGCATCGTCGGGGTTCCGTGCGGGCACGCCGCGCAGGGTATCCGCTGTCGGGCGCGGTGTCCAGCCCACGCGCACAACCCTGCCCGAGCGCTCGGGCGGGCGGAATGGGTGTGCCCGAGCGCTCGAGCGCGTTTGGGTCGTCATGATCGGGTCTTTGATTCGGCTGGATGACGGATCACTTCGACAGCGGGCGCAGTGAGGGCCAGCTTGTACCACGCGCCGTACGCGCTCAAGACCCGCAAGCGCTCTTGAGCGTCGGCTGGGCGTCGCGTCTGACGCCGGAGTCCGCCGCCGCCGACTTGCCAGCCTGGGGCGACCCAGCCGCCCGTGACCACGAGAAAACCGCCCCCGTCCTCGATGACAATGGGCGAACGCTGCTGAGCAAGGTGAAAACTGGGCTTGATGGGCGCTGCGTGCATGGGGGCGGGGGCGCTCACGCCCCCACCTCCTTGTGCGGTGCGCTGGGCGTGAAGACGATGATGCGGGCGCGGGCGTTCGCCTCGAGCATCGCCTCTTTGTGGTCGCGCAGGCGCGTCAGCCAGCGCCCCGCGCTCGCGGCGCCCACGGCGTAGGCGGACACGCAGTCCTCGCGCCGCGCGGTGATCGCGCGCTGGTCGGCGCGGTCGTTGCTCATCGAAAGTTCGTACCACGCGCCGCCGAACTCGCCGCCGACGAACACGCGCTGGTTGATCCGTCCGCGCTCGAGCCGTCCGCCTTGGAGCAGTTCGGTTTGCAGGGCTGTGATAGTGTTCATGTTGGTTCTCCTGATCGGGGAATGTGGTGCGCGCTTCTGCCAAGATTCCGCGCACCTTTTTTTGCCGTCCCGCGCCGTCTGCCGTGTTCCTTTCTATGTTCAGATTTTATAACATAATATGGCTCTTTGTCAAGCTCTCGAACTCATGTGATACGCTAAAAACGAAGATCTGTACCTGAGTTAAAATAACTTGTTTTCCGGTGGTCAATCTTGAATAAGTGTGCTATTATTCAAGTTGCGGGTCAGGCTCTCAAACTCCACCCCTGACCACACGGAGAAGCCATGCGAAAAGTCAAACGAACCACGCGCCACACGGTTGGTTTCAAGCGCCTCTTGTCGTTTGCGGACGGCACGGAAATTTACTGGAAAGTCGCGCCCGAGAAGAACCGCCTCGAGTACCTAACTTTCTACGGACGGGCGATGAACGCGCGAGACCACTTTTACATCCAGCGCGCGTCGTTCGCGGCGACGTTGAACGCGTTTGCCGCGGTGCTTGTTCGCATCGCGGACGGCGTGGACGCGCACAGCGCCCACAAAGCCTTACAAAAAGCCGCGCGCAGGCTCGGCGCGGTGCGGCTCGAGGTCGGTTCGATTCTCTGCGGCTCGTGGGGCTACGACCAGACCAACGTCGAATTCTTCGAGGTCATGTCCCTGAGCGCCACGCGCAAAACCTGCGCGATCCGCGAGTTACGCCACGACGAACGCGCCAGCGTCTCGAGCATGTCGGGCAAGGTCTTTCCGCTGCCCGGCGAATACACCGGACCGCTCCTCGAGCGCAAACTCGTGCAAAACGACACGGTGAAACTCGATGTGTGTACGCTGTCTTTGTGGGACGGGCGCGAGCTGTACGCCTCGCACTACGCCTAGTGGGTCACGGCAGCGCGCCACAGGCTCTCAACCCTGTGGCGCTCGCGTGCGGAGAAGCACGGGGGAATTATGGCACACGGCGGGGCGCGCACCGGATCGGGACCGAAACCCAAAGGGAAAGAACGGCGTACGCGCGGACACGTCACGCTCGAGCCGCGCGTCTGGGCGATGCTCGAAGCACTCTCCGGCGCTGGCTCGAGGTCTGATTGCGTCACGGCGCTTGTCGAACAAGAGTTCGAGGCTCGAGGTCTTCGTCTCGGTTGAAGGGGTTGAACCGAAGTTGCGCCGTTGAAACTTTTGAACGCATCTGCACGCCCGCGATACGACAGACCCGCATCGCTCGAGTGGGGAAGGTCAACGCACCGCACCGGAGGTTCAGTTTTTCTGCCTTTTGAAAAACTGAAGCGAGGAGCGGACGCCGCTAGGCGCTCGGGGTTCACGCCAACGTCTAAGGCCACCGGACGGGCGAAAAGCGGCGGCTTTCAACCGCTCGAGCGGCGCTGATCGGTCAATGTTTTCAACCCTCGGGCGCTTGATTTCCCCGTGCTACACGTGTTAAAGTGGTTCAGCCCGAGGGCGGGCGCGAACCTTGACAACCGGTGCGGTGATCTTTGGAATAAGGCAAAAACCCCTCGGGGGCCTAATCCCGAGGGGTATGCCTCCCAGAAGGGAGGTGAAACCAATACCTAACCACAAAAAGCCTACCAGACGACCGCGAGACAGTCAACTTCTCGCCGTGCTGGTGGTGCTCGCAGCGCTGCTCGTCGTTCTCGGATTGCAACTCGAATCCCAGTACGCGGCGGCGGTGGTGCTGGTGGCAGCACTCGGGGTTGCGCGCTTACTGCTGAACAAGCAGTGATCCGTCCACCCAACCACTGACCGCGCCGGTTGCTCGAGTTGCCCCCGCCCTCGGGTCCTGACTTGGCCGTTGCACACTGGGGCTGCCCTTCGCGCTGGTGATGGAAACGGGCAACGTTTCCCAGGGCGGGAGGGTTGCCCGGCGGCGAGCGCCCGTCCAAGCAGTGTCCCCAAGACGCGCGGTCAAGGGCGGCGACCTTCATCTTCGCGGCGCATTCCCGCGTTGATGGGGGGCGACGGCGCAGCGCACCCTTGACGGCACACCGCCCACTGCACCCGGAGCCGTTCTCGACCCCCCTCGGTCAGCCTTGCACCGCTCAGTTCTGCGCTCGAGCGGTTCGCTCGAGCGCCCGCGCGACGATCAGGGGTAGCCCTTCCTCGAGACCGGCGAGCGCTTCACGCACCCCGCGCGCGTACCCCTCCTGCCACACCGCGCCTTGCTCGAGCGCGCGGGGTCGGTGCTCGAACCCCTCGAGCAAGAGTGCGCCGACCCCGCGACAGGACAGGTCCAACTCGTCCAGCAACGTTTCTTCCAGTGTCACGCGCGCAGTGTATCCGCTTCATCGCGTGCGATCAGCGGGTGTCCCGATTCTGTCGCCTGCGCCTCGCCGCGCGGCATTTATGCAAGAAGACCGTGTGCAATGGACTCTAATCCGGCTTCGCGTCGGTGCTGGCTCGAGCAGTCGGGTCACAGAACAGGCGTGCGATGCCGTGCAAAGATGCGGGTGCGCCCCTCGTCCTCCCGGTCGGGGCGCACCGTGCTCGCTGCCCGTGCCTTACGGTTTCACGGGCGGCGGGGGTGGCGGTGGCGTCACGGTTTTACACGTCGCGCACGGCTTGAACGGTCCCCCGCCGTTGCCGCCGCTGGGATCGGCACGCACCACGCTCGCGCCGAACACGAGTCCACCCACGACGATGACCGCCAACAACTTCGCCTTTGCACGCATATCTGCCTCCTCCGCCGCGGTCAACGCTCACGCCCGCCGCGCGTCTGACCTCTTAGACTGCCCGAACGCATGAGCCTCGCGCCGCACGATTCCTCACACGCCGACGAAGCCGACCGCGCGCTCGAACGCGTGCGCGCCCACGTCTTCGCCGGGCAGCACCGCGACGCCCTGGACGTGCTCGAAGCCCAGGCTGGCAGCGACACGCGGCTCGAGACCTGGCGCGGCATGGTGCAAACCTTTCTCGGCGACACGGCAGCGGCGCGCTTGACGCTCACGGGTGCATTGGCGCGCGGTGAACGCGGCGCGACCGGCCCGCTGGCGTATCTGTTGCGCAGCGCGGGCGAACCCAGGGCGTTTCTCGAGTCGCTCACGCCCGCGGACACCGCGCCGCTGGACGCGTTCGCGGCGGCGCTCGTCGAGCGTGAAACCGGCGAGTGGCACCTCGAATGCGAGCGCTTGGACGCGGCGCTCGCGTGGCTCGAGCGCGCCTGGCGCACGGCGATGCTCGGACCCTACGGGCGTCACCAGTTTGCCAGCATCGCCCAACCGCTCGCCACCACCCTCACCCGCCTGGGCTTCGACGCGCGCGCCGTTTGCGTCTTGGACGAGGGTTTGCGCCACACCAACCGCCACCGCCGCGTGGTGCTCTTGTACGAGCGCGCGCTGCGCAACCTGCACCTCGGGCGCATTGACGCCGTGACCGATGACCTGAGCGAACTCGAGACCTTCGTGCCCGCCGGGGACCCCGAGTTGGGGCTGCTCGTGCGCTACGCCCACGCGCGCCGACTGCACGCCCTCGGTGCGACGGGCGAAGCCTTGATCGGCTTCGCGCTTGTGCACGCGGGCGCGGCGCGCTGCGAGACCGCACGCGGACGCGAGATCGCGCTGCACGCCTGCCTGTGGTGCGCGGCGCTGGAAACGGAACGCGACGGCACCGACGACGCCCTCTGGCTCGAGCGCGCCGAGGACTACGCCGCGGGCGCGCGCGGGCACGCCTGGATCGCGTTGCGGCGCGGACGTTTGCTGGCGAGCACAGGACGGTTGGAGGACGCCGTAAGGATGCTCGAGTGGTCCGCGCACGACTTTCAACGGCTCGCGGCGCGTGTCGAACACGCCTTCGCCGCGTTGCACCGCGCGGACGCGCTGCTGCGCTTGGGTTGGACGCGCGAAGACGAGGCGGGTGCGGCGCTGCTCGAGGCGGCGCGACTGGCAACCGAGATCGGCGGCGCGGCACCGTTGCGCCTCGAACTGCGCGTGCTCACCCACGTGCGCGCCTACCTCGAGCGCACGCCGGTCACGTCGGCGCTGCATGGGCTGCTCGAGGCGCGTCACGCGCACCGCTCCGTGCGCGTCGCCGCGGAGCGCGTGGAAGTCAACGGGGCGCTGGCGGTGGTCTCCGGGCAGGCCGCGCGGTTGATCGCGTACCTGCGAGGGCACCCCTTGAGCACGTGGGCGCACTTGAGAACGGCGGTGTTCGCCGATCTCGACGAGGCGCGGGCACTCGAGACCTTCGCTACCCTGCGCGCGGATCTCGAGCGCGAGATCCGGATGCGCGTCGTGTACGTCGCTCGGGCGCACGCGTACAGCCTCGAATGGTCGGGCGTGAGCCTCGAGGTCGTCGCTGCCATGGCGGGGGCGGACACACCCGCGCTGGTCTCGTGAACGGTTCGCGTTTCCTCGTGGCGTTGCTGCTCGTGATGAGCGGTTGCACGGCTGCCACCGTTCCGCCGCCGTCGCCGGTCGCACCGCCCACGCCACCCCCAGCGCCGCCCACCCTGGCGTGCGGCGAGCACTTCACTCGAGGACGCGTGATCTCGAGCACCCCCACAACGTTTTTGTGCCGCGCGGGATACGCGGTGCTGCACAGTGCGACGCGCCGAACGCCCTTGCTCGTGGCGCAACGACTCGAGCCTTCGGGTTTCGACGGCACCGCCTCGCGAACCGACGACTTCCGCCCTGACCTCGAGTTGCCCGCGGGCGAGCGCTCGGAACTGGCGGATTACCGCTCGAGCGGGTATGACCGTGGGCACATGGCTCCGAGCGCTGACTTTTCTTCGAGCGCCGAGCGCGTCAGCGAATCGTTTCTGCTCTCCAACGTCGTCCCGCAGGACGGAACGTTGAACTCCGGCTGGTGGGCGAGCCTCGAGAGCGCCACTCGCGCCTGCGCCCGCAGCGAAGGCATGGTTTGGGTGCTGACGGGTCCGATTTTCGCCGATCCGGTCGCGAGCATCGGGGCGAATCGCGTCGGGGTGCCCTCGAGCCTGTTCAAAGTCATCGTGAACTCGAGCGGATCGTCTCGAGCCTACGTGATCGCCAACGCCGCACCCGCCCTCAAAGGCTTTCGGGCGTACCAGGTGACGGTCTCGAGAGTCGAAGATGCCACCGGGCTCGAGTTGTTTCCCCAGGGTGGCGTGATTGAGGACACGCTCGGCACACTGTGCGCGGGCGCGTTCGGCGGCTGAAGTCATGCCCGACCTCGAGATTCGCGTCGGCGGTTTCATCGGCGCGTTTGCCAAGCTCAATCGAACGCGCACCGTGGGTGTGTCGAAGAACCGCTTACGCAAATTCGCGATCACCGTCGGACTACCGGTTCACGCGGTCGCCGCGCCCAGTGCCCGACACGCCATGATGTTTGCGGCATACAAGGCTCAGGCGATCAAATGCGCAGTGGATTTCTCGAAACCCACTCTCGGGCACCACAAGGAGTACACCCACCTGGACCCGAGCGAAAAAGCGAATCTCTCGTACTGGACTGGGATGACCCTCGCCGCGCTCACCGCCGAAGAGGTGCTCGGTGTTCCGCGCCTGATCCACGCCGCTGCCTTCGGTCGCGCTCGACTCGTGAATGCCAACGTGAACTCGCGGTCGCTGGCTGACCTCATCGGCGCGGACGCCGTCGGTCATTGGCATGTGGTCGAAGCCAAAGCTCGGCAGAGCCTGCCGTCGGACGCGGTGCGTGACCGCTGGAAGGGACAGGCAACGACGATTGCGACCGTTGATGGCACGACACCCGCCACCGCCAGTTACGCGTTCACCTGGGTGGACCCAACCTACCGTGTGGAACTGATCGATCCGCCCGGTGGCAGCGCAAGCGGTGTCGAACTGACGCTTCAGCCGAACGCCGTTCTGCGCGGCTACTATGGTCCGCTGCTCGAGACGTTGGGCGACGTGAGACCGCGCGACGCGGCAGGGTTGGATGTGGTCGCGGCGGTGGTGGCGTTCGACGCGGTGGACCGTGAGGATGTGCTGGTGGGCATGACCGCGAGCGCCTTGGAGCGGGTCCGCGCGGGCGAATTACCGCCGCCCACGCAGGCGCGCGAGTTCGAGAACGGATACGTCGGATCGGACGGCATCGTCGTGCTGGGCGTTGCTCGAGGCTGACGGGGTTCTCGGTGTGAGGTCTGGGTTTGAACCTGCCGACACCCGGTGGTGTAGGGTTTTTCCGTCTGTCCTGGAGTTTGGCTGCATAATGCACGGTTGTGCTTCGCCCGTCCTTGCCCACCCTGATCGCCGCAGTCGGTCTCGCGCTCGTCGTCGGCGTGCTGGTCGCCCGTGAACTGCCGATGCGCGCGGGGCAGTCCCCGCAAGGCGCGTGGACGGTGGTCGCGGGCACCCCGAGCGTTGCCGCACTCCCCCTGGACGAGGGGCGGTTGCGCGGGGTCGCGCGTCCGGGCGGAACCGCGGTGTTCGTCCCGGATCGCGGCGACGGGTTCGTGCTGCTGCTCGTTCGCGTGTCGCGCATCATCGCGCTCGAGCACTGGACGTTCGGGCGCAGCCGCGAGATCGGCGTGACGAACCTGCTCGCTGGTCGCCAAGCACGGTTCGCTTCAGCGGGTTTCGGGCGCGACGCGTACGCGAGTCTGGCGGTGATCGCCGACGCGCGCCTGCGCTACGCCACGGTGAACGACCTGCCCGTGTCCGTCCCGCGCGCATGTCTGGCGTGCGACCAGGCGCTCGAGGAGGTTCGCGGCGCGGATCGAACGCTGCTGGACGCGCAGTACGCGGTCGCACGGACGGTGTTCGAGCGCGTCCAAGGCTGCCGTGACGCCGCGCCGTGCAGCGACCCGTCGGCCGACCTCGAGGCGACGCTCAGCGGCGCGGTGGGTCGGGCGCGGCTCGATGCGCTGTTCGAGGCACAAGCCCGCCGCGAAGTCCTCGTCGAAGCGCTGCGCAGTTGTCAAACGCTCGTCCCAACCGCGTGCGACGGTGGGTTGTACGTGTACACCAACGACGCGGAGATGGTGCCCGTGCGCGACGGCTATGCCCTCGGGACCGTGGGCGTCATCAACCGCGCGCAATACTCGCGGCTTGTGGCGCTGCACTTCGACGGCGCGACGCTGCCGCTCGCCGAGGTGATCCTGCCCGGTCGCGGGGAGAGCCGTGTGCAGGTCGGCTCCCGTTGCAGTGTCAAGGGCGTCCAGCGGGTGACGCTCGAGGTCCGCGACGCTGCACCGACCGCGCGCGTGGCGGCTGCGGACCGCCGCGCCGATGCCGTCGCATCGTTCATATGCACAGCGGAAGGCCGCTGACCGAAGCGGTTTCGAAACGTAAACTTGGTTACCACACTTCGCAGTCAAATGCAGTGCTCAAATGTGAACTGGGTGAATTTTCGGTGTGTACACTCTGAGCGGGAGTGAGAATGTTCACACAACGTGCTTTGATCCGGATCGCCAAATACGCCTCGCCGTTCGCCCTCTCCGCCGCCCTGTTCGCCTGCTTCAGCGCGCCGCCACTGCCCCCCTCGGGCATCGTCGCCAGCGAAGCCGTGCAGTCGCACCAAGTGCTCGAAAACGAAGTCGAAATCAACCTTGCGCCCAACGTACTCGAGACCCAGTTCGCCGCCGTGCGCCCGCAGAACAACCTCGACGGCATCAACGAGTTGCTCGCGCGCTACGTCGTCGTGTTGCGCGGCGACCTCTCGCAAGCGCCCGCCCAGCCGCTCACCTTTTCGAGCGCCTGCGCGGGACGCTTCGCCGTCACCAACCCGAACCCAACCCACGCGGTGCTGACTTGGCGCAGCGAGGGCGGCTCGGCGCGCGGCAGCCTGATCGCCGCCGCGGGCGCGACCACAGCGTTTGAAGTCTCCGGGGCGACCATCGGCGTGTTCCTGGGAAACACCCGCCTGACGACGTTGAACCCCTCGAGCACCGCCTGCACCGACCCCCTGCCCGCGGTGCCCGGCGGCATGACCGTCACCGTGCTGCGCGTCGGCAACACGTTGCGCGTGCGCCTGCCGCCAGAGTTGCTGCCCGGCGAGCGCTTCACGCTGTTCCTCGCCGTCACGCCGCCGTTCGCGTTCTCTGCGACCCGCGTGCTCTCGCGCGACGAGCAACGCGAGCAAGCAGCCCTGCAAGACGCCTGGAAGCTCGTCGCCAACGACCCGCGCCTGACCACGCTCGGACTCAGCCTGGACACGGGGTTCATCCGCGGCGTGCAGATCCGCGACGCGGCGTTCATGGTCATCCCCGACGGCGACCTCGGGTTCGTGCAACTGTCCGTGCAAGCAGGACAGGTGGTCAACCTCGAGCGCTGGGCATTCTTCGCGGACGGCAGCGTGATCGCCTGGAACCTGTTGAACGGCGTGCGCGCCGACTTCGGCACCGTGGCCGGTCTTCTCGGACTGCGCAGCGACCCGGCCAAACACGTCCGCTTTCTCGAAGCCTACACCACCCTCTATGATCCCGACCCCGATGCGGTTGCGCCGCAAGCTTCCACGCTCGCCGTCGAATGCAGCAGCTGCGACGGCAAACTCGACCTCGTCAATAAGCAGGTTCGCGCCGTCATCGCAGCGAACGCCGAGGTGAAGGTCAACATCCTCGACAGCCTCGTCGGAACCATTGTTGGCTGCGTTACAGGCGGCGTGCCGAGTTGCCTCAAAGAGGCGCTCTTCAACTTCGCCTCGGGCATTGTCGTCAGCCAGGGCAGCATCAGCGATTTCGCCGCCGCGTTCGGCGTCAACAGCGTACTCAACGCGCGACTCGCCGATTTGCGCGTCTGCCAGGCGGACATCGCCCGTGTGTGCATCGGCGGGTTCACGATCAACGCCCAACCCGCCCAAAACGAGGGGTTCGCCGGGGACTACATCACGACCAGCGCCGTCGTCGAGAACCTCGCGCGGTACGCGCGCCTCATCAACGTCTACATCGAAGGACAGGCGACGCCGGTGGCGAGCGTCAGCGTGCTCGGTCGGGCGAACGCGAGCAAAGCCGTGCGCTTCCTGTGCCCGCTGGCGCAACGTTTCCGGACGAAACTGATCGGCATCGACACCGCGCCGGGCAACGTGCTACCAGAACTGCGGCGCGCCGAGGGCGCGGTGGAGTTCGACTGTCAACCGACCCCGACGATTCGCATGACCGGGATCTACACCACCGAGGTGCTCGGACTGCGCGTTCCTGGCGTGGCCAGCGCGGGTGAACGCTTCGGAATGGAAGCGCGGCTCGAGCGCGGCAGCACGCCGGGCACCACTTTTCAGATCGCGGGGCGACTGCGCGGCATCGACCTCGGCGGTTACGTCTGGAACTTCATCGACGCGAAGGTGCTGTCCGGGTGCGTCAACGCCGGAAACTCGGGCGTGTTGGAATCCAAAAACGGCGAATCGGTCGAAGAGTCGCTCGGCACGGTTTTTCGAGTGTCGAACGCCTTCCTGGTCAAGATCGGCAACAACTGTGACCACACGGTGGTGGTGAACGTGCGCAGCAAAACCAACCCGCAAATCAAGACGACGACGCCCTTGACCTTCACCACCAAGGCGATTCGCGTTACTGTCAACCAGGGGGCCACCCAGTTTTCGCTCGAACCGGGTCAGAACTTCTTGTTGCCGCGACCGCGTGTGGATTACGACGCGACCCGGAGCGGTTACCGCTGGGACCCGTCCGAGGACCCGCGCCAGCGCGTCTTCAACAACGAGTTGCTGATCATCTCGCGCGACACTCCGGTGGGCACGATTGTCCGGGCGACGGTGCGCAGCGTCGCCAATCCTAACCAGCTCGACAAAATCGATTTCAAGATCGTGGACCGTGTGCGTGTGACCGTGCCGGGCGCGCCGTACCAAGGTCCCGATCAAAATTGCGCCCGTGTCAAGGCGCAGATCACTTCCGAGAGTGTGCTCGGCGTCCCAGAGAACGTGCAGGTGTACGTTGACGGGCAGGCGCAACGAATTTACGGAGCGACAATCTCGAGCGACGGCAAAAGCCGCACCTATTCGGTAACCCGCAGTTGCAACCTCGATCAGGGCACGCACGATTTGCGCATCGTTTACCTCGTCAGCGGACTCAACCAACAATCGCAGCAGTACGACGAGCGCACGACGTTCCGGGTCGCCGACAACCGCTGGCCCGGCATTCAGAAGAACGGTGCGTACGGCTGCAACACACCGAGCGGCGCAATCGCTGAAACGCCGTACGTGGTGTACCGGAAGAACAACCCCAGCGAGGGGCCGGTGCGTTTGGGACTGGGCGAGATCGCCCGTCAGACGCGCTACGGCAACACGCCCACAACGTACAACGTGACTTTCGAAATTCCGGGGGGCAACGACGAACTCACCGTCGTCTGGGAGTTCAAGACCCCGTTCGACGGTGACCCCCAATGGTACGGGTACTTCAGCAACATCGCCCACTGGCTGAGTTGCGGGTCGCCCGACGGATGGGACCCCGAGGGCACGCGCTTGCTGCCCGCGGGCAACCCTGATTGCAACGGCGGTCCGTGTACGCAACGCGCCCCTGGCGTCGTGCGCCCACAGTCTTTGCCTCGCGAACTTCAGGTGATTCCGTCATCGCTGCCGGTCATCAAGAGCCAACCGGCGGGTTGAACGAGCATTGAGGATAACGCCGCCGCGCAGCATTGCAATGCTGCGCGGCGGCATTGATTCACGCCCTGCCAGTGCACAACTCGCCGATCCTCCATCAGCCCTCGACGCGCATGTCTCATTCAGTGTGCGCAGGCGAGCCGTGGATTTTGTAGCTGCCACTCGGGACAACATGGTTTCAATTAGGGCGGGTTGCATTACGGCTGTCCACATTCTGCCAACAGCGGCAGACTTCTCCCAGCCTCCGGCAACCCGCCCTTGTTTCCACTCGCTTCGCTCGAAATTGCTTGACGATGGGTCAAGCAATTTGAAATGTGCCCTAAGTTCAGCCGCCAATCGAACGACTTTGACGGTCTCCTCAAGATTTTTGACGAACCCTTGTTGCAGGCAAAAGCCCCCACTCGAGCTCTCGTACCTGGTCAAAACCCAGCGTTTCCGGCGCAGTGTTGACCCATCCGGGCGATGTGAAACCGCCTCGAGAACGCTCGTGGCCGTGAGCATTGCCTACAGGGGGTAAAGGTGGCGAAGCTCAATTTTTCGCTCAAGTAACGTATCGCACCCGTCCAGAACGCGATCTCACTCGAGCCGTCTTCAAGCAACCAGCTTCAACCTCGAGGTCATGTCCAGCGCGTGCGGTCGCGCCAAGCCCTCCTCGAGACTCGCGCGCAAAGAACGCGCGTCCTCGAGTTGACCCGCAATCAATTCGGCGAACAGTGGCAGGTGCGCCACCGGGTGATCGAGTTGCCCGGTCAGAGGATCGCGCCAGGCTTCGTTCATGCCTTGGTGACCGGTCCGCGCTCGAGCCTCGGATTCGCGCGTCCGCACGGACTCCAGAGCGTCGGTCAACGCCGCGCGCAACGCCTTCACCGCGCCCGAGAAGCGCGCGACGGCGTCGCGTTGCGCGGCGGTGCGTCCGCTCCAGGGCTTGGCTTGCCGCTCGAGTTCGGCGACTTCCTCGAGCATCGCCTCGAGGTCATTGATCTCCCCGGCGAGCATCACCGTCTCGAGTTGCGTCGCCGGTGGCGGTTCCGCCGCCAGTGCGCCCGTGCGCGAGCGCACGGCGATCACCTCGCCCTCGAGCGCGTCGGTGAGCGTGTCCAAGTCCGGCGGCGGCGGGATCATCCCCGGAGTGTACTTGCGCCCGGTTCGTCACGCCAGCGTTCGCGGGCGGGTCCCACCACGCCAACCGACACTTACCTCGGCAGCGAGCGGTCCCCGGTGCGTGCCACGAGTTCGGCACGCAGCGCCGTGTGCCAACCATCGATGCGGCGCGCGGCGGGGGTCCACTCGAGGTAACGCGAGCGCGTCGTCGCCCCGGTCACGGGTTGGTACAGCACCAGTCGGGCGTCTTCCATCGTCTCTGGATACAGTTTGAACAACTCGACGGCGATCTCGCGGATGTAGCGTACCGCGCCGCCCGCGCCGTCCACCTGCACCTCTTCGAGCACGACGATGCCCGCGTCCGGGTAGACGCGCGCGGTCGCCTCGAGCCCGTCGTCGCCCTGCCTCACGGTGACGCGCTCGAGCCAGACGGTCGGGTCGGGCTGAATGCGGGTGGATCGGCGCGCGGCGACGGTCATGCGAATTCTGTTTATAGCAGAACCCTTGCGGGGAGACTGTGGCGCGACCCGAACCCCGACCACACCGCGAGGGGCGCGTCTTGCGCGCAACCGCGGACGGGGTGCTCGAGACGGGGTTCATCGCTGGGAGCGTGTGCGACGCCGCGGGGGCGCGGTGTTTGGGCCGCCCGTCGCGGGTGCGGATTTCGATCTCATGACCGGGTTATTGAAGACAGGCACCTCACGACAACATTAACGCGTTCAGCACGACCATAAGACGCTAAGGGTATTAAAAATTCCGGATCTTGTAATAACCCCAATAGGAAGCGGCGGTTCAATCCCGGTTTGATCGTTCTCCGCCGGGTCGCCCACGCCTTCGGTATGCAACTTGAGGCGCTCGTCGCAAATCCGCCCGAAGGAGAACCCGCGCTGTCGACAGGGGCTTACGTGACCGGCAACCATCGCGCTTCTAAAGCCACACGCAAGGCGAAATAACCGCGCGCTGATGGCCGGAGACGACACCCAAACAAGGGACGGTCGACGCTGGTCGGTCATCGCCCCGTTGCGAGTTCGTTCACCTCAGTCAGCCAAGGTGCTCAGATCGGTTCGGTCAATCTAGAGGCAACGACCTCGCAGTCTTGAAAACTTGAACTGTCCGTCGGGGTACACCCGCCTCGCATGCTCGTACCGGTTGACAACCTCGAACACAGCCCAGGTTGGATTCACATCTTCGTTGACGACCTTCAATACCAACAACTGTTCGATTTCCTCGAACAGCGTATGCACCGCTCGGACCTGCCGTGCCTGCGCTACATCCAGGCGGCAATCGAAAACGGATGTGAGAAACAAGCCGACAACGCGCTCCGCTATCACGCAGACGAAATCCAACCTCACCCGGGCCAGCCCACGAATCGCCTGTTCCAAGCCATCGAACCGTACCGAGAGTTGTTCGGTTCAACGAGAGCACAAAGCAGAAACCGGGTCAAGGCTGGTATCCACTGCGTTACATCGTCTCCTGCACCGCCCACCCACTTCGTTGACTTTTCACCGCGAAAAGTTTGGCGGCGACGCGGTCGATTGGCATGCGTGATCCGGTTTATGCTGCCAACTCTGACAAGACCTTGGCAATAGGGGCAAGATTTGGGCAGGTTCTTACTGGTCCATTGTCGCATTTGGACGTACTCCGCGCTCTTCACCTCTCCGCTGCTCTGCTGTCCGAATGCCACCTTGCCTTCTTTCGTTGTCCCACCCTTTGGGCCCTCGCCGGCAGACGTTGTCGCTGGCATGATCAGCACTGATTCGCCGTTCCTCGCCCTCATTGCCTTCCGTATTCTTTGTGGTTAGTTGAATCTGTCCGTTCAACTGTTTGATGGTGCGGCATCGCTTAGTTTCGGGTAACCACTGGCATTTTGTTTGATGGTCTTGTCGCCTGACCTTGCTTTCTGCTTTGGCAGATCAGGGACCCGCGATCCTTGGAATGGCACGCCGACATGGTGGTCCATGAATCGTTGCAGAGCGACCGCCGTCCAGCTCTTATGAATCTAGATTTATAGATTTATAGTTTTGTAATTATCTCGAAAAATAGAACAATCGTGTCCGTCGTCCAGTGGTTGCCGGGGCGGCTTGGCGCAGGTCAAGGCACCCTCAACGGCTTGGGTGCGTCACAGAGACGGCGGCCGCCGGCAATCACATGATAGAATTCTAGGTTTCTAGATATAGAATGATGGTTTTGATTTCTAGTTTTCTAATCTTGCAGTTTTCTAGATTTACCGCTACGCTTACTGCATGCCCATCGTGAGCATAGTTTCGCTCAAAGGCGGCGTCGGCAAAACCACGACCGCGATGCACCTCGCGGCAGTCGCCAAGGCCGCCCGCGCAAGTCCGGTCGTGCTCGACGCCGACTCTGAATCCAGTGCGCACCGCTGGGCCTCGCGGGCAGGGGAGGGGCTGGGGTTCGAGGTGCACCTCGCCAACCGCGACCGCATTGCCGTCCAACTGCGCGACCTCGAGGCAGGTGGCCACACGGTCATCGTCGACACCCCGCCCAACAACCGCGAGGTGATCGCCCGCGTCGGTCAAATCGCGACGGTGGTGATTGTGCCCGTGAACCCGACCGGGTTGGACGTGGACCGGTTGCAACCGACGCTCGAACTGCTCGCCGACCTCGAGGCGGCGCGCGGAGAACTCGCTGCCTACATTTTGTTCAGCAAGTTCAATGCCAAGCGCCGCCTCGACCGCGAGGCAGAAGAGGCACTGGCGGGGTTTCCGGTGCTGAAACAACGGGTCCGCGGGGTGCAAGCCTACGCTGAAGCATTCGGCGGGATGCCCACCTACCTCGACGAGTACCGCGCCGTGTGGAAAGAGATTCGGGGCGACCTTGCCCGTACGGAGAAACCGTGAAAGGCAAGCCGCAAAGGGCACGGCTCGGCGATTTGCTGCGACCGCAGCAGCAGCCCCAGCCGTCACCACCGCGGGTCCTTCCCGTGCCGGAACCGACCACCCTACACCCCTTGGCTGGGCGTGCTGAGACTCTTTCCGCGACTGACACCAGCTCTCGACCTCCACAAAAGCAACTCAACGTTCTGGTCAACGTGGACGTTCATCGCCGGGCAAAAGCCAAAGCCAGCCTCGAGGGTGTGGCCCTGGGCGCAGTGCTCGAGCGCCTGTTGCGCGAATGGTTGGGTGACTCCACCAAATAGGTATATAGATTTGTATATTCTAGAAAAATATTTTCCTATATTTTTAGAATTGCAGAAATCGATCTATCCGGTTGGGTCCTGAACGTAACGTCGGCCTCGTAACCTCGTGGCGGACAGGGGAGGACAGGGTGCCGGTACCGGCACACGAAAAAAGGCCTGGGTCCAAGGTACTTTTGTGTTGCTGCCCAAGCACGGGGTGCGGTTCAAGAACGAGAGGTGCTGGGCTCAGTGCTAAAAGTTGGTTGCAGTCTCGGCGGTTTGCCGGAACTTCAGAACGGTTGCCAGTGCGTCAACTGGGTTGCAGTTTCGCGTTTTGATGCTGTCGAACTTTGTGCGCGCAGTTGACGCCGCTTCCTGACACTTTCAAAAAAGACAAGGTTGCCGCGCTTGGGTTACCCGTTGCCGTTGGTACCGCACCCTGGACTCGCCCGGGCGGGTTGTGGCAAGTTGTCTGGCGTTGAGGTGCGGCGAGGTCCATCGACCAGAAGCTGCCCGGTTATCCGATTCCCGCTCTCAATCATTGGATACGCCGTCTGGGTGTACCACCGCTACCCGCTGAGCTACCGTGATGTCGAGGAGCTGCTCTTCGAGCGGGGCATCCAGGTTTCTCGAGAATCAATTCGCACCGGCTGCATCCATTTCAGTGACGAGTTTGCCCAAGGTTTGCGCCAGCGCGAACCCCGCCGAGGTTCGCGCTGGCATCTGGACGAAATGCACGTGCTCATCGGCGGCGCTCCCCACTGGCTGTAGCGCGTTGTGGACGAACACAGAGCCGTGCTGGATGCATTCCTCCAGCCTCACCGAGACAAGAACCCAGCCAGGCGCTTCTTCCAACTTCTACTCAACGAACACGATGTCCCAGACACGATCTGCACGGACAAGCTGGCCAGTTACGGCGCAGCGATCCGCGAACTTCGCGTGCTGAAGGCAGTCGATCATCAGCGGGCGAATTCAACCGTTCAGGGCAATACCTTGATCGAGCGGTCTCACCGACCCACTCGAGGTTACAGCGGTTCCCAGGTTTGTGACGCCACGCAGTCGCAATCCTGGCGACCAACGCGGGTTGGACAGGTCAGCATTTCTCGAGTCCCACTCCCACCCTCCTTGACGGTCGGGTGTCCGCTTCACTCGAGAAATGCCGCAGGAACGCAGTCAATTGGGGGTTTCGGCAAGTCGTACGGACACAGTGGTTCTTGGAGAATCTCGAATCTGCACGGTTCATCCCCTTCGACCGTATCCGCCTTCGACCGCCCACAGCGGCTGAGCGCTGCATTGCGAAGCTGGAAGGCTGTGGTGCAGAATGTGGCTTGAACTTCCCGTCATCGGCAGCCCTTGCGCCTTGAGCGTCCATCGTCCCCAACAACTTGCCTGACCCCGCCGCGGTCCAACACCGTGCTGGCGCCTCGAAGACGCGTCACCCCGCCAACGGGCAAAGTGCGGAACGAGGCGCGGATTTCACAACGGGAGGGTCTGGTTTGGGCGAGAAAAGTGCGGAACGAAACGCGGATTGCGTCGACGCGCCCCCGCGTTCCAGTGCGTTACAGCTCGTCAAGCACACAGGCTTGCCCTGCGAACTGCCGTCCTTCCAGTGCGTGGGAAGGAGGGACGGACACGTGCGGAACGAAGCGCCGAAGCGGGTGGCCCTCCTCGCATTTCCCGGGGGGGGCGTGCGGAATGAAGCGCGGATTGGACACTTTTCGGTGCCGAAAAGCGCGGAACGTAGCGCAGATTGCCCGCAAAAAGTGCGGAACGAAGCGCGGATAATTGGGCGCAAATCGGGGGACAAACAAGATAAAGCTCACATTTTTTGCGGAACGAAGCGCGGATCGGTCCGAAAAAGTGCGGAACGAAGCGCGGATCGGTCGTTCTGAAAACGTGTGCAGACCGCCTCGATGCCCCCAAAAGTGCGGAACGAAGCGCGGATAACGACCGTTGACGCCGTGTGGCACGCGCGGGCTGATGGTGACTTTATCAATGCATTAGGGTCTACAACTTTTCATCCAACAAATCAGCGCGCCTACCCATTTTTAGACGCGCGATTGAACTCGCCCCATAAAGGTCGGTACAATCAACGCCGCCATGCCACGACCCAAGCGTGCGCAGCCCGACGCGCCGTTGCCCCTGCCCGGGCCCCTCGAGGAGGGCAACTTCTCGCGCCTGGGCATGTTCAGCGTGCAAGAGCGCATTCCGTCGACGTTCACGTCGTGGACGCGCGTTTTTGAAGGGGACAACGCCTCGGTCAGCTTCACCTGCACCTCGCCGGCCGAGCTCGGCGGCGTGCCGCACGGCATCGACGCCGAGTTCATGCAGACCCTGATCAACCTCTACATCGAGGGCGGTGCCCCTGCGAACGGCGAGGTCAACGTCGGCATGCGCGAGGCGCTCGAGCGCAGCGGCTGCGACACGAGCGGACACTACTGCGCGCTGCTGCGCGAAAGCCTGCAGCGCATGCGCGGCGCGCTCTACACCGCCAACAACGCCTGGGTCGACAGCGGGCGGCGGCGCAAGGTGTCGACGACGTTCAACCTGCTCAGCGACCTGACCATCCTCGAGCGCGGCTCGAGCGACGAGAACTTGAACACGACGCGCATCGTCGCGCGCTTTCCGCCCGAAATCATCGCCAACATCCGCGAACGCTACACCCGCCACCTCGACTTCCGGCTGCTCGCCAACCTCAAACGCAGTTCGTCGCGCATCCTCTACCGCCTGCTCGAAGGGCGGCGCTACAACGCCGACGACCTCGAGCCGACCCGCCTCGAACGCTTCACGGTCGGGTTGCAAGCGTGGGCGGAAGAACTCAAACTCGTGACCCGCGAAGCGTCCAAGATTCGCTCGCTGCTCGAGCCGCTGCACGGGGAACTGATCGAGAACGGCTTTCTGACCTCGGCCACGTTCGAGGGTCGCGGCGCGCGGGCCGCGGTGACCTACGTCTACGCCCTGCCCAAGAGTGCGTTCGACAGCGTCGAACTCGAGCGCCTGCGCCGGGCCGAAGCGGTGCTGAAAAGCTACGGGTTCAACCGCTACTGGATCGAACGCCACGCTGGCGCGCACAGCCTCGAGGCGATTCTCGAGGCTGACGCCGCGTTTCGCGAAGTCGCCGCCCACGCCGCCAACCCGATCCGCAACCGCACCGGGTATTTCACCAAGATTCTGCAGCAAGCAGCGGTCTTCGAGAGCCCGCCGCCGAGCGCCGCCGCCGCGCCTGCCCGGTCCATCCCTGCCGCCAAACCGCAGCCCGACGATGATCCCAACGCGCTGTTCGAGGCGCTGCCGCGCAAACAGCAGATCGAGGAGGTGTTGAACGCGCTCGCCTATCCGCTCGTGGTCTTCGAGATTCCGGCCGTGCACGTCGCCCGGTTGCGCCTCGCCTTGCTCGGCTCGCAGACCACGCCGCTGGCGTTCAAGCGCCAGATGCTCGAGCTGATGCGCCGCATGGACGCCCTGGGCGCGCGGGCGTTCGTCGCCGAAATCGTCGCCCTGAACGACCTCGCAGCCGACGCCGCCGAGGGGATCGCGCCGACCACGATCGAGGTCAGTGCGCGGGTACGCAAACGGTAAACGGTGCACGAAACCGCGGAACGAAGCGCGGATTTGAAGGGTCGTCCCGCCAGCGATCAGCCCTCGGCGTTGGGTCAAAGTGCGGAACGAAGCGCGGATTTGCGCAGCGGCGTTCGGTCGGTGTCAGCCCCCCAGGAACAATCCCCCGAAAGCGACGGCGCGCTGTTCAGCGTGTCGAAAGAGCGCCAGACGCCAACGACCGGACGGGGTGCGGTCACCCGGTGACTCGGCTGCAGCGCTGCGAGCTGCGGTGTCGGGACGCTCTCCACTGCGCTTGGGCGAAGCCGATGACCCTGTGCCCGCACCGGGACATGACACCCTGATTCCGCACGCCGCACCCCCAACCCGCCCCTCCCGCAGCGACAATCGGGCAGCCCTGCGGTATCGCCCTTGCTCGAGCGATGAGCGGTCCCGGGTCGCACGGAGACGACGCCCGGACAAGCCCCCGGTTTCAGCGCCCCCCGAGCATCGCCGTGCCCGCCGACGCACCGGCTGGCCATTGCCCGCTGCGCGTGCCACCCCGAAGCCAATGCCTCGCGCCCGACCATCCCGCTGCCCAAGCGGCTGGAGCAGCGGTCCGGCAGCCGATCGACCGCCGACGCGCCGCGCGTCCGGCGTGCG